>Ga0206881_10014_pt1 | contig 67631 bp, 59 predicted proteins | sample Alteio_BWOrgCont_3_FD_152867 | JGI IMG/M metagenome (GOLD analysis project Ga0206881, IMG submission 152867) | Enriched cells from forest soil in Barre Woods Harvard Forest LTER site, Petersham, Massachusetts, United States -... | ecosystem: Environmental > Terrestrial > Soil > Temperate forest >...
GCCGACGATACTGGCGATCAGGTTGATTGCCTGCACGATGAGTGGGAAGAGAATCCCTCTGAGTCCGAAGACCGGATAGAGCGCCGCGCCGAGGATCATAGCGCCGACGTTTTCGGCGGCGGTCGATTCGAAGATGTCAGCGCCGCGGCCCGCGCAGTCGCCTACGTTGTCACCAACGAGATCGGCAATGACAGCCGGGTTGCGGGGATCGTCTTCGGGAATGCCGGCTTCGACTTTGCCGACCAGATCAGCGCCTACGTCCGCAGCTTTGGTATAAATGCCCCCGCCAAGCTGCGCGAAGAGCGCTACCAGCGAAGCCCCGAATCCAAAGCCGACAAGCTGGTAGGGAACCTGCTGCGGATTGCTGAACCCGCCGAAGAGCAGAAAGAGCGTGCCCACGCCAATGAGCGATAGGGCGACGACGACCAGGCCAGTCACGGCTCCGCCGTGCAGAGCGATCTTGAGCGCCTGACCCATGCTGGTGCGGGCGGCAGCAGCGGTGCGGATGTTAGCGCGAATGGAGACCCACATGCCGGTCTGACCAGAAAGAGCCGAACATGCTGCTCCGATGAGGAAGCTGACGACGACCTTGTTGGCGCAAGGAGCGGTAAAGGAGGAAAGGCGGTATCCAATGAAGAGAACTATGGCGAGCGCGATCGCGATCATCGCAATGGTGCTGTATTGGCGTTTCATGAAGGCTTCGGCGCCTTCACGGATGGCGTTGGAAATCCGCTGCATCTCCGGCGTGCCGGCATCGGAGCTGAGGACGCCGCGCGCGAAGAGCAGGGCCGCCACCAGGCCGATGACTCCGGTTCCAAGTGCGAGCCAGAGATAAAGGTGATCGTTGGCGGCCATCGCGCCATTTTCTGCCTGCCAGGCTGCTGCCGCTACGGGAACAAAAAACGCCATTCAAAATCCTCCAGGAGATACTGCAGAATTCCCGCGCCGATGTCCGATTGCCAACGGTGCGGAACAATCCCAAGTTCTTCTCTACAAAACGTTAAGCAACGGCCGATGACTCGCAGTTGCAGTGGCCCATAACCGTCCAGCTGAACGAGCAAACTTGCACAAAACGCGACATTAAAGCACGTGGCGAAAACGGTGGTCAATGCGGTTCTGGGTCGGAAGCTACAAGATCGTTAACATCAATTTTCCGGATCCCAGGGTTTTCGCAACCCGTAGGATGCTGGTTGAGAAAGCTGAGTCTACGGCATCGTAAGCACATGCGGCAACTGAGGAAAAATCTATGCGATGACCGTCGTCCGGGTCCTGCGCAGGCTCGATCCGATCCAGATGCCGAGCGGATAGAGAATAAGCAGACCGATGCCGTACCAGTGCGGCACCACACCCCACAACACCACCTGGACCACGATACCAAGTACTTCCCCGAGCACGATCAGCCACAGGGTTGCCTTTCGGCGGTGTTCCTCGGCGATCAGGGCGCAAAGGTATCCGCCCACAATCGTGTAGACAAAATCCGTGCCCAGGCTGACAGCGAAGTAATACAACGGTGGGTCCTTCGGATTCCATGCCGGGACCAGCCGCGCGAACAGCATGTCGGTAATCCTTATCAGAACACCGATACCCAGAAATCCACCTACTACAGCGATAACCGTGCGCACGATCTCTTCTCCTGTATTTCGGGACTTCAATGTAGCCCAGGAAGCTTGCGAATGTCTCTAAATTTAAGTCCGGGTCTAACGAGGGTCGGTGGCTGTTGCCTCAACAGGCCGGACATGTACAATCTGGAGTCCATTCCGCATCGAACAGATGGATACAATGAACCAAAGAGGGTAGTCGATGGCCCGCAGCACGGTCTCCACTTCAGAACGCAATAGGGCAAAATCGTCGCCGGGCCACGCTACCGGCGTGCTTCAGGAAGCTGCGCCGGAATCGGCCAGGGGACTGGCTCCCGAACGCCTGATCGAGATTTACCGCCTCATGTATCTTTCGCGGCGAACCGATGACCGCGAGATCGTGCTTAAGAACCAGCAAAAGATCTTCTTCCAGATTTCCGGCGCCGGCCATGAGGCCCTGCTGGTCGCTGCCGGGCTGGTGCTCAAGCCGGGATACGACTGGTTCTTCCCTTACTATCGCGACCGGGCGTTATGTCTGGCGCTCGGAGTTAGCGTTGAGGATCTGCTTCTGCAGGGGATCGGCGCGGCCGCAGATCCAGCCAGCGGCGGGCGGCAGATGCCTTCGCACTGGAGCAGCCCGGCGCATCATGTCGTTTCCCCGTCGTCGGCGACGGCGACGCAGTGCCTGCATGGTGTCGGCTGCGCGGAGGCTGGCCGTTACTTCGCCCGCCATCCCGAGGCCGCCGAAAATCATGAGGGCGACTACCGCGAGTGGCGCAACGTCGAGTTCCAGGGCGACGAGGTTGTTTATGTATCTATCGGAGAGGGCTCGACTTCGCAGGGCGAATTCTGGGAGGCGCTGAACACGGCGTCCAACGAAAAGCTGCCTGTCATATTCGTGGTTGAAGACAACGGCTATGCAATCTCTGTCCCCGTTGAAGTGAACACACCGGGCGGTAACATCTCGCGGCTGGTTCAAAATTTCCCCAACTTCTTCTTTGCCGAGATCGACGGGACCGACCCTCTCGTCTCATGGCAGGCTTTCGAGGATGCTGCTGCGCATTGCCGCGCAGGGAAGGGGCCGGCGTTTATCCATGGGCACGTCATCCGGCCATACTCGCACTCCCACTCGGACAACGACCGGCTCTATCGGCCCGAGAAGGAACGCAACGAAGATGCGTTGCGCGATCCCCTCTCCAAGTTTCAGATGTACCTGCTGCGGGAGGGCATTCTCGACGCCGAAAGCAGTACGCGGATCGAGAAGCAGGTTGACGAAGAGGTCCGGCAGGCTGCCGAACGGGCGCTGCGCTCGCCGCTGCCGTCGACAGATAAAGCAGCGATCCTGAAGCACGTCTATTCGGAGCACTACGATCCTACCGATTCTGCGCTCGAGACCCCTCCGGCACGCACCGCGGATACCCACGAGCGGACGATGGCCGACCTGATCAACGCTTGTCTGAGGGACGAGATGCGGCGCGATCCGAGCATCGTCATCTTTGGCGAAGATGTCGCTGACTGCAGTCGCGAGGAGTATCTGGAGCAGGGGCTGGTCAAGGGCAAGGGTGGCGTCTTCAAGCTGACCCATGGCTTGCAGATCGAATTTGGCGGCGACCGCGTTTTCAACTCACCGCTCGCCGAGGCGAACATCGTCGGGCGCGCGGTTGGCATGGCGCTGCGCGGGCTCAAGCCGGTAGTTGAGATTCAGTTCTTCGACTACATCTGGCCGGCGATGCACCAGCTTCGTAACGAGCTGCCGCTACTCCGCTGGCGATCGAACGGGACCTGGGACTGCCCTGCAGTCGTTCGCGTAGCGATCGGCGGCTATCTCACAGGAGGCTCGGTCTACCACTCGCAGAACGGCGAGAGCATTTTCACGCATACGCCCGGCATGCACGTGGTCTATCCCTCGAATGCGCTCGATGCGAACGGTCTGCTGCGCACGGCAATCCGCTGCGACGATCCGGTAATGTTCCTCGAGCACAAGCGGCTGTATCGCGAGACGTATGGCCGCGTGCCTTATCCCGGCCCGAACTACATGATTCCGTTCGGCAAGGCAGCGAAGGTTCGTGAAGGCTCGGACCTGACGCTCATCACCTATGGCGCGCTGGTGCCACGGGCGCTGCAGGCGGCGCAGAAGGCGCAGCGCGAACACGGCATTCAGACGGAGATTCTCGACCTGCGCACGCTCAGCCCTTATGACTGGGAGACGATCGCCGAGTCGGTGCGCAAGACGAACCGTGTGATCATCGCTCACGAGGACATGCTGAGCTGGGGATATGGCGCGGAGATCGCCGCCCGCATCGCCGATGAGCTGTTCGAAGACCTCGACGCCCCAGTGAAGCGGATCGCGTCGATGGACACCTTCGTCGCCTATGCGCCGATCGTCGAAGACGTGATCCTGCCCCAGCCCGAAGATATCTATCGCGGGATTGTGGAGTTGAAGAAGTTCTAGCCGCGTATTGCGTATGCCTACAACGCATACCTGGCACGAACTCTGGCGATTCGCCAGTCCTTTCCAGCACTTTTTCTATGTGGCCTTCGGCGCAGTTGCCATCTTTCTGCGCCGCTACTGGCAGAGATCCGCGAGAACCGTGCGGCAGGCTGGCCAAGCGCAAACGGAGAGGTCCAGGCGGCCGCGGTGCGCACCGCCAACGGCAATTGGGTTGAGGTGCAGTATCGTTACTACGCCTTACAGGAATACCGTTACGGCAAGTACCGGCACCACTTCAGGAAGAAGGCCACGCTGAAAATTTCGCAGCTGCCATCCGCGGCCGCAGCGTGCAGGTGCGCTATCGCGAGGACAATCCGGACGTGTCGGTGCTGATGGAGCGAGACCTCGAACTGGCCGGCGCTCTACAGCAATCGATCTGATTCTGCAGGCGTGTCGAGTCCCGACACCCATTCCGGATTACTCCGTGATGTTCGGCCCTGCCGCTTTCTTGATGGTGACCACCCACACGCGTGCGTCGCCCTCGGAGGTCAACGTTTCGCCGAGGTCTTTGCGGACATTGGCAAACATCAGGGCGAAGCGGCTGAACTGTTCGTTATTCAGGTCGACGCTGCGTCCCTGGGGGCTGGTCGCCGCCCACATGTCCATCGTGCGGCGGTCGTCGGGGAGCAGTTTGTCGGGCGGCGCGGGGCCATCGGTACGGTTAATCCCGGTGAGGTATCCCGAGCGCATATCGGCGAAGGTTGGCTTGAGGCTCTGGAGATAGTTGGGCTCAAGCTGCGCCATGAACTCGTCATGGTTGCTGCACCAGTCGAATGGGCCGACGGTTCTCGAGGTTGTCGCGTCTGACCAGACCACTGCCTGCAGTTTGAAGCAGGAAGGCATAATGCTGCGTCCATGGGCGCTCGGGTCAGTCACGTAAGGGTCTGTCCAACCCATCGGTGCATACAGCACGGTAACGGCGACGTGAGGGAACTGCTCGGAAACGGGCTTGTTCGGATCGAGCTGCGGGAGAACGTTGCGCAGTCCGACCTTGTCGATCACCGATCTGCCTGTAGCTTCGTCTTTCACGCTCTCGCCGATGGATCCGAAGAAGCCTTTCTTCTTTGCGGGCTGAGTCGCAGCCGCCTGGGCTGTGGGCGCCGGTTGTGCCGCGGCCTGGGCTGCCGGAGCAGGTGCTGGGTCGGGCGTTGCTGCGGGAGCCGGAGCGGGAGTGGCGTCCATCATGGCCTTGATCAGGTTGTCACTCGCTTTGGCCTTCTTGAGGGCGACCATATCGTCGGCGCTCAGATCGAATGTCTGTCCGCTCTTGTGAATCTTGGCCAGGATAATGTCTTCGGAGATTCCGGCATTGAGCATCGACACCACGCCAGCTACGGTCAGCCCTGACTGTGCTCCGTCTCCTGCCGCGGCCGGCGCGGCGGCGCTGCCGGAAGGAGTGCCCGCCTGGTAGGCCTTGAGCGCATCCTGGGCGTTGGCGACCAGATGGGCGTCGGCACCGGGATAGGCGATGACATTTCCGCCGGAGATTATCAATACGACCTGGGTGCCCATCGCTACCTGGGCGGGCTGGGTTCCATAAAGAACAATGGTGAATTGCTGGCCGTTGTAAGTGTAGGGAACATTCTTTACGTAGCCTTGCTTGTTGCGCCCTATCTGGGCGAAGGCTGCAGAGCCAGACAAACCGGCGAGGACAAGGCAGAGAAGCAAAGCTAGCGGCACCGTCAGCGCACGTCGATCAAGTTTCACGTCGCTTCACCAGAAATGGGATTTTGACTGCTGATCGGGGGAGGGAATTGCGGGCCCGGATTCGAGTGGCTTTGAAAGCCACGCCGATTATATCCCGCTCTAATTTGCGGAGCGGCAGGAATCGCCGGACTCGAACATCGTTGACATCTTCGATCACCCACGGCTTACAATATTGCGCCGGCCCGCTCCCCCCGCTCCCGCCTGCCTGGAAATTTGTAGAGCAGTTCGACTGACGGCATCGAGGCACAACGGGATTGCCTTTTCCGGTGGCTCGACGTCCTGGAGGCATGCCTTGATCGATGACCTGCCGTCCCGAGTAACAACTACCCGTCGCAGATTTCTAACCATGGCGGCTGCTTCGGTCGCGGCGTATCCCTTTCGCTCGGTAGCTGCACAGCCGGCGGCGAAATATCTGCGCCGAAACCTTGCCGCGCCCGGCTTTCCAGCTCAGGTGCTCACCAGCTATGCGAAGGCGATCACTGCAATGCTGAAGCTGCCGCCGTCGGATCCGCGCAACTGGTACCGAAACGCCTTTGTTCACACCCTCGACTGCCCGCACGGCAACTGGTGGTTTCCGGTGTGGCACCGCGGCTACCTGGGATGGTTTGAGCGCACCTGTCGCGAACTATCCGGCGATCCCGACTTCGCCCTGCCCTTCTGGGACTGGACGGCTTTGCCGAGAGTGCCAAAGCAGCTCTTTCAGGGGGTCCTCAACCCGGCGGATCCGGCCTACATCAGCAGCTACCAGGCTTTTAATGCGCAGTTGTCGAATCCGATGAGTTCGCTGTGGCAGTCTTTCTCCGCAGCTCAGGTCAAGGAGCAGACTCTGCGCGGCTATGGATCGATGAATGACCTGTGGACGCAGGTGCAGAGCGATCCAATGTTTGTCCCGCCTCCGGGTGTACGGGCCTTAACGGCAGGACATCCCGGCTTCGACAAGCCGACAAAGAAGGCTGTCGCGTTATCGACGATTACGAAGGCGCTTGCGCCCAAGGACTTTATCTCGTTTGGCAGCGACAAGGCGCTGTTTCACTCGCAGGCGGCAGGCTTTGGAATTCTCGAAGGCCAGCCGCACAACAATGTGCACAACTGCGTTGGCGGACTGATGGAAGACATGCTCTCGCCCATCGATCCGCTGTTCTTTCTGCATCACGCTAACATCGACCGGCTTTGGGACGTGTGGACACGCAAGCAGCAGAAGCTGAATCTGCCCACGCTGCCTGCCGGACCCGACCTGCAGGCGTGGACCAGTGAACCTTTCCTGTTCTTTCATGACGAGAAGGGAAATCCGGTGTCGACGGCGACGGCCGGCGCTTACGCCACGATCGGCAATTTCGATTACGCATATGAGAAGGGTTCAGGTGAGAGCGTCGTAGCGGCTGCCGTACCGCAGCCGAATGCTGCTCCCGCACAGAGTTTTCCGGGAGGACTCACCAGCCACGAGCTTAACCTGGGAATGCCTGCGGAGAGCCAAGTCTCGATGCCCCAAACGGTGCTCGCGGCGCAGCAATCAAACCTCGTTGCGAAAGTGACTATTCAGGACCCTCCCAGTGCGCATGGCTTTTCATTCAATGTCTTCGTCAACCCCCCACCGGATACCCCTGGTCTCAACCCGGACAGCCCCAGCTATGCGGCGACGTTGCAGTTTTTTGGCGCGCACCATCATGAGGGGCCGATGAGCTTTACCGTGCCGATCGGCGATACGTTGAAGGCTCTGGCTGCGCGGAATATGCTGAAGGCAAACGAGCCGCTTCGGATCGTTGTGATTCCGGAAGGCAAGCCGACGCTGGAGCCACACGTCGCCCAGGCGAATTTCAAGAGCAGCCTGGCGCCCGTCTCCGTCGGAACGTTCTAGTTGAGTCTTATGCAGGAGTTCCTCAGGCCGGGAAGGCTGCGCACGCAGCTCTTCATTCTGGCTTTGGCTGTTGCATGGCCGGGCTCTCTCTTTGCCGCAGCAACGCAGCGCATCTACGATCTGCCGGTTCCGAGAGCGGCGGGCGCTGGTGAGGCGCTTGTGGCACGCGTCAGCGTCGGTCCCCTCAAGGCACATTTGCGCATCATCGTGCGCATCCGCAATGGCGAAATCGCCGGCACCATATCGCCATTCGGCGCCCAGGAGCGTCAGGGCGGCGCCGTCTACACCATTCCGCTGCCCTCCAGTGCTGTGAAGGATGGCATAGTACGATTGCTGGTCGAGGTCGAAGAGAAGGGCACGCCGGCGCGCGCCCCTACGGCCGACGAAGTCAGGAACATCACACTCGCCTATATCTCGGTTACAGATTCCAGCGGCAACGGTCCGTCGGTGGCGCAATGAGGCTTCGCGCAGTCTGATCGGCGCGCCTCATTTTGAATCAGCGGCCAGTCCCTTTATCATCACTGCGGAGCTTTTTCTTAGGAGCGCACAGCAATGCGAGTCGGTCTGTTGACGGCTGGCGGAGACTGCCCGGGTCTGAACGCCGTGATCCACGCGGTAGTAAAAAAGGGAATCAACCACTATGGGGACGAGTTTGTCGGCTTTCTCGAGGGCTGGCGCGGAGTGCTGGATAACAACACGATTCCGCTGACGCTCGAGAAGGTAGACGGCATTTTGACGATGGGCGGCACCATCCTTCGCACATCGCGCACTAACGTCCGCAAGATCGAGGGCGGCATCGAGAAGTGTGTCGCCAACCTGAAAGCCAACAAGATCGACGCTCTCATCGCCATTGGCGGGGACGACACGCAGTCGGTGACGAACGCGCTCATCCAGGCCGGAGTGCCCGGCGTGGGTGTTCCCAAGACCATCGACAACGACCTGAACGGAACCGACATTTGCTTTGGCTTCGACACGGCGGTGAGCATTGCGACTGAAGCAGTCGATCGCCTGCATACCACGGCTGAAGCGCACAATCGCGTGATCGTTTGCGAGGTGATGGGCCGCGACGCGGGCTGGATTGCACTCACAGCAGGCGTTGCCGGGAACGCGCACGTGGTTCTGGTTCCGGAGAAGCCGATTGACCTCGACCATGTCTGCGCGCTCCTCAAATACAACCACGATCACGGCAAGAAGTACGGCATCGTCGTCGTTGCCGAGGGTGCGAAGCTGCCGTCCGGCGGACAGGCAACGGTCGGCACCAAGGTTGATTCCTTCGGGCACGCGCGGCTGAGTGGCGTTGGGCAGGCCTTAGCCGAGGAGATTGAAAAGCGCACCGGCTACGAGACGCGCTCCGTCAACCTTGGACACACTCAGCGCGGCGGCACTCCGTCGGCTTTTGATCGCATGCTGGCAACACGGTACGGCCTGGCGGCAATCGATCTGGTGCACCAGGGCCAGTTCGGACGGTTGGTGGTTCTGCATGGCACGAAGATCGAGAGCATCCCTCTGGCGGAGGCCATCTCGAAGAATCGCACCCTTGACGACAGCTTCCTCGAAATCCTCAGCGGTCTCGAGCCCAGGCTCTAAGAGCACTCTGGCCAGGGGCGGTTCCCCAGCCGCCCCACAGCCTATTCCATGGCCGCATAGGCCAGCGTCCAGAAGTCGCTGAACACCTTCGGCGGCTCCGGCGAATCCATCATGCGCTGCGTGAAGAGAATGCCCATCATCCCCTCTGCGGGATCGATGTAAGCAGTTGTGCCTGTGCCACCGGTCCAGCCGTAGCGGCCGGGCGTATGGAAGATTTCGCTGCGGCGAATGTCTACCGCGATTCCCAGTCCCCAGCTCGAATGGGTTCCGAAAAAGATCTCGGAGCCCGCGCGCTGTTCCGGCGTAAGCTGATCCGACGTCATCAGCTCAACGCTGGCGCGGGAAAGTATCTGCTCACGGCCGTGGCGGCCCCTGTTGAGCATCATGCGGCTGAAACTGAAGTAGTCGTCGACGGTCGAGACCAGTCCGCCGCCTCCTGATTCGGAGGGCGGTTCAGATCCCCACGCGCTATTGGCCGCGCCGTCAAACAACCCCAGGGTCTTTGTCTGGTGATTGAGGGAGTAGCACGCCGGGAGGCGGTTGATCTTATCGGCAGGCACGTAGAATGCCGTGTCCTTCATGCCGAGAGGATCAAAGATGCGCTCGCGCATGAATGTACCGAGGGACTTTCCCGAGATGCGCGCGATCAAGGCTCCCAGCACGTCGGCGCTCACGTGATACATCCACCGCTCGCCCGGCTGCGCCATCCAAGGCAAGGAACCGAGACTTCGCAGCCATTCATCCATGCCGGGCGCTTGCGACGGACGCGGTGGACCATCGCCGCCAATCCGATATTCGCGAATAGACTTCTGGATCGGGTACATATCCGGCATCGCCATCACGCTGCCGAAGCCCATGCGGAAGGTGAGCAGGTCGCGAAGCGTAATGGCTCGCCGCGCGGGCACTGTGTCATCGAGTTGCGAGCTGATCGACTTGAGCACGCGCCGGTTGGCCAGCTCCGGCAGCCACGGCTCAATCGAATCGTCCAGCCGTATCCTGCACGCCTCCACCAGCATCATTGCCGCGACTGCAGTTACCAGCTTGGTGATGGAAGCGATGCGAAAGATGGTATCGCGCTTCAAGGGCGCGGGATTGTCGAACGCCAGCGTGCCCAGCATTTCTACATGAACGTCGTCATGATGACTGACCAGAGCGACCAGACCTGGCATTTTTTTCTGTTCAACGTGACCTGACAGCACCCGATGCATTCGCTCGGTGCCGGACTTCGAGAGTCCTCCGCTCATTCTCAGCTCCTTCATGATCTTCGATTTGGGATGTGATTTCTAAGTTTGATGCGCGGCAAGAATGCTACCCGAGTGTAGTCAATCGGTCGGACCCTGCGTGCTTGATGGGAGCTTAAGAAGAATCAAAGGGGCTAACACACAACCACTTGGGGTGGAGATCGACGGTCCCGCAACTACTGCCCACTCCCTTGGGCTGCCTTTCGTTGCAGTGCGGTGAAATTCACGGCAAAAAGGGGTGAATCCCCGGAGCCGGACATAAAATCCTTGAACAAGAGGGTCAAAACACGGTATAAGCAGGTCGCTGGCCAGTTTTCAGGAGTCCCCTAAAATTCAACAAGATAACCAAGGGAGCCGCCCATGAAATCCTCTACCGTACGCGCAAGTGAGATTCGGGAAGTGATGGACATCCGGCAGGCCTCAGATTACCTCGGCATCAGCCCGGACACGCTGTATAAGTATGCCTCCGAGGCATTCATCCCTGCCTTCAAGCTGGGTAACCGTTGGCGCTTCAAGAAATCGCGGCTCGATGAGTGGATGGATCGGCAGTCGGGAGTCTCGGCAGAGCTTGAGCCCGCCCCGAAGGCTGTTCGCTCCAGCCAGAAAAAGCCTGTGCGTGGCACTCGCGCTGCTGCCAGCCGGCGCGTTGGCGTTTCCAGAGTCTCCTGAACCTGAACCAGTTTGAAACGCGCGTTGCGGATATAGCTGGTGCTCGCCAATGGGCGCGATGACTTTCCGCGCGCCCGCAATTACTCTTAAATTGATGAGGCGTATGCATTGAACGTAAGCCCTGAGAGCACGAGCGCGCTCGTTTTGAAGAGCGACCCCACGCTGCTGCCGGCGTTTTCCTTCCGCAACCGCGTCGTCCGGGTATTGTGGAGTGTCTGCTATGCGCTGCTCTATCGCGTTTCGCCGCGGCCGCTTCATGAGTGGAGAGTCTTCCTGCTCCGCGCCTTTGGCGCGAAACTCGGTGCGGCATGCCACTTCTATCCCAAGGGGAAGATCTGGGCGCCATGGAACCTCGTCTGCGAAGACCGTGTAACGCTCGCCGACGACGCCGAACTCTACAACCCCTCGCCGATGTATCTCGGGTCGCATGCCATCGTTTCCCAGGGAGCGTATGTGTGTGGCGCCACCCATCTCTACAATGAGCAGTCGTTCCGGCTGGTTTCGTTTCCTATGCGCCTGGGAGCCTATTCGTGGATTTGCGCCCGGGCAGCGGTGAATCCGGGAGTGAACGTGGGCGATGGCGCAATCCTTGCGCTTGGCTCGGTTGCGACAAAGGATCTGGAGCCCTTCGGAATCTATGCCGGCATCCCCGCCCGTAAGGTCAAGGAACGGTCGCGCGGGGCTGTCCCGCCTGAGCATGGCGGGGATGTTCCGATCCTTTGATCCCGCACACTCCACAAGGACGACACTATAGGATAGCTTTGCGATGAATGAAGCATCTCGTCTGCGCGCGCTGCGCGGCAAAATGGCTGATCAGGGAATCGAAAGCCTCCTTGTCACGCACCTTCCCGATGTGCGCTACCTCTGCGGGTTCACAGGATCGAACGCCGCTCTGATCGTCACCGCAAAGAAAGCAGTCGTGTTTACCGACGGACGCTACACCGCGCAGGCGCGGAAGGAAACGCAGGGAGCCCGCGTGGTCATCGCGAAGAAGTCGGCGCTGAAGGAAGCCTGCGCGCTCCTTGAGTCGCTCGTGGGAAAGAAGGCGCATGCGGCCTACGATCCCGACCACACGACCATCTCCAAACTGGCCCTGATGCGCTCGGCGATCAGCGGCGCCAAGCGGCGCGGATTCTTCTCCCCGCTGGAGAAGCCCATCGTCTCTGAACTCCGCATGGTCAAGGACGCGGATGAGTTGAAGCGCATGGCTGATGCTGCCGCGCTTGGCAACCGCGTCTTCCACGCGATCCTTTCCCACATACAAAGCGGCGTTCCCGAGACCGAGATTGCTGCCAGCCTGGAGTTCTTTGCCCGTAGTATGGGTGCCGAGGGCATGTCGTTCGAAACCATCGTCGCTTCAGGGCCGCGTTCGGCGCTGCCGCATGGCCGGGCGTCAAGCCACAAGACCCCCCGCAATGGCTTCGTTACATTGGACTTCGGTGTTATCCTCAAAGGTTATTGTTCGGATATGACCCGCACTGTGTGCGTTGGCAAGGCGGGGGCTGCGGAACGCTCCGCCTATGATGCCGTTCTCGAGGCACAGGAGGCAGCAGTAGCGGCCGTAAAGCCGGGTGTGACCTGCGGCGAGGTGGACGAAGCCGCCCGCAGCACGTTGCGCAGAACAGGACTGGCAAAGTACTTTACGCATTCAACGGGTCACGGAGTAGGCCTGGAGATACACGAGAGCCCGCGCGTTGGCGCGGGACAAAGGCTGGAGTTGAAGCCGGGCATGGTGATTACCGTCGAGCCCGGAATTTATATGCCTGGCAAATTCGGGATTCGCATCGAAGATATGGTTGCGGTTACGGAACGTGGCGGCAAAGTGCTCACACCGGTAACGAAAGCGCTGATCGAGCTGTGAAGGTCCAGGCAAACGGATTGGGCGAGCGAGAGCACAAACGATGAATTCGGAAGACATGAAGGAACTGAAGGAACTCATCGAGTTCCTCAAAGAGAACAAGATCGGCGAGTTCGATCTCGAACGCGGGGACCTGAAGGTTCGCATCAAGTTCGCGCAGGAAGGCGGATCGGCAGATCTGGCCAGCATTGCCCGACTGCTGTCAGCGCAGAGCCATGCTGCTGCTCCGGCTCCAGTGGTATTGCCTGAGGTCTATTCGGCGTCTGCTCCGGCAGCGGGTGCGCCGCCGGCGGCTGCTCCTCCAACTCAACCCGATGAAGGTGCCTCGCTGCACATCGTCAAATCGCCAATCGTCGGCACATTTTATGAGTCGCCGTCTCCCGGCGCGCCTGCCTTCGTGAAGATGGGCGACCAGGTAGAGAACGGGCAGATTCTCTGCATCATCGAAGCTATGAAGCTGATGAATGAGATCGAGGCCGATGCAGCCGGAGAGATCGTCAAGCGCTTCGTCCAGAGCGGCCAGCCTGTCGAGTACGGCCAGTCGCTTTTTGCCCTGCGGCCACGTTAGGTTTGATCAATATATGTTTCGAAAAGTTCTGATCGCCAATCGTGGCGAAATCGCGCTGCGTGTCATCTGTGCCTGCAAAGAACTCGGTATCCGCACCGTCGCCGTTTACAGCGAGGCAGATCGCCACTCGCTGCATGTACGCTTCGCCGACGAGGCTATCTGCATCGGTCCTCCGCGCTCGGCGGAAAGTTACCTGAACGTTCCCGCCGTAATCAGCGCTGCTGAAATCGCCGATGTGGACGCAATTCATCCCGGGTACGGACTGCTCAGCGAGAACGCAAATTTTGCCGAGGTCTGCCGCGCGTCCAATATCAAGTTCATCGGGCCGCCTCCTGAGGTCACGCGGCTGATGGGTGAGAAGGAAAAGGCAAGGCAGGCGATGAAGCGCGCCAAGGTTCCCATCCTGCCTGGCTCTGACGGCGTCATCCAGTCCGAAGACGAAGCCCTCGAGTGGGCGAAATCTATAGGCTTCCCGGTGATCCTGAAAGCGTCGGCAGGCGGCGGCGGCCGCGGTATGCGCGTTGTCCGCTCGTCCCAGGAACTGCCGGCGCTCTATCAGGCGGCTCACACCGAGGCCGCGAACGCCTTTGGCAACGGCGATCTCTATATGGAGAAGTTCATCGAGCGGCCGCGCCACATCGAGTTCCAGGTGCTTGCCGACCAGCATGGCAACGTGATGTCGCTCGGCGAGCGCGAGTGCTCGATACAGCGTCGCCACCAAAAGCTGATCGAGGAAGCGCCGTCACTGCAGGTCACGCAGAGACTGCGCGACGATTTCGCGAAGACCCTGAAGCGCTCGCTAGAAAACGTCGGCTATCAGAACGCCGGTACAGTCGAGTTCCTCATGGACGAGGACGGCAAGCTCTACTTCATCGAGATGAACACGCGTATCCAGGTGGAGCATCCAGTCACGGAGATGGTCACCGGCATCGACCTCGTCAAGGCGCAACTGCGCATTGCCTGCGGCGAAAAGCTTTCCAGCATTCTCGCTGAGCCGATCCAGATCCGTGGCCACGCCATCGAATGCCGTGTAAATGCCGAGCATCCGGAGAAGTTCACCCCGTCGGCGGGCAAGATCACCGCCTTCAACGTGCCAGGAGGCAACGGAGTCCGCGTCGATACCGCTCAGTATGCTGAGGGGGTCGTTCCCCCCTATTACGATTCGCTCATCGCCAAGCTCATCGTGCACGGCAAAGACCGCGAGGAGGCGATGGAGCGTATGAAGCGCGCGCTGGACATGTTTATTGTCCAGGGAATTCACACGACGATTCCACTGCATCGCCGCATCTTCGACGATGAAGAATTCCGCGCCGGAAAGTTCGACACGAAATTCATGGAGCGCTTCTTCGAGCGCCAGAAGGCAAACGGCCAGTAACCGGGGACGCCATGCAACCGTACATCTTCGACAATTCTTCAACTGCGGCTCGATCTGATGTCGAAGATTCTTGATCCGGACACCAAGACCCATCTCGCCGCCCTGGGCTTGCGGGAAGGCTGGAACTGTCTTGAGCTTGGTGGCGGCAACGGCAGCATGACAGAGTGGCTCTGCGAAATGGTCGGGTCCACAGGCAGCGTCACATCCATCGACATCGATCCGAAGGTCATTCGCCTGGTTCCAGCGCAGAACCTCGCCGTGCGCCAGGCCGACCTGCGCACGACGGATCTTCCGACCGCTGCCTTTGACCTCGTGATGTGTCGCGCCATTGGTGCTCGCGAGAATGGCTGCGGCGGTAAAACCGGGCGGATGGCTCTTCGTCTGCGAGCCTGAAGCGTGGGCTGAAGCCTGGCACGGCATCCTCAAGTGGGGCCTGACTCGAGGAGTGGACTGGTTTATCGGCCGCAGATTGCCGGCGATGGTAAGTGCTCTTGGATTCGGCCACGCTGAAGCGTCGACACACGTCCCGAATATTCGCGGAACCACCCGGGACGCCGTCTATTTCCAGATGGTTTTTGAAATTGAGCGCAAGCGCCTCCTCAGTTCAGGCTTGGTGGATGAGCAGACGCTAGACGCGGCATCCGCGATGCTTGCCCACCCAGATTGCTGGACGCAATGCTGGATGCTGACGAGCGTCTGGGTTCGCAAGCCGCTCTCGTGATCACGTCTCACCGGACTGAACTACGATTCAACTGCGGCGAGTAGCCAGTCTAGATACGACCGGCTCCCGGCAGCGACCTGTAGAACGAGAAACTCCGGAACTTCATACGAGTGCAACTCGCGCAGCGCGGCTTCGAGCGCAGGCAGCTTTTCCGCGGACGTCTTGATGATCAGAAGGACCTCTGCGCTCTCCTCGATCGCGCCCTGCCAGCGGTAGACAGAAGTCACGCCCGGTACGCGGTTGACGCAGGCAGCCAGCCGGCGTTCCACCAGCTCGTGTGAAATTCGGGCGGCTTCCTCCGGCGAACCTGCGGTCGAGAGGACGATGCTTGCCGGCGAGTTAGAGTTTTCGCTCATTTGTCTTCGGGTTTCCAGGCTGAATGATGAAGCCGCTACGTGAGCATCCTACTCGCGGTGCAGCGGAAATCAAATTTGAGCGCCTTCCCCCTTGACTCAATTTGGGTACGGCTCGGGCACGTGAGTACCGGAGTAGATTCCCCGGCGCAAGTTTTTTGCACCCAGGGGCACCACATCCAACGGATTCGCGCCGATCATTAATTTCTGGGGCAACGCAACTGCGAACCCCCGGAGTCAACTATTGTGAACACCAGCGAGCCAAAAATCAAGCTGAAGGCGCGCGCGGCGGGGTTTCTCTACCGCGTGCGGCGGCGCATCGCAACGGCGCTCGCGGTGGTCCTGGCGCTTTTCTTCGGCTACCACGTGATGGTGGGACACAATGGCTTGAACGCTTACGAGCAGAAGCGTATAGAGGATCGCGGGCTTCACCAGCAGATTGACTCCCTGCAGCAGGAAAATGACCGGCTCGAAGAGCACGTGGAGCACCTCAAGAGCGATCCTGACGCGATCGAGCGCGAAGCGCGCGAGCGGCTGCACTACGCCCGCCCCGGCGAGGTGATCTATAGCTTGAACGTTCCGCAGAGCGCGACCCAGCCTCAGCCTCCAACTGCCGCAGGCAGCAAGTAAGCGCCCGGACCCCGGCCAAATCTTTCCACCTTTTTCACTTTCTTCGTGATACGTTACTTTCGCCGGAGGCGGTCGAATGAAACGTTTGCCGTATTTGTGCCTGGTAATTGCGTTTATTGCATCGGGGCTGCGCGCGCAGTCGGGAAGCTCGTCCGGAGATGGTCCCACCGAGCCGAGGGCGCAGAAGAGTTACGCGGAGGCTATGGAGTGGCTGAAGGGCCATGATCGACAGGCAGCGCTTGGCGCCTTCAGGAAAGCCGATAAGCAGGACGGCGGCCACTGCGTGGCATGCCAGAGGCAGATGATCAAGATCGGCGAGGAAACCGGCGACTTCAAAGCGGCCGACGACGCATCACAGGAGTTGATTGCCGAGGCTAAGGATCCAAAAGGGATAGCTGTTGCCCATGAGGAGCGGGCCACGGTGCTCATTCGCGAGGGCGCGGCAAAGAACAAGGATGAAATTTATGCCGAAGCTGACAAGGAGTTCAAGGCTGCTCTGGCGGCGTATCCGAACTTTCCGGAAGCAGTTTTTGGCGACGGTCTGACTCTTGCGCATCTGAAGCAGGACGATGCGGCGAAAGCCCGCTTTGAAGATTTCGTTGCGATGACCAAGGACAACAGCGCGATGCGGCAGCGCGCGCAGCGTTATGCTGAGAGGCCCGAATTGGCACGAGCACGGATGGCCCCTGCATTTGCGGTGAGAACCGAGGATGGTCAGCGCATATCGCTGGACGATATGCAAGGCAAAGTGGTGCTCATCGATTTCTGGGCGACATGGTGCGGCCCATGCAGGGAGGCGCTCCCCCACATACGGCAGATCGCGCAGAAATTCCAGGGCCAGCCGCTCGTGGTTTTGAGCGTGAGTCTGGACAGCGATGAAGCGAAGTGGAAGGACTTCGTTGCGAAGAACGGTATGACCTGGCTGCAGTATCGCGATGGGGGATTCGAGGGATCGCTGTCGCGCCTGTTCGGAGTGAATGCGATTCCCCACACCTTTACCATTGATGCGGACGGAGTGCTTCAGGACGAGCACATCGGCGACGCTTCGATCGAAGGCAAGCTGAAGAAGCTGTGCGCGCGGGCGCGCGAACTCGAGGAAGTTCAGAGGACAACTGCGAAAGTGGAACAATAGCGCCGCCTTAGAAAGCTCTTTCATCCTGCTCCATAACCCCCGACCTATACTCTTCAATGAGGTGCACGGCCGGTGATGTCGGCAATACGATTCGTGTGGAATGCGACGCGCGGCAATCGGCTGCGTCCCTGGCGGAGTGAATACCTCAAGTGGCGGATCGAGACGTACTCAGGTATGAAAGCCGACGAGATCAAGCCGGGCGACATGGCCCGGTTTGTCTGGCGCGAGAAGTGGCATCTGCTGCACTTCTTGAAGTGGACGGGGCAAATCGAAAAGCACATAACTACGAACAGGGAACAGTGATGAAGACTCGGCGGAAGTTCCTGAAGAGCGCTGCAGTGACCGCTGCGATGAGTCCGTTTATTGTTGCACTCCGGCCGGCATGGGCGAGCATACGCGAGCAAACGAGTCCTGGTGATGTGAGCGGTGCCCAGTCGCTGCGCGCACACGCCAAGGCCCACGGGCTGCTCGTTGGCTGCGGTGTAGTTCCCGAGAGGCTCAACAAAGAACCGCAATATGGCGGCGTGGTCGCGGCACAGGCGAACATTCTTGTCGCGGAAAACGCGATGAAGTGGAAGGCGCTTCGCCCGGCTCTGGACAAATTCGATTTCAGCGGTGCGGACACGATTCTGGCCTTCGCATCGGCGCATGGGCAGAAGGTGCGCGGTCACAATCTCTGCTGGCATGAGGCGCTCCCCGGCTGGTTCGCGGCCACCGTCACCAGAGAGAACGCCCGCCAGATCCTTACGGACCACATCAAGACCGTGGCCGGACGCTACGCCGGGAAGCTGCACTCCTGGGACGTGGTCAACGAGGCCATCGACACGAAGAGCGACCGACCTGACGGCCTGCGCGAATCGCCATGGTTCGACCTGATCGGGCCCGACTACATCGATATAGCGTTTCGAACCGCGCGTCAGGCCGATTCAACAGCGCTGCTCACCTACAACGATTACGGCATCGAGACCGACACTCCGGATCAAACGAAGAAGCGCGCCCTGGTGCTAGAGCTGGTACGCGGAATGAAAAAGCGCGGCGTACCTATTGATGCGGTCGGCGTGCAGAGCCACCTTGGAGCAACCGATCCCGCGCCCGGTGTTGGGCTGACCGATTTCGTCCACGAGCTGCGGCGCATGGGGCTGCAAGTCTTTATCACCGAACTCGACGTCAACGAGAAGAAGCTCGAAGGCTCGGAAAGCGAACGCGATGCGGCAATCGCACGCATCTACAAGGATTACGTAACCATGATGGTTGCCGAACCGAACGTGACCGCCGTCCTTACCTGGGGAATCACCGACCGATTCACATGGCTCAACGGACCGAAATTCTCGCGTCCCGACGGCAAACCGCAGCGATGCCTGCCCTTCGACGCGGATTACCAGCCCGCTCCGGCGTTTTTCGCGCTGCGTTCGGCACTGGACAGCAGACCCTCAAACCTTCATCCATAACAGTGCGAGGCAGCCTTGGCAGCGAGCGCCGTATCTGATGTGATGAGAGCTGCGGAGCTTTCCTCTTGCTGAGCCTTTTCCGAACGACGATCTGCGCGCTTTTCATCACTGTGGCGCTATCCGCGCTGTGCACGGCGCAGGAGCCTTTTCCCGGAGAGCCTCCTCCGCAGCAACAGCCGCCTTCCAGCCAGCAGGCAGCGCCCGCGCGTAACCTCCCCCCTCCGGTGAGTGACGAGCAGCTCGGAGCACCGATCATTCGGGTAAACACCAGCGTGGTCCTGGTTCCAACGCTGGTGGAGAAGTCTTCAGGCGCTGTGTTGTACGGGCTTCAGCCAAAGGACTTTACGCTGCTCGATAACGGTGTGAAGCAGGACGTCCACGTCGATGAGGATCTGGATTCATCGCCGGTATCGCTCGTAATCTGCGTGGAGCGGGGCCGCGACGCGGCGCTCGAGTTCGATAAGTTCGCTCATCTGGGCCCGCTGCTTGAATTGTTCACAGGGCAGGACCGCGGCGAAGTGGCGCTCGTGGTCTTCGATTCAAAGCCGATCTTTCTTGAGGGATTCGAGAAAGACACCAGCTACATCCAGGGTGACCTGCAAAATCTGCCGGCAGGAGATGGTGGCGCAGCGATCCTCGACGCTGCCGGCTTCTCTATCGGCCTGCTCGAGAACCGGCCTGCGGATCACCGGCGCGTGCTGTTGCTGATCAGCGAAACGCGCGATCACGGCAGCCATCTTGTTACGATCCCTCAGCTTGTAGAGCGCATCGGCATAAGCAACACTCTGGTGCTGAGCCTGACGTTTTCGCCGTCGACGGCGGAGCTGATCGACTGGGGCAGAGGGAACACCAACGGCGGCACGGAGTTGAATCTGATGGCACCGCTGGTCATGGCCATCAACGCCATGCGCAAGAACACGCCGAAGGCCCTGGCCTCAATGAGTGGCGGGGAGTACGGGCCCTTCACCCGCGAGAAAGGCTTCGAGGATCGTGTGGCAGAGGTCGCCAATCACGCGCGCAATCGCTATATGCTCAGCTTTCGCCCTACAGACCTGACGCCAGGGCTGCATACGATTAAGGTTTCGCTCGCCGAAAACTACGGTGCACACGTAGTGACGCGAGCCAGCTACTGGGCGGTGAACGATGCGGCCGCTGATCCCGTAAATGCTCCGGCGAAAGCTCCAGGTCCCGGCGCCGCGCAGCAGCCTCAGCCGTAGGGACTGCATCTATTTGCCATAATGCTTCCTGAAGAATTGGAGATTTCTGAATGAGTGAGAGAGTACGTCTGACCGCAAACGACGGCCACGAATTCGAGGCTTACGTCGCCAAACCGAAAGGCGAATCTATCGCTGGGCTGGTCGTGGTCCAGGAGATCTTCGGCATCAACCCGCATATCCGTTCTGTGGCAGACGGCTACGCGAAGGACGGATTTCTTGCCGTGGCCCCGGCGCTCTTTGATCGCTACGAGCGCGGTGTTGAGCTCGGCTATGAGGGCGAGGACATGCAGAAGGCGAGGTCGTTCGCAAACAGGCTGGACATCGAAGCCGCCTTGCGCGACACGAACGCTGCTCTCGGCTATGTCCGCGGCCAGATAGGCAAAAAGTGCGGCGTCATCGGCTACTGTTTCGGTGGAACGGTGGCGTGGCTGGCCGCGACGCGGCTGAAGGTCGAGGTCGCGGTCGGGTATTACGGCGGACGGATCGCGATGTTTGCCGCCGAACAACCGAAGGCGCCGGTCATGCTGCATTTCGGCGAAAAAGACCAGCACATCCCCAGAGGAGAGGTGGACACGGTTGCGGCGGCGCATCCCGAAGTGCAGATTTACTGGTACGACGCCGGCCACGGCTTCAACCGCGACACCTCCGGCGAACCAACAAAGTTGGCGCGGCAGCGTTCGATTGAATTTCTAAAGAAGCACTTGAGCTAAAGAGGCTCAAGGCGTGAGCTCCTGAAGCCAGCGCAACATCTGCTTCAGGCATCGCTGGTGAGCTGCCCCTGATCCAAAATTCCCACTGGGCCGCTAAGATTTTGGCGTCGTTTCGACCCTTAAGTGCATCTATTTTCTATCGCTCGCCCGACTTACGGCGTACTCTGCCTGCACGTCGCAACTAAGTGAAAGGAAGAAGAGCGCGAATGGCGACAGCTGCCGCAACGGCGCAGCCGAAGTTTGTTGCAATGGAAAACTGGCGGCCCAGGGCAAATCCCTGGGTAGTCGCGGCGACCGTAGCGCTGGCGGCGTTCATGGAGGTGCTGGACACCTCGATCGCCAACGTCGCGCTGCCGCACATTGCCGGCAGCCTGGGCGCAAGCCAGGACGAGAGCACGTGGGTGCTTACCGCGTATCTTGTGTCGAATGCCGTCGTGCTGCCGATGGGCGGATGGGTGGCGAGCATCATCGGCCGGAAGAGGTTCTTCATGAGCTGCATCGTGATCTTCACGATCAGCTCGTTTCTTTGCGGCAGTGCGCCATCGCTGCCGCTGCTGCTGCTCTTCCGCGTAATCCAAGGCGCGGGCGGCGGAGGTTTACAGCCAATGGCCCAGGCCATCATGGCCGATTCCTTCGAACCTGCCAAGCGCGGGCTGGCGTTTGCGCTTTATGGCATCGTTGCAGTGCTCGCGCCCTCGATCGGACCGACGCTGGGCGGATGGATTACCGATAACTACAGCTGGAACTGGATTTTCTACATCAACATTCCGGTGGGTATTCTGACGCTGATATTGACCAACAGGCTGGTTGAGGATCCCCCATGGAACGTGCCCGACAGGAAGAATTTCTTCAAGCTCGATTATGTGGGAGTGAGCCTGCTGGTGATTTCGATGGGTGCGCTGCAGATCATGCTCGACAAGGGCGAGGAGAATGACTGGTTCGGCTCGCACTTTATTGTCACCTGCGCGGTTACATTTGTGGCCTCGTTCATCGCGCTGATCACGTGGGAATGGTTTGCGAAAGCGCCGCTGATGGACCTGAAGCTGTTCAAGAACCGGAATTTTGCGGTGTGCTGTTTCCTGATGCTGCTGACGGGCGGCTTTCTGAACGCGACGACCGTGCTGCTGCCGCAGTATCTGCAGAGCGCACTCGGCTATACCGCTACCTGGGCGGGACTCGCGCTGTCCGGCGGCTCACTCGTGCTGCTCATCGTGGTGCCGATTACCGGACAACTCGTCACGCATTTTCCCGCGCGCAACATAATCGCCTTCGGGTTCTTCTGCTTCACGGTCTCATACTTTGTTACGGCGAACCGGCTGAATCTCGGACTGAGTTTCGGCGAGTCATCCTGGCTGCGCATCCTGCAGGTGTTCGCGATTCCTGTGGTGTTTATCGCGGTGACGACGGCAGCATATTTTGGAATGCCGCGCGACAAGAACAACCAGGTGGCGGGCCTGATCAATTTCGTGCGCAACATCGGCGGCAGCATTCTGATCTCGCTGACCAACGCTGCGGTGGTGGAGCGGTCGCAGTTCCACCAGAACCAGCTTCTGAAGTACCTGACGCCGACAAACGCCAATATGCAGCAGCGGATCCAGTCGCTGAGCAGTGTCTTCGACCGCACCGGCGGACCCGCCAACGCAGGCAACTTTGCACAGGGAAGGATCTATAACCAGCTCATTCAGCAGGCCTCGGTCCTGGCCTACGTCGACGTCTTCTACATCATGTGCGGAGCTGCGATCCTGATGGTTCCTCTGTCATTCCTGCTGGCTAGGAACAAGCCGGGAGGCGGTGGCGGTGGGGGCGAAATCGCAGCGCATTAGGATAGAAACGCTCGGATTCACGCGCGGTATCTCGCGTATCGGAGCTCCGGCCTGTTTATGGTTCCGATCCTGCCGGCGGTTTTTCTCCGAATCCGCGCGCTAGGCAAGGGCTGGCGATGAAAACGTGCGGCTGCTGCATCCAATTGACAGGGCGAATTCACTTGTCCAATTCACTTGTGGATCAATGAGCGAAAGTCCCTCCGAAAAATTTCCCAAAGAAGAGAAGCGAGCACCCGCAGTGCGCGACTTCTCGCACGCGTGGCGGGCGCTGCGCCATCGCAATTTCCGGCTGTTCTTCGGTGGCCAGAGCATCTCGCTCATCGGCACCTGGATGACGCGCATCGCCACAGCCTGGCTGGTCTATCGGCTGACGAAGTCGGCGCTCCTCCTAGGCACGGTCAGCTTCGTTGGGCAGATCCCGACCTTTCTGCTGGCTCCGTTTGCCGGCGTGCTGGTCGACCGGCTCAACCGGCGTCACGTGCTGATCTGGACGCAGACTCTGGCCATGCTGCAGTCTCTCGCGCTGGCGTGGCTCACCTTGACCCACCGCATCACCATCCATGACGTGCTGGCACTGAGCGCCTTTCAGGGCGTGATCAACGCCTTCGACATGCCTGGCCGCCAGGCGTTCATGGTGCAGATGGTCGAGGACCGTGCCGACCTCTCGAACGCCATCGCCATCAACTCGTCAATGGTGAACCTCGCACGCCTCATCGGCCCGTCGTTTGCCGGACTGGTAATAGCCGCGAGCAACGAGGGCTGGTGCTTCTTTGTCGACGGCATCAGCTACATCGCTGTCATCATCTCGCTGCTGCTGATGCGCGTGCCTGTCGTGGCGTTGAAGCGGGCTGCCGCGCCCATGTTCGAGCAAATGCGCGAAGGTTGGCAGTACGTCTCAACCTTTGTGCCCATCCGCAACATTCTGCTTCTTTTTGCGCTGGTCAGCCTCATGGGCATGCCATATATGGTGCTCATGCCGCTTTTCGCCGCGCAGGTACTGCATGGAGGCGCCCACACCCTTGGCTTCCTGATGGGGACCGCGGGCGTGGGCGCGCTCATCTCAGCCCTGTCGCTGGTTGTGCGCAAATCGGTGCGCGGACTGATCAAGATGATCCCCATCGCTGCAGCGGTCTTTGGAGCGGGGCTCATCCTCTTCGGGCTATCACACGTAGTCTGGATTTCACTCGTGCTGATGACGACCGTCGGCTTCGGCATGATGCAGGGATTGACGGCGAGCAACACCATCATCCAGACGCTCGTCCCCGAGGACAAACGTGGTCGCGTGATGAGTTACTACACTGCGGCGTTCGTCGGAATGGCTCCGTTCGGCAGCCTTCTGGCCGGTTCACTAGCGCACTGGATCGGTGCTCCGCGAACCGTGATGCTCACCGGGACCTGTTGCATCCTCGGCGCGGCCTGGTTCTGGTCGCGGCGGCGGGAGATTCGTGAAGTGGTACGCCCTATCTACATCGAGATGGGCATCGTGAAAGCGCCGCCGGAACTGGTCGAGGAGCAGGCCGGGAACTGAGGGTTGACAAGTGACCGCTCAATCTCGCGTGTGCAAAAATGATTCATACTCTCATGTCCAATCCAGAAGTCTTCGCAACACCATCCACGGCTGAAGAAATCACCTCCACCGAGTCCTTCGACTCACTCTTCTCGGAATACGAGCGCACCCACGCGCGCCACCCGGAAGGCGCTGGAAAGCAGATTGAAGGCAGCGTCGTTGCTGTTTCACCGGAGCAGGTCTTCGTCGATATCGGCTTCAAGATCGAAGGTGTGCTGCCCGTAGTCGAGACCGAGCCTCTAAAGCCGGGCGACCGCGTACTTGTCTCCATCAAAGGCCGCAACGAAGAGGGCTACTACTCGCTCTCTCGCTTCAAGGTTACGCAGCCCAAAGACTGGACGTCGCTCGAGCAGGCGTTCACCGATAAGTCCACCATCCCCGGCCGCGTCACTGGCGTCGTTAAGGGCGGCCTTAGCGTCGATATCGGCGTCCGCGCCTTCATGCCCGCCTCGCGCAGTGGCGCCCGCGATGCCGCCGAGATGGAGAAGTTGGTCGATCAGGAAATCGTCTGCCGCATTATCAAACTCGACGTGGCCGATGAAGATGTCGTAGTTGATCGCCGCGCCGTAATGGAAGAAGAGGCGCGCTCGACGAAGGAGCGCCGTTACTCCGAAGTGAAGGAAGGCGACGTGGTGACGGGAACCGTCCGATCGCTGGCGGACTACGGAGCCTTCATTGACCTGGGCGGCGTCGACGGTCTGCTGCACGTCGGAGAAATCTCCTGGAGCCGTATCAACAATCCCGCCGATGTTCTTGAAGTAGGCCAGCAGGTCGAGGCTAAAGTCCTCAAGATCGATCTCGACAAACAGCGCATCTCGCTCGGCATGAAGCAGCTTCAGCCGCATCCGTGGGACGCCGTGCCGGGTAAGTATTCGCTGGGCCAGCGCGTGACTGGGGTAGTCACCCGGACCACCGACTTCGGGGCCTTTGTCGAGCTGGACCCGGGCATAGAGGGTCTGATTCACATCTCGGAGATGGCCTGGGGCAAAAAGGTCCGCAAAGCCACCGATGTTGTGAAGCCTGGAGAGACCGTGGAGGCCGTCATCCTCGGGATTGCCGCTCCGGAACGCCGCATCTCGCTTGGCCTGAAGCAGGCCTTTGGAGACCCATGGGCCGCAGCCGCCCGCAACTTGCTGCCCGGCACGCAGGTCGAGGGCCCGATCGTCAGCTTCACCAAGTTTGGAGCCTTCCTCCAGATCGCTGAAGGCGTTGAAGGCATGATCCACATCAGCGAGATCACCGCTGAGCGCCGCCTCAATCATCCGTCCGACGCTCTTCGGCTCGGAGAGCAAGTCAAGGCGCAGGTGCTTTCGATCGACGCCGAGAAGCGGCAACTGCGGCTCAGCATCAAGAAGCTCGTACCCACCGGCCTCGACGAATTCCTTGCCGAACACAAGGAGGGTGATGTGGTCACTGGTCGCCTTCTCGATGAGTCGGGAGAGCAGGCGCGCGTCGAACTGGGCGAGGGAATCGTCGCCCACTGCCGCATCACAGCCCCGGCCACAGAAGAGAACGCTGTGCCCGCCAAAGCCGACCTGTCTTCACTGACCTCGATGCTTCAGGCGCGCTGGAAGGGAGCCTCTCCTGCTGCCGCTTCGAAACGCGAGCCTGTGAAGGCCGGGCAGATTCGCAGCTTTCGGATTGCGAAGCTCGACGCCGGCGCGAAAAAAGTCGAGCTGGAGCTGGCTTAAAACTCCTTCCGGTACAGCTTGGGCAGGGCGCACTTCGCAGACGCCCTCCCGTCTTCCGGCCCATTATCTAATTGAGCACTATCTCGACGAAAATGCCCTTCTGGAGTGAAATGGGTACATATATCCCCCTGATTTCATTCCCGAGAGGGTTGCCTTGGTGTCGTGTCGTTTTAGGGCTCTTAGTGTTTTCGTTCTTACCTGCGCCTTTGCCGGCTTAGCAGTCGGACAATCGGCCAAACCTCCAATGCAGCCTGCACCCACGTATGTTCCGCCCGCGCCCCACGTCAATGCGCCTCTGACTGACATCCCCAGCATGCCGGGCGACGGTGACGGTGCTTACAGGACCGGGAATTACCGGGATCTCTTCGCGGAAATAGGACACACTCAGGCGGAGAGCCGCGCCAAGATCGACAGGGCATTTCAACAGCTCTTCCACGGCGACGGCCAGGAGGAGCGTATCTACTTTGAGACGGGCGCCAACGACAACGGACCCCTGGCTTACATCACCGACTGGGCGAACAACGATGCACGCACTGAGGGCATGAGCTACGGCATGATGATCGCCGTCCAACTCGACAAGAAGCGCGAGTTCGACGCCATCTGGAACTGGGCCAACACCTACATGTTGGTGACGGATCCGAAGAACCCATCAGTCGGCTATTTTGCCTGGTCGATGAATACCGATGGCACGCCCCGCTCGACAGGCGCCGCTCCGGACGGGGAAGAGTATTTCGTCATGGCGCTCTATTTTGCCGCGCATCGCTGGGGAAACGGCAAGGGGATCTATGACTACCAGGCAGAGGCCGACAAAATTCTTCGCGACATGCGGCATCATCCTATGCTGACCGGCACGAGCCCCTTCCGTATTCATCCCGACGATCCGCCGTTCATTCCACCGGACCACCCCTGGCCGAGCCCCAATAACAGGGTCCGCGAGCGCGATCTGGCGTCGCAGGGAAAATCTCCCGAGGAAGTCCTTCGGCCGAAGCATGGCCCGCAGACCGAGATGATCGGGCCAATGGTGGAAGAGAACTACTTCATGATCCGATTTGTGCCCAACGAGGATCATGGCGTTACCGATGCCTCATATCATCTGCCGGCATTTTATGAGCTGTGGGCGCGCTGGGGGCCGAAGGAGGATCGCGCCTTCTGGGCGAAAGCCGCCGACGTGAGCCGAGAGATGTTCTACAAGGTGACCGGGCCCGGGACCGGTCTCACACCCGATCGGAACAACTTCGACATGACGCCGCTCATCGGGCAAGACGGTACCTCCGCGGATTTCGGTTACGATTCCTGGAGAAGCGTGAGCAACTGGTCGGTCGACTATTCCTGGTGGAAGAAGGATCCCCGGGAAATCGTCCTGAGCGACCGGATCCAGAGCTTTCTCAGCGGACAGGGAATCAGCACCTTCAAAGACCGCTACACGCTCGGCGGCAAGCCGCTTTCCGAGCGGCACTCAGTCGGAATGGTGGCGACGACTGCCGTGGGCAGCCTGGCCGCTACCCCCAGCGCTGCCTCCAAGGCATTCCTCGAAGAGCTATGGCATTCGCCCGTTCCCGCCGGAGAGCAGCGCTACTACGACGGCCTGCTGTACCTGATGAGCATGATGCATTGCAGCGGAAACTTTCGGGTTATCATGCCGCACGGGGCGCACTAAGGAGCGGCGGCTGAAAAGCAACCCTGAACGTCTACAAAGACGGTGTTCAGTTCCCGCCCAACCCACGGAAGCCGCTGGAAATTACGTGGTTTAGGCCGTCTTTCATTGCCCGTCAACCCCCTCCATGTTATTCTTGATGCAGACACTTAGGAAGTGTAGAGAACACAAGAAACAGGAGTAACGCACACACCGTGCTGGCACCTTCGAAAAAATCCGACATTATCACGCGTTTTCGCACGCATGACTCCGACACCGGCAGTCCTGAAGTGCAGATCGCGATCCTGAGCGAGCGCATTGGCGAGCTGACCGAGCACTTCAAGACCCACGCGAAGGATCATGGTTCGCGCCGCGGTCTGCTGATGCTGGTAAGCAAGCGCCGCCGCCTGCTCGACTACCTCAAGACCAACGACTCCGACCGGTATCGCGAAGTCATCGGCAAGCTCGGCATACGCAAGTAGCCGCAACGATTCCATTGTTCTTTCAGCTGACGCGACGGAAATCGATAACAGGATGGGATGCGCGGGCTCGGCAACGGGCCCAGGTGTATTCTGCGGCAGCGAGGTGCGCCCCAGCCGGGCCGCCCTGCTGGACCGGATCACGGGCTAGGAGAGCCTCGCTTTGATGCGTATGCTCTCTGCGGCTCAGGCTTCCCTGCATTTGAGCGGCGCTGGCGCCGTCCTGACCCCAACCGGTTCCGACCGTCCTTCCCACCACGACCCTTCCCACCCGCGATTTGCGACTCGGGTTTCCAGCCGGCCTTTTCCGCTCCGGCTTTCCGCCTTGACGAGGCGCCGCGCTGTGCGGCGTTTGGGAGCCATGGCGCAATCGCCTATCCAGAAATGAGGATTCTATGAAGCACGAAGTTACAGTTGAGCTTGCCGGTGGCAAGCGGCTGAGTTTTGAAACTGGCCGGATGGCCAAACAGGCGTCGGGCGCAGCGCTCGTCACCCAGGGCGAATCAGTGGTGTTGGGCACCGCCGTCGCCTCTCCCGATCCCAAAGAAGGCATCGACTTCTTCCCCCTCACTGTCGACTATCGCGAGTACGCCTACGCAGGCGGCCGCATTCCCGGCGGATTCATCAAGCGTGAAGGCCGTCCGAGCGAGCGTGAGATCCTCACCTCCCGCCAGATCGACCGCCCGGTACGTCCGCTTTTCCCCGAAGGCTTCCGTAATGAGACCCAGGTCATCGTCCTGGTCTTCTCCGCGGACAGGGAAAACGATCCAGACGTGATCGGCATTAACGCTGCAAGCGCGGCGTTGGCACTGTCGGACATTCCGTTCAACGGTCCGGTGGGCGCGGTGCGTGTGGGCCAGGTGAACGGCGAGTTCATGGTCAACCCGACCTACACGGAGCGGCGCGACAGCGCGATCAACATCACAGTGGTCGCGACCAAGCTCGGCATCGTGATGGTCGAGAGCGGGTCGAGTGAAGTTTCTGAAGAGACGGTGATCGGCGCCATCGAGTTCGGCCACGAGGAAATCAAGAAGATCATTGTCGGCATCGAGGAGCTTGTGGCGCTTGCGGGCAAGCCGAAGCGCGAGGTTGCGCCTCCGGAGTTCGACACGGCGTACTATTCGGCCCTACGCGCCAAAATCGGCGACCGGCTCGCGGATGCGCTCGATACAAAGAAGCATCCAAAGACCGAAAGCTACGCGCTGGTCAAGGTAATCAAGACCGAACTGGCAGCCGGGATCGCCGACAGTGAGAACGTTGCGGACGAGAAGAAGAAGCTCGCGAAATACTACGAGGCTCTGCGCGAGAACATCTTCCGCGAGCAGGTCACCAAGGAGCGCATCCGTCCTGACCGCCGTGGATTCGACGAAATTCGCCCCATCACCATCGAAGTCGGCGTCCTGCCCCGCACGCACGGCTCCGCTCTCTTCACCCGCGGCGAAACGCAGGCGCTGGTAACGGCTACCCTGGGCACAGGCGACGACTCACAGCGCCTGGAGACCTTCGAGGGCGAGCAGAAGAAGCGCTTCATGCTGCACTATAACTTCCCGCCGTTCTCAGTTGGCGAAGTGGGCCGCATGACCGGTGTTGGTCGCCGCGAAGTCGGGCACGGAGCGCTCGCCGAGCGCGCCGTGAGCGCGGTTCTGCCGAACGAGGAAGAGTCGCCATATTCGCTCCGGATTGTCTCTGACATCCTGGAGTCGAACGGTTCTTCTTCCATGGCGTCAGTTTGCGGAGCCAGCCTGGCGCTGATGGATGCCGGCATTCCGCTCAAGGCGTCGGTCGCCGGCATCGCGATGGGCCTGGTCAAGGAAGGTGAAGAGTACTCCATCCTTACCGACATTGCCGGCGCGGAAGACCACTACGGCGATATGGACTTCAAGGTCGCCGGAACCCGCAAAGGCATTACCGCCCTGCAGATGGACATCAAGATCAGCGGCATCACCGGCCAGATCATGCGCGAAGCGCTCGAACAGGCTCGCCGCGGCCGGCTCTTCCTGCTCGACACGATGGACGCGGCTTTGAACGGACCGCGCGACATCAAGTCGAAGTATGCGCCGCAGATCCGCACCCTGCAGATTCCCACCGACAAGATTCGCGACCTCATTGGGCCGGGCGGCAAGACCATTCGCGGCATCATCGAGGCCACGCAGGTCAAGATTGACGTCGACGACACGGGCCGCGTGAACGTGGCATCGAGCGACGAAGAAGGTCTCAAGAAGGCGCTCGCCATGATCAACGATCTGACGGCCGTTCCGGAGATCGGCAAGACCTATCTCGGCAAGGTCGTTCGCCTGGCAGAGTTCGGGGCCTTCGTCGAGATTTTCCCCGGCACTGACGGCCTGCTGCACGTGAGCGAGATCGCCGAGCATCGCGTGAAGGACGTGAAGGACGAGCTTCGCGAAGGTGATCAGGTCCTGGTCAAGGTTCTCGGCGTTGAAGGCAACCGCATCAAGCTGTCGCGCAAGGCTCTTCTCCGCGAGCAGCGCCAGAAGATGGGGCTCCCCGAGCCTGGTGCGCCGGGCGCTCCGGCAGGCGATATCTCTGCCTCCGGCGAGTCCGCTCCAGCCGAAGAGCGTCCACGGCGCCAGCCGCGTCCCGAGCCAGTCGAGCGGCAACCTCTCTCGAATGCCAGCACCATAACCATAGAGGGCGGCGACGACTTCGATAACGATGCCCAAGAAGGCGAAGAGCTAAACTTCAACCGCGCCGACGGGGTGCCGGTTCCTGTAGGTGGTGGCGGTGGTGGTGAGCGCCGTCATGGACAGGGTGGCGGTGCCGGAGGCGGCGGACAACGCCGTCGGCGTCGCGGTCGCGGTCGCGGACCGGGCACTGGTGGTGGCGGTGGCAACCGCGGACCTCAGTAAGTCACAGCAGGTAGATCGAAACGGGCTGCGCAAATCGCGCGGCCCGTTTTCCTTGCTTCCGTATTTTCAAGAACCAATGAGACGGCGCGCCATATCAGCCTTTGTGTTGGTGGGGCTTCTCTGGGGCAGTGCGTGGATCCCCACCTCGGTCGTTCTGCGCGAAATGCCCGGCCTCCGCGCCGGAGCCGTGCGCTTCGCCATCGCCGCGATACTTGCAGCCTCGCTCGCACTCGTCGCATGGCTTCGAAATCGCATCGCAAATCAGCGTAAGCCGGCCCTCCCACTCAAAGACTCGCTTGTTCTTGGGCTGACCGCAATTGCTTTGCCCTATACGTTGACGGCATGCGCCGCCGGTCAGGTCTCATCGGGAGCGGTTGCCGTCTTGTTTGCGCTCATGCCGCTTGCAGCGCTCCTGCTGAGCAGCGAGGCCATGAGCGCGGCGATTCCCGCTCTTGTAATCGGCCTTGGCGGCGTCGCACTTCTCGTCGCGCAGGGTTTGTCGTTCTCCGCGACGCAATGGAAAGGCGTCACGTCAATCGTATGCGCCGTGGTGCTCGGCGCTTTCTCCCTGAACTACGCTAAGACACGCCTGCGCCGCTTCGATCTGCCGGCGTCGGTTTCGATCCAGTTCGCCTGCGCCGCTGCCTTTGCTGGCTTGCTTAGTGCATTCATCGAGCGCCGGAAACAAGCTGTCTGGAGCCAGGATGCCGTTCTTTCCCTTCTTATTCTCGCGGTGTTCAGCGGACTCTCCCTGCCGCTGATGTACTGGCTGCTGTTCGAACTCGAGTCATGGCAGGTCGCCAGCCTGGAGTGGACCGCAACGCTCATCGCTGTCGCCGAGGCCGCATGGTTCCTGCGAACTTGGCCTTCGATGGACATGTGGGCCGGAGCGGCTCTCATTGTCGGAGCCACCCTCTGGCTCCTGCGCGGGACCGGGCTCCGCGAGTCCGAAGCCGTAACTCTCCAGATAACAAACCATACCCGCGACGCCCCGGCCGCATCCGAATCTGAAGTAGGATCAAAGTAAGCTTGTGACTGGGCAACAATCCTCGAAAGGCACACTGCAATGAGCGCGTCCATGTACATCGTCGTTGAAGGTGACGATCCCGGCTACGACATCTTCGTCAACGGACACGCCTTGGCGCGCAATGAAGATGCGCTCGAAAAGCTTGCTATGCGCCTGGGCGTAAAGCCGCTGCTCGAATTCTTCTCCGCCGATCAGAACTCCATGGCGCTGCTGCTCGAAGAGGGTGCCGGCGATCCGGAGTGGGCGAAGACACTCCCGCCTCCGCAGTGGTTTTCGCCAGAGCAGGGGCTGAACACGATCGTGACTCTTCTCGACTATCTGAAGGATGCGCCCACCACGCTGGGAACGGAAACCTCGCAGGTGGTTACCGAGTTGGAAGAGTACGAGCGAGTCCTGCGCAAGACCGCGACGCGGAACCTGCGCTGGCAACTCGCCGTGAGCTGGAAATAGGCGGGACGCTTATTTCCAAGCACCCAGCTCTCTGCGCATCAAAACCATTTCGCCCAGATGATAGCTGTTGTGCTGGCACACAAGGAGCACTTCGCGCAGCAGCGTCTGCCCATCGCCCCACGGAATCTTCGCATAGAGATCCGCCTTCGGATCGCCAACCATGCCTTCGAACGCCGCGAGATCGGCCTTCAGCGCCTTGACTGATGCCTCCCATTCGCCGGGCTGAGGAGTCTCCTTCGCTGGCCAGTAGTCATCCGGCCACTTCGGAGCGACGTATTTCGGATCGGTGGAGAAGAGCAACAGATCGTTCACGGTCATGCGCATGTGTTCGAGAAGCTGCCACGGCGTGTAAGGCACATTCTTCGATTTCGTTCCCGCAAACCTGGCGGGAAAATCATCGACCACGGTGGCCAGATCCACGTGAGCGCTACCACCGCGCAACATCTCCAGCAGGTGATGGCGCAAGGCTTTATCTTCTGTGGGCATTGATCTCTCCTGTCAGGATGAGATGCCGGGAAGTCGACAACGACCCCGCAAATCCACGCAACAAGTCTCAGTGAGCTTCGACGGCAGCAAGCTCTCGCTTGTCAGCGAATACGTTGCCCATGCGGCGAATCTGCGCGCCCACTCCACGCAGCTTCTCTTCAATGTGCTCGTAGCCGCGATCCATGTGATAGACGCGGTCCAGAATCGACTCCCCATCTGCAACCAGTGCAGCCAGCACCAGCGACGCCGAAGCGCGCAGGTCGGAGCACATGACCGCTGTGGCGGAGAGAGGAGCCTTGCCGCGAATGGTGGCGGAGCGCCCATCGACTTTGATGTTCGCGCCCATGCGAACCAGCTCCTGCACATGCATGAAGCGGTTCTCGAAGATGTTTTCAGTGACGACCGATGTGCCATCGGCCTGGGTGGCCAGCGCCATATACTGCGCCTGCATGTCGGTCGGAAAGCCGGGATACTCCTCGGTGGAAACATCAGCCGCCTTGAGATCGCCTTCACTGCGCACCCGGATCGAGTCCTTCCCGATCATATCGATGCGCGCGCCAGCCTCCTCAAGCTTTCCGATCACCGCACTCAGGTGCGCCGGATTGCAGTTGGCCACGACGAGATCGCCTCCCGTGATCGCTCCCGCAACCAGAAACGTTCCTGCCTCGATGCGATCGGGGTTGATGCGGTGCCGCGCGCCGTGCAGCTTCTCGACGCCCTGCACGCGAATCACCGCCGTGCCCGCGCCCTCGATCTTCGCGCCCATCGCAGTAAGCAACGCAGCCAAATCGGTGACCTCCGGTTCGCGAGCGCAGTTCTCGAGAACGGTTTCCCCCTCGGCGAGGACCGCGGCCATCAAAATGTCTTCGGTTCCGGTGACGGTGATCTTATCGAAGTTGATGTGCGCTCCCTTCAACCGCTCCGCCCGCGCTTCAATATAGCCGTGTTCGTAGGAGATCGTCGCGCCCATTGTCTCAAGACCTTTGATGTGCAGATCGATCGGACGCCCTCCGATGGCGCAGCCACCCGGCATCGCCACACGCGCCAGACCGGTCCTGGCGACCAACGGCCCCAGCACCAGAGAAGATGCGCGCATCGTCTTGACGATCTCGTACTTCGCCACAGGATCGGACAACACGCGGCAGCTAATGGTCGTGCGGTGTTGCGCGCGCCCGTAACCGAGCTCTACTTCCGCACCCATAGAGACCAGCAGTTTGCGCTCGGTCTCGATGTCGCGCACCTGCGGGATATTCTCGAGGACGACCTCGTCCTCGGTGAGAATGGCCGCAGCCATACACGGGAGCGCCGAATTCTTTGCTCCGCTGACGCGAATAGTGCCGAGTAGGGGATTGCCGCCGCGAATAACGTATTTGTCCATGAGGTGCTGAGCTTTCCTGTCAGCCGAGCAATTAAAAAATCCGGCTTGATTTGACTAGTGTAAACGCGATGACGGTGCGGAAAAATCAGTCCCAGTCACTACTTTGAGACCGGCTCTGAGTTCGCCTCAAGCCGCTGCGCCAGGCCATCCTCGGAAAGCTTGCCCGCCGCAAGATCGTGGAAGGCAAGATAGGCTTCCTTCTGCGAAGCAGCAACCGCCGATCCATTGCGTTCAAGCCTGAAAATGAAAACCCGCCGATAGCATCGGCGGGTTCTTGAGATCAACCTGAAAGATCCGGGTCTACAAATCCATCGTCGTGTCTTCGATGGCCAAGCGGACATTGCCGTCCGAGCGCGCCAACCGACGAACCGCCTCCGGCTTGTCCACTCCGGCCTTGAGCATTACCAGCGCAACCGGGACGCTTCGCCCAGCTGACTTGATAACGTCGACAGCCTTATCGCGCGTGATGTGGCAGGCACGCATCAGGATGCCGATGCCGCGCTCGACGAGCTTCGAGTTCTGCATGTGCACGTTGACCATCAAGTTTTCGTACACATAGCCGAGCCGGGTCATGGCGCCGGTGGTGATCATGTTGGTGATCATCTTCTGCGCACTAGCGGCTTTCATGCGGGTTGAGCCGGAGATAACCTCGGGGCCTACGTCAGCAACGATCGCAATATCCGCCGCTCCGGCCAAAGGCGTGTTGTAGTTGCAGGTGATGCAGGCGGTCTTCGCGCCGCGAGCGCGGGCATAGGCGATAGCCGCAACGACGTACGGAGTCCGTCCACTCGCCGAAAGGCCGATGATCATATCCTTGCGTGTCGGCCGCCGGCGAGCGATGTCCCGCTGGCCGAGTTCTTCGGAGTCTTCATTGACCTCAACAGGAGACGCCAGCGCTTTGGGGCCGCCGGCCATGATGTACTGCACTGTCTGCGGCGAGGTTGAAAAATAAGGAGGACATTCACAGGCATCGAGAGACGCGATGCGCCCGCTCGATCCAGCTCCGATATAGATGAGCCGTCCGCCTTCGCGCAGGCTACGGGCCACGGAGTCAATCACTTGTGCAATTTCCGGGAGGGCCTTTTTGACTGCGGCGGCTACTTTTGCGTCTTCGTGGTTGATGATTCGGGCAATCTCGAGAGCCGATTTTGTATCAAACCCCTGCGATGCATCGTTGGGGCTTTCTGTCATCAGTTCGTGGAGATTGGAGATGTGATTTGTCGGCTTATGATTTGAACTTTTGATCTCAGCCTGCGGGTGCGTCATTGTGGCCATAAGTGTTGGGTTTCCCGAACGTGTGCTGCCTCATTATAGCGCCAAGTTGCGCCGCTGGCTCTTGAATTCTGACCCACACTTTCGTGTCAGTGGTTGATTCCTTCGGCAACAGCATCGTGAAATGCCCGCCGCACCTCCTGGATCGCTTTATTGGAGCGGTCAGGCCAGGTGCGATTGGTCAGAAGCGCCGCAGCCAGCTTGCGTTCAGGATCGATCCACAACGATGTCCCCGCGTAGCCGAGATGGCCAATCGAGCTCCGCGAAAAATACCTGCCCGCCGATGACGGTTCGCTAGGAGTGTCCCATCCCAGGGCTCGGCTCGTCCCGGCCGGTTCAGTCTGGCGAGTCGCGAACAGGCGCACTGTCTCTGGTTGAAACAGGTGCCTCCCGTGCAGGGTTCGGCCTTCCGCGAGAATGCAGCCCGCGAAGCGAAGCACATCGAGCGTGTTGGAGAACAGGCCGGCGTGACCGGCGACTCCACCGAGCGCATAGCAGTTTTCATCCTGCACTTCGCCTTGAATCACCCGGCCACGATAGACCCTGTCATGTTCGGTAGGCGGAATGCCCGGCCGCCAATCTGCCGGCGGGCAATAGCGCGCCGTTTCAAGGCCCAGAGGAGTGACGATTTCGCGCTCGAAATATCGCCCCGCCAGATCGCCTGAAAGCACTTCCAGCGCCTTCCCCAACAGGATGAATCCGATGTCCGAGTACTCGGCGCGAGTCCCGGGCTCGGCCTCGAGCGGGATATGCAAAGCGGCACGCAGCACCCCTTCCGGCGTGTGGTGCTCTTCAAATAGCCGCCCATAGCCGGGCAGTCCCGACGAGTGCGCGAGCAGCATGCGCAGGGTTATCCGCTCCTTGTGCGAGCCATGCTCCATGCCGACGACGAAGCCGGGAAGAATATCTCCCAGCCGTGCCTCAAGGTCCAGAACTCCGCGCAATTCCTCCTGCGCGCGGTTCTTGTGCCCGCGGCCCTTGTCGTACAGAAGCATTGCCATCGATGTCGTGGCCATCACCTTGGTCAGGCTGGCCAGATCGAAGACGGTTCCGGGCGTCACCTCCTGAGAGTCGGCGTCAAAAGTGAATCGCCCCACAGCATCCAGCGCCACAACCTCGCCATCGACAAGAACGCCCCAGGCCGCGCCGGGAAAGACGCGTCCAGCCACCGCACGCTCCAGCACCTCTTGCGCCGCGCGAAAGCGTTGGCGGCCGTCTGACGCTGTCCCGGGGATGGAAACCGGCGGCGGGGGCATAGGAGTTTGCTTATAGTAGCTGAAATGACGGGCACGCCCAAACGTTTCATCGGCTCGCTATCCGCGGTTCTGCTCCTGCTTCCTCTGTGCGCTTCGATCTCACGGGCACAGGATGACACAGCCCTCGAGAACAAACTCCGCCCTGTCATCGCTGCCCACCACGGCAGGGTTGCCGTCTACGCCGAGGATCTCACCAGCGGCAAGACGCTTTCGCTTAACGCGGATACGCCGGTACGGACCGCGTCTGTGATCAAGCTGACCGTGCTCTACGAAGCTCTTCAGCAGATCCGGGAAGGCAAGGCCCATTTCGAAGACAAGATCACTCTGACCCATGACGATCAGGTCTCCGGCTCGGGGATTCTGCCATTGTTCGACACGCCTCAGCCGCTCACGTTCAAGGATGTACTCACGCTGATGATCGTTCTGAGCGACAACACGGCGACGAACCTGGCAATCGACCATCTCGGTCTCAAGAACATCGACGACCGCATCGTCTCACTCGGCCTCAAGAACACCTGGCTCTATAAAAAGGTCTACAAGCCTGCCGTGGGCCCGATGCCCGCAGACCAGAAGATCTTCGGCCTGGGCAAAACCACGGCCCGCGAAATGGCCAGCGTCGTGAAGCGTTTCGTGACTTGCGACCTGAATCCGCCCGGCAGTACTGTCGCGCCGACGCCATCCGATCACGCTCTTTGCGATGCCGCGATGCACATGCTGAAGAACCAGTTCTACCGCAACAGCATCGCGCGCTATCTCGAGACGCAGGACACGACCGAGGGCGAGTCAAGTATCGCCAACAAAACCGGAGCGCTCGCCGCCGTACGTAACGACGTCGGCGTGGTTTTCACTAAACCATCGTCTTCAGGAAGCAGGGGACCAATCGTCATCTCGGAGTTCACATGGGACAACAAGGACCAGAGCTGGACTCCGGACAACGAAGGAGAAGTGATCATGGCCAAGCTGGCGCAAGAAATTGTTGAGGCCTGGGCGCCCCGCTAACTCGCCCCGACAGCTCTCCGTCTATAAATTTGAGTGCCAAAGGGGCCGGGTGGGTAGACAATAATGGAAAGCGGAGCGACATCATGAAGACGACATCACTCATCATGGCCTGGGCCCTATCACTTGCTTCGATTGCGGTTGCCCAGACCGCGCCCGCCCCCACAACCGCACCCGACTCAACACCCGCGGCGGAGACTGCTCCCGCCACTACGCCCGCCTCAGCACCCATGACGGAGACCGCGCCAGTTGTCACGCCGGCTCCTGCGACTTCATCTATTCGCACTCCGACCACGTCACCCGCACAAACTTCGGCAACCTCGCCTTCTCCCGCTACTCCTGCTAAAACGGTCGAAGTCCCCGCCGGAACCAAGGTACTCCTTACCCTGCGTAGCGGCGTGAACACCCGGACCGCTCAACCCGGTGACGGAGTCTATCTCTCCTCGACCTTTCCGGTGGTTACAGGCGGACATGTCGTCATACCTTCCGGCGTCTACGTCGAGGGAGTCATAGACCGCGTTGTCCGTCCCGGCCGCGTGAAGGGCCGTGCGCAGGTGACTATGCACTTCACCACGCTGATCTTTCCCAACGGCTCGGTGGTCAGCATTCCCGGCGCGGTCGACAGTCTCCCTGGCTCCAACGGCCCCACTGTTAAGAAGGATGGTGAAGGCACCATCGAGCAGCCGGGCAGCAAAGGCAAGGATGTCGGCACCATCGCCACTACCGCAGCAACCGGGGCAGGCCTGGGCGGTATCATCGGGGCGGCCTCGGATCATCCGGGCGCGGGCGTCGGTTACGGAGCAGCTGCTGGTGCGGTTGGCGGCATCCTCTACACTCTGTTTACCCGCGGGAACGATGTCGTGCTCCCCGAGGGTGACACCATCGAGATGATCTTTCAGCGCCCGCTCATGCTGCAGGAGGCGAATCTCTCCGGCCCTGAAGTTGCAGGATATGTTCCCACCGGCCAGCAGCAGCAGCCGATGGCAAAACCGGGAAGAAATCAGCGCATTCTTTGTCCGCTGGGATCGCTGGGATGCCAGTAAAATAGAAAGAGAAGTGAATCCGCGGGAAGAATGAACGAAATTACGCCACCAACATCCACGCCGCCAGTAAACGTTAAACCGGCCGCACCACAATCCCATCTGCGCTTGTGGTTGCGCGACGTGCTCATCTCCGTCGCGGCGTCGTTCATGATCATCACCTTTCTCTATCAGCCAGTGCGCGTTGAAGGCACGTCCATGCTGCCGCAGCTGCGCGATCAGGACCGGCTCTTCATCAACAAATTCGTCTATCGCTTCGAAAAGATCTCTCGCGGAGACATCGTCGTCTTCCACTATCCCCGCGACCCCGAAAAGAGCTACATCAAGCGCGTGATCGCGCTGCCCGGCGATTCGCTCCGCATCGAGAACGGCCGGGTTTACGTGAACGGCGAGCACGTCGACGAGGATTACGTCCCGAATACCTATCGCGACAGCCGCTCCATGCCCGAGATCGTCATCCCGCATGGCGAGTATTTCGTGATGGGCGACCACCGCTCGATATCCAGCGACAGCCGCGACTTCGGCCCGGTCGACCGGAACCTGATTTACGGTAAGGCCGCATTTGTCTACTGGCCCGCCGACGACCTGGGCGTCGTGCACTAGGCACTCGCTTGCAAAATGAATGGATAGAAAGAACACTTAAAGCGTAATCTTGAAGTATTCGAGATCACCGCGGGTGGCCGGCCACTCACCACCACAACCGCTCGGATGTCTTACTCACACCTCAATGCCGTCATGGGATCAACGGATGAGGCTCTGCGGCACGGTATTAGACATGCCAGCGTAGCGACCACGAGAATCACGAGAGAGACGCCCAGAATCAGCAATGGATCGTGGGTGGTGTTCTCCACCCAGCGGGAGATCACCCGGTCCAGGCCGAAACTAAGCGCACGGCCCACAAGCAATCCCGATCCAACACTCACTGCCGCCGAAGTCAGCACGATTCGCAGGACATCCCTTTTCTGAGCGCCCAGCGCCATGCGAATGCCGAACTCATTCCTGCGCTGTACCACCGAGTAGGAAACCACGCTGTACAGGCCTACGACGGCGAGCACCAGGGCGAGCGCGGAGAACGCTCCGAAGAGGATCGAAACGAGCCTTCCCCTCGCCCACTCCGGCTCATGCCTGATTCCATGTTTCGAGGTCGTCCACGTGACCAAATGCCTGCTGGTCGGGATTGACCGAGGCGATCTGCTTCCGGACACTGTGCAGGATGGATTGCGGGTCGGTCCGGCCGCGCACCAGAATCTGCGTGCTCATCCACATGTGAAGCGAGTACGGGAGAAAGATCGCCGGCTTTACTGGTTTGTCGAGCCCGTCATCGAGCGCATCGGCGACAACTCCCACCACTGGCATCCAACCATCGCTTCCCGGCGCAGACAGAGTATAGGGCGGCTCATTCTTCAGCGTCGGAACTTTCAAGGAATGTCCCAGAATGTCGCCGCCGGGATAGTAGCGTTTTGCAAAGGCCATATTCACCAATGCCAACGGCGCGCTGTGCGCTATTTCCGTGGGGTCCCAAATGCGGCCCCGCAGCAACGGCATATGCAGGGTGCTGAAATAGCCCGGATCGACGAAGTTGATTCTCGCGTTTTCTTCTTCGCCGGAAGCTTTCCCGAGAAATTCAAATGGTTGATCCCAACCGTTATTTGGAGGGGTCGCGTTGGTCGAGATTCCGGTGGCGACGACATCGGGTAACGCGGCTATTGTGTCCCGGAGCTGCTCGAAGTAATTCGCGCGCTCTGCCAGAGTTGTCTAGGTGTTGTCGTGCACCGGTATACCGACGGACATGACGTGGTGAGGATCGTAGCCGAGTGGGATGTGCATCATGCGCACAAAGCCCTGGATGGCCGTACCTGCGGCCGACATCAGCAATAGCGTCAGAGCGATCTGGCCTGCAATCAGGACGGCGTGCCACTGCTTTCCGCGCACCGTTCCGGCTACTTTGCGGGTGCTCGACTGCATGACCTGACTGATCTGTGGCCGGGCAAGCTGCAATGCCGGAAACAAACCAAAAACCACGCCGGTGAGCAGAGCAAGACCGACACTGAAGAACAGAACAGGAATATTGACGTGGAAATCCGCTTCATGCGGAAACGAGTACTCCGGCAAGCGAGCCACGATCCATCCGAGGCTTCGATAGGCCAGAAACACGCCTAATCCGGCGCCGGTGAGGGCCAATAGGAGCGATTCGGTCAGAAGCTGACGTACGATACGAAAGCCGCTGGCTCCGACTGCCGATCGGACAGCGAACTCATGCTGCCGCGCTGTTCCGCGCACCAGCAGCAGAATGGAAACATTGCCGCAGCCGATGGCGAGAAGCAGTCCCACGGCTCCGAACAGCAGACCGAGTGTGCCGCCCAGCTCATGCACATAGCGGTAACTGATGTTTCGCAATTCAAGTTTGTATTGTTTCGGGAAATGAGTTGGCGTTTCTTTGGCGAACTGCTGAAAAAGCGGCTGCAATTCGGCTACCGCCGCTGCGCGCGAAACGCCGGGCCTGATCTTGATCATCGCACCGTATTCCATCGCCTCCGATGTGGAAAGCTTAAGCGGCAGATAGACGTCGCCATCCAGCCAGGTAAAACGCGGCGGCAGTACGCCCAGGATCGTGTAGCTCTTGTGGACAAGCTGAATGGTTTTGCCGACAACGGTTGGATCGCCGTTAAAGTGGCGCTGCCAGAACTTGTGGCTCAGGACAACGACTTGCTGCGGCTCCTGGCCGTCCGGGGCATCGGAGGGAAGAAAATTGCGGCCCAACATGGCCGGCAGACCAAGGAATTGAAGACCATTGCCGGTCAGATAAATTCCCTGCACATCTTCGGGAACATCACTGCCAGTGACGGTCAGGCTCCATCCGGTAATGCCCATTACGTCTTCGACAGCATGTGCCTGGCGGAGCTGTCGTACCTGGGCACCGGTAAGACCTCTCTAGCTATCCTCATTTCCTGCTTTATCCAGGAAAAAAACCTGGCAAATGCGATCTGCTCCGGGATACGGCCAGGGGTTCATCAGGACGGCGTAAATGATGCTGAAAACTGAAACCGTTGCGCCGATGCCGAGTGCGAGTGACAAAATCGCTGTCAGAGCAAATCCCGGATGCGTGCGCATCTGGCGGAGTGCGTAGCGAATGTCCTGCAGGTTGGTGGACATCGGCACCTTCTTAAAAGAGAACTTTAGCCCGATGCGACCGCTCAGAGAAGAGTCTTTATCTTTCCACCACGCGATCCAGCAGATCGAAAAATTCCGGAAACGAAATCGCCGCCGACTCCGCGCCGCGGATCAGCGTGTGACCACGCGCCCGCAGCGCCGCTACAGAGAACGCCATCGCGATGCGGTGATCGCCGCCCGAGTCGATCTCCGCCGCGTGCAGGGTTTGCCCTCCCGGCACATCGAGTCCGTCGTCGAACTCTTCCACCTCCGCGCCCATCGCGCGCAGATTGCGCGCCACAAGAGCGATGCGGTCGGACTCCTTCACGCGTAGCTCCTTCGCATCGCGAATGCGGATCCCCTGCTTCGTGTACGGCCCGATGGCTGCGATGACCGGTAGTTCATCGATCAACTGGGCCGCCAGCGCCCCCGAGATGGTTGTCCCGCCCATGCCATCCGATGGTGCATTCACCTGCACTGTTCCCACCAACTCGCCGTGTTTTTCTTCGAGATTCACCACGCCGATATGCGCGCCCAACGCGGTAAGAACGTCGAGCAGCGTAGCGCGCGTAGGATTCAATCCGAGCCCGTCGAAGATCAGATTCGACTCCGGAAAGAGCGCTGCAGCGCACAGAAAGAACGCCGCAGACGATATATCGCCGGGAACCGTTGCCTCGATGACGTGCAGCTGCTGCCCGCCAACAATCGAAACCGAATCCAGCGTCCGCTCGACATTCGCCCCGAACGCGCGCAGGGCAAGCTCGCTGTGATCCCGCGTCCGCACCGCTTCACGCACCGTCGTTGTTCCCGAGGCCTGCAGTCCCGCGAACAGCACCGCGCTCTTCACCTGCGCGCTCGGTACCGGAGTGGTGTAGTCGATGCCGTGCAGCTTGCTGCCGCGAATCGTCATCGGCGCATGGCCATCGGTGAGGTGGATATCCGCGCCCATCTGCGAAAGCGGCTTGCGCACCCGCTCCATGGGTCGCCGGCTCAGCGAAGCATCGCCAACCAGCGTGTAAGCAACTCGCTGCGGCGCAAGCAGCCCGGCCAGCATGCGCATGGTTGAGCCGGAATTGCCGCAGTCGAGCGGCACTTGACTGTGATGGAAGTGACCATCCGTTCCGGTAATTTCAATCGCGCCGTCTGCCGCGCGTTTTACGCCCGCCCCCATGGCTGCAACGCAGGCCAGGCTGCTGGCACAGTCCGCGCCGGACGAAAAATTCGCCAGCCGGGTTTTTCCGTGGGCCAGTCCGCCAAGCAAAGCGTAGCGGTGCGAAATGCTTTTGTCGCCAGGCAGGCGCAGGCTGCCGGCGATGTTACGCGCCGGCTCGATAATGCGTTCGGTTGCGACTTCGGTCAAGACAGACTCCGAGAGGGGTAGTGCTTCTATCCTAAAGCGTTTTGGGAAATGGTCTAGTCGGAGCCGTTGCTGTCAAGCCGACGCGACCAGCAGGACCGGGGTCCCCACGGACAGGTCTTCGTCCGTGGGATGAATGGAGCGGCCAGCCCTGCACAATCTTAAGCAACGCCACATGATTTCCTGAAACGCCTTAAAGCACCTTCAGCACTACGACAGTCTCGTCGTCGAAGCGTTCCCGCTCACCCTGAAACTTCGCGACCTCAGACAAAATCGCATCGGCGATCTTCGAGGCGGATTTCTGGGCGTTCTTCTTTACCACTAACTTCAGTCGATCGTCGCCAAACATGTCGCCGCTCATGTTCTGCGCGTCCGTGATGCCGTCGCTGAAGAAGATCAGCGAGTCGCCCGGCTGGGTCGACAGGCTGAACTCCTCGTATTTCACGTTGGGAAACATCCCCAGGGGAAAGCCCTCGGCATGCACCGTATCCACCTCGCCGTTACGGCAGAAAAGCGGCTGGGTGGCGCCGGCGTTGGCGATTTGCAGCGTGCGGTTCTCGTCGTTCCACAGCGAATAGAGCATCACCACATACTGCGAGTCGACCTTGCGCTCCTGCAGAGAATCATTCAGCGACTCGAGCAGCTCCGATGGCGACAACAGCCGGCTTGCGGCGGATCGCATGATGCCGCTCACCAGCGCAGCGTAAAGAGCCGCTGCCGTAGCCTTGCCGCTCACATCGCCCAGCACGACGGCGCTGCGGTTCGCGTCATACCGCACGAAGTCATAGATGTCGCCGCCAATGGTCCGCGCTGGAATGAAGCGCGTCGAAAATTCCGCATGCTTGTGCTGCGGCTTCACAGGAGGAAGCAGGCGCAGCTGCACCTCCCGCGCCATGGCGAGATCACGCTCCAGCCGCTGTTCCTGGTGCGCCACGCGCTGGTAGAGCTGCGCGTTTTCGATAGAAATGGCGATCTGCGCTGACAGCGTCGTCATCGCGCGCTCGTGGTCTTCGTTGAAGTAGTTGGTGCGCGTGTGCTCCACATCGAGCACTCCGATGACCTTGCCCTTGTAGATCAGCGGAACCGCCATCTCCGAGCGCGCTTCGGGATTGAACATATGGTAGCGCGGATCTTTGCGTACATCGGGCACGTGCACCAGCCGGCGCTCGTCCATGGACACCCCCACGAGACCGCGGTGCAGGGGGATATTCTCGCCAGGGTAGAAGCGCTGGCCAAAGCGCACAGCGTATCTGTTCTCCAGCACCTGCTCATTTTCATTGAGCAGCCAGACTGAGAACATCTGGAAGTCGATGATTCTCCGCAGCAGTTGGCCCACCCGCTCCAGAAGAGCATCTACATCCAGTATCGACGTAAGCTCGCGGCTGATCTCGTTCAGCACCTCGAGCGTCTGCGCCTGCCGGGCGACGCGCGTATACAGTCGCGCATTTTCGATAGCCTGCCCGATGCGTGACGCGGTGAGCTGTAGCAGCCGCATGTGCTCGGGAGAGAAGTAATTCGTCTGCTCCGACTGGATATCGATCACGCCGATCACGCGATTCTTCACAATCAGCGGAACAGCAAGCTCCGAACGCACCCCCGGATGGACATTGATGTAGTTCTCAGCCTTGGTCACGTCGTTGACCAGAATCGCGTGACGCTCCTGCGCTACCTGGCCCACGATGCCATGACCCATCTTGATGCGCATGCGCTCGGCTTCGGGACTGTGGCCGATCTGGAACCGCATTCTCAGGTCGCGAGTGCGATCGTTGACCAGCAGGATGGCAAAAATGCGGTAATCGATCACCACCCTGACCAAGTCCGCCGTTCGCTTCAGCAGCGTCTGCAGATCGAGCGTAGTGTTCAGCGCGTCCGCCAGCCGAATCAGGAACTCTGTCGACAGCGGCTCGATGCGGATCTGGGTTTCTGCAGGCGCAGCGGTGCTGGGGCGATAATCGCCTTCGAAGCCCTCGGGGACCGCACTGCTTTGCGTCTTTTCTTCGCTCACAACTCTCCCGGCTACTCTCCCGGCTTCTAGTTCTGCCGCGCTTGCGTTTTCTATCGATTCCGGCACGGGGCGGGCAGGGAAGTGCGCGGACGAGCCATGATAGCGCGTCCGGTGCACCCTGCGAATCCTGGGTTGATCGGAACCGTCAGGTTCAGACGGCGTCCAGCGCCTGAACGATGGCCACGCTGGCGCTTGCTCCGATGCGGTTCGCACCTGCCTCCAGCATGACTCTCGCGTCCTCGAGAGTGCGGACCCCTCCGGATGCCTTCACGCCGCAGCGCCCACCGGCAACGCCGCGCAGCAGCGCCACATCCGCAGCCGTCGCGCCGCCCGTTGAGAAACCAGTGCTCGTCTTCAGGAAATCCGCCCCGGCCAGACAGGCAAGCTCTGACGCTCGCAGCTTTTCTTCGAGAGTTAGCAGCGATGTCTCAAGTATTACTTTCAGGATTGCTCCCGCCTCGTGGACAACCTCAGCCACACCGCGAATGTCGTTCAGCACCAGCCCATTCTCGCCCGACTTCAGCAGGCCGATGTTCAACACCATGTCCAGCTCGCGTGCTCCCAGACGAACCAGCGCCGCAGCCTCCTCGCGCTTGGTTGAGGTGAGGTTTGCCCCCAACGGGAAACCCACAACCACCCCAACCGGCACACCCGTACCCGCGAGCGCCGCGTACGCCGTCGGCACCCATGCCGGATTCACCATGGCGCAGGCAAAGCGATGTTCGGCCGCCTCGGCGCAAAGCTTCAGTACCTGCTCGCGCGTTGCCTCCGGCTTCAGCAGTGTGTGGTCGATGGCGGCAGCCAGCGTCCTGCGAGTGGCCAGGGCCTGCCTTGCAAAGGCTGTGGCGTCAAAAGTGCTTATGTTTTCATCAATCTCTTCAAGTGCGGTGAGGGTCATTGCTGGAACTCCTTTCGCCGAGGCTTAGTGCAGCTCGGGATAGTCGGGCGGCATAAGCCGGATATCCGGCACGTTGCGGAAGCGCTCAGCATAGTCCATGCCGTACCCGATTACAAAGTGGTTGGGGATTTTGAAACCGACGTAGTCCGCATCGATCTTCTCCAGGCGCCGCGAGGGCTTGTCGAGCAAAGCGGCAATACGCATCGATGCCGGCTTGTGCTGCTCGAAGAGACTGCGCAGGAAGCACAGCGTCAGCCCGGTATCGAGAATGTCTTCGACAATGATGATGTGCTTTCCTTCAATCGGCTGATCCAGGTCCTTGATCATCTTTACCGCGCCGCTGGTCCGCTGGCCCTTGCCGTAGCTGGATACGGCTACAAAGTCGAAGGTGCAGTCGATGGTGATACAACGCGAGAGGTCGGCGAGAAAGATCGCCGCGCCCTTCAGCACACCCACCAGAACCACGCTCTTGCCGGCGTAGTCCTGATCGATCTGACGGCCAAGCTCGGCGGTGCGTTCGGCGATCTGCTTTTCGCTGAACAGAATGGGAAAATCCTTATGGATGTTGGCGTGATTCACAGGCTCTAGGATATCTCCAAAACCCTTTGTGGAAGCTATACTTGAAGCAGTAGCTTCTGCATGTATCCGTACATTCATATCCCCGTCTTATTTACCCTCCACCTCTTCGGACGGGCCATCCCGGTCGGCGGCGACATCGGAACCTTCGGCATTATGCTCTGGCTGGCCGCTGTCTGCGCCGGATGGGTCCTCCATGAGAATTTTCGCCGCTGGCGGATAGACGCCGATGCCATCGGAATCGTTGCAATATCCACCGTCGCCGGCGTCATCGGAGCAAAACTCTGGCATGTGCTCGAAGACCCGCAGGCGCTGATGCAACATCCCCTCGCGTCGCTCTTCGACCGCGCGGGATTTGCCTGGTTCGGCGGCCTGGTGGCTGGCATTCTCGCCCTCGTCTGGCAGGGACGCGGCTACGGCATCGGCCGTCTGGCCATGCTCGATCTCTCGACCTCGGCAGCGGCAATCGGTTACGGCGTCGGCCGTCTCGGCTGCTTCACCTCCGGCGATGGCGACTACGGCATCCCGACCAGGCTTCCCTGGGGAGTAGGCTTTCCCAACGGCCTCGTACCTACCCCGCCCGGAGTTCGTGTGCATCCCACCCCCATCTACGAGCTGATCGTCGCGCTCCTGATCGCGTGGATCCTCTGGCGCCGCGGTTCACCCGAGCGTCCCCGCCCCATCGGCCAACTCACCGGCGAATACCTCGTGCTCAGCGGCCTCGCGCGCTTTTTCGTCGAGTTCATCCGCATCAACCCGAAGATTTATTGGGGCATGAGCAACGCCCAGGTAGCCAGCCTCGGCTCGATTGTCGCCGGAATCGCATTGATCGCCTGGGCACGGCGTCGCTCCGTGTTCCAGGTGCTCGGCACACCCGCGCCCGCAGCGGCTGATTCCCGTTAGAGCCGCGACTACAGCGTCTTCAAATACGCCTTCGCCTGTTCCAGCTCCGGGAACAGCTTCTCTTCGGCTTGAAACTCGCGGGAGTGCACGCAACGGCGTCCGTTCTTCGCCCTTACCGGATGCTTCAGATGCAGCATCTCGTGATACATCAAATATTCGATCGCAAACCGCGGAGTGTTACGGCGGTCGAAGACGCGGCTCACCATGATGGTATTGTGAGCGGCGTCATAGTGGCCAAGCAGGCGCTTTGCTGTGTGCCCGCTCCACGTGAGTTGGGGACGCCCCATCAATCCGTGGAAAAAGCGCGTGTTCAGAGCCTCGAAAACTTCGTCCAGATCGTAATGATCGCCTTTCGCCGTGGAGATGCGTTTCCGCCCGCGTGTTTGCCGGATGCGTTCGCTCTGCCGTACCACCGCCTCGCTTGACGTAAACCGCCGGTAGCGGAGTGATTCCGCCGCGTTCACCGGCTTCCGGTACAGCTTCGCAATCAGGATGTGAGCGATCGCCCTCAGCACCGGTTCCGGTGCCCCCTCGAGCAGGTCCGACAGGTGTACCTTGATCCGTCCTTCGCGCAGGCGAATCGTCGTATTCAGGCTGGTGAAATGGTAGAAGCGGACTTCAAAAGGAGGTATCGGAGCCCGCGGCCGCACTGCCCGGTACTCCTCCTCAAACCATCGAACAATTTCAGGAGTCACTGGCTTAGATTACAGCCCGAACCGGCGGCGATGTGTAGTCTCAGCGCTGCGGGATCATCTTGATCAAAAGGGCTTGTGTCGAGACAGAACACCGGATGTATTTTTCTTTGAGCCCTGAGCCCTGAGCCCTGAGCCCTGAGCCCTGAGCCCTGAGCCCTGAGCCCGGCCTTATCCCGGCCCGGTCCCGTTCTTGCCCGCTTCGTCTTTGTGCTCGGCGAAGTATTTCGTCTGGCTGTCCATCAGCTCCTTTGCCTGGTCACTCGTGCTCTGCGCGGCTTCGAGCGCCGTCTTGCGGGAAAAATCATACGAAGGATCGGGCGCTGCCTGTTTTAGAATCTCCGGCCACTTCGCGCTGGCCGGCACCAGGTCCTTCAGCGCCTTGCGAATGTCGGCATGGGCCGCGTCGAAGGTATCGAGATTGTCCTGCAGCTCATCCGATAACCGGGTGAACTCCTCGAAGCGCGCACGCAGCTGAGCCTTGCGATCCTCAGCCTTGGGATTGGTGCCCAGATCTTTGATCGCTGAGATGCGCTGCTCAATAAATTTCTGATACAGCTTGATGCGTGGCACCGGCTGATCGCGCAGCTCTGCTATCTGATCCGATTCCGACTGGTTGAGTGGATCTCTGTTCTGCTGCCCCGGCATTACTCCCGCGGCGGCTCCCGGCTCGGCAACGACCGGCCACCCCGCGCCGGAAGCAGCAGAAACAGGCCGCGACGAAACAGCCACGCACGCGAGCGCCAGCACGACAGAACCGGTAGACAGGATACGTTGCATGGCCCAACTCCCTAACTTGCGGCTAGTTAAGATGCTATATCCAGGCTAAGGGATGGACGGACCAACGCAGAATCGGAAGCCTCCGAGACTCATCCCTGTCCGCCAGCGAACAGCCTTATGCCATCCCCGGACAACGTTTCCTTCGCCCGAATCCTGCGGTCGCCATTATCTCTTTTGTTTCTCGCCAGATGATCAGACGGAGGAATTGGACTCCCGCATGCACCATCCACGGCGAGGTCCGCCCATGGCCGCGCTCATTCCACGCTTTCAGGACATCCGTTTCAGCATCCGGCAGCTCCGCAAATCCCCCGGATTCTCCCTGACCGCCATCCTTACACTCGCCCTGGGCATCGGCGCGGTCGCCTCGGTTTTCAGCGTAGTGAACGCCGTCCTGCTCAAGCCCTTTGCCTATCGCGATCCCGGCAGGCTCGTGGTCATGCGCGAGGTGGTCGAGGAGATGCGCGACCAGTATCCCGCCGTTCCCTGCAATTACCTCCACTACCTGCGCCTGAAGAAGGACTCGAAGACCCTGCAGGACGCCACCGTCTTCGAGAACAAAGGCGTCAGCGTCTCGACCAACGGCGATCACCCGAACATCATCGGAGCGGTGTCCGTATCGCCGAACTTCTTCCAGGTTCTCGGCGTTCAGCCCTTCCTTGGGCGCGACTTCACACCTGAGGAAGCGACCAAGGGCCGCTCCAACGTTGTCGTGCTCGCCTGGGATGGCTGGCAGGAGCTGTTCAACGGCGATCCCAACGTAATCGGGAAAACGCTGCGCATGGGCGGCGATGCGAATACCGTGATCGGTGTCCTCCCTCGCGACTTCCGCTTTCCCGACATCGCTCCGGCCCCCAACATGCCGTCGAGCACGAGCAGTGCCCAGGCTGTCCGGGCCAACATCATCTTCTACCCCCTCATTCCGTATCCTGACGCGCTCAAGAGCGACGTCTTCGACTACAACTTCTCAGTGATCGCCCGTCTTCGTCCCGGCGTCACTATCAACCAGGCACGCGCCGAGCTGGACGGCCTGCAGAAAGCTCACGCCCTGACCGCCCACATGCCGATCCACATCGGCATCTACCTTCAGCCCTTTCTTGACGACGTGACCTCGGCCATAAGCAAAGCGCTGTGGCTCCTTTTCGCCGCCGTGGGAGCCGTGCTGCTCATCGCCTGCGTCAATCTTGCCAACCTGCAGCTTGCCCGCGCCGTCGCTACCGAACGCGAAACCGCCGTCCGCGCCGCGCTGGGAGCCAGCCGTTCGCAACTGGTTGTCACCCGTCTCACCGAAAGCCTTGTCCTCGCCGCCGTCGGTGGCATTGCCGGCATCGCCTTCGCATTCCTCGGCGTGCGTCTGCTTATCGCCGCCGCGCCGGCAAACATCCCGCGCCTCAACGATGTCAGCGTGAATCTGCCTGTTCTGCTCTTTGCCGTCGGACTGTCCATCTTCACTGCCATGCTCTTCGGTGTGCTTCCGGCGCTGCGCTCTCTCCGTGTAAATCCGCAGGCGGCGCTGCAGTCGAATCCTTCGCGCGTCGCGAATACGCGGCAGGGAAGCACCACCCGCAACCTTCTCGTCGCCGCCGAGGTTGCCTGCACGGTCGTGCTGCTCATCGTCACCGGACTTGTGTTGCGCAGCTTCTCCCAGGTGCTCCGCCAGAACCGCGGCTTCGATTCCAGTCACGTGACCGTAGCCCAGGTCGACCTCTACTCGCCGCAGTACGGAGATTCACAGCCCAACTATAAAGCCGCAAAATCTGCCTTCATCGATCGCGCCCTCGCGGCCATCGCGCAGTTGCCTGGAGTGCAATCCGTCGCCATGACCAGCGCGATGCCGCTCACTGGCCAAACCTGGATCGACGGCCTCGACCGTGTCGACCGTCCGCTTTCTCCCGGCGAGCAACCCAAAATCAATCTCCGCTGGATTAGCCCTGAGTATCTCTGCACCATGCGCATCGCGCTTGTCGATGGAACCAATATCACCGCCAACCACGCCAATCCGAATCAGGTTCTCATCTCCGAGCAGACTGCCCGCGTTGCCTTTCCCGGCGAGAATCCCCTCGGCCATAAGGTCAAAGGCTTCGGTGGCGATGAAGCCGTTAATACCATCGTCGGAGTTGTCGCCGACGCCCGTGTGAATGGCCTGAAAGATGTCGCCGCCATGGTTTACCTGCCCTACTGGGACAACCCTCCGTGGGGAGTTTCGTTCCTCGTGCGCAGCTCACAGCCGAGCAATGCCATCACGCCCGAAATCCGCCGCATCATCTGGAATATCGATCCGCAGGTCGCTATTCCCACTGTGAAGTCTCTCAACGACCAGGTTTCCGACTCGCTATCCGCCGACCGCTTCCAGACGCTCCTCCTGTCGAGCTTCGGCGCGGCCGCCCTTCTGCTCGCCTTGCTCGGCGTCTACGGAGTGCTCGCTTACTCCGTCTCGCTGCGCCAACAGGAATTCGGCATCCGCATCGCGCTCGGTTCAGATAAATCCCGTCTCACGGCGCTCGTTCTCCGCCAGGCAGCCTGGCCGGTCCTCACCGGAGCTGCCGCGGGTCTGGTTCTTGCTTTTATCGCAGCGCGCTGGGTACGCAGTCTCCTCTACCAGACGCAGCCTGTCGATCCTATTGCCATTGCCGGCAGCCTCGCGCTGCTCATCGGCGCCGCTACCCTGGCAGCCGTTCTACCCGCACGCCGCGCTGCGCGCATCGACCCGATCCAGGTCCTGCGCAACGAATAGCAGAATCTCAGGATCGACGATCGCAATCTATTATTGATCCCGCATGCTCATTCTCGATGAAGCCCAGGTCCGCCGCCATCTCACATACGAAGCGCTCATCCCCGCCCTTGAGAGCGCTCTCATCCGCTTTTCGACAGGCGAAATCGCGCAACCCGTCCGCAGCGTCCTTCCCGCGCCCTGGCACCATGGGCTCTTCGGAATCATGCCTGCCGTCGGCGCCGACCTCATGGGCGTCAAGCTCGTCACCGTCTTCGAGAACAACACGGCCCTGCCAACGCACCAGGCCGTCATCCAGCTTTTCAGCGCGACAACCGGAGAGCCGCTCGCCACTCTCGACGGCCGCCTCATCACCGAGACGCGCACCGCCGCCGTCACCGCCATCGCCGCGCGCCTCTTCACTCCGGACAAGCCTCTGACGCTCGCCATTCTCGGCTCAGGAGTACAGGCCCGCGCTCATCTGCAGGCTCTCCGTTTCGTCCGAGAGATCCGCGAAGTCCGCGTGTGGAGCCGTACTCCCGCCCACGCCGAGGCCTTCGCGTACGAAATGGGCGCAGCACCTTTGCCTTTGGAACATACCATGCGCGGTGCCGACATCGTCATCGGTGTAGCGAATGTATCGGAGCCGCTGATCCTCGGCAAATATCTCTCAGCGACGGCCTTCGTCGCCGCTATCGCAGCCGTTGGTGCCCGCAAACGCGAGCTCGACAACGAGGCCATGAACGCCAGCATCATCGTCGAATCCCGCGAATCCGCGCTTCGCGAATCCGGCGACATCATCGACACAGGCACGCCGATCTACGCCGAGCTTGGAGAAATTCTCGCGGGAATGATGCCGCCGCCACCATCCGTCCGCCGCGTCGTCTACAAGGGACTCGGCATCGCCGTCGAAGATCTAGCCGCGGCCCGCCTGGTCTACGAAGCCGCCTCCCGCTGACGAGGTCTCCACAGAAAATGCAGTGGAACCCCGAGCAGAATCACCGCCGTTCCCAGCAGCGAATTCTTCAGGTTTTCCGCATAGGAGTAGTAGAGAAGCACCCCTGCAGCAACGACAAACAGCGCGGGAACCACCGGATATCCCCATACGCGATACGTCGTCGCCTTCGGCAGCTGCCGCCGGTAGTAGAAAATCGTTGTCGCCGTGATCATGTAGAAAAGCCACTCGGCAAAAATCGCCAGCTCGAAGAGCTGCTGAAAATGCCCCACGGCCAGCAGCAGCGCCGTCGTCAGCAGAGCCTGCACCACCAGCGAAGTCGACGGGCTCTGGAACTTCGGATGAATGTCCGCCATGCGCCGGAAGAACAGCCCATCCTGCGCCGCTGCAAACGGCACCCGCGCGCCCGACATGATTGTGCCGTTGAGAGTTACAAATATGCTCAGCGCCATTACCGCCGAAACCAGCGCCGCACCCCACGGCCCGGTGACCACTCCCAGCGCCGTTACCGCCGGCCTCGGTGACGCCGCAATCTGCGCCGCCGGCAGAATGTACTGAATCGCCGCATTCGTCGCCATGTACAAGACGCCGACAATCCCCAGCCCGGCGATCAATGCAATCGGCAGGCTGCGCTGCGGATTCTGCACTTCACCTGACACCATCGTCAGGTCGTTCCATCCGTCGTAGGCCCATAGCGCCGCGATCAGCGCAACCATGAATCCGCCGAAGCCGCCGGTCGCTCCGGGGAACACCGTGCCGAAGTTGCTCCAATGGCCCACGCTCGAGGCAAAACAGAAACCTGCAATCACCAGGATCAGCGCGCCCTTCAGCCATGTACATATAAGCTGGAAGTCCCCGGCCTTCTTGATGCCCAGATAGTTCAGTCCGGTCATCAGCCATGTCATGCCGATGGCAAAGATCTGTGCCCAGGTCACCGCCAGGCCGAGGTGAAACGCCGTGCCGTCCAGCCATCGCAAAGCAGGAAAGATAGCCAGCGTGCGCGCCAGCCCGGTCGTCACGCTCGCAATCGACGCGGGCTTCGCCACCGCGAACCACGTCCACATGTAGAGAAACGCCGTCAGGTCGCCGTACGCCCGCCGCAGGTACACATACTCGCCGCCCGTATAAGGCAGCATCGTGCTCAGCTCTGCATATGTCATCGCGCCGAAGAGCGACAGCAGCCCGCCCACGATCCACGCCAGGTACACCAGCCCCGACGAGCCCGTGGCCCGCATCATCTCGTGAGGAACTAGAAAAATGCCGCTGCCGATCAGCGTTCCTACAACGATCGCTGTGGCATGCGATGTGCGCAGAACTCGCGGCAGCTCGTGCGTATGTTGCTGCTGTTCAGTCAGGGCAGATTGCAATGCGGCCCGGCTCCGTTTGAGAAAACCCTCAGGCGAAATGTCTAGTAATAATGCTTGAGGTCATTCCAGTCTGCCGCATAAGTCTTCTTTCTGCCATAGCAAAGATAGATGTTCCCACGCTCCCACGGCATCGCCAGCGGATTGTTGCGCACGCCCACAATCTTGCACGACGCGTAGTAGGGTGTAACCTCATCGAGCGATGCTCCGCTGATGATGATCATCTCCTGCCCTGTATATCCCCGCGGCCCCCACATCCAGTAGTTTTGGTGGCCGCTGATCGCCTGCGGCAAGCCATACTTCGGGCCAAACAGATTGATCGCGCTCGCCTGCCCATAATTGCCAGCAAAGATACCCGTTACCGCCTGCTCATTCGGAGGCAGCGCGTGATAGATTGCGTTCACCTGCGCCACGAGGTCGCTCCACCCAAACCTGTCGGCGTAGAACTGCGGAAGAATCGTCGCGTCGTGATTCTCTGTATCCTGTGGCGTGAATCCTATCTTCTTCTCATAGGCCCGAAATTCCTTCGGCGGCAATACCGGAATCGAATAGGGAAGGAAGAGGCAGCCACTGACCGCAAGGATCAACGCGTACGTTCCAATCAGCGCATTCTTCCATGCGCTCTCTCGCGCCCATGCGAACCGCACCACTCCACCGGCCGCGAAGAATACCGGATACGCGGGCGCCAGGTAATAATCCTTAGCGTGCATTGCCATCATCAGCGGGACAAACAGCAGGTACATCACGCCCAGGAAGCGAAATGGCCGTGCCGCTCTGCTCACAAGCAGCCACACCACACCGCTCAGCCATAGCAACGCCGTGAAGGGGTTCAGCATCACCACTTGTGCAACCAGGAACTTCAGCGGCCCCAGTTTCACATCCTTGTCGCTGTGCTGCACATCGCGCAGCCACTCGAAAGTAGGGAAGTGGTAGTGAATCTGCCATAGCAGATTCGGCAATGCCAGCACGACCATCAGCAACACCGCCACGCTAAACCACTTGCTTTTGAGAATCCGTCTCTGCGGCGTGAGCAGCAGCGCCGCCAGCACGCAGACCAGGAAGAAGACTTCCGAGACCTTGTTCTCGAGCCCCAGCCCCGCGCTCACGCCCAGCACGATCCACCAGTTCCGCACCGACTCCGGCCGCTCTGCTTGCACGATCATGATCAGCGCCAGCGCACAGGTCATCCAGAAGACAGGATCGAAGCAGTTCATCGACAGAAAGCTGTCGACGCCCAGATACTCGCCCGCCACCAGCACGCCCACCATCGCCAGTGCCGCCGCCCGCCGTCCGCCGCCCAGCGCCCACGCAATCACGCCGGTCAGAAACACCTTTGCCCCGCCAGCCAACGCGGGAAACAGCCGCAGCGACCACATGTGGTCATGCCCGAAGAGCATCTCTGTCACGCGGGCCACCACCGCCACCATGGGAGGCTGATCCACATAGCCGAACGCCAGCCGCTGCCCGCAGATCAGGTAGTACATCTCATCGCGAAAGATGCCGTAGCCCGCATGCTGCGCAATGATGTTGGTGATGATGTGCAGCGCTACCTTGATCGCGGCAAACGCGAGGCTGATCCAGACGACCAGCCGGAGATCAGCGCGCCTGGCGGACGTAGGTAGAGCGGAGATAGTTGTTGAGCTCATAGATAGTGGTCAGCGTCGCTGGGAGATACGTACTTATTCCGAATAAGTTGCGCTCCGAAAACCCCGGCTGCCGACGCCTACGCCTCATTGTTCAGCACAGGCAGAGGATTCTCAACCTCTTCCACGTGGAAACGCGCATAGATCGTCTCCGCCGTCTTTCGCGGAACCACCGCAGTCAGCGCCTCCAGCCCGGCCTGCTGCACGCTGCGCAGGCTCCCGAAGTGCTCCAGCAGCCGTGTCCGAGTCCGCGCGCCAACTCCCGGAATCGTCAGCAGCTCGGAGTCCCGGTCGCGCATCTCCCGCCGCTTGTGGTGGTAGGCAATCGCAAACCGGTGCGATTCGTCTCGTACGCGCTGGATCAAATGCAGTACCGGGGACCGCCGCTCCAGCACCGCCGGCTCATTTTCCTGCCCGTACAGGTAGATAATTTCTTCCCGCTTCGCAATTGAAGCCAGCGGCTGCGTTGTCAGCCCCAGTTCTTCGAGAGCCTCCGCCGCCGCGTGCAGTTGCCCCAGCCCGCCATCCACCAGGATCAGGCTCGGCATCGGCCGCTTCTCTTCGACAATGCGCCGGTAGCGTCGGCCCACTACCTCGCGCATTGAGGCAAAATCGTCCACGCCCTCCACCGTCTTGATCTGGAACTTCCGGTAGTCCGACTTCTTCATCGCGCCGTCTTCCCACACCACCATCGACGCCACCGTGTCCGCACCCTGGATGTGCGAAATATCGAAGCACTCAATCCGTCGCGGAAGCTCCGGCAGCATCAGCACATCCTGCAGTGCCTCGCGAATCGCCTTCTGTGACGGCTGCAGCACGCGGAAGCGCTGGTCGTAACTCTGCTTCGCATTCTGCCCGGCCAGGTCTACCAGCGACCGCTTGTCGCCCCGCACCGGAACGGCAATCTCTACGCGATGCCCGCTCCGCTCCGTGAGCAGGACCGCCAGCACAGCTCGGTCCGCAAAGTCCACCGGCAGAAACATCGCCCGCGGCACGTACTGTTGATCGATGTAGAGCTGCTTCAGCAGCGCCGAGAAAAATGCCCCCGCCTCGAACTGCCGCCGCTCCTGCATCGCAGGCGCCACGCTCTCTTCATCCCCGACAGCCTCTTCGAGCAGCACCGAATCCACGTCTTCCCAGAACAGCTCCCGCCGGTCGACAATTTTGCCGCCGCGCATGTGGAAGAGGTTCACCGCGAGCATTCCGTTCTCGTAGTGATACCCAAACACGTCCGCATCGTCGCTATCCGCCGACGCAATCCGCTGCTTTTCGTGCAACTGGCTGATCGTCACCAGCAGGTCGCGATATTTCGCCGCCAGCTCGAATTGCTCTGCTGCCGCCGCGTTTTCCATCCGCTCCTCGATGGATTTCGCCAGGTCGGCACCGCGACCATCGAGAAACATCTGCGCATCCCGCACCGCCTCGCGGTAAGTCGCCGGATTCGTCAATCCCTCGACGCACGGCCCCAGGCAGCGCTTGATGTAGTACTGCAGGCACGGCCGCGGATGATACCGCGACAGGTCCACTTTGCAGCTCGGCAGCAGAAAACTCCGGTGGATCAGCTCCGCAATCCGGTACGCCAGGTTCCCCGGAAAATACGGCCCGTAGTACGCGCTGCCGTCTTTGCGCAGCCTGCGTGTCACGAAGACCTTGGGATAGCGGTCACCCAGCGTCAGCTTCACATACGGATAGGTCTTGTCATCCCGCAGCAGGATATTGAAGCGCGGCTTCCGCTGTTTGATCAGGTTGTTCTCGAGCGCCAGCGCTTCATGCTCGTTATCCACCAGGATGTAGTCCACATCCACGGCATCGCGCATCAGCGAGCCCGTTTTGGCGTTTGCCTGCGAAGCCTCCAGCAGATATGACCGCACCCGCGACCGCAGATTCTTCGCCTTGCCAACGTAGATCACCTCACCGTCGGCGTTCTTGTAGAGGTACACGCCGGGCCGTGTCGGTAAGGCCCGTATCTTCTCCTGTAAATCCATTTCAGCTCTTTCAGTCTAGCCGCTTCGATCCGGCGGCGCAGTGAGGCATTCCGAATTACTCCGAACCGCGTAAAACCTACTCGATTCGCCCGCTCTCATACATCGCGATCAAGATGAAGAATTCTGTGTAAGCCAATCATTTCGTGTCCCTTACCAGGGAAGCGCTGCCTTTGGCAGGCATCTTGCTCTTTCACTCAGCGGGAACCTCAGGCCTTAAGTTTCGGTCCGGCCGCCCCACGCATCAAAGTTCAAATAGGGAGTTTCGACCACCATGACTCATAGCAAAATCAGGACTTCCAAATCCCCGATTCCGCTGTACGCCGTCTCCGCCCTGGGAGTTCTCCCCCTGCTCCTCGTCACCGGCTGCACCACCAAGAACTACGTTCGCAGCCAGACCGACCCCATCATCCAGCACACCAACGAGCTCGACGACGCGACCGCACGCAACAACCGCAACATTCATGACGTCGACCAGCGCGCCACGTCCGGCATCCAGCAGGCTCAGAACTCCGCTAACAATGCCAACCAGCAGGCGCAGACTGCCAATCAGGCGGCCAACCAGGCGCAGACCTCCGCGACCGATGCGGTTCATCAGGCCGACTCGCTTGCCAGCGTCGTCTCCAATCTCGACAATTACAAGCAGGTCACCGAAGTTGCTGTGAACTTCGCCTTCGACAAGGCCGACCTCACCAAGGCCGACAAGGCGAAGCTTGATCTGTTCGCAACTCAAATCAGCGAGACGAAGAGTTATATCCTCCAGATCACGGGCGGAACCGACTCCGCAGGCTCGGCCGCTTACAATTACGACCTCAGCCAGCGCCGCGCGCGCAGCGTGGTGCAATACCTCGCCTCACAGCACAACGTCCCGGCCTACAAGTTCTATCTCATCGGAATCGGTAAGGATCAGGAAGTCGCGTCCAACTCTACCGCTGCCGGACGCGCGCAAAACCGTCGCGTCGAGATTCAGCTGCTCTCCAACACGACCGGCCAACCACCTGCCGCTCCGCAGACCAGCCAGCTCTCTGCTCCCGCACAAAACCAGTAATGGAGCCACAAGTAACAGCCCTGAGACGCTGCGGGGAATAAAGACGGGCACTAGAAACACTGAAAGAGGGCAGATACTCCACATCTGCCCTCTCTTTTTGTGGCTTGTGATTCGCAGCAAGGAACACCTGCCGGTTCAGAGATCTCTGATCCCTGTGTCCTGACCTATGTTCCCTGCCTTTTTACATTGCCATCTGCGCTACATGCGCCTCGCGCACATCGTGAGCCGTGAATAACCGCAGAAACGGAGCTCCTTCGCAGGCCGCTTCCACCGCTGCGCGTCCCTTCGCCTCCTCGCGCTCTACCAGGCAAATTGCCGCAATCACCTTCATCCCGGCTTCCTTCGCGGCTTCAATCCCAGTGATCGTCGACCCGCCTGTCGTGCACACATCATCGACGATGATTACCCGCGCGCCCTTTTCGAGAAACCCTTCGATCCGCCGCCCAGTGCCGTGCGTCTTTTCCGCCTTCCTCACCAGAAAGCCATGAATCAGCGCGGCTTCCGGATGCCTCTTCGCATACCAAGCGCTTGCCGTCGCCACATTCGACACGATCGGGTCTGCACCCATCGTCAGGCCGCCCACCGCCGCCGGCTTCAATTTGCGCTCGCGCACCAGGTCGAGAATTGCCACCCCCGTCAGCCGTCCGCCCTCGGCATGCAGAGTCGTCGTCCGGCAATCGATGTAGTAGTCGCTCTTCGCGCCTGAAGACAACGTGAAATCGCCGAGCTTGAAACTGATGCGCGAAAGCAGATGCAGCAGGGAAGTACGATTGTCAGTAGCCATCACTAAAATTGTAGACGCTGACTCACCACGGAAATCCGGAGCTTCGACACATAATCGGACCGATTACGGCTCTAAAATTCGCAGATGCGTGACAATATCACTCAACGACCGTCTCCACTCTACGAGGTGCAAGCGATGCAGACCGTGCTGCGGGATATCCGCTACGCCGTGCGCCAGATACGCAAGTCTCCCGGCTTTACGTTTACGGCAGTCGTCACGCTCGCTCTTGGCATTGGAGCGAACACCGCCATTTTCAGCGTTGTCTACCGGCTTCTGCTTGAATCGCTTCCTTTCCATGACGCCGCGCGCATCGTAAGTATCTTTGAGACCCCTCCCCAGGTGCCAGGAGGAATCGAGGCTACCTATCCTGACTACCAGGATTGGCGGACCCAGCAAAAGAGCTTTGAGGAGCTTGCCGCGTATTCGACTTTGAACCCGGATACCGTCTCCCTCGCCACGAGCGGCCTTTCAGCGCAGGTACATAGGGTTCTCGCCTCCGGTAACTTCTTCTCGCTGCTCGGAGCTACTCCTCAAATTGGCCGCACCTTCAGCGCTGAGGACGACACGCCCGGAGCGAACCACGTTGCGGTGCTGAGCGCGGGGGCTTGGCAACAATATTTCGGCAGAGATCCAGGCGTGGTAGGGCGTCGCGTGGACATCAACGGGGCCAGCTACACCATCATCGGAGTTCTGCAGCCCGGCGCTGCCTTTCCCGCTCAGGGTGAAGTCTGGCTGCCGCTATCTCTTCTGGATCAGCCCACGCAGTCTTCCCGCGTGTGGCACTCGGTTAATGTCATCGGCCGCCTGCGTCCCGGCGCCGAGTTAGCCGACGCCAAAGCCGATATGCAGACAATCGCCGCGCGGCTTGCCTCGGCCTATCCCGCGACCAACCGCAACGTCGGTGTGCTACTCACGCCGCTGCACGAGCAACTGGTCGGCGCATTGCGGCCTGCGGTTCTCAGCCTCATGGGATCGGTCGTTCTGGTGTTGCTCATCGCCTGCGCAAATGTCGCCAGCCTGCTCATGGTGCGCGCCACCGCGAACCGTCGAGAGGTCGCCGTTCGTCAGGCGCTGGGCGCGGACCGTATTCGGCTCTTCTCACAATTTCTCGCCCAGACTTTGATCCTCTGCCTGCTCGGAGGCGCGCTCGGAACGATCCTCGCAGCTTTCGCATTGCCCCTGTTGCGCGTTGCTCTTGCCCACACCGCAGGCGTCGACCTGTCCATGGTCCAGTCCATCCAGCTCAGCATTCCCGTGCTGCTGTTCACGCTGGGCACCTGCACACTCACTGCCATCCTGTTCGGACTGCTCCCCGTCTTGAAAACTTCAACCTGCCTCGCCGACTCTCTTCGTCCCGGAGATCGCGGAAGCACAGGCAGGCAGGGCCTGAGCAGGGGCCTGCTGATTGCTGGAGAGATCGCCATCGCCGTTGTCGTCCTCTTTCTCAGCACAGTGGTCATCCGTAGTTTTCAGAAACTTCTCGCTGTCGATCCGGGTTTTCGCACCGATCATCTCCTCAGCCTCGAAATCACTCTGCCCGAGCCGCATTACAGCGACAATGGCCCTGAGACGAATCGCTTTTTCGAACAGCTGCTCGACCGGATCGCGCAGTCTCCTGGAGTTCTTTCCGCCGGAAGCACAACTCAGCTTCCTCTCGCTCCTTCCAAAGTGATGACGCGGTTCCTCGTCGAAGGAGCCCCGCCGCTTGCACCCGGTGCATTTCCAGGGGCGCAGATCCGCTTTGTCAGTCCGGCCTTCTTCCACACCATGGGACTTGGCCTGCAGCAGGGTCGCTTGTTCGAGCAGAAGGACATCAACGACCCAACCGGCTTCTTCATCGTCAATCAGGCATTTGCCCAGCGCTATCTCGCCGGAAGGAGACCAGTCGGCGCCAATATCTTCCTAGGCGTGTTAAGTCCGCAACCGGCAAAGATCCCCGTGATCGGAGTTGTCTCGAATGCGCACGATCTCGGTGTTCAAACCGACCCCCAGCCGGAAATCTACCTGCCCGGCTTTGGAGTGCATGAAGTGCTGCTCGTCCGTACGGTTCTCGACCCGAGCGCCGCAGTGCCGCTTGTTCTGAACGCCGTCCACCAGTTGGACCCCAGCCTGCCCGTCTACCACGTCCAAACCGTCGAAGAGGTTCTTTCCGATTCGCTTGCACGCCAAAGGATGACAGCCACGCTGCTCGGCATCTTTTCGCTTGTCGCGCTCTCGCTCGCAGCGGTTGGAATCTACGGCGTGCTTGCCTATGCCATTACGCAGCGCACGCGGGAGATCGGCGTTCGCATGGCGGTCGGAGCCAAACGCGAAGATATTCTCCGCATGGTCCTGAGCCAGACTGCCAAATTTGCGCTGACTGGAATCGGAGTCGGCTTGGCAGTAGCGCTTTCCAGCGCCCATCTTCTCAATGCTTTGCTCTTTAAGACCAGCGCAGCGGACCCGCTCTCTGCCTGCCTCACGGCCGGCATCCTGCTTGTAATCGCCGCGCTGGCGGTCAGCCTGCCTGCAAGAAAGGCAGCCTCAGTCAGTCCTACCGAAGCTCTTCGCGCGGAATAAGTATCGGGCCGTTCCCATTCGAAGTAGCGGCGGTGCCAGGCCGTCGCCCAGCTATTGGTGATTGAACACCGAGCCCTGAGCTCCGTTCCCTGAGGTCGTGCTTCTATATCGTCAGCTTTTCCAGATGCCGGAACCCGCCTGTCTCCACTACGACCGCCGCAAACAGCGTGAAGTTATACGCCGCGTGCACGATCACACCCGCCGCCACCGAGTTCATCGTCAGCCGGACAATGCACAGCACCACGCTCACCGTCCCGATCAGGACAAGAGGTCCCCACGCATGGGACACCTGCGCCGAGTGCATCAGCGCAAACCCAAAACTGGTCAGCAGGATCGACACCGGCACGCCAACCCAACGGACCGTATGTTCCGATATCGCGCCCTTCCGTGCCAGCCAGCGGAAGCAATTGATCAACCCCGGCAGTAGAAATCCCCGGAACGCCAGTTCCTCTATTATCGGAGCCGCCGTCACGCCGAAAATCAGCAACATCCACGCCCCCAGCGGAGACTTCAACATCGCCTGCATAATCGGCGGATCTTTTGGCATCGGCAGAAATGCCCCGAGAAGGTTGATGCCGAATCCTGTGGCCAGCCCCAGCAGCGCCAGTAATAGAAATCGCTGCTTGGCCGTCCCGCCGCTCCAGTGCACGCCTTTCCCGAAAGGCTCATTCCAGAGCAGCGAAAACACCGGGATCACCACCACGGCGACCAATCCATAAGAAAGTGCCTGGATCGGAATACTCAGGCGCGCGTCATCGTCCGCAAGCTGTGCCAGTGCGTTGAACGACTTATGACCCAGCACATGCAGGTGCTCCAGCCCGTACACGCCCAGCACCTGCCCCACCGCCAGCGCCACCAGGGCCAGCACGAAAAATAAAATCACGTGCCCCAGGTGTGGAATCAGCCGTGGAACCAACTGCGGAAATGCCGGTTCGTACACACAGTAGAGTTCCTGCGGCGTCCAGTCTTCCGCCGTCGGGTCTTCACGGCGTTCAGCCTGCGGCTCTACCTGAAAGCCGTTATCCCCCGCGTCATCTCCGCGTGGGGCAGCGGTTTCCCGCGCACGCTCCAGGTCCGCCGCAAACTCCACCGGATCGAATTGTTCGCTTTCAGGCGGCTCTGGCCTCATTGCACCCAGTCTTTCTTTGCGCTCTTGCGGCGCTTTGGCCCGCTTCCATTCGGCGTCAGTGCAAATGCATCCACCGGCGCAATGCTCGCCTGTCCCTGTGCGGTCTCGTAGAACCGCCTCAAAAACTCGCCCGTATATGAACCCTTCACGCCAGCAATCTGCTCCGGAGTACCCTCAGCCACAATCCTGCCCCCATCCTCGCCACCTTCCGGACCCAGATCGATAATCCAGTCCGCATTCCGCACCACATCGAGATTGTGCTCGATAATAATCACCGTGTTTCCCAGGTCCGTCAGCCGGTGCAGCACTTCCAGTAGCTTGCGGACATCGTCAAAGTGCAGCCCCGTCGTCGGCTCGTCCAGCAGATACAGCGTCCGTCCCGTCTGCCGCTTGCTCAGCTCGCGCGCCAGCTTCATGCGCTGTGCCTCGCCGCCGGAGAGCGTCGTCGCCGCCTGTCCCAGGTGAATATAGCCTAGGCCCACATCGACCAGCGTCTCCAGCCGCTGTCTCACCATCGGAATGTCTGCCAGCACTGGCAGCGCGTCCTCGATCGCCAGATCCAGCACGTCGGCAATCGAATATCCGTTAAACTTCACCGCCAGGGTTTCCTGATTGTAACGGCGGCCGTTACATACTTCGCACTGCACGTAGACGTCGGGCAGAAAATTCATCTCGATGCGCCGCTGGCCATCACCCTGGCAGGCCTCGCAGCGACCACCCGCCACGTTGAACGAGAACCGTCCCGCCTTGTATCCGCGCTCGCGCGACTCCGGCAGCATCGCAAACAAATCCCGTATCGCCGTAAACACGCCCGTGTACGTTGCGGGATTTGACCGCGGCGTCCTTCCGATCGGCGACTGATCGATCCGTATCGCCTTATCGATATTCTCAAAGCCCTTGATCTTCGTGTACTCGCCCGGCTCCTCGCGCGAGCCATACAGCTCCTTGGCCAGAGCGCGATACAGGATGTCGTTCACCAGCGTGCTCTTGCCCGATCCCGACACGCCCGTCACCACCGTCATCACGCCAAGCGGAAACCGCGCCGTCACATCCCGCAGGTTGTGGCTCTTCGCGCCTTCGACCGTGATCCACTTGCCCGTCAGCGGCCGGGGAGCCATCCGGTGCATGATTCCTTGCTCACCGGAAAGATACTTGCCCGTCAGCGACCCCGGAGCCTGCATGATGTCCGCCGGCGTGCCCTCCGCGACAACATGCCCGCCCAGCTTGCCAGCGCCCGGGCCCAGGTCCAGCACATAGTCCGCATGACGAATCGTCTCCTCGTCGTGCTCCACCACCAGCACCGTGTTGCCCAGATTGCGCAGTGACTCGAGCGCCGTCAGCAGTCGCTGATTATCCCGCTGATGCAGCCCTATCGAGGGCTCATCCAGCACATACAGCACGCCCCGCAACCGCGATCCGATCTGCGTTGCCAGCCGAATCCGCTGTCCCTCGCCGCCCGAGAGCGTCGCCGCATTCCGATTCAGCGACAAATACCCCAGCCCCACGGCTGTCAGAAACTCCAGCCGCTCCACCACCTCACGCCGCAGCCGCTCCGCAATCAGCGCCTCGCGCGCCGAGAAGGGAATCGTCCGTGCCGCATCCAGCGCGCGCCCCAGCGGCAGCGCTGTGAAGTCCGCAATCGATCGCCCGCCAACCTTCACCGCCAGCGACTCCGGCCGCAGCCGTTTGCCCTTGCATGCCGGACACACCGAAGCTGACATGTAGTTCATCATCCAGTCGCGATACGCCTCCGACTTCGACTCCTCCAGGGCGTCGCGCAGATACGCCAATATCCCGTGAAACCCTGTCCGCGGCGCCTCGCCCTTCGGAGGCCCATACAGCAGCAGTTCCTGCTGTTTCTGCGGCAGCTTCTCGAATGGCTTCTTCAGGTCGATCTTGTACCGGTCTGCCGCCAGCTTGATCAGCTTCAGTAGATATTGCGACGCCGAGCCCGGCCCCAGCCCCCCATCCAGCAGCGGCTTCGACCAGTCGTTGATGATCTTCGCCGGATCGAAGTCGTAGATGCTCCCCAGCCCATGGCACTCGGGACAAGCCCCATACGTGCTGTTGAACGAGAAGCTGCGCGGCTCGAGCTTCGGCACATCCAGCCCGCAATCGGGACACGCCATCGACGACGAATACAGCTGCTCGTCATTTACAGTACCCACCAGCACCAGCCCGTTCGCCATCTGCAGAGCCTTCTGCACTGACGATTCGAGAGCTTTTTCTATGCCCGGTTTCAGCAGCGCGCGATACACCACCGCCTCGATGGTGTGGTTCTTCCGCTTCTCCAGATCGATCGGTTCGGCCAGATCCCGCAACTCGCCATCGACACGCGCTCGGAAGCCCTGCTGGTCGAGTTTGTCCAGCAAGTCCTTGAATTCGCCCTTGCGACCGCGCACCACAGGTGCATAGATCGTCACCCGCTCGCCCTGTCCCAACGCGAGGATGCGCTCCACGATCTGCTCAGCGCTCTGCCTCGAAATCTGCCGTCCGCAATTGGGACAATGCGGCACGCCCACCGACGCATACAGCAGGCGCAGGTAGTCGTAGATCTCGGTGATCGTGCCCACCGTCGACCGTGGACTCCGGCTCGTCGTTTTTTGCTCAATCGAAATCGCCGGACTCAGCCCCTCGATCGAATCCACATCCGGCCGCTCAATTTGATCTAAGAATTGGCGCGCATATGCCGATAGAGTCTCCACATAGCGCCGCTGCCCTTCCGCATAAATCGTGTCGAAGGCCAGCGACGACTTTCCCGAACCGGAAAGGCCGGTGACCACGGTAAGCGTGTTCCGCGGAATCTGCACGTTGATGTCGCGCAGATTGTGTTGCCGCGCACCCCGCACCGAGATGTGTGTAATCGACATTAGACTTTTCTGTGAAGAATGCGCGACCGGTGGTATTCCGCTTGCGATCGCGTAATAGACCAGGGGTACAAGGAGTTACGCTCGCACCATTCCCCTAAGAAGTATCTTATTCGTCAATAGAAACAGGGGTCAAACGATTGCTCAATGCTTCCCGTTTTCGTAACAATGGCATCGTACAATGCATGAGTCCCCCGGTCAGCACGCCCGACAGGCAACGACGTGAACCGTAGCAGTACAACCCTTTAAGGCCAGAACAGGATCAGAACTAGAATCCCATGCAGGACGCGATCAACTTACTGATGTTAGCTTGTGCCAGCCTCGCCGCGCTGGCCTTCGGAGTTCTCCTGGCCTACGGCATCTGCCGCACCGCCTTCGCCGTCATGCGGATGCATGTTCGCTCGGTCGCCGCCTCCCACGCCAGCCAGCCGGAATCCCCGCCCGCAGCGCAAACCGCCATCCTCTAAATCGTCATCCTCTAAATCGCCATCGCGATTCTCTCCGGCTATTCTTCCAGCCACGTCGTTTCAAATTCCGGATTCAGGTGGATATCAATCTGCCGCAGGACGCCGTCGCCGCTGTTGACGAACTTATGCGGCTCGCCCGCATGCACGACGAGAACATCCCCAGCGTGAGCTTCCTGTTCCTGGCCGTTCACTGTCCACGTCGACCGCCCCTCAATCACATAGACCACCTCGTCGTAGTCGTGCTTGTGCAGGCGCGTTCCCCGGCCAGGTTCGCCGTTTACGAGAAAGAAGGAGACGGCTACGCCGCTCTGCGCCGCTCCCACAAACTCGTACGACATTCCCACAAAAGGCAGCTGCGATTGATGAACCGTGTGCATGCCCTATTCGATTCTGAATCCCGGATACACGATTCACCGGCCACTACTTCAGCCCGCAGCCTTACTTCTCCTCCTCCGTCAGCAGATCCCCCAACCGGTCGAACCGCTTCTCCCACAGCGAACGCCGCGCGTTGATCCACTGCTCGACCACCGACAGGCCCTTCGGCTCCATCCGGCAGGTGCGCACCCGGCCGACTTTTGTCGTGTGAACCAGCCCGCTCTTCTCCAGCACCTGGACGTGCTGCACCGTCGCGGCCAGCGTGATGCGCAGCGGCTTCGCCAGG
>Ga0206881_10018_pt1 | contig 66279 bp, 58 predicted proteins | sample Alteio_BWOrgCont_3_FD_152867 | JGI IMG/M metagenome (GOLD analysis project Ga0206881, IMG submission 152867) | Enriched cells from forest soil in Barre Woods Harvard Forest LTER site, Petersham, Massachusetts, United States -... | ecosystem: Environmental > Terrestrial > Soil > Temperate forest >...
CAAAAGATGCCTTGCGTGAAGGCGCGCAGCAGGGAGTTTATGAAGTCCTCACGCGGAAGCCGGTAACGGCCGAAGCCGAGGAAACGGATCGCAATCCGCGGGCACGTAGCGCGAAGCTGCGGGCAGCGGAAAGAAAGGCAGGGTAGTGAGTAGCAGCAAGGGCATGGTTCTTGCCAATCCCTAATGGCTAATCCCTAATCCCTAAAGACATCGGGCCGGGGTCGTCCCACCGCAGTACAAAGGCGAAAGCACCAAAGACGACACTCGTAAGACTCCCTCCCGAAAATAGCGACCCAGGCCCGGTCGCAAGAGGGAGACGAAAAAAGTTGGAAAGAAGCAAGTTCGTAAGGCAGGACCGCAGCACAAGCTAATGGCTGCGTTTTCAGGAGACACCATGGCGACACAGGCAATCGCAGCGCAGCCCGGCTTGGAAACAGGCCGCAGCAGCTATGACCGGATCATGGAGCGCAACATGTCGCTTCTGGCCGCGCAGCAGCGCGCGCGCCGCGGCCCCACGCCGGAGGTCTTCTTCGTCAAGCGCTTCGACAACTCGCGTCTCGTGAAGGCCGCCGATCCGCAGCGTGTCAGGGAAATGCGCATCTTCGCCTGCGCCATGGCCCTGCTCTTCGGACTCATCATGATGTATGGCTGGCAGCACCTGAGCTCCATCGAGTACGGCTACCGCATCGAGTCGGAGAAGCAGCAGGTCCAGCAGCTCGAGGAGCAGAACCGTCAGCTTCGCCTCACCGAAGCGCAGCTCGGAGACCCGGCCCGCATCGACCAGATGGCTCGCCAGCTTGGGCTCACTGCTCCGCGACCCGGACAGGTGGTTCGTCCCGACGCAACCGCTGACCCGAACGCGCCCGCGTTAGCTGAGGCCGCGCTCCCCGCGCCGCCTATTCGTTAGTTTCGGACCCTTTCGGGAGAGGAGCTCGCTGCGCAGTGAAGAGTCCTTCAATTTCTCCCCCGGTTTTCAATTCGCCATCGCCCTCTTCGGTTTCCAGGACCGGCATCGTCACGCCCATGAGCCGCATGCGCGTGCTCAACATCCTGGTCTTCTTCGCATTCTGGTCGGTTATTATCGGCGGCCGCCTCGTCTGGCTCCAGGTCTTCCGCCACCAGGAATTTGTCGAGCGTGCGGCCATGCAGCAGGAGCGCGGCTTCGAGGTCGCCCCGCGGCGCGGCGTTCTTTACGATCGCAACCTGCACGAGCTGGCGATGACCGTTTTAGTAGACTCGGTCTACGCTGTCCCAAAGGAAATCGGCGATGCCCGACCACGGACCGCCGCTGCCCTCGCAAAGATCGTCCATACCGATCCGACTGACGGCTTCACATCAGAGCAGCAGATTCTCGCCCGGCTAAACGCCTCCCGCAACTTCGCCTGGATCGCCCGCAAGGAAGACACCGCAGTCATCGACAAGGTGAAAGCCCTCAACCTGAAGGGCGTCTACATCCAGAAAGAATTCAAGCGCTTCTACCCGGACAATCAGATCGCCGCGCAGGTTCTCGGCTACGTCGGCATCGACGACAACGGCCTCGGAGGCCTGGAGCAGAACTACGACGAAGATCTGCACGGCACCCCAGGTCACATGCTGACCGCGCTCGACGCCCGGCGCCACGTCCTTGGCAGCGCCGAGCGCGAGCCGTTGCCCGGCGAAAATCTCGTCCTCACCATCGACGAGAACATTCAGTTCATGGCTGAGAAAGCTCTGGACCTCAACATGGAGCGGACGCACGCAGAATACGGCACGGTCGTCGTACAGGATCCGCACACCGGGCAGATCCTTGCGCTTGCCGTCCGGCCTACATTCAATCCAAATGATTTCCGCCACGCGACAACGGGTCTGCTGAAAGATCACGCGGTGAGCGATGTCTACGAACCCGGCTCCACATTCAAGCCAGTGACCTATGCGGCTGCGCTGGAAGAAAAAGCCATCACTCCAGACACCATGGTGGATTGCGGTGGCGGCGCGCTCAGCATCGCCGGCCACACGGTACACGATGCACCTGGCGAGCATTTCGGATTGCTTCCGGCGTGGAAGGCCCTTGCGGTTTCAAGCAACGTCTGCGCGATCCGTGTAGGCGAACGCGTGGGTCCGGAGCACCTCTACAAATACATCCGTGCGTTTGGATTTGGTGAGCGCAGCGGCATTGAACTTCCTGCCGAAACAAGAGGGTTGCTGGAGCCCCTCAAGCACTGGGGTCCGGCCTCCATGGGCGCCATTCCCATGGGCCAGGAAATCGCTGTTACCCCCGTGCAGATCGTCACCATGGTTTCAACCATCGCCAATGGCGGTATCTATTTGCCTCCCCACATTCTGCTGGAGAGCACCGACCTTACGAAGGGTGATCCCAACCTGAAGCCTGTGGTTTTCCATCCTGAGACCAGTTTGCCCGAACAGTTGCCGGAGGGCGCGAACCGAGTGATCTCGGAACTGACTGCCGCCCAGATGCGAAAGATGATGCAGGATGTGGTGCTCATGGGCACTGCGCACGGGGCCGTTCATCTGAATGGATACAGCGCGGCCGGCAAGACCGGAACGGCGCAGAAAATCGATCCCCGCACCCACACGTATTCGAAGACCAACTTCGTCGCCTCGTTCGTCGGATTCGCGCCAGTCAACAATCCCGCCATCACCATTGCCGTTGTGATGGATTCGCCCTCACACAGCATGCACTTTGGGGCGCAGGCCAGCGCGCCCGTCTTCCAGGATCTGGCGCAGCAAATCCTCGAATACCTGGGCGTGCCCCACGATGAGCCGATGCAGACTCCTGCGGCAATGGCTAAGGCTGAGCAGGCCGTACCAGACGATGCCCCGCCAGAGCACATCGACAATCTCGACTCACTCTTCGCCGAGGTAAACAATCTGCCCGCGGACGACCCTCTGCGTACCAGTGCTCCCGCGCCGACCCGCCTGCCTGAGTCAAAAACGGAAGAAGTGGCGCACCCACCGGTCCCTGATTTCAGCGCATCCCTGAATTCACCGCCGGTACCACCCGCACCGCAGACAACCTCGACTGCTTCTGAACTGCCGCAAGGTTCCGCGGATCCCCCAGAGCCCGCAGCCGAGCCCGCCCTGCCCACACGGCCGCCCGGCGGCAACGGCTCCGTCATTGTCGCGTCAGCGCAACGAGTCGCTGTCCCTTCCTTCGTGGGCGAGCCCGTACGTAAGGTCATTGAGCAGGCTGGCGGAGCCGGCCTAGGGGTTCAGGTCCTGGGCAGCGGTATTGCCCGCGGACAAGCGCCGGCCGCCGGCACCATGGTACCCGCCGGCACCGAAGTGGTTGTGCGCTTCGCGCGCTAAGCCGCCGGTCTCACCCGTAAAATAGAGTAGTTGACTATGCAGATCGATCAGGTTTTGCACGGAGTTGCGTGCGTCCGGCGCTCCGGAGCAGTCGTCGTCACCAGCGTCGAGTACGACTCACGCCGCGTAGGTCCAGGATCGCTCTTCGTCGCCATGCATGGTGAAACTACCGACGGCAACCGGTACATTTCCAAAGCAATCGCCCAGCGTGCAACAGCCGTCGTCACCGACTCATCTTCAGCCTTCAACGACCTCGCACTACACCACCCAGAAATCGCCGCCGCCGAGGTCACGCACGGACGCAATGCCCTGGCTCTCATCGCCGCCAATTTCTTCGGACACCCCGAATGTCAACTTGCCCTCAGTGGCGTAACCGGAACCAACGGCAAGACGACCACCGCCTTCCTTCTCGATGCAATGCTGAACCATGTGCGCCACAAGACCGTCCTCGTCGGCACCATCGAATATCATGTCGCAGGCGCAGTTCGCTCATCGCCACATACCACACCCGAGTCACGCGATTTGCTTCAGCTCTTTCGCGAAGGTGCTGATGCCGGAGCCACCGAAGCCGTGATGGAAGTGTCATCGCATGCTCTCGCGCAAGGGCGCGTCTATGGCCTCCCCTTCGACGTTGCTATCTTCACCAACCTCACCCGCGATCACCTTGACTTCCACGGCACAATGGAAGACTACTTCGCTGCGAAACGCCGGCTCTTCGATGGCAGCCTCTTGAAACCGCCTCGTGTTGCCGTACTGAACATCGAAGACCCCTACGGAGCCCAACTGGCCCTCACCGCTCGCGAAGCCGGATCGGAAATCTTCTCTTATGGGCTCAGCACGGGTGAATTCCGGGCCGATAACATCGATATGGCCGCCAACGGAATGCGATTCACCCTTCAGACTCCAGCCGGCGCCACGCAAGTCCAGACGCGCCTTACGGGAAAGGTCAACGTCTACAATCTGCTTGCGGCCGCCGCCGCCGCTTTTGCTCGCGGCCTTTCGACTGACCAGATCAGCGCCGGTATTGCATCGCTCTTCTGCGTGCCCGGACGTTTCCAGACCGTCGACGCCGGCCAGGACTTCACCGTCGTAGTCGATTACGCCCACACCGACGATGCCCTCCGCAACCTCACCGCTCTCGCCCGCGAATTTGTAACCGCCACCGGCGGAAAAGTCATCACCCTCTTTGGCTGTGGAGGCGACCGCGACAAAGCCAAGCGCCCTCTCATGGGCCGGGCTGCAGGAGAAGGAAGCGATTTCGTCGTCCTCACCTCAGACAACCCGCGCAGCGAGGATCCGCAGACCATTCTCGATGACGCTCTGCCCGGCCTCGAGGCGGCCGGAACAAAATATGTAACAGAAGTGGATCGTGCCTCCGCCATCCGGCTTGCTCTCGAAGCTGCCCGCCCCGGCGACATCGTTCTGATTGCAGGCAAGGGCCATGAGAAGACGCAGACTCTGAAGAGCGGAACCATCCCCTTCGACGATGCCGACGTCGCCGCAACCATCCTGCGCGAGCTGAATCAGGCCGGAGTAGGCCTATGAAACTCGATCTCCACCAGATCGCACAATGGGCGGGCGCCGATCTCACCAGTCTCGATCGCGCTCTGGTACGCGTCGCAACTGGATACTCCATCGACTCGCGCACACTTCAGCCCTGCGACCTCTTCATCGCCGTCAAGGGCGAGCGCTTCGACGGACACGACTTCGTCGCCTCAGCCTTTGAACGCGGGGCGATCGCCGCCATTGTCGGGCGCGATAAGCTGGCCACGTTTCCCGAAGAAGTGCGCAAACAGCCGCTGCTCGTCGTGGACGACCCGCTGGCTGCTCTCCAGCAACTCGCAGAAGCAGTCCGCAAGCACTGGGGCAAAAGGCTTATCGCCATCACCGGCTCGGCGGGCAAAACCACCACCAAGGAAGCCGTCGCGAAAGTCCTGAATGCAAAATTCTCTGTGCTGAAATCGCAGGGCAATCTCAACAACGGATATGGCCTGCCTCTGCAACTGCTCAAACTTGAGCCCGAGCACGAAATTGCCGTCATCGAGATGGGCATGTCGGCCGCCGGAGAGATCGCGGCGCTTGCTCGCATTGCCATTCCCGACTGGGGAGTCGTCACCAATGTTGGCAGCGCCCACGCCGAGTTCTTCGCCGACGGCATTGCCGGTATTGCCCGCGCTAAATATGAATTGATCGAAGCGCTCCCCCCTCACGGCGTCGCGTTCCTGAACTGCGACGACGTTTACGTCTCCCAGTTCGGGCGCGACTTTCGTGGCAACGCCATCTACTTCGGCCGCGGACCATGCGCCGATCCCAAGGCTGAATCGATCGAACCTCTCGGTGCCGAAGGCCAGCGTATCCGCCTTCGCTCCGGCGAATCGCACGCGACACTGCATCTGCACCTACTCGGCGAACACAACGTTTCGAACGCGCTGGCAGCCGTCGCTGTAGGCATGGAAGCCGGTATCCCACTCGAAACCTGCTGCGTATCCCTCGCTGAATTGTTCCCTGAAGACAAGCGCGGACAGATCCTGAGCGTCCGTGGCGCAACAATCATCAATGACAGTTACAATTCCAATCCCGAGGCCCTGAAAGCGATGATCGCCACCCTGGCCTCGATGCCGCTCCCCAGCGTTGGCCGCCGTATTCTCGTCGCCGGAGAAATGCTCGAGCTCGGTCCCGAGTCCGCTGCCCTTCACGCCGCTTGCGGCAAGGCGGCAGCGGACGCGGGCATCGACATTGTTGCCGGTGTGCGCGGCCAGGCGCAAAACATCGTCGACGCCGCCCGTCAGGGATCGCCCGAGGCGCTGTACTTCGAATCCCCCCAGCAGGCGGGAGAGTGGTTGCGCGACAATCTCTCGCCCGGCGATGTTGTTTTGCTCAAGGCTTCGCGCGGAGTAAAGCTGGAGCGAGCCCTCGACGCCCTCAAGATCAATTAGCCTCAGATCGGCGGCGGCTGATATCCGAACTCACGGTCGATAGCCTCAGCCACGGCCAGCACGGTCTCGTCTTCGAAGGGACGCCCCGCAACTTGCACCCCGATCGGCAGCCCTTCCGCTGACCTTCCTACTGGTACCACCGCTGCGGGCGCAGCGAACAGGTTGAACCACTGCGTGTATCGCATCGCGTCTAGATAACGAACTGTCTGCCCCTCTACCGTCCATTCGCGCTCGCCATGCCTGAACGCCGGAACAGCGCACGCGGGACACAACAGCACAGGAGACTCCTTCATCTCCGCCAGTAACTTGTGGCGGACCATGTCGGACTCTGCCCACGCCCGCAGCAGAGACTCGGCAGTCAGCGGCTTTTCTGAGCGCGCAGTCTCCAGAAATCCGCGAAAGACTGGACTCAGATGCTCCTCACGTCCCTGGATAAGTTCGCGGTAAAACATTTCCCCGCATTGCACAAAAAATATCCACCAAAGCCGCCGTGCTTCTTCGAGCACCGTCGGCCGAAACCGCTGTACGCGAAAGCCCTGCCTTTCCAGGGATCGCGCGGCGTCGCGAACCGCCCCCCGCGACTCGGCTGTAACCGGCGTCAACCCATCGTCATCGAACCAGCCAATCGGAATCTGCTTCGCGTCATCAACCGATACCTGCTGCAACCCAAGCGGTGCGCTCTCCGGATCAAACCGGTCCTGCGCGCAGAGGGTTCGAAACAGCAGTGCAACATCCGGAATCGTCCGCGCCATTGGGCCGACCGCACCGAGAAAGGAAAACGGACCGGCGGACGGCGGCCGATGCCCGCGCGCTGGAACTCGCCCCGGAGTAGGTTTCAGCGCGGCGATTCCGCAGAAGTGCGCCGGCGCGCGCACCGATCCGCCACTGTCACTACCGAGCCCGCCGGCCGACAGGCCGGCCGCAATCGCCGCCGCTTCACCGCCGCTCGATCCGCCCGACGTATGCTCCAGGTTCCACGGATTGCACGTGCGGCCATAGAGCACGTTGTCTGTCTCGTACGCCATCAGCAGCTCCGGGCAATTCGTCGTGCCCAGCACCGTCGCGCCAGCGGAACGCAGACGTGCTACCGATTCGGCGTCCGCATGCGCCATGTGCCCGCGATTGAGCAGGCTGCCAATCTCGCAACGATACCCCCGTACCTCGATGGACGACTTGACCGTCACCGGCAGCCCGGCCAGCGGCCCGTCCTTCGCCTCACGCGCTTCTGCGCGAACCCGCTCGGGATCAAACTCGACCAGCGCGTTCAGCTTCGGATTCAGGCGCTCGATCTGCCGTATATGCTCCTCGGCAAGTTCCAGCGCAGAAATCTTCCGCTTCTCAAGCAGCGAGAGCTGTTGTACTGCAGGCAGCAGCGTAACGCTCACGGCTTACCGGTAATCGGCAATGATGTCACCAGCTCATAATCAAACTGGAACCGCTGCAGGCGCTCGCCAGACTCGAAGCGATCATTCCAATCCAGCCGATATTTCAGCGCAGCGTCGCCATCCGGGTAATGCTCACTCGCCGGATACGGATAAGTGCTCATCTCGTGGAATGGCATCTGCGCGACAGTGAAGGGCATGGCTTCATAAAAGTCCATGTCCTTCACAAAGCCGTTTGCATAGAAGAAATAATCCCGCTTCCAGTGCGCGGGCAGTGCAGGCAGCGCTGCAGCACTGAACTCCGCATCGATCTCCTCGCCGCTGCCGAAGATCACGTAGTGATTATCCGCCTTGCCCAGCAGAGGAGTCACATCGCCGTAGCGCGTGTAGCTTCCGCGCTGCCACTGGAACGGCCCCGTCGCGCTGATCTTGTCGTAGTGATAGATCAGATCGCCCGGCGTCTCTCCATCCACCCGCTGCGGATATCCGCGGAACGCAAGATGCGCCATATCCAGCGGCAGCTCGGTCTCTCGCGCCTGGCCGGTAACCTCCGGCCCATTGTCCACCAGCGCCTGGTCCCAATAAATCTGCAGATTCGTCGTCATGCGGATCCGCCGCGCGCCCGGCGGCAGCTTGCCTGTCAGATCGACCAGAATCGTGCGCGGCAGCCCCGCCGGAAAGCCCATATCGTCGATGATTCGCTTCCAGTTTCCATCCGGCATCTGCACTTCCACGCACGGCGGAATCGGCTGAAGTCCGGCCTGCCACGCCGCATACATCGAGCTCGCGCTGAAGTACTCGATGAAGCCATGCAGAAACAGCCGCAGAGGATTCTGCGGCGACCATTCGCCCAGGTCGAGCGTGAGCGTGTGCATGTTGGCATAGCCCACGTAGCTCAGGTTCGTAAAATCGCGCACATATTTGTGATCGCGCGCCGCCAACACCGCGAGCACGTCTCGCCCCTTGTCATCCCATGCCCCCGCCAGCGTCCGCGTCTCCCGCGACGCAACCACCGTCTTACCCGATGCGAACGGCGGCTCGCTCAGAAAGCGCTCGTCCGGATAAACCTCGGTGCCCTCCGGATGATCTACCGCGACAAGCCGCACCTGGTCGACGTAGTTGATCTCTTCCATCGGCTCGCCGAATCTCAGGCTCAGGTACCCGTTGCGCGCCTTCAGTTGCGACCCGCCCACCTTGATCCATTCATCCGGATCGGTCTGGTTTGTCGCCGTCGGCGACACCCAGTGCCCAACTACTGCCGCGCCAATCACGTCAGACACGAACTGATATTTCGTGCCGTCCCACGCAAACAGCACCGGGCAGGAGCTGCCCCGCCGGTCGAGTTCGGTAATAGCAGTGGGCTTCGCTGCCGCCAGATCGATCTCATCCTGCGGAACACCTGTCGGCCACAGCATGCGTACAACATCGGCACGCTCCGCCTGCCCGAGCCCGGCAATAATCTCGGATGCGTTCTGGCTCATATATCCCGAGCCGCCCGCGATCTCAAACTTCTGCCACTTGCCATTGGAAAATACCTCAACCTTTGTGCCAATGGCAGTTTTGTTATCCGCCAGGCCAGTAAACGCGAGCCGCATCGAGTGATTGCGATTTCCACCCACGTTATGCAGCACCACTGGAGGCCGATTCAGTTGCGTAACGAGCAGATCCGCCGCGCCGTCACCATCCACATCCACTGCAATCACCGAGCGCGGATTGGTAAGCTTCAGCTTGTCTGCTCCCACCGCCTTACTCACATCCTCAAAGCCATCCGCGCCGCGATTCCGCAGCACGCGTAGTTCCGCTCCGCGCTCCGTCTCGACAATCACGGCGAGATCAATCCAGCCATCATTGTCGATATCGATCGGCGTCACCCCCAACGCGGCCTTCGCGTCGTTCACCGGTAGCGGCACACGCTCAAAGCGCTTGCCGTCGACGTTGCGCCACAGGCTCACCCCGGGAGCACCCGCGTGCGTCAGCGCAACATCCATCCATCCATCTTTATTGAAATCGAAGACCGAAACACCGGACGTAGATGCCAGATCCGAGGACGCATAGAGCGGGACCACCTTGAAATGTCCTTCGCGCGCGTTTTCAAATACCGTCGGCGCGCTTCCAGATCCCGTCACCACAAGATCGACGGCGCGATCATTGTTGATATCCGAGAGTGTTGCTCCGACTGTCGCGGCATCGCCCGCCAGTCCCGTGGGCCCAGTCCATTCCGTAAAGGTCGAGTTCCCGTTATTGCGCCACATCACGCTTGGCCCCGAGCCATTCACTGCAGTGCCGGTTACAAATAGATCGAGATCACCATCGTGGTCGAAATCCACAAAGGTCAACCCCGCAGGATGGTTCAGCTGCGTAATGCCCACCGCCTTCGTCGTGTCCGCAAATTTGCCCTTGCCGAGATTGTGAAAGAGGATGACGCGATCGCCCATCGCGACAGCCAGATCGGGCAGCCCGTCGCTGTCGTAGTCGCCAACTGCACACGCAAGCCCGTGCCCGCTGGCAACAAGACCAGTCTGCGACGCGGGAATCTCCTCAAACGATCCGTTACCCAGATTCCTGTAGGCGCGAATCGCCTCGTCGCCTTCGCCCATCACCACAAGATCCTTGTGTCCCGGGCCGTCGATATCGATGATGCAAGCCCCTCCTCCCGCCTGTTTTTCGTCGATTGGCGCAGAACTGAAAGGAGCCCCTGCGATTGTTTGTGCCACGAAACTGACGGGGATCATCGCCTCCACGCGAGCTTCCGGCGCCAGCATGTCCTGCACGGTCGCATAGCGCCCCTGCTCTCCGTACGCGGCGCTCAGTGGCGTCGAAATCTTGTGCTCGGTCAACTCCTGGAAGCGCTTTAGATAAGCTCGCGCCTCATCTACCTTACCCATCCGCTGCAGCGCTCGTGCCATTCCAAAATTCGCCGACGCGTGAACCGGATTCAGCTTCAGCGCTTCCTCGAACGACTCCTTGGCGTGCTCGTAGTCACCCAGGTTTAGGTAAAACGTTCCCAGAAAATAGTGCGCATCGGCATCGTTGGGGTCGAGCTTTACCGCGTGGTCCATGTCCCCGATGGCAAGCTTCGGATCGCCCGCGCCAAGATGCAGAATTCCCAGGCTGTACCAGGTGCGCGGATTGCTCGGATCCATAGCCGCAGCCTGTTTCAAGGCTTCTTCGGCCTCCGGCAGCTTGCGCAGATACACCAGCGCAATCCCCTTGTTCATCACTGGAATCGCGCTCGACGGATCGGCCGTATGAGCCTCTTCGAACTTGGCGATTGCCTTCTCGGTTAGCTGCTGATTCATCAGTGCCACGCCGATGTCGTTCAGGCGCGCAGCTTCCATTGGATTAGGCTGAGGATCCGCAGCCTCCGTCGCAGATGCCCGAACACTTGCGCTGAAGATCAGAGCAAAAACCAGCACTGCGCCGCGAACCAGCGTAACGAGGGGGAAGCATTTGCAAGCTCTGCGGATTTGGTTCGGCGCCGCTTTCGAAGCAAAGAAATGCGCGTGGCATCGAGCAGAAATATGTGGCATTTTCGCTGATCATTATAGAAGACCAGCCGCCACCAATTCAGGACGCTAGAATCGTGGTGATGAAGCGCAAGATTGCCGTAGTCACCAGCTCACGTGCCGATTACAGCCATCTCTATTGGCCGCTCCACGACCTGGCCGCGCACCCTGCAGTCGACCTCCAGCTCATCGCCATCGGGCCGCATCTCTCCCCCGCATTCGGTTCAACCGTGCAGGAGATCGAACATAACGGGTACCCCATCGCCGGGCGCGTCGAGTGCCTTCTCAGCTCGGACACCGATATCGGAATGGCTAAGACCATTGGCGTCGCCGTCCTCGGCCTTGCCGATCTGCTCGGCAATCTGCGCCCCGACCTCCTCCTGCTCATCGCCGACCGCTACGAAATGCTCGCGCCCGCCTCCGTCGCCCTTGCCCTGCGTATCCCCATCGCCCACATCGAGGGCGGCGAAATCAGCGAAGGCGCCATTGACGACGCCGTGCGAAATGCGCTCACTAAAATGAGCCATATCCACTTCACCTCGACATACAACGCTCGTGCCCGGGTCATCGAAATGGGAGAGGAGCCCTGGCGCGTCCATCGCGCCGGTGCTCCCTCGCTCGATCACCTGTGCCGCAGCCCGCTGCTAACCCGCGATGAACTGCAGCAGAAGCTCGGCCGCGATCTGAGCCAGCCGACCGTCCTCGTCGTCTACCATCCGGTAACCCTGCTCCGAGACACTACCGCCGAAGCCGACGCACTCTTCAAGGCCTTGAGCCGCGTTCAAGGCCAGATTCTCTTCAGCTATCCCAATGCTGACGCAGGTAGCCATTCCCTTGTCGAACGCTCCCGCGCCTTCGCCGCAGCGCACGGCAACGCACACGTCTTCGTCAACCTCGGCGGCATCACCTATCTAAGTCTTCTCCGCCAAGTCGACGTGCTTGTGGGCAATTCCAGCAGCGGCATTATGGAGAGTGCCTCGCTCGCGCTCCCTACTGTCGACATCGGTATGCGCCAGAACGGAAGAGAGCGGGCCGGCAACGTACTCAGTGCAATGCCCGACGCGGCCGCTATTCTCGAGAAGATCGTCGAAGCCCGCAGCCCGGTATTCCGCGCGTCCCTCGCCGGCCTTGAAAATCCTTACGGGGACAGTCACGCTTCTGAAAGAATCGTCGAGGTCCTCACAACGGTGCCCTTGACCGAGGAGCTTCTTATCAAACGTGCGTTACCGCCGGCCGGGAATAGGCTCCTTCATACCGCATAGAGGGATACAACCGCTCGGAAGCCTTGCTTCTGGAATGATCAAACTCATAGCATCGGCTTTTTGAGAACAAAGCGTGCGGGCTACTGCCTACTTGCCAGGTAGCTATTTATTGAGAGAACACCGCTTCGTCACCCGTCGATTGGAGAAGTGTTATAGTGGTCAGACCACTTTGTATTGCGTCATCCTGCAACGCATTAGCAGGCGGCGGCACGCCCCGTTCACGAAGGAGCTCACACATTGACGTTGCTACACAATGACCGGCTCTTCCCTGCTGATTTGGAAACTCGCGCCGTTGCCCGCCGCCTCTACGCGGAGATCGGTAACCTGCCCATCGTCAGCCCGCACGGCCATACGCAGGCAGGATGGTTTGCCCGCAACCAGCCATTCCCCGATCCCGCAAAGCTTTTCGTCCAGCCCGACCACTACGTCTACCGGATGCTCTACAGCCAGGGCGTCTCGCTGGAAGACCTCGAGATCGGCGTGGCTGAACTCAAGGATCCGCGTCGCGTCTGGCGCATCTTCGCCGAGCATTACTACGTTTTCCGCGGAACCCCGACCCGTATGTGGCTCGACTACGCATTTCAGGAACTCTTCGGCGTGACCGATCGCCTCTCCCCAAAGACGGCGGACCACTACTACGACACCATAGCCGCAAAGCTCGCGACCCCCGAGTTCCTTCCGCGCGCACTCTACGAGCGTTTCCGACTTGAAGTGCTCGCCACCAGCGATTCGCCTCTCGATTCGCTGAGCGATCACCAGGCCGTCCGCGATTCGGGCTGGCCCGCGCGCATCATCCCCACCTTCCGACCCGATCCCGTCGTCGATCCTGCATTCGCCGGTTTCGGCGAAAACATCGCCCGCCTCGGAGAAATGACCGGCGAAGACACCGCCACCTTTGCCGGATACCTCCGTGCCCTTGAAAGCACCCGCGTCCGCTTTAAGCAACTCGGCTGCACCGCAACCGATCACGGCCATCCCACCGCCCGCACAGCGAACCTCTCCATTAAGGAAGCCACTGCGCTTTTCGATCAGGTCCTCTCCGGCCGCGCCGACGCGCAGCAGCACGACATCTTCCGCGCCCAGATGCTCACCGAAATGGCCGGTATGAGCGTCCGCGACGGCCTGGTCATGCAGATCCACCCCGGCAGCTCACGCAACCACAACCGGCAACTCTACGAGCGCTACGGCCGCGATATGGGCGCCGACATCCCCACGGCGACTGACTACGTTCACGCCCTGCGCCCGCTTCTCGATCGCTATGGCAACGAGCCCAACTTCACGCTCATCCTCTTCACGCTCGACGAATCGACCTACAGCCGCGAACTCGCGCCACTGGCCGGCCATTATCCCTGCCTGCGCCTCGGTCCGCCGTGGTGGTTCCACGACAGCCCCGAGGGCATGCAGCGCTTTCGCGAAAACGTGACTGAGACGGCCGGCTTCTACAACACCGTAGGCTTTAACGACGACACGCGCGCCTTCCTCTCCATCCCTGCCCGGCACGATGTCGCTCGCCGCATGGATTGCGCTTTCCTCGCCAAACTGGTCGTAGAGCATCGCCTCGATGAGGACGAAGCCTTCGAGCTTGCCCACGATTTGACTTATAACTTGGTTCGCAGCGCGTACAAATTATGAGAGTGTCGATAGTCGAAGGTCGGAAGAGAATCCGGACACGCGAATGAGCCAGATCGAAGATACAGCGGAGCAGGAATCGGGACTCAGTGACACTCGCATCGGCAGGGTCCGCTGGACTATCTGCGCCATGCTCTTTTTCGCTACCTCCATCAACTACATGGACCGCCAGGTCATTGCGCTGCTTAAGCCGACCCTCGCGCACACCATCGGCCTGACCGAAATCAATTACGGATATATCGTTGACGCCTTCCAGATCGCCTATGCCGTCGGTCTTCTTGTCGCCGGCCGCGTCGTCGACAAGATCGGCACCCGCATCGGCTACATCATCATCATGGGCATCTGGAGCCTCTCCGCGATGGGCCACGCCCTGGCCAGCACCGCCTTCGAATTCGGTATTGCGCGCTTCTTCCTCGGCCTCGGCGAATCCGGAAACTTTCCCGCCGCCATCAAAACCGTCGCCGAGTGGTTTCCGCAGAGCGAGCGCTCCCTGGCTACCGGTATCTTCAACTCCGGCACCAATGTAGGAGCCATTCTCGCGCCCCTCATCGTCCCCTGGATTACCATCCGCTACGGATGGCGCGCCGCCTTTCTCGCCACCGGCGTATTCAGCATGATCTGGATTTTGTGGTGGTACAAAAATTACCGCAAGCCTACGGATCACCCCACTCTCACCGGCACCGAACTTCGCCATATTTACAAAGAGGCCGCTGTTCAGATGGGCCCGAGTGTGCCCTGGATGCGACTGCTCGGATATCGCCAGACCTGGGCCTTCGCCATCGCCAAATTCCTCACCGATCCCATATGGTGGTTCTATCTCTTCTGGCTGCCCTCGTACTTCAGCGCCAAATTCAATCTCAACTTGTCGCACCTGGGCCTTCCGCTTATCCTCATCTACAACATGTCCGCGGTCGGCAGCATCGGTGGAGGCTGGCTGCCCGCCCCCTTTCGCAAGTTAGGGCTTTCGGTTGTAGGAGCCCGTCTCACCGTTATGCTCGTGTGCGCTTGTTGTGTGGTGCCCATCTTCATGCTCGCGCACCTGCAATCGGAATGGGCCGCCATAGGCCTGCTCGGCCTGGCCGCCGCGGCTCACCAGGGTTGGTCGGCTAATCTGTTCACCACGGTTTCCGACATGTTCCCGCGCAGCGCCGTCGGCGCCGTCGTCGGCATCGGCGGAATGGCAGGCTCCGTCGGAGGCGCATTGCTCGCATTCTTCACCGGACACATCCTCGCCCGCACTCACAGCTACGCCATCCTCTTCATCCTCGCCTCGAGCGTGTACCTGCTGGCGCTGGCCGTTGTCCACGTGCTCGCGCCGCGCCTCAGAAAAGTAGAGTTCAGCGCATGAGCCTATACGTTGCCAAAGGCGGCCCAGACGTCCAGCTTACAGACGATGAGCTGAAGTCGCTGCTCTTCGAAGCGTTGGATAAATTGGAGAAACTCGGCCTCCGCCGCCGCGTGCTCGCCGTCCCTCCCGATCAGACGCGTATCCACTCGCGCGCCGGCGATCTCACCCGCTACGCGTGGCAATACTACGGCGAGCATCTTGAAGCCATCCTGCCCGCGCTGGGCACTCACGCCCCGATGTCCGCGCATCAGCTCACCCGCATGTACGGGTCCATCCCGCACGAACTCTTCCGCGTGCACAACTGGCGCACCGATGTCGAAGCCCTCGGCGAGGTTCCCTGCGAATTCATCGAGAAAGTCTCCGAGGGCAAGCTGCACTACCCGTGGCCTGCGCAAACCAATCGCCTCATCTCACGCGGCGGTCACGATCTTGTGCTCTCCATCGGCCAGGTCGTGCCGCATGAAGTGATCGGTATGGCCAACTACACCAAGAACATCCTGGTCGGCGCGGGAGGCCCTGACGGCATCAATCGCAGCCATTACCTCGGAGCCGTCTACGGCATGGAACGCATTATGGGACGCGCTGAAAATCCTGTCCGCGCCGTCCTCAACTACGCCTCCGAACGCTTTCTGGGCAATATCCCCATCGTCTACGTGCTCACCGTTGTTGGTCTCGCGGCTGACGGAGGCCTTGCCGTGCGCGGCGTCTACATCGGCGACGACGCGGAGTGCTTCCATCTGGCCTCCGATCTCAGCCTCAAGGTCAACTTCGAGATGCTCGAAACGCCTATCCACAAGGCCATCGTCTATCTCGACCCGCACGAGTTCCACAGCACCTGGCTCGGCAACAAGGCTGTTTATCGCACGCGCATGGCGCTCGCCGACAACGCCGACCTCATCATCCTTGCGCCCGGTGTAAGAGAATTCGGCGAAGATCCGACCATCGACCGCCTCATCCGCAAGTACGGATACCGCGGCACGCCCGCCACGCTCGCCGCCGTCGATAACAACGCCGACCTCGCCGCCGACCTCAGCGCTGCTGCGCATCTGATCCACGCATCATCCGAAGGCCGCTTCAACATCACCTGGTGCCCCGGCCATCTCACCCGCGAAGAAATCGAGGGCGTGGGCTTTCAGTACGGCGACCTCGCTTCCATGCTCACCCGTTACAATCCCGAAAAGCTTCAGTACGGCTACAACACCGTCGACGGCGAAGAAGTCTTCTTCATCGCCAATCCCGGCCTCGGTCTCTGGGCCTATCGCGGCAGGCTCCAATAACTCATGACACTTGGCAAATTTTCCATTGGCATTGGCGATCGTTTCGCCCATCAGGCGAAAGCACAACTCGAAGCATGCATTCTCGCGCAAAAGGCAGGCATCGAGGTAATCCCGGTCTGGAACAAATCCAACCGCGAGCACCTCATCATCGGCTCCGAGCCATCTGCCACGCGTGCTGCAGCCGATGCCGCGGTGAACTCGCTTGGCTGGGCGAAACCGTACTTCTGCGACGCGGACCATATCAACCTCACTACCGTCGACCGCTTCCTCGCGCCCAGCGACTTCTTCACCATCGACGTCGCCGACTACATTGGCCAGCCCGCCGAGGCCACCTCCATCGACGCCTTCGTAGGTCGCCACTCCGAGCTTGTCGGTGTCATCAATCTGGACGGTGTAGAGCAGGGCATCGAGATCTCACTCGACCTGCTCCGCAACACCGCCGCGAAATTCCTCTTCGCTGTCCAGGAGGCCGGCAAGATCTACCGCAAAATCGAAGCCGTGAAAGGGAAGGGAAGTTTCATCCCCGAAGTCTCGATGGACGAGACGGACTCTGCGCAGACGCCCGCCGAACTGCTCATCATCCTTAGCGCCATTGCCGACGAAGGAATACCCATCCAGACCGTCGCCCCGAAATTCAGTGGCCGCTTCAACAAGGGAGTCGACTACGTTGGCGATGTAGCGCAGTTCGCTCGCGAGATGGCCCTCGACATGGCCGCCATCCGTTACGCTGTCGCTCATTACGGATTACCCGCGAACCTAAAACTTAGCGTGCACTCCGGCAGCGACAAGTTTTCCATCTATCCCGCGATCTACGTTGCAATGAACAAGTTCTCCACCGGCGTGCACCTCAAGACCGCCGGAACAACCTGGCTCGAGGAGATCACCGGGCTCGCTGAAGCCGGAGGCGACGGCCTCGCCCTGGCCAAAGAGATCTACGCCGAAGCCTTCGACCACCGTGCCGAGTTGTGCGCACCGTACGCCACCGTGATCGATATCGACCCTGAGAGGCTGCCTTCACCAACCAGGGTGAGCGGCTGGTCCTCCGAGCAGTACACCTCCGCCCTGCGCAACGACCCGAGTTCTCCGCAGTACAATCCCAGCTTTCGTCAATTGCTGCACGTAGGCTTCAAGATCGCAGCCAGGATGGGTCACCGTTACCTCGACCTTCTCGAAGCCAGCGAAGCGGTCATCGCACGCAATGTCACCGAAAACCTCTACGACCGCCACATCGTGCCGGTGTTTCTAGGCTTGAAAAAATAAAAAGGAATACTATGAGCCCCTCGCCCCTGAGTCTCGAAGGCAAAGTCGCAGTCGTCGTCGGAGGCACCTCCGGAATCGGCCGCGCTATCTCCCTCGGCCTGGCTGAAGCCGGTGCCGACGTCGTCGCCTCCGCACGCCGCGCAGAACAAGTCGAAAGCACCGCCGCGGAAATCGAGGCCGCCTACGGAATTAACCCTCGACGCGCCCTTCGCATTACCTCCGACGTTGCCGATCGTGCCTCCCTCCAAAATCTCCTCGACCAGACCCTCACTCACCTTGGCAAGGCCGATATTCTCGTCAATTGCGCGGGAAAGATCAAACGCGCACCAACCCTCGATTTTCCCGAAGACGAGTGGCAAAGCATTCTCGACACCAACCTCACCGGAACGCTGCGCGCCTGCCAGATCTTCGGCAAATACATGCTCGCACGCGAGTACGGCCGCATCATCAACATCGCCTCGCTGAACTCCTTCGTAGCGCTCAGCCAGGTTGCTGCATACGCTGCCAGCAAAGCCGCCGTGGCCTCCCTCACGCGCTCGCTTGCCGTCGAGTGGTCTAGTAAAGGTGTACTTGTTAACGCCATCGCTCCAGGACTCTTCCGCACCGCCCTGAACGCCGACCTGCTTGACAACACGCCGCGTGGCAAGGAGCTGCTCATGCGCACCCCCATGGGCCGCTTTGGAAAAACCGAAGAGGTTGTCGGAGCAGCCATCTATCTCGCTTCGGATTCGGCTTCCTTCGTCACCGGGCAAGTCCTCGTTGTCGACGGCGGCTTCCTCGCAAGCGGTGTCAACCAGTAGCAAACATCCGTCCCTCTGTTTGCTCGAATCCGCAACAATTGCGGCCCCTCCCCCGGAGAGCGTTTTCCCGCAATATCAAAAAGACCCATCAGCTGTCCACCAAACCCAAAACAATTTGTCCTTGCAATCGTGCAAATTCTGCCGGAAAATTAGTCACTCACCACGGAATTCAGTGGCTTCGACCCACTTTTTAGATCTATTTCAGTAGACAAAACACTCTGCCGCACAAGCGACGGCAGCCGACCTGCATCTTTTGGAGGAATTGTGACGAGACATAGTTGTTTACGGGTAGCCGTAGTGTTTCTGCTGGTTGTCTGTGCTGCAACCGGCTTTTCCCAGAATGCAACCACCTCCCTGCGCGGCGTTATCAAGGATTCAAGCGGCGCTGTCGTACCCGCAACAAAAGTTACCCTCACCGACAATGCAACCGGCCGAACCCTAAGCGCCACTTCAAATGCATCCGGCGATTACGCCTTCCAGCAGATAGAGCCTGCAACCTACCAGATCACGGTAAGCGCCGCCGGCTTTAGCAACCAGACCAAATCTGCAGAACTGCTCGTCAACCAGCCCGCCACGATTGACTTCACTGTGAGCGTGCAGGCGAGCCAGGAAATCGTCAACGTGAGTGCCGAGGCCCAGACGCTGAATACCTCCGACGCCTCCCTCGGCAACTCCATGAACAACACACTGATCCAGGCCCTGCCCAGCGAAGGCCGCAGTGTTCCCGATCTGCTCTCCCTGCAGCCCGGCGTACTCTACCTCGGTTCGGATTCCGGCAGACCGAGCAATATGACCCTTGCGAACGATCCCCGCAGCGGCGCGGTCAACGGCAGCCGTTCGGACCAGGGCAATATTACCGTTGACGGTATCGATGACAACGACCAGGTGAACGGCTATGCCTTCACCGGCGTGCTGCGCGAGACCCAGGACTCGGTCGAGGAGTTCCGGGTAACCACCGGGCTTGCCACAGCCGATCAGGGTCGCTCGTCCGGTGCCCAGGTCAGCATGGTCACCAAGTCGGGAACCAACAAGTATCACGGCGCCGCTTACTGGTACAACCGGCCGACGCTCACCGTCGCCAATGACTGGTTCAACAAGCAGGCGCAGTTGAGCAGCGACGAAGCCAATCGTCCTCCCAAGCTCATCCGCAACACATTCGGAGCGGCAGCAGGTGGCCCGATCCTCAAAGACAAGTTGTTCTTTTTTGCGAACTACGAAGCCCAGCGTCAGGCCGAAAATCAGATCGTCAGCAGGACCGCTCCGACCGCCAGCTTTCAGCAGGGGATCATCAACTATACGAGCGGCGGAAACAATGCGTCTCTCACTGCTGCCCAGATTACGGCGCTTGATGCGGGCTGTCGGGTGTGCAACGGTATGAACGGCAGCCCATATACTGGTGGACCCGGTCCCAATCCCAATGTGCTCGCCTACTTTAATATGTACCCGGCCGCCAACGGCACGGGACTCGGCGACGGTGGATTTAACTTCGGCTCCTACACCTTCTCGTCGCCAAACCCGGTAACCCTGAACACGTCCATTGCCCGGTTGGATTTCACGCCCAACCAGAAGCAGCACTTATTTGTTCGCGGCAATTTGCAAAAAGACACGTTTGGGGCGGTAGAGCAGTTCCCGGGCCAGGGTCCCGCTTACCAGCAGATTGACAACACCAAAGGCATCGCAGCAGGCTACACCTACACCTTCACGTCGAACCTGGTCAACGATCTCCACTATGGCTATGTTCGCCAGGGCTACGGCATCACCGGAACAGCCACCGGCGTCTATACCGACTTCCGGTTCGTCGACCCGCTGACTGCGGACCTGGATCCGCAGGATCGCAACACCATTTATAGCGTGCCGGTAAATAACATTGTCGACAACTTGAGCTGGAATAAAGGCAGGCACACATTTCAGTTCGGCGGCAACTGGCGGCTGGTTCATCAAAATCGAGGAACCGATGCGAATTCCTTCGATAGCGCCACCTCCAATCCATACTGGCTGGGCGGCAGTCCTCCTGATCCGACTACGATTGGAGCCCTGCCGGTCGATAACGGCTTTCAGAATTCATATGTGATTGCCTACGCTAACCTTGTGGGCACAATCCCGCAGATTACCGCCCAGCAGAACTATGCTGTCACCAGCCCTACGGCTGGAACCCTGCTTCCCGAGGGAGCCTTCATCAACCGGAATTACAAAGCCAACGAGTACGAGTGGTATGTTCAGGATTCCTGGCGCGTCCTTCCTAATCTCACTCTGACCTTCGGAATCCGCCAAAGCATTCTGCAAACCCCGTGGGAGATCCACGGCCAGCAGGTCGCACCCACGGTCGACACCCATTCCTGGTACATGCAGCGTGAGGCTGCAGCCCTGCAAGGACAGGTTTTTGAGCAGGACCTGACCTTCGCCCCAAATGGGCCGTTTTACAACAAACCCGGCTACTGGCCGAAGCAGAAGAACAATTTTGCTCCGCGCCTGGCTGTCGCCTATTCGCCCGACACTAAGACATCGATTCGCGTCGGCTTTGGCATTTTCTTCGATCATTATGGCGAAGCGCTCGTAAACACTTTCTCGCAGCAGGGTTCGTTTGGTCTCAGTTCCTCGCTCTCCAATCCTGCCGGTAACTTCAGCTCCGAGACTTCACCCCGCTACATCGATCGGCGCACTCTCCCCCCCATCACCGTTCCGTCGGCGCCAGCCACGACTACTTTTCCTTACACCTATCCTGAGGGCAACTTCGCGATCCAATGGGGTCTCGACAGCAAAATAAAGACCCCGTACTCCGAATCGATGGACTTCTCGGTGCAACGTCAGCTTCCTGCCGGATTCACCATCGAGGCTAACTACGTAGGCCGCCTTGGCCGTCACCTCCTGCAAAGCCTCGACATCGCAGAACCGGTCGATTTTGTCGACACCAATGGCGGAGGTGACTACTACAACGCGGGGGGCAAGCTCTCTGCATTGGTAGACGCCAACGGCGGTAATCCCGCCGCCTATGTGCCAAAAATTCAGTACTTCGAAGATCTCTTTCCGTGGATGGCCAACTTCGACTACCAGGGCGAGAGCGCAACCCAGGCTATCTACAGTGACGAGTGGGCGCCATTCCGCTCCAATCTCGGGGCAACGACAGCCCTCGCCAATTTGGATTTTTATTGCACCAGCGGCACGGTCACCGACAGCAATGGAAACCCGGTTAGTTATCCCTGCCCCGCTGACCACGTCTCCCGCTACTGGCAGGATCAATTCTCTTCGCTCTACGTCCTGTCCTCCCTTGGCATGAGCTACTACAATGCCGCTCAATTGATACTGCGTCATCCCACCAGTCATGGCCTTAACCTCGACTTCAGTTACACCTTCTCCAATTCCATCGACATGGGCTCTGACACAGAGCGGGGAACTGAGTTCAACGGCAACGGCGGCAACTTCAGCAATATCATCAACACTTGGAAGCCCCAACTGAACCGCGGCCACTCGGATTTCGACATTCGTCACCTCATCACCGCCGATTGGGTTTACGTGCTGCCCTTCGGTCAGGGGCAGAAGTTCGCGAGCTCAGCGAATACAGTGACGAACGCATTTATCGGCGGATGGCAATGGTCCGGCATCAACCGTTGGTCCAGCGGTCTGCCCTTCGGTGTCTTCGAGCCCGGCTGGTCGACTGACTGGCAGATCGAAAGTTTCGGTGTCGTGACCGGGCCGGTCAAGATGAAAAAACAGGTCCTGAACGGCGCTCCACAGGTCTTTGCCGACCCGGCTTCCATCAACGCTGGAACAACCACCGGCGGCCCAATCCGTCTTCCTTACCCAGGAGATGCCGGGGAACGTAACAATTTCCGTGGCGATGGCATCTTCGGAATCGACTCGGGATTAGCCAAGACTTGGAAGATCAAAGAGTACGGCGGTCTCCAATTCTCCTGGCAGGTTTTCAACGTTACTAATGCCGTTCGTTTCAACACGAATGGCGTTTATCTCGGCCAGCAGCTAACCGGCGGAAACCTCGGCTCCTACAGCGCGATGCAGAATGCGCCGCGACGCATGCAGTTTGGCCTCCGCTACGACTTCTAACCGCACTCAACAAACCAATGCCGGAGATCCTGCCGGAGATCGCTTAGATCTCCGGCTTCTTCTCTTACCTCCGGCTTTTCTTCGCATCCGACTTCGCGACGTCCGCCGCATGCAGCTCACGCTGTGCCCGGGGCAGCATCACCCTCCTCCTTCGCATCCAAACCACGAGAGTTCTGAGAGTTGCTGCGCAGAACTCCATTTGGTACCATCCGGTTTCCGGCTGTAACATTTTCGGATTGATGTATCCGGAACGCACAGCTCTAAAGTCAACACAACCAACAGGGAGTGGCGACCTCGTGCAATTTCTACGGCCTTCCCGGCAATCTAAGGAGAACAACAATGGCAGACGAAACTCAATCATCCAGCGGATTCAGTTGGTTCCTCGCCGGTCTTGGCATCGGCGCGCTGATCGGCGTTCTCTACGCCCCCAAGGCCGGCAAGGAGACCCGCGAAGATCTCGCCGCCAGTGCCCGTGAAGGCTCGGAGTATCTGCGCCAGCGCTCGCGCGAAGCTGCCGACCAGATCAATCAGATCGTCGATCGCAGCAAGGCGCAGGTCAGCGAGTACGTCGACCGCGGCAAGGAATACATCGACCGCAGCCGCGCCCAGTGGGACGACTTTGTCGCTCAGGGGCGGCAGTTCGTCAGCGACCAGTCTGAAAAGGTCTCCGCAGCTGTTGACGCCGGCAAGGAAGCCTACCGGCACACCTCGGCCACCAACGAAAATGAGCAGGCGCCGATTTAAGTCGGCGCACGCATCCTAAAGACGTTGGTGACGATGGCCCTGTCGCCATCGCGGAGCTGCCATGGCATCGCAACTACCACCGATTTACTACATCATCTTCACCGCAATTACTTCGCTCGGCGTGCTGATGCAGGCTGCTGTTCTGCTTGCTATGTATCTTGCCGTCAGGCGTCTTACGAACAGGTTGCACTCGATCACCGACGAACTGCAGCCGCACATCGTGCCCACCGTAGCAGCCGCTCGCAATCTCGTGGAAGACGTATCGCCTAAGCTGAAGGTCGCCTCGACGAATCTCGTTGAGGCGAGCCAGTCACTGCGCCGGCAGGCTGACCACGTCACCGCAACCATCGACGACCTGCTCGAAAAAACCACAGCTCAGGCCAACCGCGTCGACGAAATCGTTACCGCCAGTATTGACTCGGCAGCGCACGCAACTCAAGCCGTGCAGCATGCGTTTTCAGTGCCGGTCCGCCAGGCGTCGGCAGTCCTCGCGGGACTCAAGGCTGGATTCGATGTCCTGCGCGGCACCAATCACTCGCGGCGACCCCCACAGGACGAATTCGGCGAGTAACCGCCTAGACGATCCAACCCCCGCCGACCACTTCATCTCCGTCAAAAAAAACCGCGGCCTGACCGGGCGTTACCGCTCGCTGCGCTTCGTCGAACACAGCTTCTGCCTCGTCCGCTCCGCTAATGCGCAGCGTTGCCCAGGCCGGCTCATGCCTGTGCCGGATCTTTACCCGCACCCGCATTTCGACCCTTAGCTCGGGGATCGAAATCCAGTTCAGCTCCCGCGCCCGCACCATCTTCGACGTCGCCTCGTCGCCGCTGCCTACCGTTACTCGGTGGCTCGCACTGTCGATCTGCAGTACATACAGCGGATTCGCCGACGACACGCCCAGCCCCTTGCGCTGGCCGATGGTAAAGTTGTGAATCCCTCCATGGCGCCCGATTACTTCACCAGATGTGCTCACCAGGTCACCCGCGGTGTCCGGAATCTCCTCGCCCTGCTCATCCAGATAAGTGTCGATAAACGCCTTGTAATCGCCTCCGGGAATGAAGCAGATCTCCTGTGAATCCGGCTTCGCTGCCAGAGCCAGCCTGTGCTGCGCGGCAATCTCGCGTACCTCGGGCTTGCGATATCCGCCCAGAGGAAAGAGCGTCCGCGAAAGCTGCTCCTGTGTCAGCCCGAAGAGGAAGTATGTCTGATCCTTCGTCAGATCCGCAGGCCGCTTCAGTATCCACCGGTTCCGCACCGGATCGTATTCATTCCGCGCGTAGTGTCCGGTGGCAATCCGGTCTGCGCCAATCTGCCGCGCCCGCACCAGCAGCTGATCGAACTTCAGATGGTTGTTGCACAACGAGCAGGGAATTGGTGTCCGCCCAGCCAGATACTCCGACACAAACGGCCGCACCACATCGCGCTCAAAGCGCTCCTGCTCATTCACCACGTAGTAAGGAATTCCCAGCGTCTCCGCCACGCGCCGCGCGTCGTATACATCGTCGATCGAGCAGCACCGCCCCTGCACCTGCTCCGGCATGCCCTCATGCCCCGCCAACCGCCGCTGGTTCCAGAGCTGCAGCGTCAGGCCGACGAGCTCATAGCCCTCGTCCTTGAGCATCGCCGCCACCGTCGACGAGTCCACACCCCCCGACATAGCGACCGCAACCGTATTGTTATAACCGTAATCCAACTTCAAAATGTCCTGATATCCATTATAGGTGCTATATGCGGCGTTTGCCCCGCAGCACCTGGACGCGAACCAGGCGGCTCGCGGACCTCAGCTCGGAATCAGTCAGCGCAGCGGCTTCCCAATCTCCCAGTGATGCCCGAACGGATCGGCAACCCGCCCCACGCGCCAGTGGTAGGGCTGATCGGTCACTGGTGAGACAATACTGGCTCCAGCGGCAACTGCCCGGTCAAACGCGGCGTCCGGATCATCCACGATCATCACCAGCCGCACCGTTCCGCCGCCAAGCGTCTCCGGGCTGAAGTTCAGATGCTCCGGCGATTCATCCGCCACCCAGAAAATCGCTCCACCAACCGATAGCTGCGCAACGACCCCTCCGTCCTCGCCATCAAGACGGAAAAACGTCTCAGCCCCGAAGGCCGTCGTGTAGAAGTCCACCGCCTTCGCGCCGTTTCGCACCGACAGCATCGGCTCGATCGCCATCTTTTGACTCACTTCACCCTCTACCCCAGCGTACCGGCGTTCACCGGTGCAAGCTCGCGAAGCCGGTTCACCGCGGCCGGAACAATCTCGAGCGCGGCATCCACATCCCCATCGGTATTCAGCTTCGTCAGGCTGAAGCGCAGGCTCGCGCGGGCGCGATTCGTCACCAGTCCCATGGAGGTCAGCACGTGCGACGGCTCCGACGCTCCCGACATGCATGCCGACCCGCCGGAAACCGCCAGTCCCTTGAGATCAAGAGCGATCACCAGCGCCTCGCCTTCAAGATAGTCAAATTGAAGATTCGTCGTATTGGGCACGCGAGGAACGCTCCCCGCATTCACCGCGCAATCCTCAACTCCTGCCATGACACTCTGTTCCAACCGGTCTCGCAGTGCCGCCACACCGTCCATCGTTCCGTTCCGCAGCGCGTCGTAGGCCAGCTCCGACGCTCGGCCAAGTCCTACGATCCCGGCCACATTCTCCGTCCCCGCGCGACGCTGTCGCTCGTGCGATCCGCCAAAGAACAGCGGCTCGATATGCGTCCCCTTCCGCACGTACAAAACGCCCGTCCCCTGCGGTGCGTGCATCTTGTGCCCCGAGATACTGAGAAGGTCGCAGCCGATCGCATTCACGTCAATATCGATCTTCCCCGCCGCCTGGACCGCGTCCGTGTGGAACCAGACATCCGCCTCCTGCGCGATGCGGCCAATCTCCTCGACCGGCTGGATCACGCCCGTCTCGTTGTTCGCCATCATCACGCTGATCAGGGCGGTATTGGGCCGCAGCGCCTTCCGTACCGCGTCCGGATCCACTCGCCCCTCGTGTGTGACCGGCAGAAATGTCACCTCAATACCCCGTCCGCACAGCCGTCCCGCTGCATGCAGTACGGCGTGGTGCTCGATCGACGTGGTGATGACGTGATCGCCCGCCTTCACCAGTCCGAACAGGGCCATGTTGTCGCTCTCTGTTCCGCCGCTGGTAAAGACAATTTCCGATTCGCGGCAATTCAGCAGTCGGGCGATACTGTCTCGCGCATGCTCTACCGCGGCGCGCGCCTGCTGCCCATGCTGGTGAATCGACGAGGCGTTGCCGAACTTCTCTAGCAGCCACGGACGCATCGCGTCCAGCACCTCCGGCAACAGAGGTGTAGTGGCATTGGCGTCCATGTAAATTCGGCGCATGTCTTCATTTTACGCAACAGAGGAAACCCGTGGAGAACTTCCGCGATAATCCCCGTGCATCTCGCGGTTCGTCACAAATCGACGGCAAATAGACGCCAAATCGACGCGAGCTGCCTATGGCTTCTGCTACGCTGTTTCCGCGATTACTTTGAGGAGGATCGATCCACGTGAAAAGAATCCGCTTGCTGTTACTCGGGATCCTTTGTTGTCTCATAGCCCCCGCTGCGCTCACCTATGCACAGGCTCCAGCCCAGGCAAAACCGGCCGACGTCTACGACCACCTCCTGACCATAATGGAGAAGCAAATCGTGGGCGCCGCTGATGCGATGCCCGCCGACAAGTTCAACTTTGCTCCCACCCAGGGCGACTTCAAAGGTGTCCGTACCTTCGGCGAGCAGGTGAAGCATCTGGCCGAGGCCAACTACGGCTTTTTCGAAGGTTGGGGTGTCCCCAACGCCGTCAAAGATGCCGACATCGAGAAGCTGACCAGCAAGGATGACATCATGAAGGCGCTGCGCGACTCCTACACCTACGCGCATGCCGCCATTGCAACCATCACTGCCGCCAACGCCTTCGAGGAGATGGGATCAGGACAACGCAAGTCCACCAAAGCCGGCTTGGCAACCTTCTGCATCGCCCACTCGATGGACCACTACGGACAGATGGTCGTCTACCTGCGGATGAACAGCATCATCCCGCCGGCAAGCCGCAAGCCATAAAAGGGAAAGGCGTCCATCGCGGACGCCTTCGCTGTCTGTCGTCGTAATTTTATCGCGCGTTCAACGCCACATACTTCGTCGGATACTCCGGCCCGATGTACTCCGCGCGCGGCCGGATCAGCCGGTTGTCGTCGAGCTGCTCGATCACGTGTGCCGCCCAGCCGGCGATCCTGCTCACCGCAAAGATCGGCGTGAACAAATCGAGATCGATCCCCAGCGTCGTGTAGGTCGAAGCCGAATAGAAATCCACGTTGGCGTTGAGCTTCTTCTCAGCCCTTACAAACTGCTCAATGTCACGTGACATTTCAAACCACTTCGCTTTGTGGGCCGAGCGGCCCAGGTCCTCCGACATCTTCCGCAGATGCGTCGCCCGCGGATCCTCCGTGTGATACACCCGATGCCCGAACCCTGAAACCTTCTTCTTCTGCGCCAGCATCCCCCGCACATGATCGACCGGGTCCGCGCCCTTCTTGTCGATATCGAAGAGCATCCGCATCACCGCCTCATTCGCGCCGCCGTGCAGCGGACCCTTCAACGCGCCGATCGCCCCGGTAATCGCCGAATGCACATCCGCCAGCGTTGCCGCGATCACGCGCGCCGCAAAGGTCGACGCGTTCAGCTCGTGATCGGCATGCAGAATCAGTGCCATATCGAATGCCTTGGTCGCCGTCTCTGACGGCTTCTCGCCGGTCAGCATCCACAGAAAATTCCCGGCGTGCGAAAGTTTCGCATCCGGCTCGACCACATCCTTGCCCTTGCGAATCCGATCGAACGCCGCCACCAGCACGGCAATCTGCGCCGTCAGATCGAACGACTTCCGCACATTCGAGTTATGATCGACCGCCTTCTCGTCGGGGTCGTAAAAGCTCAGCGCCGAGACCGCCGTGCGCAGCACCTCCATCGGAGTTGCGGTCTTCGGGAAGGAACGCAGCATCTCCAGAGTCTGGGGAGGCAAACGCCGGGCGGCCGCAAGCTGCGCCGAGAACTCCTTCAGCTCGGCCTGCGTAGGCAACTTCCCATGCCACAGCAGGTAAGTCGTCTCCTCAAAGTTCGAGTGCTCCGCCAGTTCGTGGATGTCGATCCCGCGGTAGGCCAGCACGCCTGCGTCGCCATCGATCCAGCAGATGCCGGAGTTGGCTGCAACAATTCCCTCAAGCCCCTTCGCTGCTACCGCGGTTGCCATACGTCAGTCCCTTCCTCCACTCTGATTCCAAACCATGCCACGACCGGCGTCACCGCTTTGCCCACCCTGTCGCGTCCTACCTTTTTCTGATGCCACCGCGCAGGTCACCGCACCAACTGCGCGCATCACCCTTAAAGCATTTTCGGAAACAGTCTAATGCGAAGCCACGATCGCAAAGTCAACGCGACCAACAGGGAGCGGTGACCTGGCGCAATCCGACAAGGGCACACAATTTCCGAAAATGCCTTAAGCGGGTCAAAGATCGTTTATAACTTAGCACGACAACCATTGTCATTCCTCTCGCGCAAGCCCTTCTCAACAATGGACGGCCGAGGAGGCCAACCGGCCGCATCGAAATCCCGCAACATCCACGCTGAGCGGCTCTCCCAGAATCATCTCCCGGAGCACCCTCGCCGTTCCTGGCGCCAGCACAATCCCGTTGCGAAAATGCCCGGTCGCAACCCAGCAGTGCTCACCGCAGGCGTCGATCACCGGCAGCTCGTCCGCCGTCGCCGGTCGCAATCCGGCCCATGACTCGACGATCCGCGCCTGCCGCACGGCGGGCCATATTTCCGCGGCTTCATCGAGCAGTCGCGCAACCGCGGCCTCGTCCACCCGCTTATCGAAACCCGCGTCCTCGACCGTCGCTCCAATCACAATGCGCCCCTCGCCGCGCGGGACCAGCCCACGAGGAACCAGGTAGACATCCGGCGTCCGCAGTACCACCTTCAGTTGCTCCGGACCCGCATCCTCAACGACCACCATCTGCCCCTTGCGCGGAACAATGGGCAGTCCCGTAAGCCTCGCTGCCCACGCGCCGCTGGCATGAATCAATCGCTTCGCCGCCCATCGACCCGACCCCGTTTCAATCTCAACTGCGCCCCCGCGTTCGCTCGCCGCGGTCACCTCGGTATCTTCCAGCAGAACAACGCCCGCCGCCCGAACCGCCTTCGGCAAAGCCCGCGCCAGATCGCGCGGGTCAAGGCTCTCCTCGTCCAGCGAGAAGAACTTCAGTCCGCCCGCAATCAATCCCGGCGCAATCGCCTCCAGCTCCGCCGCACTCAGCTCGGAATAGCCCTTCGGCGTTTCCCACCCGCCCTGAACCACCCGCGTTGTCCGAATCGGCACGCGTTCGCCCGATAACCGCTCCACATCCGCAAGAAATTCCGGATACAGCCTTCGACTTAACTCCGCTAGACCTCGCAGCCTCGGCGTATTCTCCGGATCGCCCGCCGCCAGCATCCCCGCCGCCGCCGAGGACGCCTCCGCCATCGCGCGACCCCGCTCGAAGACCATCACCTGCACGCCCGCCGACGCCAGCTCCAACGCAGCCGAGGGCCCGATAATTCCTGCGCCCGCGATCGCCACCTCGGTCTTATTCACACGTCTATTCTATGACTGGGCTTCTCTGGCTTGGTTCGGTGCGTTTCTGGCCGGCTACCTTTTCCCGGACCCGCCGTTTCATCTCCTGAAGGTCGAAATGCGTCGCAGTTTGCTGCTGACACGTCTATAAAAATGCTCTAACCTCTGGCTCATCAGCTCAGACGAACGAAAGGGAAGCAGATCATGGGCGAAATACCTGTCCCACCTCCAGCTCCGGCACCGGAGCAACGAAATTTCTCGGGACTCTTTCTCGGCCTGTTGGCCGTTGCCGTTGTCGCCGCCATCGCCGGCCTGGCGTGGAGCTATCACCTCTCCGGACGCGTCACCAACGCCGAAGCCCAGCTCTCCCAGGCGCAGCAGCGCAACGAAAAGCTCGCCTCCGCGCTCGACGAAACCAACGCACGCCTGAAGGTCACGACCGAATCTCTGGGACACACCCTCGGGCTCACCCAACAGCAGATCGAAACCAAGGCTCAGCAATTGTTGCGGCGACAGGAAGCGCAGGAAGCCGAAGCCAAGCGCCTGGAGACCGCGCAGGCTGCCACCGAGCAGCACGTGAGTTCAGTTTCCAGCGATGTATCCAGCGTTAAGACCGACGTCGGCGGCGTCAAGACCGATCTCACCCAGACGAAGGGTGAACTCAAAACTGCCGAGTCGCAATTGCAAAGCATGAAGGGTGATCTCGACGGTCACAGTACGCTTATCGCCCGCAACCACGACGAGCTCGAAATCCTAAAGCACAAGGGCGACCGCAACTACTACGAGTTCACCCTCACCAAGGGACAAAAGAAGCCCGTCTCCACCGTGAGCCTTGAACTCAAGAAGGCCGACGTCAAACACAGCCGCTACACCCTCGATGTCTACGCCGACGACAAAAAGATCGAGAAGAAGGACAAGGGCCTTAATGAGCCCGTACAGTTCTACACCGGCAAAGACAACCTGCTCTATGAGCTGGTGATCAACAGCGTCGATAAGAACCAGGTAAAGGGCTACGTCTCCACTCCCAAGAACGCGCCTGTGCCCGTCAGCACATCCGGCCAGTAGTTACTTTGGCGCAACCTGCAACACCAGCGGCTTCTGGTGCAGGAAGGTGAACGTCACGTCCATTCCTGTTCGCGAATCCCACTGCGCCTGGCTGATCGGGTAGCTGTAGATCACCATGCCTTCCACCTGCTGCCCCGGCGTCAGCGTAATGTCCCGGGGCAGCGGCGCTTTCTCGAGCGGCTTCAGGTCCGGATACGCGACGAAGAGCTTCGTGAAATCTCTGCCTGAAGCCGCCAGGCTGCGCTGGTCCTCATCCGGCAGATGCACCACTCCCCACATGTCATGCAAGAACAGCGGAATGTCCGTCTGGTTCTTGATCTCGACATCGGCCAGCACAATCATCTCGTCGTAGATATCCGGCTGCCCGGCAACGCCCTCCGTGCGAGACCCATTCACCGGCCCGGTGCCAAGCTCGCGATGAATCGGCTTCACGTTCACGCTGAGCACCTTCCCGGTTTGCAGCGCAGGTCTGGTATAAATCCACACAAAGACGCCAGCCGCGGCCAAAACCGCGACTGCAATAGCGACTATCACCGGGAACCATGTCTTGCTGGTAATCTTCTCTTCGCTCATCTAATTCCTAATCCCTGTTCCCTGCCTTTTACGGCCTCGCCCTCAACTCCGCCAGAAACTCTCCCGCCGGCCGCGTATTCAAAACATGTTCCTTCTCCAGCCATGCCCGCCGCAGTTGCTCCACTCCATACCGCATCTTTTCCAGATGACTCGTGTGGTGCGAGTCTGTATTGATCACGATCCTGCAGCCCATTTCCTTCGCCATGCGCAGGTCGCGGTCGCACAGGTCCAGCCGGTCGGGATACGCATTGTGTTCCACCGCTACTCCCAGCTCCGCCGCCCGCTTCAACACCAGCTGCAAGTTAATCTTGTATCCCTCCCGCCTCAGCAGGAGCCGTCCTGTCGGATGTCCCAGGATCCGCACATAAGGATTCTCAATAGCCCGCACCACGCGCTCCGTCATCTCCTGCTCCGGCATATTGAACAGTGTATGCACGCTCGCGATCACCACATCGATCTGCGCCAGCGTCTCGTCCGCCAGGTCAAGCGCGCCGTCACTCAGAATATCCACCTCAATGCCCGAGAAGATGCGAATCCTTCTGCCCATCTCCGCCTCGGCCTCGCGAATCTTCTGGACATGCGCGAGAGCCTCCTCATCGTTCAGGCCCATGATCATCGACAGGTTCTTTGAGTGATCGGTGATGGCCATATACTCGTACCCGCGCGCAATCGCCGCTTCAGCCATCTCCCGAATAGTATTTTTCCCGTCGGTCGTCGTCGTGTGCATGTGCAAGTCGCCGCGAATATCCTTCAGCTCCACAAGCTTCGGCAGCTTGTGCGCTTCTGCTGCCTCAATCTCGCCGTTGTTCTCGCGCATCTCCGGCGGAATCCAGTCCATCCCCAGCGATGCGTAGATGTCCTGCTCCGTCCGGCTCGCTACCACCGACCCGTCATCAATGCGCGAAAGCGAATACTCGCTCAGCGTGTATCCGCGCTTCAGGGCCCGCTGCCGCAGCGTGACGTTGTGCATCTTCGAGCCGGTGAAGTATTGCAGGGCTGCGCCATAAGAATCCTCGGGCAGCAGCCGCACATCCACCTGCAGCCCGCTGCGCAACCGAAAGCTCACCTTGTTCTGCCCCTTCGCCAGCAGATCGGCAGCCGGAGGATACGCCGCCGTATACTCAACCGCAGCATCCACCTTGTCCTCCGCGCAAGCCGGCCCGGTTACAAGAATGTCGAGATCGCCGACCGTCTCCCGACCGCGCCGCAGCGACCCCGCCGGCTCAATCACCTCCAGCCCGGGAAACGCCCGCAAATAGGCAATCAGCTTTTCCGCCGCTTCTTCGGCATCGTCGATCGGGAATCGCCCGCTGGTCTTCTTGTATTCCTCGATGCCCTTGCGCAGTTTCTCAATCTGCTTCTTGCCGAAGCGCGGCAGGTCGTTCAGCCGGTCCGCCGCAATGGCCGCTTCCAGATCCTCCATCGAGGCCACCTGGATCGCCTCCCACAGGAACGCCACCGTCTTCGGACCCATCCCCGGCAGCTTCATCAGCTGCAGCATGCTCGGCTTATATTTCTTCAGCAGCTCATCGCGCAGCGGCAGCGAGCCCGTCAGTTCCATGTCGCGAATATTCGCCGCCATTCCCTTGCCGATGCCGGGAATCTCCTGCAGCTTCTTCGGATCGTTCGCAATCTCGCTTAGTTGCGTCGTGCACGACTCCACTGCTTCGGCTGCGCGCCGGTACGAGCGGATACGAAACGCATCGCCGCCATCGATCTCCAGCAGGTCTGCCGTCTCTCCAAGCAGCTGCGCATACGTGCGGTTATCCATTGCGAAATCTGATTATTGTCTATTCGGGAAGGAAAACCCAAGTTGCGGCAAACGGTTTGAAAATCACCCCAGAGAAAAAAGCCGCGCGACCGCGGCGTTCCTGGAAATAGCACACGCAACCCAAGGGTCTTGCTGAAAGGCGCGTGCGCATCGAGATTTGGTTAATTAAGCGATCTCTTTCAGACGAGTGACCTGGTCCGCCTGGGGTCCTTTCTGTCCCTCCACGATGTCGAACTCGACCTCGTCGCCTTCCTTCAGGCTTTTATACCCATCGATCTGGATCGCGCTGTAGTGCACGAAGACATCCGGCCCATCATCACGCCCAATAAACCCATATCCCTTCGCGTTGTTGAACCACTTCACCTTGCCCTTGTATTGAGCCACGTGCCCTAGCCTTTCTCACAGCAGATTACGGTTGGGGAATCCAACCTGCCTGCAAATAGAGACGCATCGCGGCGCGCTTTGGTTTTCCGGAATATCGAAACGTCATTTCACAGCGGGGTCCACATCACCTCCGGCTTATTTCTTCTTCTTTTTCTTTCTCAATCGGTCGTAAAGCATTACAGACACGAGCGTTTTGCCGTCGCGAATCTCCCCCGCGTCGATCAATCGCAACACCTCCGACAGCGGCACCTGGTAGATCTCAAGTTTTTCATCATCCTCGGGTTCGGCTTCACCCACCGTCAGCCCCTCGGCCAGAAACACCTGCATCCACTCGCCGAGAAATCCCGGACTCGCAAAGTACCGCGTCAGTTTCGTCCATTTCTTCGCGCGATAGCCGGTTTCCTCAATCAGCTCCCGCTTTGCAGCAGCCAGTCGGTCCTCGCCCTCATCAATCTTGCCCGCCGGAACCTCATAGAGAAATTGCTGGGCCGCATGACGGTACTGCCGCTCGATCACGATCAGCGGATCCTGCTTGCTCTTCGAATCATCCACCGCCAGAATCACAACCGACCCGTTGTGCCGGATCACATCCCGCCGCACCCTCGCTCCGCCCGGCTCCACCACCTCATCCGTGTAGACGCGAAACAGAGGCCCGTCGAATGACAACTTCGACGATTCAACCTTGGCCGGCTTCCCCGGCTCGATCTTGAATTTCCCCTTTACAACAATCGGCCCCTCAGCCTTCTTCTTGTCTTTCTTCTCCTTCTTCTTCGCCATGTACGCTCCTGATCCGATTTTTCTTTACGGTACCATCCGATGAGGACAGAGCATGAAGCCCCCGCGCAAGCCGGCACGCAAAACCGACGTCGCTCTGATCGGCCTCGGCAACTGGGGAACATCGCTCGCAGCCGCCCTCAACCGTGCCCGTATTCCTCTGAGCGAAGTCATCGTACGCCGCTGCAAACCCTCGTCACCCCTTCCAACCGTCTCGTGGAAAAATGCCGCCCTCGACGCCCCCATTTTCTGGCTCTGCGTTCCCGACTCAGCGATCTCCGACGTCGCCGCACAGATCGCTCGTCACCGCCCCGACCTGCGCGGCCAGATCGTCATCCACTCCAGCGGAGCGCTCACCGTCGACGCGCTCGACCGCGTCCGCCGAGCCGGAGCCGCCGTCGCCTCCATCCATCCCGTGATGACCTTCCCCACTCGCGACCCCGTCGCGCTCGACGGTGTGCTCTTCGGTGTGGAAGCCTCCAGCCCCGCCGCGCGCCGCACCCTCCATGGAATCATCCACAAGCTCGGCGGCCGGCATTTCGACATCAGCTCCAGCAACAAGGCCCTTTACCACGCCGCCGGCACCCTCGCTTCGCCGCTGCTCGTCTCTCACCTTGCCGCCGCCATCGAAACCGCCCGCCTGGCTGGCCTCGATGCCCGAACCGCCGCGCAATGGGTTGAAGCCCTGGCCACCGCCACCGCCCGCAATCTCTTCGCCCGCGGCCCGTCGCGTAGTTTCAGCGGTCCCTTCTCTCGCGGAGACACCCACACAATTCATCTGCATCTTCAGGCCCTTCAGAAGCATCCGATTCTCGCGGACGTTTACCGTTCGCTGGCCCTGTATGCTCTCGCCACACTGCCCGTGCGGAACCGTCAGGCCCTCTTTGAAGCACTGCGCAATCCATCCGCGCAGAAATCGCACGTACCACCCGGGAGACCGCCAAAGCGTCCTACCCGCATGAGAAACTGAAGCAGCCGGAATCCGGGCAGAATCAGTCAAATAAGAATTAAGCCGGGATGAGATCTAGATCCACGAGAGAGCCAGACCTTGCACACTGAGTGTTATCCCATCTCGATTCTCCCCCGGCTCAGCCGCCTCTTTCTCGATTACGCCGAGAGCCGCCAGCCGCTCACGCCCTTCTACACCTCGAGCCCCTACGGCCACCAATGGACCCCGCCCACGCAAGACCCGGCCATCCGCGCCCGCGTCTCCGATCTGCTCGAGGCCCAGAACCGCACCTTCGGCGCCGGCGCTCCGACTCTCGAAAACATCGCCCGCCTCCGGCAGGGAGACCCGGCCATTGTCACCGGCCAGCAGGTCACTCTCTTCGGCGGACCCCTCTTCACGCTCTTCAAGGCCGCTACCGCCATCCGCAAAGCCAAAGACACCGGAGCCGTCCCCATCTTCTGGCTCGCAACCGAAGACCATGACCTCGACGAAGCCGACCACGTCGTTCTTCCCGCGCGCCACGAGCTGCAAACCCTTCGCCTCACGCACGTGCCTAACAACCGTCCTGTCGGCACCATCCCGCTCGGTCCCGGCATCCGCCCGCTGCTCGATCAGGCCGCCGAACTCCTCGGCCCCGGTCCTGTCCTCGACGCCATCGAAGCCGCCTACACTCCCGACGCCACCTTCGCCCAGGCCTTTGCCCGCCTGCTCACGTCGATCTTCGCCGAACAAGGTCTGATCCTCATCGACGCCGCCTCGCGCGACTTCCACGGCCTTGGAGCGCCTGTCCTGCGCCACGCGATTGAGCACGCGGCAGAACTCGAATCCGCTCTCCTCGAACGCAGCAAGCTCCTCGAAGAGCGCGGCTACCACGCCCAGGTCCTCGTCGCACCCTCATCCAGCCTGCTCTTCCTCATCGACGAAGACTCCGGCGCCCGCCTCGCCCTCAAGCGCAAAAACGGAAACCTTGCCCTTAACGGCGGGAACGAGTATTGGATAGCAGGGAAGAAGTCGTACTCAACCGAAGACCTCCTCGCCATCCTCGACTCTGCCCCCGAGCGCCTGAGCCCCAACGCACTGCTTCGCCCCGTCTTTCAGGATTTCCTGCTACCCACCGCGGCCTACATCGGAGGACCCGCCGAGATCTCTTACTTCGCGCAATCACAGGTCATCTACGACGCGATTCTCGGTCGCACCACTCCCGTCATCCCGCGCCTCAGCGCCACGCTCGTCGAGCCTGCCGTCGCAACCGTTCTCGCCCGTCACGAGGTCCAGCTCGACGACGTCCTCCACTCGCATCCCGACCAACTCGCCCAGCGCCTCGGCGCCCGCGCCATCCCCATCGAAGGCAAGCGCAAGCTCGCCTCCGCCGGCAACGCCCTCGACGAAGAACTCACCAGCCTTATCCAGTGGATGCACCAGCTTGACCCCGGCCTCGGCCGCTCCGCCGCCGTCTCCGCTTCCAAGATGCGCTACCAGATGAACCGTCTCCGCCGCTTGGCCGCGAACTACCAGCTCCAGACCGAAGCCAGCCTCCGCCGCCACATCGACGCGCTCTACCTCAACCTCGTCCCCGACCAGCACCCGCAGGAACGCATCATCGGCGCCGCCGCCTTCCTCGCCCGCTACGGAGACGGCTTCATCCCTCAGCTCATCGATCAGGCCGCGCAGGAATGTCCCGGCCACAAAGCGATTTTCCTATAGCGATAGGGGAATCAAAGCACCTGCCACGCGATGTCATCCCGGCATCCCCAACCGGAATGTCATCCTGAGCGAGCGCCGCAGGCGCGTAGTCGAAGGATCTGCTGGTTCCCATGTGCAAGCACAACTTTGGGTGCCCCAATTATGAGCGTAGCCAAGGGTAGAGCAACCCACTCAATCAGTCATCCTGAGCGAAGCGCCGCGGGCGCGTAGTCGAAGAACCTGCTTGTCTATCAACCTGACACGGCCGAAGGTGGGGACGCACAATCTCCTGCCCTCCTCAGCCTCGCGCAGCGAGGCCCGGTAGAAGCCCCCGGCTTTAGCCGGGGGCTAAGAGTTCGGTCCGCAGGACCGTCCCTTATGCCGTAGGCGGGAGCGCAGCCGTCAGGCGAAGCGACCACGTGATGTTTCCCGAACCGGCAGCGCGGTTGAAACTCGATGTGTTCTCAATCTCGGATTAGAATGTCTACTTGTCCGCCAAACAAGCGGACAGATGGTTGGCATAATGAGTCCAAAACAACCCGAAACCCTCGAAGTCGCCTGCCCCGAATGCGGCGCCACCCTCAAAATCGACGTCGCCACCCGATCCGTCATCGCTCACACGCCCGCGCCCCGCAAGCGCACCTTTGAAGACTTCGAAGCCGCCGCCCGCCACATGCGTGATCAGGACGATCGCCGCGAGAGCCTATTCCGCCAGGCCGTCGACGCCGAAAAGAACAAAGAAGATGTGCTCGCCAAGAAATTCGCCGAAGCCATGCGCAAGGCTAAAGAATCACCCGACACAGGCAAGCCCCTCCGCGACTTCGATCTGGACTAAATTCGCATCACATAGAAAGCAGCTGGAAAGCACCACGGAAGTATCCGAATGACACTTATGAAAATACCGAAGCAAATCGAAGCCGTTCGCGACTCGCTCCCTGAGATAGCCGCGGAGGTCCCCTGGACCCGCGCCGTCGCCGCCGGATCGCTCATCGCCAGCGCCATTCTGCTCTTTACCGGCCGCCGCAAGTCGGCCCTCGCCATCGCTGCCGGCGGAGCCGCCGTCGCCCTTCTCGAAAAGCCGGAGGTTATCCAGGAAATATGGAAGGGAATTCCCGGCTACCTTCACTCCGCCAAAGACATGCTCGTCCGCGTCGAAGAATTCGTCGAAGATGTCGCCGCCAAGGGCGACAAGCTGCGCAAGACGCTCACCAGCTCCTGAGCGTTACTCAATACCCAGCTGCTTGCGGGCCGCTATGCTGATGCGCTGCGGCCCCCACGCCGGCTCCCACACCAGGTTCACCGCCGTCGCGCTGATGTCGCGCACACCCGCCAGCCTGTTCCTCACCTGCTCGATGATGCGCTCATGCGACGGGCATCCCTTCGAGGTCATGGTAATGTCGATCTCCACCTTCTGCCTTGGAACCATCCCCGGAGCATCCGGATCAGGCGCAATCGCCACCCGATACACCAGCCCCAGATCGACAATATTCACCGGCAGCTCCGGATCATAAACATCCTTGAGCGCCGTCAGCACATCCTCTTCTGTCAATGCCATTCCCTTGTAAATGCGGGTGCCCCAGGTCCCGACTTTGGGACCTGGGTTCTGAGTCCTGTTCCCTGTACTAATTCGTTCTCTCCACCAGATACCGCGCCACCGCCTTCAATCCCTCCGCAGCGTCACCATAGGGAATCAGCACCGCAAACGCCTCCCCAATCAGCTTCTCCGCATGCGCCCGCGAGGCCTCAATCCCGAACACCGCCGGCCACGTCGCCTTGTCGCTGGTCAGGTCCTTGCCCGCCGTCTTGCCCAGATGCTCCGAGTCCTGCGTCACATCCAGCACGTCGTCCACGATCTGGAACGCCAGCCCCGCCTTGCGCCCGAACTCCGTCAGCCTGCGCGCATCCTCCGCGTCACCGCCTGCATACACGCCGCCTGTCACCAGGCTCACGCGAATCAGCGCTCCTGTTTTCGCGCGATGAATAGCATCCACGCTCTCCGCCGTCGGCTTCGTGTGCTCGCCCTCAAGATCAAGCACCTGACCGCCAATCATGCCTTCCACAGTGCCCGTCGCCTCCGCGATCAGCCGCACAATCTCCACCGTCGCCTTCGCAGGACACCTCAATCCCGCCAGCGTCTGGTACGCCAGCGTCTGCAGCGCATCGCCGGCAAGAATCGCAATCGCCTCGCCGAATACCACGTGACACGTCGGTTTGCCCCGACGCAGATCGTCGTTGTCCAGCGCCGGCAGATCGTCGTGGATCAGCGAATACGTGTGCAGCATCTCGATTGCCGCACCTAGTTCCTCCACGCCCGCAGGCAACTCGCCCCGCCCCGCCTTCCGAAAGTAGAGCGTCCGCGCCGCCTCCATCGCCAGGATCGGCCGCAGCCGCTTGCCTCCCGCAAACGTGCTGTGCCGCATCGCGCGATGAATCGACGACGGAACCTGATGTTCACTGGGGAGCAATCGTTCCAGGGCGCGGTCCGTTAGCTCCACGCCAGCATGCAAAATCTCTCTTACCTGTACTTCAGCTTGCATTGGTTTCATGATAGCTGCTGAGCCGCTGCCTTGCAGCCAGCCCGAGCCATAAGATAGCCGCTGCCAGCGACAGTATCCGCCCCGCCCACACATCCGGCGTCGCCCCGTACCGCACGTCAATCTGCGAGACTCCCGCCGCCACCGGAACCACCATCAGCCCATCGTCCCGCCGCGGCCTCGAATCCACCGGCGCGCCGTTCACCGTCACCCGCCACGCCGGATAATCCATCACCCGCAGCACCGCAAACCCCGCGCCCGAGCGCACCGTCGCACTCATGCGCTCTAGATCCCAGCGCCCAATCTGTACGTCCGACGATAGCAAATCCGCTCCGCCCCCCTGCCACTCGGGATTCGCCCCCGCCGCACTATTCCCCTCATCGCCGTCGGCAGCCCTGAGTAAACGAATCCGCGGCAGATCCTGTTGTATCGCATCGTTATCCGCCGCGGCCGCCGTGTACTCGTCCGTCCCCTCGAATCCGCTATCGCGGAACGTCGCCAACTGCGCCCGGACATTGTCCTCGTCATCGCACGGCTGCCAGAAATATACCCACGCCACACCCGACACACACGCCGCCACCACAACCACCGCCGTTACCCGCAGCAGATTCGCCCGCCGTGTCCCCGCACCTTTCAGAGCCAAACCGACCAGCCCCGCCAGCACCATGCTCAACACCAGCAGCCATCGCCACGGAAACTGCAGAAACCTCATCTCCGGAGCATCCCGCCACACCACATCCGAGAAGGGAAGCAGGAGGCACGCGATCACCGCCACCAGCGCCACCAGCGCCCCCCACAGCGATTCCCGCTTCCGCGTCCGATATGACAGCACCGCTGCGATCACTGTCGCCCCCAGCACCACCACCGCAATCCACGACGCCGTCCGTAAAACCTGGTCGTGAAATGCCTCGCCCGTGCGCCCGAAGAGGAAGCTGTCCTCAACCCGCATTCCCTCCCCAATCGCCCGATGAATCTCCACCCATCGCTGCTCATACACTGCCGGCACCAGGTAGAACGCCGCCAGCCCAAGCCCCAGCGTGGCCCCGCCGACCGCGCGCCCGATCAGGCTCGAACGCCGCTCCCTCGCGACCGCCACAGCTACGATCACCGCCAGGGCATAGCATCCCATCACCGCCGCGGGAGCATTCGTGACCCACAAACCCGCCACCACCACCGCCAGTTCCAGCATCGCCGGCTTCGCCCTTAGCGCAAACAAAACGAGCAGCGGCATCCACGCTCCCGCCAGCAGCTCTCCATAGGCCGCCCGCTCATACGCTACAAACAACACATAAGGATTCACCACATACAGGCATGCCGCCAGCGCCGCATTCTCCTCCGGCATCCACTCCCGCGCCATCCTGAAGAAGCTCACGCCCATCGCGCCGAGTGCAACCATCGTGAAGACCAACGGAACCCTGATCCACGGCATGAACAGGCTCAACAGCGCGCCCAGTATCCACGAGAGCGGCGGATAAAACACGAAACGCGGCTCGCCCACGCCATAATTCGCCGACGCCGCCCAGTGCGGATACACCACTCCCTCGCGCCATTGCCGCAGCACCTCCATCCACGACTCAAGATGAAAATCGAAATCGTGCCCGCACGATGTGCCCCGCCATGCCAGTGGCAGCGCCGCGATTCCCGCCGCCGCGAAGATCAACGCCAGCCGCCGCTGTCTTGCCGTCAAAGTGATCTTCACGGCACAAGCTGCAGCGTGTGTGTAGTCTGCGCCGTTATCGCGGCCTCACTGAATGGCCACGCGAAGGTCGTGCCTCCATACCAGTACGGCCACTGGTCGCCGTAGTAGGCGCTCAGCGGATCACCCGATTCGCCCATCACGATGTTCTCCGTCGCCTGGTCCACGTTGCTCCAGTCAATCGTCAGCCGCTGCGACGGCCCGAAGGTATTCCCCACCTGCTTCACCGTCGTCGTATCGCCCGATTGCGGCTGCTCTCCCGTCCCCGTCCAGTCCTTGAACCACGGCAGCATGCCGTACAGCGGATGTTCCAGCGCCACCGTGTGTGTCAGCCCATATCTCCACTTCGCCAGGTCAGTCGGCGCATGCCCCTCGTTCAACCCCTGCCGCACCACATCCGCCAGAAAATCATCCCAGCTCGCATACTTCGCCGGAAGCCACCCCGGCGGCGGATGCATCACGATCTCCTCACGCGCAAAGCCGCTCTCCGGCCACCGGTAAAGCTTCCAGTCCTCGCCGATCTTCGGAGCCAGCAGCATCGGCCAGAAGACCGCCTTGGCCGCATTCACAATCGCCGCCGGAGCCGATTCCACGCTGACCACCCCGTCCCACGACCGCATCAGATCCGCCGCCTGCTGCAGCCGCGACCCAGGCTCCTTCGCATGATCGATCGCATAAGCCAGCCGCTGCGCCAGTTCTTGATCAACCGTCGAATACACATCCGTCTGCAGCTTCAGCATGTCCGGCGGAGTCAGCTTGTCCTTGCCCGCCAGCCACTTCCAGATCCGCTCATTGCGATAGGGATCAGACCACGCCAGTGTCAACTGGAACGGATAACCATCCGGAGTGATCCGCGAATTCGCCGTCGCAAGCACCCCATTCGCCGGATCGAATGTCGAAGGCAGCTGCTCAAAGGGCACAAAGCCCTGCCAGTCGTGATTCTCATCCGCAATCGGCACACCCGAAATCCCCTGCGGCCGATAGGGAATAAACCCTACCGCCTGGTAGCCGATATGCCCCTGGTCGTCTGAATACACGACGTTCTGCGAGGGCCCCCACCACTTGCTCATCGCCGCGCGAAATTCCTGCCAGTTCGCGGCCGCATCCAGGTCCAGCAGCGGACTCCCGGCCGACTTCGGGTCATACGCGCTCCAGCGCAGCGACAGGACCCGCTTCTCTCCCGGAATCAGCTGCGATATCACCGGCCCATGCGCCGTCCGTGCCGTCTCGACCACCACATCCTTGCCAAAGCGCACGTGGATCGTCTCCCGCCCGTGCTCCACCGGATGCCACCCATCCGCCGCCTTGTACTCATCCTGCGCATTCACCTGGTCCGCGTAGACATCCTGCATATCGGCGTACAGCGCCGTGAATCCCCACGCGATGTGTTCGTTGTGCCCCGCAATGATGTAAGGAATCCCCGGCACCGTTACGCCCGCAACATGAAAATCCCCGGCCTTGAGATCGGCCTCATACCAGATATTCGGAATCCCGTGCGGCAGGTGCATATCGTTCGACAGCATAGGCTTTCCCGATGCCGTATGCGCGCCCGAGACCACCCACTCATTCGATCCAGCCGCGCATTCCTCGCATTCCGCACTCGGCCCATGCAGCATCTCGTGCAGATGTAGCAGGTCTCGAACGCTCGTCTGCGTCTCATCCAGAGGCACATCGGGAATATTCTCCTGCGGAGCCGTCAGGTCCGGAGGAGCCTGCATCGGCGGATGATCCCGCCAGGATCCCGTGGGATAAAGATTCGCCGCCAGTGTCGGGCCCAGCCTCGCCGTCACCCGCTCGCGCATTACCTTGATATCCCAGTCCTCATCGAGCAGTTGGTTCATGCTCATCACCACCAGCATCGAGTCCACCGGCTGCCACGGCTTCGGCCTGTAGCGCAGCAGCCGAAACTCCGGCGACAGATTCTGCTGATGCTGATCTATAAACGCGTTCACGCCCCGCGCAAAGTCCTCGAAATACTTCTTGTCGCGCTCGTTCAGCGTCGTCGTCAACCGCTCGGCATTCGCGCGAATCCCCAGCACCCGCTCGGTCCGGTCATGATCCACAAGTTTCGGCCCCAGAAGCTCCGCCGCCTCGCCCGCCGCCATGCGCCGCGCCATGTCCATCTGCCACAGCCGGTCCTGCGCCGTCACATAGCCTTGCGCCTCCAAGAGATCATCGAGGTTCGCCGCTTCAATGTGTGGAATCCCATGTCGGTCGCGTCGGACCGTAACCGGAACCTTCAGGCCCGGCAGTTGCCACTGCCCATCAAGCTGCGGAAGCGCCACATGCATCGCGTGCTTCAGCCACCACGCGCCGCCCAGCGCCGCTGCCACAGCGATCAGCACCAGCACCACAACAATGCTCAGAAATACGCGCAGAACAGGCCGCCTGCGCCGCTCTTCGATGTCGACACTCCGTCCCAAAACCATGTCGAGGACATTGTCTCATCGCGTACGCGGATCGTACGCGGCTAGCCCCTGCACGATGTCATCCTGAGCGAAGTGAAGGGTGGGACGCGCCACCTTCTAAGATTGTCATCCTGAGTGAAGGTCGCCGTGGGCGACCGCATTCGAAGGACCTGCTTTTCTCCTGCGGTGAGCGGCAACCGGCCTAAGCCGCAACTGAAACTCCACCTTCCGGAGCATCAAAGAGCTACAGCCGTCCATCTAATGGCTAATGGCTAATGGCTGCTTCTACGCCGCTGCCACTCTCCGAATCAGATCCTGTTGCTCGTTCCGATTCTCCGCGCCAATCGTGAACGCATCCAGTACGCTCGACCCCAGCGCAAACCGGATCGCCTCATCCTGACGCGTCCGCATCGCGCCCTGTCCCAGAATCTTCATCCCGATGATGCCCTTGTCCTGCGCCCGCATTTCCTTGATCACCGAGATCACCGTCTGCGGATCGGCATCCATGTACGCGCCCACCGGATTCAGCCGCACCAGGTCCACTTCCACCCAGGGAGATTTCGCCGCCGCTCGCAGCGCTTCAATCGAATGGCACGACACACCGTGTGCGCGAATCTTCCCCTGCTCCTTGGCCTGCTCGAAGACATCCATCACGCCGCGATAACGCGTCGTCCAGTCAGCCTCGGTCACGCAGTGGATCAGGCAGATATCGATGTAGTCCGTCCCCAGTTCCTTCAGATAGCGGTCAATATCCGCCTTCGCTTCCTTCGGATCGCGATCGTCGCACTTCGTCATCACCACGGCCTTGCTGCGCCCCACCTGCTTCAGCGCCGCCGCCACCTCGGGATGGCTTCCATACGAATCCGCGGTATCGAAGAAGATCAGCCCGCTGTCGTATCCGCTCACCAGCAGTTTCACCAGCTGACCCATCCGCGTCTGGTTCGACCCGCCTGCGAAGCCGACTGTCCCCGTGCCCATCGCAAGGCGGCTGGTCTTGATGCCGGTCTTGCCCAGCACAACGGTATCCGTGGCCTGAACCTTGTGTTGTTGACCTGGAACATCGAGGACCGATCCGAACGCCGACGGCTTGATGTAAGCGGTGCCCAGCCCGGCGGCTGCTGCGGTGAGGAATTCCCGGCGATTCATGCGATCTTCCCTCCTGCGCTCGATTGTGAAGAAATTCTATCTCTCATTTGGACAAGGCCCGTCGCATCCACGCCGATTGACCGTCACAATTCACAACTTTTTACAATTTGGCCTTATGGAAGCCACTTTTACTCTCAGCGCTATGAACTCGCCGCTTCGCTCAGTGGAGGATTGCCCAGGTGTGCTTCGATGACCGCAGCCTTCCGGCTCCAAGCGGGCCGCCATCCGGTCCCCGCAAAGGGAGAGGTCACCCTGTGCCCCCACCACAGCCACATCACCAGGGCAATGACTAATATCAGCGGGATCACCAGCAGGCTTCCCTCCGGCCCGGTTGCCCCGCCGCTCCACAGCAGCTTGCCCACCGGATGCTCACCCAGCAAATGACCCTGCGCCACCAGCCCACTGTCCGAGGTCCCATAGAAATACGATTCGCCCCAGTCCCACGCCGCGTGAAAGCCCACCGCCCACCACAGCGACCCCGTGTACCAGAGGCTCAGGCAGAAGACCAGCCCGATCGCTCCCGCGGCAAACAATCCAACCGGCGTTTCACCCGGATTGCTCCCATGACTAAATCCAAAAAGGAACGACAGCAACAGCGCTCCCCACCAGAAGCCGATGCCCCGCGTGAGAGTGAACTGCAGATAGCCGCGCAGCAGCGACTCCTCAAAGTAGCCGACCGCCAAAAACATCACGCCCCACTCGGCCGCATATCTCCACATCAGTTCGCCATGCAGAAGCTGCCCGTCAAAACCCAGCAGACCCGCCTTCCATAGGCTGAAGACCAGTGCAGAAATCCCCACAAATCCCCACACCAGCCCAAACACAAACCGTGCTGCCCGCGCCGTTCCCTGATAGCCATAGGAAAGCACCGGCCGCCGCTCGATCAGCGCCATCACCGCCGTCGCCACAAAGACGCAAAATGCCTGCAGCCCTTCCGAGATCAGTCCTATCCTCGGCGGCAGATCCGCATTCCTCGGCATCGGTTTCGGATGCAGAAGTAACTTAAGCAGGCTTCCCAGCAAGAACGCCGCCGCAACAAAGATCAGCACAAACAGCAGCATGCCCCATCCTGCGCGGATCCCGTTCTGCCCCACAAACACCCATCGCAGGTCCCGCTTCGGAGCCTCCGGCAAGGGCGGTGGCGCCGCCGTTAGCTCTGCTGGTGTTGTCATCTGGGAGATCTCCGGTTGCGGCCTCAACTCGTCCAAAGCTATCTCTCCTTAAAGTTGCTGCTCATACTACGTCAAATTAGGGTCGCGGGTTCAGGAATCTCCTATCTAACGCCAGCGTCGACCTCGTTAGGGGAGATTGATTAAGTGAAGCGTACAATTCGGGGAAAATGAGATCGAAATCTCTCAGTTTCTATCGCAATTGCTTGCTAACTGTCTTGATTTTGTCTGCCGCGATTGCAGGCCTGCCACAAATGGCAAAGCAAACGCAAGGTTATCCATCCCATTTGCCTTATGCCTTCAGCAATTTTGTCTGGTGGAACGACGAGGAACTACGCATTCAGCTGAAGAAGCGAATGCCAGCGCTTGGCGAAGAGATTGCGCCCGACTCGGATACCCTGCGCAAGATGCGCGACACGCTCAAAGAAATGTTAAAGGAAAAGGGAATTCAGGCTGATGTGCAGACCGAAGAGCCTTCCAGTTTTGCGCTCACCGCTCAACGCGCACCGGGGGCTCCACCGCCAGCCATCGTCTTCAGCATCCTGAACCCGCAGATTCTAGTTGGCAAAATCCTTATAGCTCCCGCACCTGAGGGTCTCACCGCTGCCTTGCAAAATAGTCTCCAAGCCAGAGAAGGGCATGAGTATTCCTCAAGGCAAGATTGGCTGGTGCACTCGAATATCATTCAGGAACTCGAGTCGAATGGCTACTTAGAGGCGGAGGTCGATATCGCACACGATACCCCACGCAAAGACGGCAGCCGATATCTCGTGAATCTGTTGATTTCCGTTAAGCCCGGTCCTCAGTATCACATTGCATCGATAACCGCCGATGGGGGACCACTCTTGCAGGGCCAGGACTTGTCCCGCTTTTTTACGCAGAAACGGGGAGATATTGCAGACGACAATCAATTTGGGCCTTTACCTGTGCAACTGCGGGCCTACTATGAGCAACGAGGGTATGCAGATGTTCAGATTAAAGCTCCGCCAATATTGGATCGAGGCAATGGACTTGTCTCATACCATCTCGAAGTCACGCCCGGGCCCGTTTATCACCTGCACAGCCTAACGATCCACAATCTCGATCCGGACAGCGAGAAAAAAGCTCGTGAGTTGTTAGGTCTGAATGTTGGCGACCTGTATGACGGGATGGCGGTAGATTTGTTTTACCGCAAGATTTCCGCAGATGCGGCGCTCGCTGCCTACGGATTGACGTTCAGCCCGGCAAAGAACAAGGCCACAGCCGCAGTAGATCTGACGCTTGACTTTTACAAAGTCGACGACAAGAGCAGCGTCACGGTGAAATAGGCTGAATGTGCATGACTTCACCGGCGAGCCTTTTGATCTGGCCTTTGAAAGGGAACCCCATGCCGGAAAAAGTGGACCTCTACGACAGTGCGTATTCCCACTACGAAGCGGACGTCTACCGTCAGGTTCGCATTGCGACCTATGGCGAAGATCTCGGCCAGACAAGCTGGGTTACAAACGAGGAGTCAGCCGAACTCCCCCGCATGCTCAACCTCAATCCTGCCTCTCATGTCTTCGAGATTGGCTGCGGCTCAGGACGATATGCCTTGCAGGTGGCCAAGACCATCGGTTGCTCCGTAATCGGGATCGACACCAACGCCCCCGGCATCGAGAACGCGAACAGCCTCGCTCGCGCTGGAAATCTGTCTGACCGTCTTAGTTTCGAGCATTGCGACGCTTCTCAGAAGCTGCCTTTCTCCGACGCTGCATTTGACGCCGTCTTCGCAAATGACGTTATGTGCCACATCCCCGGCCGCCAGTCCGTGCTGCACGAAGTCTTTCGCATCCTGAAGCCGCTCGGCCGCTTTGTCTTCAGCGACGCCCTGGTCATCGGCGGCATCGTCTCGCACCAGGAGATCGCCACACGCAGCTCCATCGGCTACTACCTCTTCAGCCCGCCCCGACATAACGAGCAGTTGCTCCGGCGGGCTGGCTTTCATTTGATTGGCGTCAGCGATACCACCCATCAGGCCGCCACCATCGCGACGCGTTGGCGGAACGCACGAGACGAGCGTCGCGAAGCCCTTATCGCTGCCGAAGGCGAAGCGAATTTCAATGGCGTACAGCGGTTTCTCTCCTGCGTCCAAACGCTGACAGAAGAAAATCGCCTCCTGCGCAATCTCTACACGACGCAAAAGCCAGGCTAGGCCGAAAGGCAGTGGCTTGACAGAAGCTGATCCGGAAGCGTATTTAACACATTAGTTATTTACTAAGTATGTTAAATACAGCAATGCCATCCGACCATCTCAGCACCACCTTCGCGGCGCTTGCCGATCCAACCCGTCGCGCCATCCTCGCGCGCCTCGCTCTCGGCGAAACATCCGTCAACGAGCTCGCCCGCCCCTTTGAGATCAGCCTGCCCGCCGTCTCCCGACACCTCAAGGTCCTCGAAAAGGCAGGCCTCATCTCCCGCGGCAGGGACGCACAATGGCGCCCCTGCAAGCTCAACCCCGGCCAGCTCAAAACCGCGGCCGACTGGCTCGAGGAATATCGCAGGTATTGGGAGGAGAGTTTCGACCGGCTGGACGAGTACCTCAGGAAAATCAAATCGTCGAAAGAACAAGCGAAACCCAAGGAGAATCATCATGCCCGCACCAGACCCCGAAGCAACTAGCGCAGCCAAAGCCTCAGCGCAAAGGGCGGACCGCCCCCAGCCGCACCCGGGACTGATTGACGCCGGTCTGATTGCCGCGGCAGGGGCCGGAGCGAAGCTTCACGAACTCTCCATCGTCCGCGTCTTCGACGGTCCCCGCGAGCTCGTCTATGAGGCGTTCAGCAACCCTGTTCACGCCCGGCAATGGGCGGGTCCGCGCGGCTTCGTGGCCACCCACTTCGAGCAGGACGTCCGGCCGGGAGGTAAATGGCGGGCATGCCTCCATCAGACCGAGGCGTGGAAGGGCAAAACTTTTCCCGACCTCTGGCAGGGCGGGGTCTTCAAGGAGATCGTTCCACCCGAGCGTATCGTCTATACGTTTGCCTGGGATGGCGAGGCCGGCCAGCCTACTCGCGAAACCGTCATCACCGTTCACTTCACTGAACTGGACGGCAACCGCACCAAGATGGAGTTCCATCAGGCCTTCTTCGATTCCGCCGAGATGCGCGACGGCCACAATACCGGCTGGAACAGCAGCTTCGACCGTCTCGAGGACTTGGTGAAGAACTGGAACAAGAGTCTCGACCGCCTCGACGACCTGCTGAAGGAAATTTGAACCATTCAGAAATCTTCAAAACACCGGCTCGAAAGCACGGCCGATCGCTCTCTTGCCGCTACGCCGTAATCACTGCGCCACAACCGTCCAGGTCTTGTCGGGATTGAACTCTGTCATTGCGGAAGCAACCTGATCAGTCGACCGTCCCAGGTCTTTCTGCAGGACAACGCCGTCCCTGTCCACGATGAATGTCATCGCGCCCGAGTCGCCATACTTCGCCGGATACGCCACGACCGCGAAGCCGCCCGTCATCTTTCCGTTCACAATGTAGTCCTTTGCTCCGCCGGGCGCATCCGGACCTTGCTTCGTCAACATCGCGAAATAATACCCGTGAAACGGCTGACGATGGGCGGGGTCAGCTTTGTATCCGTCGGCCGTGGCCTGCGCAGCCACCGGACCCACCGGGCTTTTCGGCTGGCCCGGGGTGTCCGGCCAGTACAAGCCATTCTCCTGGCCCGGATCGCTGACGAATTTCTGCGCGTACTGCTTCACGCCGCCATGCTTCTGCGAGTAGTACTCGGCCTGAGCACCGACCACTCCCCCACAAAGATCGATCACCGCCAGCTCGTTCCGTCCTACGCGCCGGTTCAGAACCTCCTCCTTACCGGCCGCCGTGTCGAAGAACCACCGCCCGCCGCTGTTCTTCTTCAGAGGGATCGGGAAGGGAAAATTGTCCGCGCCCACGATCAGCGTTTGCGAACCGTCCTCCATCCTGCGCCAGCGGTGCATTACGTCATATCGGCTCACAAACGCCTTTGCGACGTTCTTGTCCTCCACCGGATCTCCCGAGTACAGCAGGTCCTTCGACTCCGGACCGAAGATCGCCAGCAGCGCATTCTGGTCTCCGGCCTTCGCCGCCGTAATCAGCGCGTTCGCAGCGTCGTCGGGCGTTGCATAGCCTGTCAACTCAGGCTTTTTCGACTTGCAGGCAATCGGGACAGCCAGTGCCAGCATCAGTAACCCGGCGGCGAACACAACTTTTCGTGCTTTGACTGACATCGGACCCTCCGAATCTCTATTCAAGGTGTGATCAACTCCGGCCTACCTGCGGTATCCGCCGCCGCCGCCGCCACGGCTCCAGCCGCCGCTGCCGCCACTCCGGCTGTACGAACCACGACTGCTGTCGGCCCTCGATTGCCAGCCGCTGCTGCCGCCGCCGAAAGTCGACGATCCTCCGCTGCTTTTCGCCTGGTCACCGTAACTGCCCGAACTGGGTTTCTGCACGCTGTTCCAGCTACCGTTGTCGTTTTTCTCCCAGCCGCTCCCGGTGTTCTTGTATTGGTTGCCGTTCGCCGTTGCGTATTTATTCCCGTTCGCCGATTCGCCAGCCGCCGCGCTGTTACCGTTCTTGCCACTCGCCCCGTAAGCCTGGCCACCATTCGAAGTCTGGACGCTTCCCGTCGTCCCGTTCGCTGTTGTCTGATGCTGCGAGTATGCAGTGTTGCCGTTCTTCGAATATTCCGAGTTGCCGTAACTTCCGTATGCGTTCGAGGTCTGGTGGGTCTGGGCATAGGCCCCGGTATTGGGGTTATAGGCCTGTGCGGCGCCCGTCGTCCCATAGGGCGTCGATACCGAGCCGCCGCGCGCATATGTTCCGGTCGAGGGGTTATAGCCCTGGCTATAGTGCGCGCTGCCGTTGGGTCCATACGCACTCGCGCTCGATCCGTAATAGCCGCCGTGCCACGCGGCATTTCCATAATAGGCGCCGCCCCCGTACACCACGGCCCCGCCATGCCAGTTGCAGCCCCAGTAGCTGTAGCCCCATCCGCAGCAGCCGCCGCTCATCGCCGCGCCCACGGCGATGCCCGCCCCGAATGCCAGCAGTCCCGTCGCCACGACCGCGCCGGTGCTGTAGCCAGGTGTCACATACGGAGTCCCATACACCACTGCCGGGTTGTAGGCCGGCACATACACCACCTGCGGATTCGTCGGCTGAATCACAATCGTCTGCGGAGACTGCTGCACCACCGTGATCTGCGACCCTGATTGCAGATTGCCCGCCGCATAAGCCTTGGCGCGCAGCGTCTGCACGGCGGTCATCACATTCGATGGCTGCGTGCTGTAAGCCTCGCCCAGCGCGGAGGTCCAGCTCAGGTTTTTCGACATGTTGTCGAGCACCGACGGAAACTGCGTCAGCGCCTTCACGCTCGGGTCCCATGGCTGCACATCCACCGCATTCATGAGCTGCTGCCCTTGCAGGCTCGGATTCTGATGGAGGAAGTTGTTTGCGGCGGACACCTGGTCCGGGAAGGTCGCCGCCCCCAGTACCTGCGCCACCAGCGCGTCGGGATAAAGCGCGATGGGCGCGACGAGTGAATTCAGCTCGTCCGCGCTCAGCGGCGCGCCCTGTCCTGACCCTCCGGCCTGTTGCGCCTGCAACAAAGCGCCATCCGGAAGCGTTGCTACAACCAGAATCAGGCTCAGCAGACACGCCAGACTCTTCCTCAACTCGATGAATACCGCCTTCATACCGTCCTCCATCCGCGCCCTCAACATGAGAACCAGAAGAATCGCCTCACGCGCGGCATCCGCAGCTTATGCGGTAGCCATCATAGCTCCACCCCGGACTCGTGAATAGAGCTAATCGCTGCCTTCGCAACCTGCATCAAGATCTATCGGAGGAAGCCGTCTCTTCCCACTGGCAGAAGTGACAGTCGCTTGCACGAGACGGCCAGTCCCTTGACAGAAGGCTCGGACCCGGCAATCCTAATCATTTCCCGATCTGAAAATTATTCCGCCGGAGCGACCCTCTTTTTGAACGTCCGAGTCTTCTATCACGACAAGTGTTTCGACGGAGCCTGCTCCGCATCTCTCTTCGCCCGCTTTCACCGCGAGTGCATTACTAAGGACGCCTCCTACACCTACCACGGCCTCGTCCACCGCGCCGGAGCACTCTTCAACGAAGCCGACTTCATTGGCGACGAGAACGCCATCGTCGACTTCAAATACTCCGCCTCGCCGCGCATCACCTGGTGGTTCGACCACCATCTCAGCGCGTTCCTCACGCCCGAGGACCAGCTGGATTACCGCCGCGGAATCGAAGACGGCCGCTACGCCGACCGCCGCTTCTACGATCCCGCCTACACCTCCTGCACCAGCTTCCTCGCCCACATCGCGTCCACAAAGTTCGGTTTCAATGCCGAGCCCGTGAAGGAGCTCGTCCGTTGGGCTGACATCGTCGACGGAGCCCTCTACGAAAGCCCTCGCGCCGCTGTCGAAATGGCCGAGCCCGCCATGAAGCTCACCCTGGTCATCGAATCCACCCAGGACCCGGCCTTTATCCCGCACCTCATCCCCCTCCTCACGTCCATGTCCCTCGCCGAGGTCCTCAAGCAGCCTTTCGTCGCCGAGCTGCTTCCGCCGCTCCTCCAGCGCCACGAAGAATCCCTCTGCCTCATCCGCGACCGGTCCGAATCGAAGGACGGCACCATCTACTTCGACATCAGCGACCAGCCCATGGAGGGATACAACAAGTTCATCCCCTACTACGTTCATCCCGAAGCCACCTACTCGATCGGCCTCTCGAAATCCAGTTTCCGCACCAAGGTCTCCGTCGGCTCCAATCCCTGGACCCGGGCCGATCCCGCAAAGATGCTCAACCTCGCCACCATCTGCGAGCGCTACGGCGGCGGAGGACACGCCCGCGTCGGCGCCATCTCCTTCCCCCCCGACCGCTGCGACGAAGCCCGCCAAGCCGCCGGCGAAATCATCGCCGAACTCCGCGCCCACAACCCTTCCTGACGTAAAATCTGCATCTTCATACAACCAATTGCGCGAATCGAATATTCTGAACCGGCGTCTCATCATCCGCGATCACATACCCGATACCCAGAAGTAACGAAGGAGAAACATGGCCGACATTCTGCCCGCGGGAACTCCCGCCCCTGACTTCACTCTTCCCGTCACCCCCGATCAGAAGTTGTCGCTGAGCGAACTGCGCGGCAAGCCCGTCATCCTCGCCTTCTATCCCGCCGACTGGAGCCCCGTCTGCGGCGACCAGATGGGCCTTTACAACGAAATCCTGCCCGAATTCCAGAAGCACGGAGCCAAGCTCCTCGGCATCTCCGTCGACGGCGCCTGGTGTCACGAAGCCTTCGCCTCGGCCCGCGGCTACCATTTCCCATTGCTCGCCGACTTCGAGCCGAAGGGCAAAGTCGCTCGCGCCTACGGAGCCTACCGCGAAGCCGACGGCATCTCCGAGCGCGCCCTCTTCGTCATCGACAAGAACGGCGTCATTGCCTGGAGCTACTGCTCACCCATCGCCGTCAATCCGGGAGCCGACGGCATCCTGGACGCTCTCGAAGCCCTCCCCAAATAGAAGCGCCCCAGCCAGACCGCAAACAGGAGCCCCATGACCAAACTCCGCACCCCTATCGGCCCCCAGGATCACGCTCAGGGCGCCCCTGACGCCCCCGTCACCCTTGTCGAGTACGGAGACTACGAGTGCCCCCACTGCGGCCGCGCCTACCCCATCGTCCAGCGCGTGCAGAAGCACTTCGGCGACCGGCTCCTCTTCGTCTTCCGCAACTTTCCGTTGAACCAGAGTCATCCCCACGCCGAATCCGCTGCCGAAGCCGCCGAGTTCGCCGCCACTAAGGACAAATTCTGGGAGATGCACGACGCTCTCTTTGAAAATCAGGATCGCCTCGGCTCTGAACTCTACGAGGAACTGGCTGAACAGCTGGGCCTCGACCCCATCGCCCTCACCGCATCCATCGACGGCGGCCAATTCACCGATCACGTCCGCGCTGACTTCACCGGCGGAGTCCGCAGCGGGGTCAACGGCACCCCAACCTTCTTCATCAACGGCCAGCGTCACGACGGCCCCTTCGACTACCCGGCCCTCGTCGGCGCCATCAACGCAGCCCTCGCTGGCGACTAGACTGGGGATTTACGTTTTATTCGGATGTCATCCTGAGCGAAGCGCGCAAGGCGCGCGTAGTCGAAGGACCTGCTTTCTTGGACGGCTGCGGTACTCTAGGCATCCCAACCTGAGTGGAGCGAAGGGTGGGAAGAAATCCTCATAAGGTGGCAACGTCCACCTAACAGCTAATGGCTACTGGCTTCTTCCTGTTCCCTGTGGCCTGAGCCCTGTTCCCTGCCTTTCGATCCCTGCTTTTCCCGTCACGATCGTCCTGCCGCACTCATCTAGGGAGTGCGTTCACAAAAAAGCCAGGGCGTATTTCGCCACAAACGAAAGGACAGCACATGAGCACCATCACCACGAAAGACGGAACAACGATCTATTACAAGGACTGGGGCAAAGGGCAGCCCGTCACCTTCTCCCACGGCTGGCCGCTGACCGCCGATGCCTGGGACGCGCAAATGCTCTTCCTCGGCCAGCAGGGCTATCGCGTCATCGCTCACGACCGCCGTGGCAACGGCCGCTCCAGCCAACCCTGGGACGGCAACGACATGGACACCTACGCCGACGACATGGCCGAACTCTACGAAGCCCTCGATCTGAAGAACGTCATCGCAGTCGGCCACTCCACCGGAGGCGGCGAAGTGGCCCGCTACATCGGCCGCCACGGCAGCAAGCGCGTCGCCAAGGCTGTCCTCATCGGAGCCGTCCCACCCCTCATGCTCGAGACCGAAAAGAACCCCGGCGGCCTGCCGCTTTCCGTCTTCGACGGCATCCGCACAGCCCTCATCGCCGACCGCTCTAACTTCTATCAGGAGCTCACGCTCCCCTTCTACGGCTACAACCGCGAAGGTGCAATGATCTCCAAAGGCGTACGCGACAACTTCTGGCTTCAGGGCATGATCGGCTCGCACAAGAGCCAGTACGACACCATCAAGGCCTTCTCCGAAACCGACTTTACCGAAGATCTCAAGAAAATCGACATCCCCGTCCTCGTCCTCCACGGAGACGACGACCAGATCGTCCCCATCGACGCCGCTGGCCGCGCCTCCGCAAAGATCCTCAAGAATGCAACCCTGAAAGTCATCTCCGGCGCACCGCACGGCATGTGCACCACCCGCGCCGACGAAATCAACGCCGAGCTGCTCGCCTTCATCAAGTCCTGACCGTCAACCCGGGCGGATCTTCGCAGAGAAGGTCCGCCTGAAGAGCTGAAAGGCATGCTTCGGCGTCTATACAGACAGCAAGTCTCACCGGGGCTTCTCGATGCTTCATGCCTTTAGTGTCGTCGCCGGACTCACGGTTTTGGTCACAGCGTTTTCCGGCCAGCAAGCCGGAACGGATCCAGCCATTTTCATGCCCGCCGACAGAATTGCTGACTCCTACAAAATCTATTCCAGTCTTCTGCCTCTCGGAGAAACTGCCGGCCCAGGCTGGCCGCACGATGTATTACTCGTGCAGGACAAGACCATCACCGTCGTCCCGCTTGATCAAAAATGCGATGACCCTCTCTCCGCGACTATGAACCCGCATCAGGCCGTGCATCCGACCGACGATCGCCGCCAGGATTTCGCCGAGATCCTGCAAGACTTCGATCACCACTGCCACGACCGACTCATTCTCGATCCCAATTCCTGGAAAGTCGCTATCCCGGTGCGTCTGCTGAATGCCCAGGAGCAAAAAGAGTTTCAATCAACCCGCATGAATTCCAACCCGAGCACGGCAGCTGCCCAAAAGTTCAAAGGTGCGCCGGCACTCTATGCCTTCAGCCAGGTCTACTTCAATGCGCACCATACCGTGGCACTGGTCTATGCCACACATTGGTGCGGAGGATTATGCGGTCAAGGGTTCTGGATCGCATTCGCGCTCGAGAACGGCAAGTGGAAGCCGCTCCGCTGGAACGCGACGACTTGGATCTCCTAGCTAACTCCCACACTCAGCACCGCCGTCATCGTGTGCTTCTCGCCCGCGCCCAGCTCCACTGCATACGCGATGATGTTGCTCGCCTCGACACACCCCATCTGCCGCCACTCGTCGTCTCCTAGATCGGCCAGCGCCCTCGCGCCCTCCCGCCACGGATTCCACACCACCGTCGTCCGCGAGTTGCCCTTCTCCGTCCGAATCCTTCTTCGCAGCACCGGATCCACTACCTCCAGCGCCTCCGTCGTATCCAAATATGCATTGTCGGTCTGCGCCCGAAACACCACCTCGCCCGCCTGCCGCTTTTCGCGGTTACCGTCCATGTTGTCGAGATACGCCGTCCCATCCAGCCCCGTCACGCGCACCTGCTCCGCATCACCCACGCGGTGATACGTGTGCAGAGCCTCTTCGAATCTCATCCCCGTCCCGCCCGTATTCGCGACTGTCAGCGCCAGTCCCAGCTCCGATATCCGATCCGGGCTCTCCCCGGGGCCCACCCGCACCCGATACTCCGCACGAAACTCATGCGGCCACCACTTCCGGGTCGCCTCATCGCTCTCCGTCGCGAGTGTCACCGTCACCGCATCGCCCTCCTGCGCGATGCCAGTCAGCTCCCACTCCTTTGTCCGTACCACTCCATGCGCGGGAGCCTTCGCATCGTCCGCTTTCCCGCGAAACCACGGAAAGCAGATCGGAATCCCGCCGCGAATCGCTTTGCCATCCGCGAACCGCGACTGCGCGCTCACAAACAGCACCTCGTCTGCGCCCGCCGGCTTCCACGACGTTACCTGCGCCCCATGCAGATAAATCTCCGCCGTCGCCGCGTCTGTCGTTACCCGCACCATCGCGAGGCCGCCCTGTCCGGCGACTACCTCCCCAACACCCGAAATCCCGAAGCGCTCATTCAACTCGCCCATATTCTTCATCCGCTAAGCCCTCGCGGACACAAGTCTAACCTGCTCAGATGGTGTGGATCTCTACTTTCCCTACACCTGCGTCCTCATTGCACCGGCCTGTAAATCAGCCCGATTACCACCCCAACCGCTAGCCACTCTAAGAAGTAAGCCACCGACTGTTGCACGGTTAGCTTTAGCCCGATATTCAGGTTGACGTAGTTGTGAATTACGAAGGAGCAGATCGCAAACACTCCGATTAGCGCGCCAAACCGGGTGCCTTCCGCCAAGCCCGAGCCACCGCGGTAAAGCATCGCGTAGATTACCGCCAGCACCAGCATCGCCACAAACATTGCCGCCATACCCGCTGGCATCACGCTCTTGATTCCTTCTTGCGACCGGTACACCGCCGGGTACTTCATGAACTCGTTCTTCATCCCTGGCAGGGTGAAGGCGAAAGTGCCAAGAGCAAAATACGCGACGAAGGCCCCAAGGCCCGCGAGAGCGATCCGTGCATAGTTCATTGGGTGATCCTCTTTGAGATCACAGAAGGTTTATCAGAGCCGCGCTGGTCATCAAAACTTGTATCGGTACTTAATTTTCCCCCATCAAAAAAACCAAAGGGAATACCCATTCGCACACGCTCCTCGACATCAGCAGGAAAGCGGAGTAACCGCCCCAAAGAAAGGCCCGGACCTGGATTCGGGCCTCTTCTGCCCTGCTTCATGCGCGCAGCTATTGCAGCGCCTATTGCAATGCGTTGATTAGCCCCGTCCCGTTCGGGCTGCCCCAACCGGTCACCAGGTCATACCCGGTAACCGCCGAATAGCTGCCCGACTTGCCGCTGGTGATGTCGTGGAAGTCCGTCGCGTAACTCGACGTCACATTCTGCGCGTAGATCGTCGGATTGATGAACCCGATCGTTCCCAGGCCGCTGGCCGCCCGCTGCTGATTCACCAGCGCGATATACGCTGCCCACATCGGGGCAGCGAAGCTCGTGCCGCCATACTCGTTCGCCAGACAACTCGTCTGGTCGGCACATGTATAGAAGGTGAAATTGGCATTCGCGGCCACATCCGGTCCATTGCGATACGTCGTGGATCCCTTGTTGCTCGAATTGATCACGCCCGACAGCTTCTGCCATGACGGAATCGCAATCTTATCCGGAGAAATCCCGCCGCCGCTGTCCGACCATGCCGTCTCCGACGCCCACGCTCCGCCTGCGCTCTTGGTCGTCAGGTCCGTCCCGCCGACTGACACCACATTCGCATCGTCCGCCGGCCAGGCCTCATTCCTCCTCGACCACGTCGAGCTGTCGCCCGACGCCGCAAAGAAGTTCTGCCCCTGCGCGGACATCTTCTCGAAGTACGGATCAAGCGTGCTCGGATCAGCCGGCGTCCAGCCCCACGAGCAGCCAATCGTCGTCGGCAGCGGATTGTGCGTCGTCATCGCGCTGATGATCGCCGTATCCGTCGACCCGACATACATCACCAGGCTCTTCAGCCCCGAAGCCATCCCCAGAGCCTGCGTCATATCGAGCGTCTGCTCCGTGTCGTCGCAGTAGCCGCCCGCCCTGCTATACACGCACGACGTGCTTGTACCGTCCGTCGAAAGCACCGTGACCGGGACATTGTTCGTCTGCTTCACATTCTTGTAGTAAGTGGTCAGATCGGCCAGGTCCGTCCCCAGGTACTCGAACAATCCCAGGTTCTGTCCCGCGCCCGTCAGCGCTGTCCCGCCGTAATACGCCGCGCGCATGTCGCTGCCGAGGAAAGACGCCGACGGCCCCGACCCGGTCGTCGCATGTGTCACCAGCCTTTTCGCATCCACGCCGAGCGCAGCTGCCGCTTCGCTCCGCTTTACATACATCGGGTGTGGGATCGAATAGTTATCCAGTCCCGACACATGCCATAACTGGAACGGCAGCGTCGTCGTCGGCTCCCGGTCCGGTGAGTAAAACACGCGGTTCTCCGCGGGATGCTGGTACGTCCGCATGGTCACGTGGAAAGCATTCTCCACCGTCGACACCGGCCCCTTCACCTGCACTTCCATGCCATCCCGCGATCCGCCGATGACCGCCAGGCCGTTCGCCTTCGCGAACGCCACTACCGCGGCATACTCCTGCTCGCTCGGGCCGAACCGCTCCGTAAACTGCGCCGGCGTTAGAAACTGGTGATAGATCCCGCTGTTCGGATCGTACAGCTCCTCCAGAAAGCTCTTCAGTCCTGGCTCATCCCGCAACTGCAGGACAATATCCAGCGTCATCATCTGACTCTTGGGTAGCTGCCCAACAGCTTGCGCCCGCCCGCTGCCGACCACCTCCCGCACGTGATGTGTCGACGTGTACTGCGCCTGTACATCCATCGACACCATCGCTACCAAAGCGATTGCTGCGAAAACCGGGATTGACTTCTGAATCCCGGATTGCCAACTGCCTGACCTGCCAATTCTCAACTTGCGAATCATGCAACTCTCCTGTGAGCGGGGTATCTCTTGGAGGTGTCCGCCTGACTTGCACTGCCACGGGCAGCCTTTTGAGTCAGCGTAGAGTACCACCGCAACATTCGAGTGGCGAGCGAAATTCAACACCACCTCGCCATTCGTCCCATTCCAGGACCATTCGTCACGTTTCTGAAGGCGTTAGTCACACGGCACTTAGCCCGCCGACATTTATTCGGCGCCGAAAGGAAGCACGAGGAATCGCCACAGAAGAATCCCCCCAGGTCCGGATCCCCTGGCTCCGGATCAACAGACCTGGGTTCTTCATTCGCCGAGATTTCTCATCACTCCTTGTCGTACACCGCCGTGCTGGAGATCTTCTTGCCGGCCGAATCCGTTCCGGTCAGGTGCAGCGTACGCATCTTGCCGTCCTTCGACACGACAACGCGGCCCGTGGCAACAACTTTGCCGCCCATCTTGTTGGTCAGATCCAGCGTATGGTCGTTAACCTGCTTGTACGACCTTGCGTTTGCATTGGAATCGCCGGTGAGCGGATAATCCTTGCCGTCGAACTTGCCTGTCCACTCCGTGTGCAATGGCTTGCCATCTCTGTCGGTCCCGTCCGTGGTCACCTTCACGCTGTCACCCGCGGCCTCGTAGACAACCGTCGTGTTCTTCGGAGCGCCCGCCGGAATCTTCGACTTGGCTTCGTTGAGCTTCCAAGTGCCCATGTTCGGGTTATCGGCAAACGACAGGGTAGCTCCGGCAAAACAAAGCGCCGCGGTTAATATCAGGTTCCTTGCTTTCATGTGTTTCTCTCTTTTCTGGGGGACCGCCACAAACTATACGCCCCTAAAGAGATCTCCCGTGCGCCACTACCGCTTTGGATTAGGCCCTTCCCCACAACGATGTCATCCTGAGCGGGAGCCCCTATATCGATATCATCCTGAGCGAAGCGTGTAAGTGCGTGGACTGCCCTTGGCAGTAACCGATCTCAACGATGTCATCCTGAGCGAAGGTCGCCACGGCGACCGAAGTCGAAGGACCTGCTTTTAGAGTCCCATCTCGGCGCCCATCCTTGCGTAACTCCGAATCTCGGGCTGGGATTAATCTCCGGTGGCTTTTCTGCGCCCTGATCCCTGAGCTCTGTTCCCTGTCCTGCGCCCTGTGCCCTGCCTCTTCCCTGGCACGTAATGAAACCGCACCAGGTAGATATTCTCGCCCTTGCCGTGCTTCGCAACCTTTAAGAGGTCCAGCATGCCCAGAAACCCCGACGCCCGCGCCAGCTCCGGAGTAATATCCGGAAACCCGATCGTCTCAATCGAATCCACCTCGATCTCGCCCTCATCCATGCGATACCGCTTACCCACCGTCACCCGCGGACTCATCCAGATCCGCCCGCTGCACGTAATCTCCCCGCATTTCACACCCTCTCGCAGCCGCTTGGTAAACGTCATGCCGAGAGTCTACTGCCGGGACCCTCATGCCTCACATGGAAATGGTCAGGCGGGTTCATCTCTGTATCGCTTTCTTGAGTGCCTCAACATTGGCAGCCACCGTCTTCGTGGATGGATTATCAGGCCCGTACACCTTCTCGTCGATATTCAGCGCCCGCTGTTCGTATTGCAGGGCCCCGTCCAGGTCACCCTTGGCCTTGAGAATTAGTCCGATGTTGTAGGCATCCCTGGCAACGCTGGGATGGTCGGGCCCGTACACCTTCTCGTCGATATTCAGCGCCCGCTGCATGTATTGCAGTGCCCCGTCCAGGTCGCCCTTCGCCTTGAGAACCATGCCGATGTTGTTGGCCTCTTTGGCAACCTCGGGATGGTCGGGCCCGTAGACCTTCTCGTCGATATTCAGCGCCCGCTGCATGCATTGCAGTGCCCCGTCCAGGTCACCTTTGGCCGTGAGAATCAGGCCGATGTTGTTGGTGTGAATGGCCACCTGGGGATGGTCGGGTCCGTAGACCTTCTCGTCGATCTTCAGCGCCCGCTGCATGTATTGCAGTGCCCCATCCAGGTCGCCCTTGTCTCTGAGGATCAGGCCGATGTTGTTGGTGTCTCTGGCCACAGTGTGATGGTCGGGCCCGTACACCTTCTCGTCGATATTCAGCGCCCTCTGGGTGTACAGCAGGGCCCCGTCCAGGTCGCCCTTGTCCTGGAGAATTAAGCCGATGTTGTCGGCGATGGTGGCTACAGTGGGATGGTCGGGCCCGTACACTTTCTCGTCGATCTTCAGCGCCCTCTGCGTGTACAGCAGGGCCCCGTCTAGGTCGCCCTTGTCCTGGAGAATCGTGCCGATGTTGTTGGCATCTATGGCCACAGTGGGATGATCGGGCCCGTAAACCTTCTCCTGGATCTTCAGCGCCCGCTGCGCATATTGCAGGGCCCCGTCCAGGTCACCCTTGGCCTGGAGAGTCCGGCCGATGTTGTTGGCGATAATGGCTACGGTGGGATCGTCGGGCCCGTACACTTTCTCGTCGACCTTCAACGCCCTCTGCGCGTACAGCAGGGACCCGCCCAGGTCGCCCTTGTCCAGGAGAATCGTGCTGATGTTGTTGGCACGAATGGCCACCTGGGGATGGTCGGGCCCGTACAACTTCTCATCGATCTTCAGTGCCTGCTGCGTGTATTGCAGGGCCCCGTCCAGGTCGCTCTTGGCTTGGAGAATCGAGCCGATGTTGTTGACGTCTCTGGCCACATTGGCATGGTCGGGCCCGTACACCTTCTCGTCTATCTTCAGCGCCTGCTGCGTGTATTGCAGGGCGCCGTCGAGGTCGCCCTTGGCCTGGAGAACCTGGCCCAGTTTGTTCGCCAAATCGGCTTCGTGTTTTTCGTCGCCTCCGACCTTGAGCCCTTCTCGCAGAACCCTCTCTGCCTCATTCAGGTTCGGCAACTCTTCATAAGCGCTCCCCAGCGCCAGGTAGAAGTCCGGCAGCGGAACGTTGGCCACAGCCTCTTGCAAATAAGGAATGGCCTCTGCGAAGCGGTATTGATCAAGAAGCGCATAGCCCTTCTTGTAGGCCGTTTCGGCCTCGTCCGCATTGCCCGGCAAACTCTTCCTGAGTTCGCCGATGTGCTCTCCAACTTCAGTCGGCGTGGGCAGCGGTGCTTGCCTGTTTGTCTTTTCCAACTCGTCCAGCTTGGCGAGAATCAAGTCTGTATCGGTCTTTTGCTGGTGTAGGACTTCCTGTTTACCGCTGGCAATCTGCTCCGAAAGTGCCGCAATCCTCTCAAGGATGATCTCCTTTCCGCTGGCCTGCGCGAACTGGCGCAGATTCCCATAAAAGCTGTCGATCAACTGTTGCAACTGTTTGGAATCCGCCTTCTGTCCTGCCGCAATCGCCTTGCGCATCTCCTCCAGGTCCGCCCCATCTTCCTTCAGCCGCGGATAAATGCGTGTCATGCCATCGGCGTATTGCTGGCGGGTAATCGCGCAGGTGTTATACCCAGCCGCAAGTCCTTTGAGGAATTCATCCCACTGCTGGGTGGCGACTGCTGCCTCCTGCAGCTTCGTGGGCTTCACCTCCAGTCGTGCGCCCAGCACGCTGAGGCTGCTGAGTGTCCCGGCAAACGAGGACGCATCGTACTGGATAGAAATTTGCTTGATATCGATCTCGATGTGCTCGCCATCCGGACACGCGATCTTCTTCTGCGCCACAGCGACCATTGCCGAAGCCGCCAGTACCGAAAACAGGCAGGCATCGCGGGCGCGACCAAAAGTTGGCACCAGAGCCATCGGAAATCTCAGGTCTTGTCTGTGCCCAGCTTGTGGGCCAGATCGGAATATTCAGAAATCAGGGTTGTCAACCTGGTGCTGTCATCCGCGGAATGGGACGGTTGCGCAGCGAGCCCGTTGATCTCCCGCGCCAGGCTGTCCAGCGCCTGAAATCTTGCTCCGAACTGGGCGTATTGAGCCTTGGTAATGGCGCACGAATTGAACCCCGCCACCACATATTTTCGGAATTCGTTCGCGCTTTGCATCGCCTCCGACAGCTTCTCCTGCTGCACGGGATCGAGCTTGACCGAAACCTTCGCCTTGTCATTCAGGCTGGCCTCAAGCTGGAGTGAGTAAGCTGAATACTGCGTGGCGAACTGCCGGACGTCGATGGTGCACCTCTGCCCATCGCCGCAGTCAAAGCATCGTTGATGCCGATTCCAGAGGTCCCAAACGACCAAGAGAGTCGCCAAGACGACAATCCCTGCAACGACTGTGACCGCTAATCGTGCGCCTTTACTCTTTGCCGAATTAGCGTTCTTCGCCATGACGACTTGTGGTGGAAATCACCCGACGTTAGCACAGGAGGCACAGGCGCGCAATGTACGTAATCTGATTGTGGGCGGACGCCGCACCCTACGCCCCACCCAATCATCTATCTTTGTGCACATTGCAAGAGGCACCTTGATCGTCGTCCTCTACGGAGCCACCGGAATGATCGGCAGCCGCATCCTCAACGAGCTCGTCGCTGTGCTGAATTAATCAGCTCACCAACTCTGATTCCAGATATGGACATGCCACTTCCAGAGGCCATCTTCCTGCTTCCAGAACACGACATACTTGATATCAACCTGGACTTCAGGTTGTCCGGCAGGTTCTGCTGTGATCACGCTCCTCCCGACTTCGACCAGACCGTCTCCGGTGGGCATTACATCCAGGGACTGGCGCGCCGTTGACTTTGCGTTGTAGGACCGGATTATGTCGAACCAGAACCCTTTGATCTCCTGTCGGCCTGTGACCATCAGCCTGCCCGGCGGCATGACGCGCGCATCCGTCGTGTAAATCTGGTTGAGAGCATCGAAGTTCCGCTTGCCGAAGACCTCAGCGTTGAACAGATCGCTGGTCTTCGCCATCTCTTGCTTGATTTCACTCAGAGATTGCTTGGCAGCTTCCATGGCCCGCAATCCTATTCGAATCCCGCCAGTCTTTCCACTCGCAGGCGGCCTTCAAACCGGAAAGAAATCGCCGCTCAACACTCTTCACATCTTCACTCCCCAATTGATCTATCCTTGTGCACACCGCAAGGAGGCACCATGAACGTCGTCCTCTACTCCGCCACCGGAATGATCGGCAGCCGCATCCTCAACGAGCTCATCTCCCGCGGACATTGCATCACCGCCGTCGTCCGTGACCCCTCCAAGGTTCCTGCTCACCCTGCCGTGGCCACCCTCAAAGGAGACATCTTCGATGCCGACGACATCGCTGCCAAGACCATCGGTGCCGACGCCGTCGTCAGCGCCTACGGGCCCGGAACCGGCGACGTGAACGACCTCGTCAAAGCCACCCGCTCCCTCATTGCCGGACTCCACAAAGCCGACACCCGCCGCCTCATCTTCGTCGGCGGAGCTGGCAGTCTCCACGTCGCTCCCGGCGTCGACCTCATCGACTCCGGACACCTGCCCAAGGAATACAAGGCCATCGCCATCGCCCACCGCGACGCCCTTAAAATCCTCAACGAGTCCGACCTTCTGTGGACCTACTTCTCGCCCCCCGGATTTATTCAGCCCGGCCAGCGCACCGGCAAATTCCGCCTCGGCACCACCTCGCTCATCGCCGACGAGAAGGGAAACAGCAGCATCTCCGCCGAAGACTACGCCGTCGCCCTCGTCGACGAACTCGAAACCCCCAAACACATCCACGAGCAATTCACCATCGGCTACTAGTGCCGAAAATCTGCGAGGGTGGTCCATTGAAGCCCGATGTTGGCTTGAGTGGGTTAGCCTTACTTGGCCGAGAATTCCCCAAACCCGCTAAAATAGAAATAGGGAACAAAAAGCCCGGCTGCCATTCAGCCGGGCTTTCGTCTTCGTATGTCCAATAACTGCCATGGAATCAACGAAGTACAGATTAAATAATCTAGAATGAAACGGTTACAGCCACATCCGTCCGGAGCAAGCTTAACTGCCGTGAAATGAACCAATTACAGCATCACCCTTTAGAATGAGTGAATTACAAGCAGCACCCTGTAGAATCAATCAGTTACAGGCACAGAGGGGGAGGGGTACCTACCCGATGGTCAGCAACCTCGCCTCGATTCCCGATTCGGAAATCTCCAGAAACCCCAGCGAGACCGGCAGTGAGAACCGCCTCGCCCCCGCGCTCCCCGGATTGAAAAAAAGCACGCCCTTCACCCACTCGATCGCCGGCTGATGCGAGTGCCCGAAGATGACCGCCCCGATCCCAGCCGCAACCGGATCCAGGTCCAGCGCCATCCGGTCGTGCAGCATATAGATCGACTGCCCGCCCAACTCCACCAGCTCCGTCTCCGGAAGCCGCCCGCAGCGCCCGCTCCGATCCACGTTGCCCCGAATCGCCGTCACCGGAGCGATATGCCCCAACCGGTCCAGGATCTCCGCGTCCCCAACATCGCCCGCGTGGAGAATGTGCTCCACATCCTTCAGCGCCGCCACTGCCTCCGGCCGAAGCAGCCCATGCGTATCCGAGATGACGCCCGCCCGCACCGCTACAGTCCGATCGTCATCCGCGTCCGCGGATCGAGGTAGTCCCGCAGCGCGTCCCCCAGGAAGTTGAAGGACAGGACGCACAGCATCACCGCCAGCGCCGGGAAGATCACCAGGTGCGGAGCATCGAAGAGGTGCGACCGCCCCCCATCCAGCATCGACCCCCAGCTCGCCGCCGGAGGAGGAACGC
>Ga0206881_10015_pt2 | contig 64395 bp, 49 predicted proteins | sample Alteio_BWOrgCont_3_FD_152867 | JGI IMG/M metagenome (GOLD analysis project Ga0206881, IMG submission 152867) | Enriched cells from forest soil in Barre Woods Harvard Forest LTER site, Petersham, Massachusetts, United States -... | ecosystem: Environmental > Terrestrial > Soil > Temperate forest >...
CAGCCGGGTTCCAGTCCCGTCTCTATTAGGACGTCGAGCGGACGACACCCAGATCGACATGCTTCCGCAAAATTTTCTGATTTATTTCCGCACCGGATAATAGCAGGCAAAAGAAAAAGCCCGGCACGAAGCCGGGCTTTCTGTTTTTGCTGCGAAGCCGCGTGTACCTCGACGGTCAGTCCCCCATTACGGGCTCTTCGGCCTGCGGTGCGGGAGCAGCCTTCGGAGCCGGAGCGATCGAGTTGATGGAAACGATCCCCTCAACCGGCTTCTCGCCAAGCACATGCTCGCGATACAGCCTCGCCATCTGGGCATTCTCGGCGTCCTGCTTGAGCTTCGCGTCGCGCGCGCGAATCTTCTCTTCGCGCGAGTTCTTTGCGATACCCGACTTCTCAAAGGTGTCGTTGGCTGCGGCGTCCACATGCTCCTGGTGCAGGACCAGAGTATGCTGCGCGTCGCCCATGCCCACCTTCTTGCCGCCCGCGAAGATCTCATGCCGTCCATGCTCGTCGTACCACTTGGTAAGCGTCGACGTCATGTGCATCTTCTCGATGATATTTCGCCAGCCCACGCCTGTGTTGTATGCGCAGAAGCTGATCTCGCCCTCCTGCGTCGCGTAGGGAATGATGCACTGCTCGGTGCGGCGGAAGTCGTAGTTGAACAGGTCCTGGAACCACATGCCGGCGATGAAGAGGAAGTTCCAGCGGTCGGCGCGGCGCTTCTCGATGTCTTCCATGGTGCGGTCGCCGGTGACCTTGCCGTAATTGCGGCCGGTCGCGCCGAAGCATTTATCGAACTTCGCCAGCAGGTCGAGGATCTTGAAGTGTGTCGGCGACTTGGTCGGATCGTAGTTGCGGAGCAGCGCCAGCGTGACGCCGAAGATCGAGAGGAACTTGCCGCGCGCGGCATCGTTGATCTTGGCGATATCTTTCGCAAGACGATCAGCGTTCAGGAACGCAGTCACCGGAACGGCTTCCTTCGTTTCCTTGTCGATCATCAGCGCCATGCCGATGCCGCAGTTCGGATGGCATCCGCATGAGAGCTGTCCCCAGTCGTGGTTCGGTCCGTGCACCAGGTCGGCCCAGTCGGAGAAGGTGCTCATGAAGCTGATCGGGAACCAGTCGCGAACCGGCTCGCCCAGGCCCATCTGATCCTTGATGTCGTGCGCCATGTGGCTCAGCGTATAGCGCTGTGCTTCGCGGCGCTCATCGCTCACCGCCTCGTCGCGGCCCGTGAACGAAACCGGCTGGAAACTGATGAAGTTGATCTTCTTGGGATTGTCCAGCGCGAACTGAACGATGCGTCCTACCTGCTCATTATTGATGCCGTTGATGATCGTGGTCACCGGAACAATGTCCACGCCTGCTTCGTGCAGGTTATGGATCGCCTGCAGCTTCACATCGAACAGATTGCCGACCTTGCGATGCGAATTGGCTGCGTTGCCGATGCCGTCGAACTGCAGATACGCATAGCGCAGGCCAGCCTCAGCAGCCGCGCGGCAAAGTTCCTTCGATTTCGCAAACTCAATGCCATTGGTAGCCGCCTGCACCGAGTTGTACCCCACCTTGCGCGCGTAAGCCACGGCGTCAAGGAAGTACGGTGAAAGCGTCGGCTCGCCACCAGAGAACTGCACCGACATCTGGCGGCGCGGCTTGATGGTGATGGCGTTGTCCAGCATGGTCTTGATTTCTTCCCACGTCAGCTCGTGGACAAAGCCAACCTGGTTCGCATCCATGAAGCACGGATCGCACATCATGTTGCAGCGGTTCGTCAGATCGATCGTCAGCACCGACCCACGCCCGTGGGTGACAGTGGAGGTCCCGTGGTTGTGCAGTTTCTCGTCGTTGTGCGCCTTGATGTCGCGCCCTGGGAAAACTTCTTCGAGGTGCTTGAAGAACGCCGTGTCGATCGACATAACGTCTTCGAAGTGCCCGTGCTTGGGGCAATCCTTCACCATCAGTATCTTGCCGTCGCGCTCGATGATCTGCGCCTTGATCTCGCCAACCTTCTCGTTGAGAAGGATTTCGTGGGGCAGCTTGCCATCGATAATCTGCTGGCGGATCTCGGGCACGCACTTCGGACAAAGCGAGTCCGTCGTACGCGGCCAGCCCAGAGGAGGCTTCTCCTTCTGGTACGACTTGAGCAGCGGCTTATCCGACCACCTGGGAGTGAAAGAAGGGTTGGGTCGGATGCTGTTCAGCTTCTCGAAAACGGCCCATGCGCCCTGCGCCGCATACGTGAGTGTCCTCTCCGCATACTTGACGGCTTTTGACATGTATCAGTCTCCTATTTGACTGGCTTATCGCCCGCTCAGCGGGCGGCTCTTTGAATCCTCGGTCAAGCCAGCGGCTGGGGGTCTGCCAGACTGCCGGCGCATCTACCAGGGCGAACTGCTTCGCCCAGAAGACTTTACCAGTTACAAGGATAGGCGCCAGCCGGACGGAGTTAAATCATTAGTGGCCGAACGGCGAAAATAAGCACCCGGACGGGAAATGCCGCCTGCGAACGGGACGCCCTTAGCGCGGGCTCCGGTGACTCGGCGGGTACATCGGCGGTCAGCGCGGCTCCATGAGTCCCATTACCCCAATCGCTTCATTATTATTGGAGGCAGAGGTCTCTCCGGTTCGCATGCACTTTCGCCCGCTTGTTGTCGCCGTCTTTTTCATCGCTCTCGGAGTTTTCACGCTTCCTGCTCACGCGCAGCACCCGCTCCACAACAGCGATGTGTCAGTAAGTGTTTTTGGCCAGTTCACAACCACCGTATCCGGCAATGGAATCACGCAGAGTACGAGCGATTCCGTCGGAGGCCAGGCGGCCTTCCGTCACAGCTATCACTGGTGGCTGGGATACGAAGGGAGTTACGCCTACACCCGTTTTAACGAGTACTACACAGGTCAGCCTTATCCCTATCAGCACAATCTGCACGACTTCAGCGGAGCCTATTTGTTCACCGCGCCCGGTGCCCTCGGCTTTCATCCCTTCGCCGAGGTCGGCGTCAGTGCCCTCATCTTTTCCCCGTCACTGAACGGCGGACAAAATGTCTCCTGGCAAGGGCGCCCGGCTCTGAACTTCAGCGTCGGTGTAAATCAGGCCCTGTTCACCAGTCATTTCGGAATACGCGTCCAGTACCGTGGCCTCTATTACAAGGCACCCGATTTTGGAGAAGCGTTTCTCAACACCGACAGCCATCGACTTACTACAGAGCCGATGGTCGGCGTGTATCTGCGTTTCTGACCCGTATCTGATTGACCCCTGCGCGCGACCGTGGACTGCGTTTGGTTACTGAATGTCCTGGTCCCTGTGCCGATGAAAGACCCTATCCCGAACATCCGGCCAGAACTCGAAGAACAGATTGTTCCCTGCCAGTCCTGCCAGCGAGACGCCCCACGTCCTCGAGGCAACCACCGCATTCGTACTCTTGCCCGGATAGTATGTCATGGCCAGTGCAGAGGCCGCAGCTCGGCCCAGGGTATCCGAATAGTTGAAGCCGCGCGATCCGTCATCGCGCTGGGCCACAAACACGCGCTCCGCCGCATAGACTCCTCGCGATGTCACACTTCCCCGGCCCATGCGAAAATAGCGCGGGTCTTCGTGTGTAATCGTCGGGAACAGGCTGTCGGAAAAAAACCTCATACTGGCCTCGCGCAATACTGCAGCGCCCAGTCGTTCGCCGTACGCCCCGGAATCCGTACCGTACTTAGGATCCGTGTTCAGCATCTGTTCCCATCCAGACGTTACAAATGCAGGAAACGGGCTTAGCGGCTGGAACTCCTCGTGCAGCCAGAACATCATTTTGTCGCGGGTATAGAGCGGAGGCACCTTTTCTCCCGGATCCACTATGCCGAACCACTTGGATGGGGCGACAGGTCCAGTCTCAGATGGATGTACCGGAGGTGCGTCGGGAAGCGCGTTGGCTTTTACCTGCGGCCCTGGTTGCTGGCAAAATGCAGCGACTTTTGGAAGAAAAATCAAAAGCAGAAAAGAAAACTTCCATGGAGATCCAGTCTTTCCCATCAGTAAGCACTCTTCCTTCTCGCTGGATACGGGCTTTAGGAGACAGCTGTGAGCTCTCTCCCCTCCTTTAGTCGGTGGATGTTCTTACATAAGAATGCACTTCCGCTCTCCGGGATGCATTAAGCCGCATCTAAGCCAGCCATATGCGATTCAGGAGCAGTTACTCGCGCGGCACCATCTGTTATCCATCATTGATTTCACGCAGTTAGCCGCCGATACTTAGCCGATACTTAACCGTGAACGACTGCGTGAGGACACATGAGCTATCAGCCCGGCAGTGGATTCGAAGACTTCGGCCGCAAAATCGACGAGACCGTAAACAAGGCCGTCCCGCGCGTCGAAGACGAGCTTAAGAAAGTTATCGCCTACCTCAACGACGAAGTCGTGCCCCGGGTCCGCGACAACTCCTCAAGAGGACTGCGCGTCGCTGCCGACCAGCTGACGAAGCTCGCCGAACATCTCGACCGAACCGCCGCCGCGCGACAAAATGCCCAGGATCCGGGTCAGAACAAATGACCATGACCCGGCCCGTCAACTTAATTCGAAACACGCCCCGGTCCGAGGTTTTAACGCTTGCCTGCTTTGCTGCTGTGCTCTGTCTCGCGGGATGCAGCCACCGCTCCCAGGTCGCCTACACGCCGCCTCCGCCGCCCGTCGTTCCTGCTGCTCCGCGGCCTGCGCCTCCAGTCGCTGCACCGTCGTCCGAAACACCGCCGCCCGCGCCCGCTGAACCCGCACTCAACTCCGACGAAGCCATCGTCGCCTCCCGCCAGCCCATCTACAGCGAAGAAGGAATGGCCAGTTGGTACGGACCCAACTACCACGCTCACCGCGGCGCCAACGGACAGGTCTACGACCAGAACGGCATCTCCGCCGCTCATCGCACCCTGCCCATGGGCTCGCTCATCCGCGTAACGAATCTTCAGACCGGCCAATCCGCGATCATGCGCGTCACCGACCGCGGACCCTTCGTTCCCGACCGCATCATCGATCTCTCCATCGGCGCAGCCAAAGAAGTCGGCGTCTGGCGTCCAGGCACCGCCCGTGTCCGCGTCGACGTCTACGACACGCCCCACCCCATCGCCTCCGGTGGCCGCTGGTGCGTCCAGATCGGCGCCTTCTCCAGCGAACACGACGCCATCAAGCTCGAAGAGCATCTCTCGCACAAATATGAAACTGCTAACGTGATCGAATTCACCGGACCAACCGGCCACTGGGTGCGCATTCGTCCGCAGGCCGACGACCGCGACCGCGCCGTCGAGATCGCAAAGAGCATCTCCCCCAAAGAGGGCGAAGCCTACCTCGTTCGTCTCGACTGATTCGGATCAAGAGAGAAAGAACCTGTCAGCGGAGTCCGCCGGCTGTCGGCGATTCTCCTTCACCGGCGGCGAGCAGGAGAAATCGCGAAAACCCCACGCCCCCGCTGACTGATCCCTTTTTGCACCTCTCACACCGACGGTGATAATGCGCCGTGAGCAGTCGGCACATCTCCGTCACTGCCTTGGGTAGATGCGCCCCCACCCTCTGTCCGTTGGTCCGCGTTCGCGAATTCCTCCCGGCACTAAAACAGACCCCTTTCGCCTACGTCCCGGCGCTCTAACATCTGCGGGAACATCTCTCGTCCACCAGCCGTACCTCCCATCAGAGGCCCACATGCAGACTCTGCGCCAGGATATCGCCTACGCATTCCGCCAGATGCGTCAGTCCCCCGTATTTACCCTGACCGCCATGCTCACCCTGGCGCTCGGCATCGGTGCCACGACCGCCATCTTCTCCCTCATTCATACCGTCATGCTCAAGTCCCTGCCGGTGGTCGATCCTTCCACTCTCTACCGCATCGGCGAAGGGCAGGACTGTTGCGTCGAGGGCAGCCCGCAGGATAAATGGGGGATGTTCTCCTATCCCTTCTACGAGCTCATGAAGAAGAACACGCCTGAGTTCGAAGAGCTTGCTGCTTTCCAGGCCGGAGGCTGGCAGGTCAGCACCCGTCGCAGTGAGAGCGACCACATCGCCCGGCCCCTGCGCAACGAGTTCGTCAGCGGTAATTACTTCCACACCTTCGGCCTAGGCGCCTTTGCCGGACGCACCATCCAGCCCTCCGACGATCAGCCCTCCGCAGCTCCGGTCGCCATGCTCAGCTATCGCGCCTGGCAGCAGCAATACGGCTCCGACCCCAAAGTCGTGGGCTCGAACTTCATCCTCAACGGACATCCCTTCACCATCATCGGAATCACTCCGCCCGGCTTCTTCGGAGAAACGCTGCGCAGCGACCCTCCCGACCTCTGGATCCCCATCAACCAGGAGCCCATGTTCAGCGGAGCCAACTCCTTCCTCCACCATTTCCAGGCATGGCTGCGCGTCATCGGCAGGCTGAAGCCCGGCGCAACACCGAATGCAGTACCCGACCGCATGACCGCCCTCATCCGTCAATGGCTCGTCAATGACAGCGACATGCCCGCCGATTGGATGGCCGGGATCAAAGCCGGCCTGTCCAAGCAGGTCATCAAGGTCGTCCCCGCCGGAACCGGGGTCGGCACTATGAAGGCGGACTATGGTGACAACCTGCGCATCCTGCTCGGAGTCTGCTGCCTCGTCCTGCTCATCGCCTGCGCCAACATTGCCAATCTCCTGCTGGCTCGGGCAGCCTCGCGCCGCCAGCAGACCTCCGTTCGCCTCGCCCTCGGCGCATCGCGCCGACGCCTCATCCGGCAGGCTCTGACCGAAAGCATCGTTCTCTCTGTCCTTGGAGGCTTCGCCGGCCTCATCGTCGCATACCTCGGCGTGAAGCTCATCGTCACCCTCAACTTCCACGGCGCAAAGTTCGTCCCCATCGACGCAACGCCGTCCCTCGCCGTGCTCGCCTTTGCCTTCGCTTTGTCCCTCATCACCGGCGCGCTCTTCGGAACCGCCCCCGCATGGTTCGCCTCGCGCTCCGATCCTGCCGAGGCCCTGCGCGGCGCCAATCGCAGCACCCACGATCGCTCCAGCCTTCCGCAAAAGATCCTCGTCGTCTTCCAGGCCACACTCTCCGTCGTCCTGCTTGCCGGAGCCGGCCTGCTTACGCGCAGCCTCATGAACATGCAGCACCAGGACTTCGGCTACGACACCGACCGCCGCGTCACCATCAGCCTCACCGCACCCTACAGCGCCTACTCGCAGCCCAAGCTCGACGCCATGTACCGCGAACTGCAGGATCGGCTCTCCCATATGCCCGGCGTCGAACGCGCCGCCCTGGCCCAGTACACGCCTCTTCAGGACAACTGGGGCGAAATCGTCATCCGCGAGGGCCACCCCATGCCCAGCATGACCGACCAGCACATCGGCTCGTCCTGGGATCACGTCAGCGCCGGCTATCTCGAAACCCTGGGGCAGAAGGTCATCCGCGGCCGCTCAATTACTCCGGAAGACACGGCCTCGACCCGCAACGTCGCCGTCGTCAACGAAGCTTTTGTGCATACGTTCTTCAAGCCGGGCGAAGACCCGATCGGCGCACATTTTGGCCTCGACCTGCCCCGTTACGGCTCGACTTTCGAAATCATCGGCGTCGTCGGCAACGCGAGATATGGCTGGGACTTCGCCAACCGCGAACCACCCCGTCCCCTGTTCTTCGTGCCGCTGGCCCAGCACAGTAGCTATGACAGTTCGATGATGCAGAGCATCGACGACGAGACGCACTTCATCGAGGGAGTGGTGCTCCAGCTGCGCAGCAACAGCATGGAAGGCCTCGAACTGCAGCTTCGCAGCATCTTCGCCGACATCGATCCTAATTTCGTTCTGCTCAACATCCAGACCTTGCAGGAGCAGGTCGACTCCAACCTCGATCAGCAGCGCGCCATCGCACAGATGACCGGCCTCTTCGGCCTCCTTGCCCTCGTCCTCGCCGCTGTCGGTCTCTATGGAGTCACCGCTTACGCCGTCGAGCGCCGCACCAGCGAGATCGGCGTCCGCATGGCTCTCGGCGCAAATCGCAGCAACGTCATCCGCCTCGTCCTCCGCGGAGCCTTCATGCAGATCCTCATCGGACTCGCTGTCGGCATCCCCATCTCCATCGGCTGCTCCCGCCTGATTGCCAATCAGCTCTACCAGGTCAAGGGATGGGACCCGCTCGTCCTCTCCGTCTCTATCCTCGCCCTCGGCATCTGCGCTTTCCTCGCCAGCATCATCCCCGCGCAGCGCGCCGCATCCATCAACCCCGTCACCGCCCTGCGCACAGAATAGGAGGCCTGGTTCACAACCGCGCCACATGGCGGATCAAGCCAAATCCAATGCTCAGCAGGATCAGGTGAATCACATTTTGCTTGAATCTTCCGAGCAGCACGAGCGAAAGAATCACCCATCCCAAAGAGATTGCATCGAGGCCTCTGAGGGTCAATATCCCTGAGGGAAAAATGACAGCCTTCCCCAGAAAGAGCGTCAGGTTGAGGATCGCCGCGACCACGACCGCCGCCACCAATGCCAGGATGCCCCGAATCGTCGGCTTGCTCTGTGTCTGCTCCACGAGCGGCGCACCGGCAAAGACGAAGAAAAAACAGGGTAGAAAGGTGAAAAAGGTCGTCATCAGAAGACCCAGCGTCCCCATCCACAGCGATCCGTGGAAGTGGTTGTATCCGGCCATGAATCCAACGAAGGCCACGACAATAATCAGAGGACCGGGCGTTGTCTCGGCGAGCGCAAATCCGTCTGTCATCTGCGGTCTGGTTAACCAGTGCAGCTTTGACACTGTAACTTGCGCCACATACGGGATGACCGTGTACGATCCTCCGACAGTTACAAATGCCGTCTTCGTAAAAAAAAGCACCAGGCTCCGCCAGAAGTGGAAATCCTCAACAAAGAACCGGAAGGCAGTCAACGGCAGAATCCACAACATCAAGACGACCGCAGTCAGCTTCGCCGTCGGCCCGAGGCGAACGGCAGGCGCTGTCGTCACCGGCGTCAAGCCGATATAGTAACTACTCTCGTCGTCTTGGGCGCCTGCCTCAATCGGCCTGTGAAGAAGATCGGGCCGCAAAGTCCCCAGGACGACTCCAGGAACAACTGCGCCGAGCATCACCAGCAACAACGAAACATCAAAGAAGAACATCGCAGCAAATGCGGTTGCTGCGACGATACTCTCCACAGGTCCGCGCAGAGCTCTCTTCCCAACTCTATAGAGAGCCGTTACAACTAAAGCGATCACGGCGGGCTTGAGGCCGTTGAACATCGCCACAACCCACGGCACATTGCCGCATTTCACATAGATCAGGCTTAGCCCCAGCAGCACGAACATCGAGGGCAGAACGAAGAGCGTGCCGGCAACAACTCCGCCGCGCTTGCCATGTAGCTTCCAGCCAATGTAGATCGCGAGCTGTTGCGCCTCCGGCCCCGGCAGAATCATGCAATGGCCCAGCGCATGGAGGAATTTCCCATTGCTGATCCACCGCTTCTGCTCGACTAACTCCTCATGCATGATCGCGATGTGAGCTGCGGTACCGCCAAAGCTGATCCACCCCAGTTTGAACCAGAACCGCAGTGCTTCCCTGAAACTGGGCCGCTGCACCGCAGCGGATATCTCATTCGGCGGCATGGCCTGCTCCTGAGAACGGGACGGCTGCGTAGGCACAAAAAATATGCGCTGAGGTTGTAACCATTATAACATTATAACATCATAATGTAGGCAACTTAACCAGTCCAGGCACGCCACCTCTCTCGTGGTCCCTGATTCGGTGACTTCAAAGGGAGCAACTGAAATATGATTGACACTTGCAAAACATCAGATCCTGGAGTCAATGGTCGTTTCGCATTCCTGAATCGAGCTTCGCTAACTCGCTGTGCTCCCATCCCGCTTCGGCTGATTGTTGGGTATGGCTTCATGCAGCACGGCTACGCCAAGCTAGCGAAGGGCCCGGAAGCATTCGCCCTCATTCTGCATGCGATCGGCGTGCCCGCGCCGCATTTCATGGCATGGCTCACCATCCTGATCGAACTCTTCGGAGGACTCGCGGTCTTGCTGGGAGCCTTCATTCCCCTTGCCAGTCTGCCTACGGCAGGCGTTCTCCTCGTCGCGATGTTTTCCGTTCACCTGCCTTACGGATTCAGCTCAATCAAGATCGTGAGCGTAGTCTCCGGTCGCGCTCAGTTCGGGCCTCCCGGCTACGAGTGCGACCTGCTCTACCTTGGTTGCCTCGCCGCGCTTGTGCTCGGCGGTTCGGGCCCATTGGCGATCGACCGCTATCTCACGAGGAAAAGCTGGAAGCGTCACCCTGCGGGATCGCCGGACGCATCATCGAAGTTCAGCGCGGGACCTTGCGTGCCAGTCGTGTCACGAAGCGAATGAGATCGCCCCGGTAATACAGCCTTTCATAATCGACCGGTCGATTGCCGGTTGAGTATGAAGTTCGCTCAATTCGGAAGATCGGGCTGCCTTGCTTTACCCGTAGTGCCGCAGCAACCTCAGCCTCGGCTGCCACCGCTTCCAGCTTGTACTCCGCCTCGACCAGCGGAACATCGTATTTGCGCTCAAGAAGAGTAAAGATGGGCTCTACCTTCAGGTTGTTGGTCATGATCCTCTTACCGATCTCCACCGGCAGATAGGTCTCATCGAAGGAGAGCGGAACGCCATCGGCCAGGCGCACCCGGCGGATTCTGACGACGTGCTCTCCCTTCGTCAGCGCCAGGTGACGCGCCACGGTTGTATCGGCAGTCACAATCTCTTTGCCGATCACCCGGGCCGTTGGTCTGCGGCCGAGTGCACGCATATCCTCTACGAATCCGCTTAGCTCTGTAAGTTCCTGCGTTATCTTGGACGCGGCCACAAACGTCCCTTTGCCGCGACGAATCTCAACCAGACCGCGACTCACAAGATTCTGAATAGCGCGGCGAACAGTAATGCGGCTTACTTCGAATCGTGTGATGAGGCTGTCTTCGGTCGGCAACTGATCGCCGACCTTCAGAGCTCCATCACCGATCTCGCTGGCGAGGACCGCTTCCACGCGTGAATAGAGAGGAGCATCTGCTGTGAGCGACATGAAGACATCATAACGTCGTACTGTCCGCTCACTTAACCTGACTGACGAGCCGCCCTCCGCACCGAGTGAGACGGCTCGCGCAATAGCCGGCAAGAGACTTGCCCTCGTTGACGGCCTTGCGCCTCATCCGTATCATCACGTTCATTTCCCCGTGACTGCGCCGAGATGATCGACACTACGATCTCGCACTACCGCATCCTGGAAAGGCTCGGCGGCGGCGGTATGGGCATCGTCTATAAGGCAGAAGACACGCGCCTGGGGCGCTTTGCGGCGCTGAAGTTCCTGCCCGATGATCTGGCCCACGACCCGCTGTCTCTTGAGCGTTTCCGTCGTGAGGCCCGAGCGGCCTCGGCTCTCAATCATCCAAACATCTGCACCGTCCACGACATTGGCGAGGAAGACGGCCGGACCTTCATCGTGATGGAGTTCCTCGACGGGACGACGCTGAAACACCGCATGCAGGGCCGACTTATGCCAATGGACGAGCTTCTTCCCATCGCCATCGAGATCGCGGACGCGCTCGACGCAGCCCACAGCGAAGGCATCGTGCACCGCGACATCAAGCCTGCGAACATCTTTGTCACCAGGCGCAGTCACGCCAAGATTCTTGACTTCGGACTGGCCATGGTGACATTCAAGGCCAGGGCTAAGAGCGGCGGGGATTGTCTCACCGAACTTCCCGACCCGGAGCCGCAGCACCTGACCAGTCCGGGAGTGATGATAGGCACCGTGGCCTACATGTCGCCGGAGCAGGTGAGGGCCAGGGAACTGGATGCACGCACAGATCTGTTCTCGTTTGGCGCGGTCTTATACGGGATGGCGACGGGGAGGCTGCCGTTCGAGGGCGAAAGTTCGGGCGACATTTGCAGTGCCATTTTGCGCGACGAGCCGGTGCCGCCATCGCAGTTGAACCCGCATGTTCCGCCGGGGCTGGAAGCGGTGATTCTCCGCGCGCTGGAAAAGGACCGCGACCTGCGTTATCAGAGTGCTTCCGACATGCGGGCGGAACTGCAACGTCTGAAGCGCGACAGCGAAAGCGGCCGGGGCTCAGGGCTAAGATCGAGCCCCACGGACTCAGCGAGTTCAAGAGCGGTACCCGCGCCAGGCGCTGGTGCCGTAGCCACCCCTGAGGCAGGTGCACTGCGGTCTGGCGCGGGGGCCGTAGACAGCGGGACCGGCCTGCGTGCGTCCGAAGCGACTCTGAACCCGCCGGCAGCGGCGACTCAGAGAAGGATCCTTTGGCCTCTGCTCGCCGGATCGGCAGTTGTTTTGATTGCGGCACTCGTTGCGGCAGGTTTGTACTACCGCTCCCACCAGAACAGGCTCCTTACGGACAAAGACACAGTCGTGGCCGCCGATTTCGATAACAAGACTGGCGATGCGGTGTTTGACGACACGCTGAAGACGGCGCTCACAGTCGCACTGAACCAATCTCCGTTCCTGAATGTGCTTTCCGACAGCAAGGTTGCGTCCACACTGAAGCTGATGACCCTCCCCGTCAATACGAAGCTGACGCCCGAGCTCGCCCGGGAACTTTGCATGCGTGTGGGCAGCAAGGCCTATATCGCCGGATCTATCGCGAACCTGGGAAACGAATACGTGCTCGCGTTGAAGGCAGTCAACTGCCAGAGCGACGAAATGCTGGGGCAGGTGCAAGTGACAGCCAATGGCAAGGAAAAGGTGCTGAACGCAATGGGTGACGCCGCGGCGAAGCTGCGTGTTCAGTTGGGCGAGTCGCTGGCCACGGTGCAGAAGTTCGACGTTCCGCTGCCCGAGGCAACCACCTCTTCGCTGGAAGCGTTGCAGGCCTACAGCATGGGAGTCAAGATCAATCAGGAGAAGGGAACCGACGCAGCGCTGGTTTACGATCAACGTGCCATTCAGCTCGATCCGAATTTTGCCACTGGATATCACGCGGTGGCCGGAGACTACGCCAGCCTGGGCGAGGTAGGACGCGCAAGTGAGTACTACACCAAAGCCTTCGAGTTGCGGGAGCACGCCAGCGAACGGGAGAGGCTGATCATCACCTCTGATTATTTCCAGTTCGTCACCGGAGAGTTGGACAAAGCAGCCCAGGCTTATCAGCAACTGATCGACAATTATCCGCGATCGGACCGCGCATACTCCGCTTTGGGTAGTGTCTACAGCTTCCAGGGAAAGTATGAGAAAGCGGTTGAGGTGATTCGCCAGGCACGGCAGCTCGCGCCGGAGCGAGTCGGCGCTTATGGAGACCTCGCTAACTCCTTGCTGGCTTTGCAACGCCTCGACGAGGCGCGAGCAATAATCCGTGAAGCGCAGGATCGGAAGCTCGACGATTTCGTGCTCCATAATGCGCTCTATGGCTTGGCCTTTCTGGCAGCACATGCTTCGGCAATGGCCCAGCAGCAGCACTGGTTTGCGGACCACTCCGCAGTAGAAAATTACAGCCTTTCTCTGGACTCCGATACCAACGCCTATGCAGGCCATCTGGGCAAAGCACGCGAGCGAACCAAGCAGGCTGTGGATTCTGCGATACGGGCCGACAGCCGGGAAACGGGTGCAATCTGGTGGGAAAATGCGGCATTGCGCGAAGCGGCATTTGGGAATTTCGGCGAAGCGAAGCAGGCAGCGGCTGAGGGGTTAAAGCTGTATCCCACCAGCCTTGGGGTAGAGGTAGAAGCTGCGCTGGCTTACGCCATGGCAGGTGACACCGCGCATGCGCGATCCACAGCACAAGACTTGAACAAGCGTTATCCCCTCGACTCCCAGATGCAGTCGATCTGGTTGCCTGCCATCGAGGGGCAAGTGGCGCTCACCCGTAAAGCTCCCGCTGAGGCAATCGAAGACCTGCAACTTGCATCGCCGCCTATCGAGTATGGAGCGATCCAATTCATCTCTCAGATTTCCTGCTTGTATCCAACCTACATTCGCGGACAGGCATACCTGTCGGCGGGCCAGGGCAAGGAAGCGGCCGCCGAGTTCCAGAAGATTCTCGATCACAGCGGCATGGTGTGGAACTGCTGGACGGGAGCGCTCGCGCACCTCGGCATGGCCCGCACGAACGCCCTGCAGGCGAAGAACTCTGCGGGCGCAGATTCCGACGCCGCTCGCGTCCGGGAGTTGGCAGAGTACAAGGACTTCCTCACGCTGTGGCAAGACGCCGACTCGGAAATTCCCGTCTACAAGCAGGCAAAGGCGGAGTACGCGAAGTTGCAATAGTCAGCCATGGCGGCATAGCGCTGCTGCAAAAAAAGCAGCACACGCCGCTATGCTGAGCGCATCATTACGTCCAGACAGCCTGAAACCGGGCAATGACGTGAATCGCCTTCTGCTGGTGCGCGCAGAGTTTCCGGCGGGACAGTGACGGTATCAGCCTGAGATCCCTTGATGGCAAGAGTGAGGTTTGAATGGTCCAGTCACCTGCATCACCAAATTCATTTCGGCTTGGGCCGGTGTTGATCATTGCTGCGGTGGTCGGCATAGCCGCGGTCGCTTTTGCCTACACGGCTGGATGGTTGTCACCGCAAAGGCTGACTCCCAAAAAACTGGTAGCGGCGTTGGCACCTCCCGGCGGCCCGGCGTTGGGCCATCGTCGCAACCACGCCAAAGGCATCTGTTTTACTGGCACGTTCGAGGCTAACGGCGATGGTTCGTCGCTTTCCAGGGCGCCGGTTTTCGCCCGAGGTCAATATCCGGTGTTGGGACGCTTTAACCTCGGCACTCCGGATCCAGACGCCGCAGATGCCACGGTGCGCGTGCGTGGCCTCGGCATAAGCATCAAGACGCCGGACGGGCAGGAATGGCGCAGCGCCATGATCAATGCGCCGATCTTCCCCGTTTCGACTCCGCAGGGTTTCTACGAACTGCTGACTGCTTCTGGAAGCAAGAATCCCGATGCGATGAAGAAGTTCATTGCCGCGCATCCGGAATTCATCACGTTCCTCGGTTGGGCCAAGGGTGGTCCCTGGACCGGGAGCTATGCCGAGGAGCGCTACAACAGTCTCGACTCTTTTCTATTTGTCGACGGATCCGGCGCCACGCATCCGATACGCTGGTCGTTGATTCCGGCGGCGCAACCTGTATCGGTTCCGCCGGATGAATTGGCCAAACGTGGCCCTGATTTCCTGGAGCAGGAGATCACTCAGCGTGTCGCTGCCGGACCTCAACGCTGGAGCCTGGTGGTGACCGAAGCCAACCCGGGTGACTCCACGGCGGACCCCAACAAGGCATGGCCTGCGGATCGCCGCACCGTCGAGGTTGGCACGCTCACCGTACAGCAGATCGAGCCGGAGCGTGACGGTCCGTGTCTCAACATCAATTTCGACCCGACCGTGTTACCTGCCGGCATCACGACCTCCGATGACCCATTCCCCGCCGCCCGTTCGGCCGCCTATTCCCGGTCGTACAACAGCCGCACAGCAGAAGCCTCCCACTATCCGGGTACCGACACAGGAGCCAGGTAATGACAACCAGCCGAAAACGCTTCACCGCGCCGCAGCGACTGCTTCACTGGCTCATGGCAATCTGCATTCTGTCCATGTTGTTCATCGGGGTAGGCATGGTCTCAACCATCACCTCGAAGTACCTGACACTGGTCCAGATTCATAAGCCGCTCGGTATCGCCATCCTGGTGCTGGCACTCATCCGCCTCACGCTGCGCCTTATCTACAAGGCACCTGCGCTGCCGCCCGACCTGCCGGAGCCAATCAAACTGGGCGCAGAACTGTCGCAATATGTCCTCTACGCGCTGATGATCAGCATGCCGCTCATCGGCTGGGGAATGTTGTCAGCAGCGTCCTACCCGGTGGTGCTGTTCGGTAGCCTGCATCTGCCGTCCATCCTGCCCTTGAGTCCCACCCTGCATACCTGGTTGTGGCGTGCACATCACTACCTGGCCTTTGCCTTCTTCGCGACCATTCTGATGCATGTCGGAGCCATTCTCTTTCACAAGCTGATCAGGAATGACGGCATCTTCGAGACAATGGCGCCCGTGCTCACACGCAACCAGCCCAAGTAACAAACTCACTCTGTGCGTCCATGGTGTAGTCGAAATCAGGTCTGACCGCCCATCCAGAACCGCACGGAGCACGCTAAGCCGATGTCACGCAGCCGCCCCTTTGCGAGGCTTCCCCACGAGAATAAACTCGCTCTTAAGCAGATATTGATACAGGGAATTGACCGGCTCTGGAGGACGCAGATTGTCCGCCGTGACGATTCCGTCCGTCTCTTTCCACGTCCATTCGGTAAGCCGGTCGTTGGCTGCTCGACTCCGCGCCTCTTCGACGGTCATCGGATACACACTCACTCGGACATTTTGCGTGAAGATCCGCGCGAGCGCCTCCAGCAGCGCGCCTGCCAGGCCTGTGTAGCCGTCCTCTAAAACACGCACCAGCACCGAGAGTCCAACCGCGAAGTGAATCCGCAATTTCGTGTAGCGATTCGCAAACGCGCTCATGGTGTAGAGTTCCCGATCGCGAAACACCATCACTCCGTAGCCCAGCCCTTGCAACCTCACCACATGTTCCAGAATTTCCTTGATCGACGCTTCCTTGTCCGGGGTGCTGAGGCCGGCGACAGATAGGCAGAATAATCCCAGTCCGCCTTTACTCTCCTTCAATTCCTCTTCTGGCAATTGCGCCAATGTGTCCTCGATAAGATCCGCGTGAAGGCTGTACACGTTGTCGAATCTTCCCGGTGCCAGCACCAGCGCCCGTTTGTAGAGGATTTCATTCGCCGGCTCCAGCTGGTTGTCCGCCGTGAAGACCACAGCCTCAGCGAATCCGCCTGCGACAAGAAAGGCATGTACCTCGTCCCTGTCCCAGCCGTCAAACGCCGGTCCCGCCAACTCCACGCAGTCGATCTCTATCCTGTGGCGCCCCAATTCCTCGAATACGCTTCGCAGAAATTCCTCTTCCGAGGCCATCGCATAAAAGGCGGCATAGATCAGATTCACACCCAGAATCCCAACCGCTTCCTGTTGCTGCAGGTTGCTTGGATCCCTCAGGTTGATATGCAAGATTACGTCATTTGGACTTCCGCCCGGCTGCTGGAGAAAACGCAATCCCACCCAGCCATGGGCGTCGTTGGTTCCCCCAAAGTTGCGTGCGGAGATCGTGTCGACGAACGAGAAAAATTTTGTGCTGCCTCCGCGGGCCGCCTGTAACTGTTCCAGCAGTTGCGTCCATTCCCTTTCGAGCATGGCCAGCAGGCGTGGCTTGGAAACATATCGTGTCCCGGCGCCGTAAAGGTGGTCGCTGACCTCCTTGTCATAAGCCGAGATCGTTTTCGCTACCGTACCGGAAGCGCCACCCACCTGCAGAAATGAGCGCGCCACCTCCTGTCCCGCGCCAATCTCGGCAAACGAGCCGAAGGTGGTGGGATCAAGGTTGATGGAAAGCGCCTTGTGATGGACATCGTTCTTTTCGTGTTCGGGCATCCTCCGTCCTCCAACCCGAATAGACTCTACCACTCAGGACGACGTCGCAGCCTCAATGCCGCGACCCGCCAGTGCACTTCCTGCCCGATTCGTGAGACCATTCCAGACGAATCGCGGAGCACGCCGCCCATGCGCATCTTCACCAGCTGGTCAGGAGACCGCAGTAAAGCCGCCGCTCTCGGCCTCAAGTCGCTTCTGCAGGATCTCTTTGAGGAGGCCGTGCAGGTCTTCGTCTCCGAGCACATCACTCCCGGCGAAGCCTGGGCGCAGCGACTCGGCACCGAGCTCGAGCAGTCCGAATTCGGCATCCTCTGCCTTACCCGCGACAACTGGCAGTCACCCTGGCTGCTCTTCGAAGCCGGAGCCATCGCCAAAAAGTTCGCTTCCTCGCGCGTAGTCCCCTACCTCATCGACGAGCTGCCGCCCGCCTCCGACCGCTCCCCGATCGCTCAGTTCCAGCACGTCCACGCCGATCGCGAAGGCACCTACCGCCTCGTCGAAAGCATTAACAGCATCCGCGACAACCCCAAGCCTAACGACCGCCTCGAGCGCTCCTTCGCCAAGTGGTGGCCCGACCTCGAGCAGACCCTCAAGACCGTGCAGGGTTCCAATCCCGCTCAACCCCCTGCCCGCTCCGACCGCGAGCTGCTCGAAACCATCCTGCAACGCCTCGAAACCTGGTCGCAGTCGCGCCAGCAATCGTATGTCGACCTGCCGCCCATCGAGCTTACCCACCTCCGCAACCTGCGCGACCACCCCGATCTCAACTACCGGCGTGACAGCAGTCTGCAGAAAGAATTGCGCCACTTGCGCGACATCGGACTGATCAAGAATAAAAAGCCCATTGCCGATCTGCCGCCGAGCTTCCAATTAGGCCAGCACTTCGACATCACCGACAAGGGCAAAGACTATCTGCAGAACGTCGCCCCCGTGCCCGGCGAGCAGCCCGACGCACAGCCCGGCCACTGAAACAAAAGCGAGGTCCGGGGGGTTGACGAACCATAACCATTCGGTTATGGTTTGTGCATGCGAAGATCTCCCGACAGCGTCTTCAAGGCCTTGGCCGATCCCACTCGCCGAGCCATCTTCGAGCGGCTCACCCGCGACGGCGAGCAGACCGTTCACGCTTTGACGGAGCGCGCCGGTGTGTCTCAGCCGATGGTTTCCAAGCACCTGTCCGCGCTGAAGCGTGCCCGGCTGGTCCACAATCGCCGCCAGGGGCGCGAGACCCATTACCAGGCCAGGCCCGAAGCTCTCGCGCCGCTCGTGGACTGGATCGGAGACTACGGCGCTTTCTGGCAAAACAAGTTTGATCGCCTCGCAGAGGTTCTGGAAAGGATGGACAAATGACGACGCCCGATACTTCTACCCGCTCCGTGATCGTGGAAAAAGAATTCCCTCACCCGCCACAGAAAGTGTGGCGAGCCCTCACCGAAAGCTCTTTGATTGAGCAATGGCTCATGAAGAATGACTTTCAACCAGTTGCGGGACACTCGTTCAGCCTGCGCATGGACCCGGTGGCGAACTGGAACGGTGTCATTGACTGCCAGGTCCTCGCTGTAGAGCCCTTCAGGACTCTTTCTTACACCTGGGGCACTTTAGGCTCGGAGAGCGTCGTCACGTTTTCGCTGACACCGACCGATACCGGTACCCATGTGCGCGTGGAGCAGGCTGGCTTCCGTCCCGATCAAGAGGCCAACTACAAGGGTGCTCAGTACGGCTGGAAGAAGTTCATGGGCAACCTGGAACACGTTATCGCCGGGCTCGAATAACGCCGCTGTCGAAAAGGAGACTTGACCATGAGAGCAAATGTCCCGCCGCGTTCGATTTTTCGCTGGATTCACATCATCGTCACCATTCCGATATACGGATATCTCTACAGTCCGTTTGAAAAGCTTCCACAGTACGCACCGCCTACCCGGTTCGTCTTCTTTCCTCTCATGGTCCTTACCGGATTGTTGATGTGGAAAGGCCATCTTCTCTGGCGGCTTTTTTCGAGGAGACCGGCCAGCACTGCGCTTTCGCGATGACCGACAGGGTAGGCTGGCAGAACAACCAGGACCGTGTTTAGTTCTTGGGAGTCAAACTTAGAGTCTCTCTCAAAAAACAGTCACGGTCCGTGCGGGCCTTGGCATTTAACCCGTGATCCGCATCGTAGAACTCTACCCTTTTTGGTCCGGAGCTCATTGCGACATAATCTTTCGCATCCGCTAACGGGACCCACTCTTCGTCGTGCAGGCCGTATTGAAACAGAGCCGGCGCAGGCCCGAGCTTATTTGCGTACGATCCAGGATCAGCCCATGCATTCGACTTCAGATTTTGCTCCACCTTCGCCATGTCTGTCGTCCTCCGCATGGGAACCATGCGGGGTGAGTCGGAAGAGAGAACGTATTCCATTGTCGATTGGGGCCCGCTCATGAAGACGAAGGCCGCGAACCTTTTGTCTGTCGCGTCGAGGATAGCTCCTGTCCCTGCATTCCAACTGTGCCCGACATAGGCGATTCTGCTGACATCGACATCAGGACGTGACAGGAGGAGATTCAGACCGCGACGGAGATCGACGACTTGTTGCGCAACCAGGACTGAATTGGGTGTGGGTTTGAAGTTGGGACGAGCTTGCGGGGCATCAATCAAGAGAGAAATGACGCCTGCGGGTGCGAGCGCGATCGCCTCCTCCAGGAACTCCTCGCGGTTAGAATTTGCAGCGCCCGGCATCAGCCAGTGACCCCAAATCACTGCCGCGAACTTTTCCGCTCCTCTCGGAATGACAAGGTATGCAGGAACGGTATCCGCGTTCGAGCCTGTATACGTGATGTCCTGGATCGTCACTCCATCCTGGGTCTTGACTGATATCTCCCTCACATGGAGGGGGACGCCCGCGTCGTAGGAGAAGTGTGCGGAACCGTCCGAACTGGATGTCTGCGCGAGAACATCGCAGGAGAACTGGAGGGCGCCGGCGATCAGAACTAGCCCGACGACGAACGTTGCAGACAAGGAGCGCCTACGCTGGAAATGCCGCCGAGCAATACGCATCGAAGTCTCCCCGGAAGTGCGGTGCGCTGGGCGAGAAGCCAAACCCGATATGCGTTCTACGAACGGCGAGGAGTTCAGGACTCAGCACTCGGATTTTAGCCACTGGATTCGTCCTCATAAGCGAGTCGAAAGTGCAGCCAAGCCGATACAGGCCGACATCTAATCCTGTAGAGGTAGTTATGAGAATTCCTGTTGCACTGCTGCTTCTGGCCCCGCTGGCTCTCGGCCTGGCCGCCCACGGCCAGAATTCTAACCAGACTCAAGCGCCCGCCACGCAGCCCCAATCCACCCAATCCAAACCCACAACGGCACCAGGCGCCGGCGGTGATATCGGCAGGGGCAGCGGTGATATCGGTAAAGGCGCAGGCGAGGGCGCCGGCAAGGCTGCCGAGGGCGTCGGTAAAGGAGCGGGCGACTTGGTGACACTGCATCCTGTTGGCGCGGCCGAAAATGTGGGCAAAGGCGCCGGAGAGGGCGGCAAGGATGTGGGCGTGGGCGCGGTGAAGGGCACCGGCAAGATCGGCAAAGGTACCGGAAAGCTGATTGCCAAGCCCTTCCACCACTCCAAAAAAAATGAAAGCCCGGACACGCCTCCGCCGTCTGGCGAGACTCCACACTAACCAAAATTGGCTGGCTGACGAGAAGCGCGCTTTGCGTTACTAATCCTCCGCACCTTTCCGGCCCCACGTAATCCATGTCTTTTGGATAATCAGAACCGGTAATCCGGCTTTAGTTCACATCGGTAGACTGTGGTCTTCTCTTTATCCGTGCCAGTGCGAACAGTGCAGGTGGCCCAGCTTAAATTGAGGTCTGGACCTAGAGGAAATACCATGGGAGAGCCATCGATCTCGGCCTCAAGGCTCACGCCTTCCTGAGTAGGTGGCAGGGTAAAGTTGAGCGTCCGGCCAAAGATGACGGGGTACAATTCGCGGACGTTGGAGCTGATTGCCGCGTGATAGACCTCAGCTTCCATCACGAAGGTAGCCGTATCCGACCAGTTCAAAGCTGAAACACGGATGTCGCGGCCACCACGAATGAAACCACTCGAGTCAATCCGCGTAAACGGGCACGGCCCCGCAATGCAAGAAGCTCTCACATTTTCGAAAGTGTTGTCCGCTCCGGCATCCAGTGAAGCTGACTCGACTGAAGCCTTCCATTTCCCATCCGGGGAACAGGGAGACTGATGATCGCAGGGTACATTTCCCTTATTGACGACCTGAAAGGTCTTGACTGCGCTACCCACATTCGTCTCGGTCCTGGAGTTGGTCGTGTATCTCACCCGGATATTGGAAACCACATTTTCCGGGCGTCTGGGTCCCGTTCCGGTCTTCGCAGCGAGCGGGACCATTGCCGCGATGTATAGCTTGTTCTGCGTCTCCAATCTTCCCGTTTGCACAGTCAAGTCGAGCGGCTCGTAGGACGCATGCCGGAAACTGACCATGGCAGGCTTCCCGGACAACACCCCTTTTTGCAGAACAAGCTTGAAATATCCCGAGGCTTCGGACTGTGTCGTCGCACTCTTTACGCCATCCGTTGCTGTGATCGCAACACCTGCTACAGGCAGTTCCTTATTAGTGTCAGCATCGCGCTGGATCACCGCGCCTTCTATTGTGATCGATTGATGTACGGAGATAGACCTCAGCCAGTGCGCGCGCAGCAACAATGCAATGACCACGGCTGCCACAACTGCGATCATCGCCCAGACAATTTTCTTTCCCGTCATTCAACACCGGCAAACAAACAGTTGGACGCCCCAACTTGGACTACATGCTGCCCCTTGGCCTGGGGCCGCTCCCATCAAAGCATCCCTGCATCTATTATTCAATACAAGGTGTTGCTCGAAATCAGTTGCGCAATTACGGATGGCCTGAATGAGCATGGATGAAAGGGCAGACGGAAGCAACGAGGCACACATTCGCAAAGTAACCGATCAGAGCGAGAATCGCACTTCCCGGCGTCAGCTGCTGCGCCAGATGGCCAGCCTTTCCCTGGGTCTACCGCTGGCACAATGGAAATCCCTTCCTGCGTTGGCGCAGGTGGCCGCGCAGCAGCAGGCTGACCGAAGACATGCAAAGCCAGCACCTGCTCCCACGCAGATCGCCTTTTCGCAAGAGGATGAGCAATTCCTGGACGATCTTGAACACAAAACCTTCCTCTTTTTCTGGGAGCAGGCCAATCCGCAGACCGGACTGATCAAAGATCGCTGCACCGTGCGCATACAAGACACCAGTATCGTGGCCAGCATTGCCTCCACCGGTTTTGGGCTGACTGCAATCTGCATCGCAGAAAAGCGCGGCTTCATTTCCCATCAGGACGCACGTCTGCGCGTTCTTACGACACTCGATTTTCTTTGGAAGAAGCTGCCAACGCATCGCGGATTTTTCTTCCACTTTGCCAATATCAATACCGGCGAAAGAGTATGGGACTCCGAAGTCTCCTCCATCGATACCGCAATCCTGCTCTGCGGCATTCTCACCTGCCGTCAGCACTTTCAGGATCGCGACATCATCCAGCTTGCTCATGCAATTTTTGACCGCGTGGACTGGACCTGGCTCTCAGAAGACATCACGGTGCTGCCTATGGGATGGACGCCAGAATTCGGATTCCTGTCCTCCAAGTGGGACTACTACAGTGAATTGATGATGATCTATCTGCTTGGAATGGGTTCTTCCACTCATCCCCTGCGGCCTGAAGCATGGCTGGCATGGAAACGGACAGCCTTCGAATACGACGGACTGCGCTACATCGGCTCGTTCGCGCCGCTTTTTGTGCATCAGTACTCTCAGGCATGGTTCGACTTCCGTCACAAGCGCGACAAGTACGCAGATTATTTTCAGAACTCAGCCATTGCCACCGAAGTACACCGCCGCTTCTGTGTGGAGCTGGGCAGGATTTTTCCCGACTATACCGATGATCTGTGGGGTATCACTGCCTCCGACTCCGACAAAGGCTACGTGATCTGGGGTGGCCCCCCGGCCATGGGCCCGATTGATGGAACCGTAGTCCCCGCAGCCACTGGAGGCTCATTGCCGTTTCTGCCCGACGCAACTATGCGCGTCCTGAAAAACATCAGAAGTCGTTACCCGCAGACCTGGAGCAACTATGGCTTCATCGATGCCTTCAACCCATTGAAAAAATGGTATGACACCGACATTGTGGGCATTGACGCCGGGATCACGATGCTCATGGCAGAAAATGCTCGTACCGCCTTCGTGTGGGAGACCTTCATGAAGAACCCGGAAGCACAACGTGGTATGGCGAGTGCAGGTTTTAAGACCTATAGCTGAGCCATTCCATCCAATTAACATGATTGTGCTTGTGGAATGTTCCCGAGTCGGAATCAGGAATAGGATGTCGGCCAGGCTCCCGTAATTCGGAAGTGGTGTATCGCGGAAGGCTCGCGCGTTTCACATTACTAATCGGCCGGCAGACGACCAGCCGGCGCTCGGCGCTCCCCACCAATAAGAAGTCCGCATAGACTGGCAGTTTTCCCAGTTGACTGGTTTGGCTGGCGGAAGCCACTCTTTCCAAAAGCTAGCTTCAGGTGCTCTGGCAAGGCCTGGCACGAGAAACCAATGCCACCAGCTACAGGACAGCGCGCGTATTTCGGTATCCCTGAGTGGTTGCTTTCATACCGCAAAGACTGGTTGCGGCCCGACATCATAGCTGGACTCACGGCTGCTGCGGTGGTCATCCCGAAATCGATCGCCTATACCAGCATTGCCGGCCTGCCGCTTCAGGTCGGCCTGTACACGGCCTTTCTGCCGATGGTCATCTACGCATTCCTTGGCACGTCAAGGGTCCTGAGTGTAAGTACGACTACGACCATCGCCATCCTGACAGCGACCCAGCTTGAGGCAGTAGTCGCAAGCGGAAATGCGGAGTCCCTCGCAAGGGCCGCAGCCTCGCTGACCGTGCTGGTTGGAGCGATGCTCGTGCTCGCTTGCTTCCTGCGGCTCGGCTTCGTTGCCAACTTCATTTCTCAGCCTGTCCTCATCGGTTTTAAGGCGGGCATTGGCGTCGTAATCATCCTCGACCAGGTCCCCAAGCTGCTGGGCATTCATCTAGCCAAGGGAACGTTCCTCCAGCATTTGCTTTTTACAATCCGAAGCGTTCCGGAAACAAACCTGATCACATTGGCCGTCGGCGTTTGCATGATTCTGGTCTTGATCGGGGTGGAACACTTCGTGCCGAAGGCACCCGCTCCGCTCATCGCGGTGGCAGCAGGAATCGGCGGTGCTTATTTCCTGCAGCTCGGCTCACGCGGTGTTGATCTCGTCGGCTACATTCCTCGGGGACTGCCCTCTTTTACTGCCCCATCTCTCGGTTTAGCAACTCAACTCTGGCCCGGCGCTTTAGGCATCGCCCTGATGAGCTTCACCGAGACCATTGCTGCGGGACGCGCCTTCGCCCGGAATGACGAGCCACAGCCGCGGGCGAACCGGGAGTTGTTCGCTACCGGAATGGCACATGTCGGAGGCGGCCTGTTCGGAGCGATGCCCGGGGGAGGTGGTACTACACAAACTGCCGTAAATCGACTCGCTGGAGCGCGCACTCAGATGGCGGAGGTTGTAACCGCCGCTATGGCCCTCATCACCATGCTCTTGCTTGCGCCGCTGATCGCCCTGATGCCACAAGCCACGCTCGCAGCCGTCGTCATTGTGTATTCAGTGGGCATGATCAAGCCCGAGGAGTTCCGAGAAATTCTCCGCGTCCGCCGGACGGAGTTCATATGGGCAGTGATTGCCTTTGCCGGTGTTATGTTCGTGGGAACGTTGAAGGGAATCATCGTGGCGATCATCACGTCAATCGTGGCGCTCGCCTACCAGGTTGCGAATCCTCCGTTGCACGTGCTCGGACGCAAGCCGGGGACAAATGTTTTTCGGCCGTCCTCCAACGAACATCCCGAAGACGAAACCTTCCCGGGCTTGTTGATACTGAAGCCCGAAGGGCGAATCTTCTTCGTGAACGCCGAGCAGATTGGGCACAAGATCTGGATGCAGATTGAAATTGCGCAGCCCAGGATCATAGCCATCGATTTGAGCGCTGTATTCGATCTCGAGTACACCGCTCTCAAAATGTTGGCTGACGCCGAAAAGAAACACCGCGAGCGTGGCATTCGCTTATGGCTGGTTGGGATGAATCCAGAGGTGCTCTCGATGATCCAGAAGTCTTCACTAAGGGAAGCCCTCGGGCGCGAAGGCATGCACTTCAATCTGGAGACCGCGGTGACAAGATATCTCAGCGACGGCGCACCAAAAAGGTTGGACATCTAGAGATTTTTCGCCGTTGCACTCCAGAAAAAATGTAAGCTCGGAAACGCCCTCGCCCTCTGGCGAGACTCCACGCTAACCCAAATTGGCTGGCTGACGAGAAGCGCGTTTCCCGATTCCCTTGTTTCTCGATACGCTTGGTGCACCGATGTCTCAAACTATGCGGTGCAGGCGCATGAGCGTTGAAGGAAGACGATGACTTCGCAGACCACCGGCAAAGCACGCCTCATAATCACCTGGATTCTTAGAGTCCTGTTGGGCGTAACCTTTCTCGGGATCGGAATCGAAAAGCTCACCGGAACCATGGGGACCATTCCATTCTTCGACGCGATTGGCTGGGGACAATGGTTCCGCTACTTCTCCGGCGCGCTCGATACGGCGGGGGCACCACAAACTATCTCGCCCCGATTGAAATCCCATAGCTAGATCACCGCGTCCGCCGCAGACACCAGCGACTCACTTCAAACGACCCTATCGAAACTGCCCCCAAGCAGAGAACCGCGTTCCAACCCGCCTCATCTGCCGGGGGAGTCCCGATAGGGATCTAACGTTTTCCAGTACTAATCCTAAATGCGCGTAACTTCGGTTAGCCGGTCACCCCGAAGGTGACCGGGATTGCTTCCGAGAAGCCGATTACCCGTTACTGCGCTGAACTCGATAAGTGACGCCACGATTATGCGTTTCGTCGAAAAAACCGTAAAGAGCCTTTGATCGACCAGAAAGAACGGCGTTACCTCACTGCACCAACTCAAAATCGCCAGGTTTCCAGGTCTTGTCGAACCACGGTTGCAGCGGGCCGTACAGCCGCAGCAGGACGTTATAGCTCTTGCCGGGCATGGTCTGTATCCAATTGCCCTCATGGCCTTGGGGAGCCTTTGGCCCAAACCAGATGGTGTATGAACCGTCCGCATTTGGCTTCACCGATGGATTATTGCTGTCGAGGCCAGCCAGTTTTTGGTCCGTCTCCAGCATTGACCGATGCTGCCCGGAATAGACCATGAACGACCAGAAATTATTGAGCGGAATCGGGTGGGGCAACGTTACGTTGTATGTCTTGCCACCGTCGAGCTAATTCCCTTCCGCGTCCTGGGTAAGAAATCCGTAGACTGAGCCAGTCCCCACGGCAGGGGCGGCCATAGCGGGTGTGATGCCTGTCGCTAGGTAGTGGAAGAAGATGCGGTCGTCGAGAACGCGCTCTCCGTTGTTCATAAATTCGGAGCTCATGCCAGCAAAAGGAGAGGTCCACTTGCGATCAGGGTAGAAGAAGACGCTTTCCTTTCGAGGCGCGAAGGTGATGGCCCGTGCCTCGGCGTTACCGATTCCCACCGCTTCCGTCAAGATTCCTTTCATCCGGGCGTCAGGATTGAAGGGCTGACCTTTCTTGATGCCGATTGAAGGGAACAGTCCTACGAGTTCCGGATCGAAAGAGTCGGCAGGCTCGTACTGGATCACGGCGTTTAGCTCTTCGTAGAAGTGGAAGTCATTGGCATGAACGGTATTGACCTGCTTGCCGGAGAAATTTACGAATTGTTGCTGTGGTGGATTGGCCGCCTGGGCCAGCGGATACATGCGGAATTTTGCCTTCAGGGCATTTGCGGTTCCGGCGAAATCGTCGCCTTTGACGAAAGCGCGGAAGAATAGCAGATTGCGATAGCTAGGCGATTTGGCGACAAAGTAGCCGTCGGGGATAGGCCCTTTGTAATCCTGATGAACAAGCAGATATTTTCCGCCCTTTCCTTTATCCGGGCCAGTCAGGCCGATATCGGTTACCCAGCGGAAGTAGGCGTCATCCACTGGACCCAGGACACCCGGCGGGACTTCTACAACGACCGGGCCGTCTTTGATGTTCGCTTCCGCGAAGGCGTACATGGTTGTGGAGTTTGCCGTCAGGAAGAGCGAACGGGCATCCATCAATTCTTCAAAGATGCCCAGACCGCCGGGCTTGAGGCCGCCTTCCTTAAAGCCTTCCATTAGCGCGTAAACCGACGCTGCAGGAATTCCGTTCAGAAAGGCCTCCGAACCGCGGGTGAGATCGAGGAAGTCGTAAACCTTCTTGACTGTGGCCTTGTTTGGGGTTTCCATCAAAAAATTCAAGATCGCCAAGCATTTCGGTGTGAACCATGTCGGGCGTCTGGATCGATTCGGGAACTTTCGCGGCGAACTTTGGTTCTTGCGCGGTTGCCCTTAGCGCTAACATTACGCCGAGAAGTGCGACAGCTAGCACGGTTGTTGTCTTCATGATTGTTGGCCTCTCACATGTTCATCGTCGTGACTATACATGCCGAAGGCCGGCTTTTGATGGAAAACGGCTGCGTGTTGATTCAATTGCGTGTCACGTCCCGGCTTGTTTGAATGCTAGGTCAAAGAGCGCGCTATGGGCGATCGCCTTATCCTGCGCAGTGGTACTTCACCGCGCCGAACGACGCGACCGAGCCGGACTCTTCGCTCGTGCGCAAGATCGCAAGCTGAGGTTGCAGATTACGTTTCGCGCGGCTAAGAATATGTGCGACAGAGTTGAAGCAAAATCTAGGTGCGCGAGTCGCATCTGTCGATGAAAGGAAACGCCTCCGTGGAATCAGCCTCTGCATCGATCGACGAAAAAATTAAGCAACTTGGGGACTGGCGCGGGAAGACCCTCGCTCATGTCCGTCAGCTCATCCACAATGCCGACCCCGGCGTCCAGGAGGAGTGGAAATGGGCGAAGCCTGGGTCGCCCGGCACGCCCGTCTGGTCCCATGACGGCATCGTCTGCACGGGAGAAACGTACAAGCAGGTGGTGAAGCTCACCTTTGCTCGCGGAGCTTCCATCCCAGACCCGAAGAAGCTCTTCAATTCCAGCCTCGAAGGGAACGTGCGGCGTGCGATCGACCTCCGCGAAGGGGAGAACATCGACGAAGCGGCTTTCAAGCAACTCGTCCGCGCCGCGGTGGCAGCCAACTGCGCAGGGCTCGCTCAACGGGCAGCCAAAAAGAAGTAAGCCCGGCAGTTGCAGGAGAAACGAAGATGGCAGACCGATCCGGAACCCTCGCTGACGATCCGCTCAACGATCCTTTCAGGGGCCGGAACCCGACCAGTCACGAACGGATGACGGGCAAGCCCTGGGATGCGTCCTACAGCGACGGCCCAGCGCCGTGGGATATTGGCCGGCCGCAGCCGGCAATCGTGCGGATGGCCTCCAAAGGCGGATTCGCCGGAAGGGTGCTCGATGCGGGCTGCGGAACCGGCGAACACGCTCTTCTCATCGCCTCGCTGGGATTGCCGGTCCTGGGTGTTGACGTGGCTGAGACGGCACTGGCGATCGCCGGGAGAAGGCCGCCCGAGAAAACGCTGGCAGCCGTGGAATCGAGGTCGAGTTCGCCACCACCGACGCGCTCCATCTGGAGCGTCTGGGCCACAGGTTTGAGACGGTGCTGGACTGCGGACTGTTCCATACCTTCGACGGCGACGAGCGGCCACGATACGTGGCCAGTCTGGCGTCGGTAACCGAGCGCGACGGAACCGTGTATGTGTTGTGCTTCAGTGATGATGGTCCCGATACTGGCCCGCACCCCGTCAGTCAGGAAACGTTGAGAGAGGCGTTCAGCCCCGCCAATAGATGGAACGTCGTCACCATCGAACCTGACCGGATTCAGACGAGATTCCACCACGACGGCGCACCGGCCTGGTTCGCGACCATCAAACGGATCTAGACGGCCGGGCTGGTCAGCCCGTTGGGCGATCACGCGCGGCCACACACCACTCATCGGCTGATAAATAGTCTGACCAGCGAAAATACTTGGCCGACGATTTATCGCCAACCACTAAAATTAAAATAGAAGTAGAAGAGCCTGCCCCGTCCCGACAGGCTCTTCGCTCGTTCCCGGCTCTATTTAATTCAAAAGAAAGGAGAAACGTGCAAAGATTCTGGAATCAGAACTTTACGGACAGATCGCCACTTAACGCCAATAGAATCACATCTTTGCCAAAACCTTGGAAGGGGGGAGGGGTACCCTATTCTGGGTCGCTCCGCGCCCTGATTGGCATCGCCGGAACCCCAGCCACCGTAACCCCCGGCGGCACATCTCTGGTAACCACAGCATTCGCCCCCACCGTCGCCCCGTCGCCAATCGTTACCCCGCCGAGGACCGTGACCCCGCGCCCGATCCACACTTCCCTGCCGATCATGATCGGCCTGGCCGTGTGCCCCGACTGCCGGATGGTCGTTTCCCCGCTGCGCTGGTGGTTCGCATCGCGGATGCTCGAGTACTCGCCAATCATGGTGCCCGCGCCGATGGTGACCCCGGCCATGGCCACGATGTGAACGCCGCGTGAAATCACGACATCGTCCCCAATCTCGATCCGCGCATCATGCTGCGTTTCGAGATGCAGCCCCGCATACAGCAACACGTTCTCGCCGAATCGGATGTTGCGCGTGCCATCGACGAACGCTCGCCCCTCGATCACCAGCGACGCCGGCGCCCCCCCGGCCACATCCGCCGCCAGCCCCGCATGGGCATAGAGCCGTGTCAGGTTTTTTCGCACCCCGCGTGTCGAGCGCAGCACCGACGCAATCGCCCCGCTCAACGGTCCCTTCAGCCCCCGGCTCATCACCACGGCCTCGGCGGCGAAACCCGCCCGCCCTGCGTGTCGCTCCACGCCTGCTCCATCAGCGCGATCAGCTTGCGATGTTCCCGGGCCCGCGCCTGGCGCCGCTCGTCCTTGCTGAAGCTGTTACGCAGCACCACCAGGCGATAAAGCCCGATCTCCAGCATCTTCTCCCACCAAGCGCCCCATCCGTGATGCTTGCGGTAGTAGAGCAGTGTGCTGCGCATGCGCCACAGCACCAGCTGCGCGCCGGCCTTCGACATCTCCAGCGACTTCACCTGTCGCGACGACTCGCCGCCGATGTGCGTCACAACGATGTCCGGCCAGTACATGATCTTGTACCCGGCTTCCTTGATACGGCGGCACAGGTCCACCTCCTCCGAGTAGAGGAAGAACTCCGGATCGAACACCCCCGCCTTCCGTAGCGCCTCAGCGCGGATGATCGAGAAGGCCCCCGGCACCCAGTCGCACTCGCACGCCACCATCGGATCCGCCCACGTCCGATCAAACCTCCCGAACAGCCGCGACTTGGGAAACTTACCCGCCAGGCCCGTCATGACGAAGAAATCGGTCAGCAGCGAAGGAAACATCCGTGCCGACGGCTGCCACGCATCATCGCGTCCCACCAACCGGGCCCCCGCTAGCCCTACCGAAGGATTCTCATCCATGTACTGCACCGCAAGCGCGAGCGCACCGGCGCGAAGGAAGGCGTCCGAGTTCAGAAGCACCGGGTACCGCCCCCGTACCACCTCCAGCGCCACATTGTTCGCGGAAGCGAAGCCCAGGTTTACCTCGCTGCGAAAAAGCCGCACCTGCGGAAATTCGCGTTCGATCATCTGCGGCGAGCCATCGGAAGAGTGGTTATCGACAACCAATACCTCTACGCGCAGCCCCGCTGATTCCCGCTCCACCGACTCAAGGCATTCGCGCAGCACATCGCGCGTGTTGAACGAGGCGATCACAATCGAGACGTCAAAGGTATCGGCAGAAGTATTGTGACTAGAGTCGAGGATGGTCATGGACCCCGCGGATTCTATGAGCGGAAGCAGATTTCGAAAGTGGACGCCAGCACCTTCAGATTATCAGCCAGGTTGTAGCGCTCCGTTACCCGAGCCCTTGCCGACGCGCCCAGCCGCGCCCGCAGATCGCCATTGACCAGGAGCGACTCGATTGCGCTCGCCATAGACTCGACCGACGAAGCAGGAACCAGAAAGCCGTCTACATCGTCGCGAATCAGCTCCGGGATGCCGGCCACATTCGTGGTCACGCACGGGATCGCCATCGCCATAGCTTCCATAAGAGCTACCGGGATGCCCTCGGCAAAGCTCGCCAGGGCGAAAATATCGGCCTGCTGCAGTTGCTGTCTCGTCTGTTCATGGTTGAGCGCGCCGCGAAAGATCACGTGCTCTCCCATCCCGTTCGCGGCCGCTTCGCGCTTGAGGCTATCCATGTCTGGACCGCTGCCTACAAAGATCAGTCGCCCCGCGTGGCCCTTGGCGTGCAGAAGCGAGAATGCTCGCAGCAAAATATGTTGTCCCTTTGCCGGGACCAGGCGTCCAACGCAGACGATCTGCGGGGGAAGGTCCGACTCGTGTGAAGCGGGCTTGAACTCTCCAACGTCAACGCCCAGCCGAACTACGTGCATCTTGTCCCAATGGGCTGGGTCACAGTACTTCATCAGCTGGCTTTGGCAAAAGTCGCTGATGCAAAAGATAAATTTCGCCCGTTCAATCTTGCGGGGAAGATAACAGTAGTCAACTTCATAGAATTCTTCGGGCCCATGAATCGTAAGTGAGTAGTCGAACTTCCAGATCTCAGCAGCCACCATCGCCACCGTAGCCACTGAACCACCAAAGTGAACATGAAGATGACGTAAGCTACGCTTCTTCATCCAGCGACCGAGAAGAAATGCCTCAACCGTGTAAAAGAAAGCGTAAATTTTACGAATTAGGTCCCAGCCACCCATCGTGAGCGCAACTCTGGCGCCGCGAATAAACACAGCGGGATACACGAAGATCGTAGTTACTACTACGCAAATAGCTTCCCAGATGGTTGTTCGTTTTAGGCAATAGGTACTCGCAGCTTCCTGTGCTTCAACAGGAGGTAGTTCAGACACTGTCCGATCGGGTGGGTTGACGGACGCAACCTCAATCTCAAAACCAAGCTGTCGTAGACCCAGAATCTCTTTTAGAAAAAACGTGTGAGAGATAGCTGGATATTGGCTCAGAAAGTAGGCCATGCGTTTTTTTTCAGATTGCAAGGTCATTTTTTCGCTGGTAATGATTTAGAGTAATAAAAAAGCATAAAAATTAGTTACTTTCAGCTCATCCCTGAGCCGTTGTCTGCCGATTACCAAAATTACAGATTGCTAATCTGAGCGGAGAAGAAACGGCACGAGATAAAGGGTTCATCTGTGGAATCGGGCGATGTATGTATACTCACCCACACAAGTCCCGCAAAGCAGTAACTAAAAACACATAAAACTAAAAGTTCTTTCCCCGTTCATTTGCACGGTTGTCACATAACGGAGGTAATTCATGCGCTCGTGGTCCCCAAACATACAGTCGCAGTATGTCATTTTCCTTTTCCTCTTGCTACTCGCCAGCCTGACATCTGAGATGCGCGCTGGCGCCCAAACTGTCGCCATGACGGACTCGGCAGTGATTGGCAGCAATGCCCGGCCTGGCCTCAACCTCGGACAGCCGTCCGGCTCGTATCCCTTTTTCAAGAATTATCTGGCTTTCGGCAATCCGGGCTTTGAGCCGATGATTGATCAACAGATCTACCAGTTCCAGGCCCCGCAGGCAGTTTCCTCGCCTACAAGTTTTCAGTGGAACGTGAACAACACTCAATACTCGAGCTACGACGCCAACCAGTGGGCCGGAGCCACATTCACCGTCGTTCAGGGATCGTATGCAAGCGGAAACTCTGATCCGGCCCTCGGGTGCACAGGCACAGTCAAGTCGAGCGCGAATCAAAGTGGCGCAGGCCCCATCTTTGTCATCAACCCCGCAACCAATCAGGGATCCAGCGGTTGCGCGGGTAACCTTGGTGCTCCCGGCCAGGTCATCGTCGTCTCTACCAATAACAGCATGCCCAACGTTTACCCGACGCCGACCAGCGTTTGGCAGGCAGGCGCCAACGGACTCCTCGCAGCTCCCTCATTGAGCGGCGGTGCATCTCTGTCTTCCGAGACAACCGACCTTTGCGCAACCTGCGGAACTCAATCGCTTCTCTTCACTGTTCCCGCCGGAGGCAGCGCATCACTCAGCACCGGCAGCTTGCTTAATACGGCAAGCGAAAAAACTGTAGTACTCAACGGAGCGTATACCGTCTCGTTCTGGGCCAAGTCGAACGCCGCTGTTGCACCGAAACTCAGCATCTCCGCAGTCCCTCGCGTCGGGTCGGCATGCTCGCAGACGTACAGCGGCACAACCAGTCCGGCTATCAATTCCGCATGGACGGAATACAGCTTCACCTGCAACTTCACCGAGAGCGCAAGCAGCGGTGGACCCTACCCGTTCTTCATCACCTTCACCGTCACTCCGGCAACCTCGGCGGCAACCAGCCTCGAATTCGATAACTGGTCCTTCACCCGCAATGAGGACACCAACCCCACCGTCTACTCTGACGCCTACGTGAATGCGCTCCAGGCCTGGTGCCAAAGCTCAAGCAACACTACCGGACCCGCCTGCACGCTGCGTTACGGTCCCTCGCCCGATTCAGAAGTCATGTCGAACTGGGTCAAGCCTCAGTTTGAGCACCGCCCGTCGATCGAACAGTTCTCAGCCATCTCTAATGCCTACAGCACCGACAAGACCGGCATCTACGACTTCCTGAATCTCTGCGCCTACGTGGGCGCAACCCCCGTGCTCATCTTCCCCATCACGATGTCGACCACTGACGCCGCGAACCTGGTTGACTTCCTGGAAGGGTCCACGTCCACGCCGTACGGCGAGATTCGCGCCAGTCTCGGCCAGGTAACTCCATGGGTCGGAGCTTCGGGCTCTCCTTTTTCGACCATCTATCTGGAGTTCGGCAACGAGAATTGGAATGCCGGATTCCTCGGGCACACGCTGGGCTACGACATCTCCTCTAGCAACTTCTACGAGGACTACTCGCTGCGCGCGAAGACGGTATTCGCTGCAGCACGCGCCCGTCAGTCCGCCGAGGGTTACAGCCAGTCCGGGACAAAATGGGTCTTCAACGCTCAGACGGCGGGGGGTGGTGACGGCGGGGCAGCGTCCGTGGCGCGAGCCGACGTTGTCGAAATCAACGGATATACCGCCTACAACATCAACAACACAAGCACATCGGGCTGCATGAGCAGCGGATCAACCAACGCCACCTGCCCGCTCTACGGTCCCACGCTGACCGAACCCTACTCCAACACGCATGATCCCAATTCGACGAGCGGTTTTGCTCAAGCGGTCTCCAGGATCCAGAGCGAAACCGGCTGTGGACCGAATGGCAACGCGAATTGCCAGGTGATGGTCTACGAGCAAAACACCGGCACCTTCAACGCCAGCACCGCCGGACCTTTCACTCAGGCGGTTTCCGACTCGTTTATTCAAGCCGGATTCCAAGGAATCGTAGCCGCCGACCAGATGGGCGAAAACGACGCTGCCGGAGTCATCAATCAGAACGAATATCAGGCCCTCCAGTATTACTTCGGTGAGGGAGGCGTCAACGTCCACATGTGGGGCACGATGCTCGACACCGGGGGAGACTGCTCCAACTACAACTCTTCGAGCTTCGGTGGCAGCTACTGCCCGCGCCCGCAGATGCTGGGAGCGCAGGTCTACAACTGGTGCAAGATCGGACCGATGGTTCAGACCTCGTGGACCTCGAATCCGACCTACAACCTTCCCGCCAACAACAACAGCGTCAACGCGATCAACGGGGTTCCGGTCCTGCGCAGCTACGCCTTCGCGCAGGGCAATGAGCGCTGCATCGTCATTGTGAACGCGGACGTATACGGCGCCTATAACGTAACATTCACTGGCACAAATGCGCCTGCCAGCGGCGTCACTACCTATCAGTTCGCTCCCGGCGCACTGAACACGGTGAACGAGGCCAGCGCCCTCACGAACACTTCCACCCTGGAAGCTCCGATGGGCAACACTACTACCCCCGGGGTTAGCGTTGCCTCCGGCTATTCGTTGCCTGCCCACAGCGTAACTGCCTTCATGTGGGAGACGAACGGCACCGGCAGCACGGCAACGGCGGGCACTCCCACCTTCTCTCCAGCGGGAGGTACGTTCAGCTCGGCACAAACGGTCACGCTCTATTCCTCTACCTCAGGCGCGACGATCTACTACACAACCAACGGAACCACTCCCTCGAGTTCATCAACGAAGTACACCGGCCCGATTACCGTAAGCGCGACCGAGACGATACGCGCCCTCGCCGAAGTCTCGGGCGACAGCAACAGCGCGGTGGGCTCGGCAACTTACACCATCAACGATCTCGTCGCCGCAGCGCCGACGTTCACTCTTGCGTCTGGAACGTACTCCGCAGGGCAGTCGGTATCCCTTAGCGATGCCACCGCTGGCGCGACGATCTACTACACAACCAACGGGACCACCCCCAGCACTTCATCAACGAAATACACCGGAACCATCACGGTCAACGCAACGGAAACAATCGAGGCGATTGCCGTGGCCACCGGTTACGCCAACAGTGCCGCATCCACGGCGACCTACACCATCGCCACATATCCCACGACCGCGACACCTGTGCTGAGTCTTGCCTCCGGCACCTACAGCTCTGCGCAGACTCTGACGATCGCTGACGCAACTTCAGGGGCCGTCATCTACTACACAACCAACGGATCGAGACCCACATCTTCGTCTGCAAAATACACCGGCCCCATCACGGTCAGCGCGACGGAAACGGTTGAGGCCCTCGCTCTCGCATCGGGCGACCTCACGAGCGCGTTAGCCAGCGCAACCTACACCATCAGCTCCTCCGGTTGCTATGGGTGCGTAGGCGGGTCTGGATCAGGGTCCGCATCAGGGTCCGGGACTCTGCCCGCTCCGACCTTCAGCGTCCCTGCCGGAACCTACACCTCCGCACAGACGGTGCCCATCACCGATGCGACGGCCGGCGCAACCATCTACTACACCACCAACGGAACGACGCCAAACACTTCGTCTACCAGGTACACGGGTCCGGTGACGGTGAGCACGACCGAAATGATTGAGGCAATCGCAGTGGCGTCGGGCTACACCAACAGCTCCGTTGCCGCGGCGTCCTACTTCATTTCGGTCTCAGCGCCCTCCGGTCCCGTTACGGTTCCAACGGGAAATGTCTTCACCTTCACCAGCTTTGCCGGCTCTCAGTCTCAGCTGGATCTGAATGGAAACGCCAAGCTCGATGGCTCCGAGCTCCAGCTGACCGATGGAAATCTCTATGAGGACAGCTCGGCCTGGTATGCAACGACCGTCAGCGTGAACTCCTTCACGACTGATATCGCCTTCCAACTCACCAACGCTATCGCCGATGGGTTCACATTCACCCTTCAGGGTTGGGGTTCTCGCGCCTTGGGTGCGGGCGGCGCCGGGCTAGGGTACGCCAATCTCCCAGCCAGCGTGGGCCTGAAGATTTACCTGGACCACATCGGTACCGACACTGAGTCTACCGGCCTTTTCACGAATGGTTCAGCGCCATTCGCGGCCGCAGGATCGGTACCCCTGGCGTCGTCCGGTATCAACCTGACTAGCGGTGACGAGATGATGATGCATCTCGTCTACAACGGCACCACACTTACGATGACACTGACCGACACCGTGACCAATGTGTCGTTCACCCACGCCTTCACCGTCAACATCCCCTCGATTGTTGGCAGCAGCACCGCTTACGTCGGGTTCACAGGAGCCAGCGGCGGGGCTGGAGCCAACCAGCAGATACTCAGCTGGAGCTACTCCAACTAAGCGCAACTCTAACCAATCACTAGTCTCTTAAAACAGGCCGGAAGAGGAGCAAACCAGTTCCTCTTCCGGCCCTCGTTTTTTTCGTCCTATTGAACCGCTGCTCCGTTGAACACACCGAACTCCCGAATCCCCGCCTGGCCAGAGGTTTGGAGCAGTTTCAGCCGAACGCCGGTTGCCGTCACCGAATCAAAAATATCGATCTTCTTGTGCCCGATCGCGTAGGCATGCACCACCTGCTTCCACTTGCCTTGGAACATCACTTCGACCGAGTATTCTTCGACATGCTGACCGTCGTTCAGCCTCTCCAACATCATCAGCCGATCGAAGGTGACCGGGTGAGGGAACGTCACCGTCAGCGTCGGCACACTGCCGTCTGCAACCGGCGACCAGAATGTATCTCCATCACCATCGAGGGCGCGCTCTTCGTCCCTGCTCACAGCTTCGTGATGCAGGGCCAGATTGTTCCCGTACACCGCCTTTACCCGGGCTCCGAACTCCGCCAGCCGCGCAACGTCCGCCGCGGGAATTCTTCCTGTCCGATCCGGCGCCAGCCCAAGCATCAACTGAGCGCCTCGTCCTACCGTGTTGTTGTATTCATCCATCAGCTCATCGACACTCTTCAGCGTCGCGTCCGCATTCGGATGCCAGAACCACTGTTCCCGGTGCAGCGGCGTATCTGCCTCCACCGGACGCCATCGCAGATATCCTGCGCGATCCACCACGTTCCAATTTTCAAAGGGAACTTTGCCGCTCTCCGTCCCCACCCACCGCAGATCGGCGTACTTGTAGAGCGCCACATCGGCAAAGACCATGGTGTTTGGCTGATACGTCCGCAAGTGCTCGATGATCGTGTCAAAGTCATAAGTCCGCCCCGCACTTCCCGCGCCATCCAGCCAAAACTCCTCCAGCGCCCCGTAACCTGTCGAAAGCTCTTCAAGCTCGGCCAGGTAGTATTTGTCATACTCCGCAGGATTGGCATAGCGCGGCTCATGCCGGTCCCAGGGTGAGAGGTACACTCCAAACCGCAGCCCCGCCTTTCGCGCCGACTCGCTCGCCATTCGCACCAGATCGCCCTTGCCTTCCAGCCACGGACTGCTCTTGACCCCATACTCGGTCTGCGCGCTCGGCCATAGCGTAAAACCGTCATGGTGTTTCGCGACCAGCACGACATAGCGGATTCCGGCCGACTTTGCCGCTTCCATCCACTGGTCTGTATCCACGCGCTCGGGACTGAAAACCCGCGGCGAAGCCGTGCCGTCTCCCCACTCGCGATCAAGAAAAGTATTTGTCCCGAAGTGGATGATCGCGCCCATCTCCAGATCCTGCCAGTCAAGCTGCTGGGGACTGGGCTTCACATCGGTGACATTCTGGGCCGTACTAGAGGGCGGAAAAACCGAAATCAGCGCGAGAAGGATCAGAACAGAAAGACGTCGCAAGCAAGCCTCCAACACGGACAGCTTACTTGATCGAACTCGCCCAGCGGGCGCGTGTCACTTCGGCTTCGCCTTAAGCTCCGAGAGGTTGCTCTTGGCCAGCACCACTTCCACACTCTTGAGATGTCTCCGCATCGCCGCCCGCGCACCCACCGCATCGTGCGTCGACAAGGCGGTGAAGATTGCCTTGTGCTCCGCCAGTGTCCGCTCCTGGTTCGCCATGTGTCCCGTAAGCTGGCTCAGCTTGTGAAACATCGGTGAGAACATCCCATGCCATAACCGGGCTACCAGGTCCGCAAGAACGCTGTTCCCTGCGACATTCGCAATCAGGACGTGAAACGCCTGGTCGGCCTCACGGGCATGAGCCCCGGAGGCCACGATCTTTTCCATGTCATGGATCGTCCCCTCGATCGCAGCCAGATCGCTGTCGGTAGCGCGAACCGCCGCCTCCGCCGCGACTTCTCCCTCGATCAGCAGCCGGGCATGCAGCAGCTCGAATGGCCCCGGCCCGGCGTCCATCATCGGGAAGAGCAGCTTGCCGCGATCGCGGATGTACGTGCCCGAGCCGGTTCGAATCTCTACCAGCCCTGCAATCTCCAGCGCAATGAGCGCCTCCCGCACCACCGGACGACTAACCCCTAGCTGCAGGGCCAGGTCCTTTTCCGCCGGTAGACGGTCACCCGCCGAGATGCTGCCTGCTTGAATCTGCTGCTTGATGCGCTCAGCCACCTGTTGATACAGGCGTCTGCTTATGATCGGATCCAGCGCCATTCCATCCACATCCATTTCTGAGGGTAGGTCTCTATCGTATGTCACGTCGCCTTTTCCAATTCGCATCCCCAGACAGGTAGGAGCGGGATCCGCATGTCGGCCGTTGAAGGACGCCAAGCTGCCTGACAGGTTTACTCCGATATAGTGGCGGCGTCAACTGGCGCATCTCCGTCATAAACGCTTCGGACGCCTGGTTAATCGCTTTAGTTTCAGAGAAACGTCCTGGAATTAGCAACTGCCTACGCGCGCCACCGTAACCGATAGGGCACGCGCTTGGAAGCAGATGGTAAAAATCTGTCTTACAGCTTGACAAGTCTACGCCGACGCAACTAACGTGCGCCGTGGCCGAAATTTCCTTCCTGCCGACCGGCCTTCACGTTTACCAGCACCTCATTGAATTCAAAGACGCGCCGTTCTTGTATTGCAAATAAGCACGCGCGGAGAAGTCGAAGTTCGAACCATTTTTCGGAGGAAGTGATGACGAAGAAACCCACCGCTGCAGTCCACAGGACTGCAATCTCACCCGCCAGCTTGCTCAGAGGCCTGGCAGCCGCCCTCCTTCTGGCGCTGCTGCCGGTGCTGATCGCGTCTCTCGCCACGATACAAGCCCATGCGCAGGCCGTTTCCGCAACCCTCGTCGGGACGGTCACCGACTCAACCGGCGCCAGCGTACCGGGCGCAAAAATCACCATCCAGGAATTAAGTACTGGAATCAGTCGCGACACAGTCTCGAATGAGAGCGGCAACTACACCTTCCCCGACCTCACACCCGGCACCTACTCGGTTGTTGTCGCAGCCAACGGCTTCAAGAAGGAAACCCGCCCCAGTATCGATGTGGTAGTCAACACCACCACTCGTGTTGACCTCGCCCTCCAACCGGGTAGCGCTACCGAGACCGTCACCGTCACCACCGCACCCGCCATCTTGCAGACCGATCGCGCCGACGTGAGCACGAACCTTGAATCTCACACTCTCCAGACCATGCCAGTTTCGGTCAATCAGAACTTTCAGAGCCTCCTCACTCTGGTTCCCGGCGTTGGTCCTCCGGTCTTCCAGCACTCGCAGTTTTTCAACGCGGCCAGCTCCATCCAGGCAGAGGTGAACGGCCAGCCCCGCGAAGGCAACAGCTTTCAGATCGAAGGCGTCGACGACGACGAACGCACCGGGCTTCTCCAGATCCTGATTCCGCCCATACAAGCCATCCAGACCGTCGACGTCTCGACCAGCAACTATGACGCCGAGCTCGGCCGAGCCATCGGCACCGTCAGCAACGTGATCATCAACTCCGGCACCAACCAGTTCCACGGCATGGTCACGGAGTACCTTCAGAACAGCGCATTCGACGCCCGCGCCTACTTCAACAAGAGCGTCGGGCACCTCGCATACAACTACTTCGGAGGCGGCCTCGGCGGCCCCATCCTCAAGGACAAACTCTTCTTCTACGGAGACTACTTCCGCTCTCCCGATCATGAGGCCAACTCGAACATCCTCAACATCCCTCCTCCGCAGTGGTACACCCCTAACGCGCAGGGCAATATCGACCTCAGCGGCCCGCTACAGGCCAATGGCAAAGGACAGATCTACGATCCGGCAACCGGCAATCCCAACGGCACCGGACGCACTCCGTTCCCCAACAACCAGATTCCCTACAACCGCGTGAATCCCGTATCCATCAATCTCATGAAGCTCTTGCCGGCGCCCAATGCGAATCTGGGAACCAGCACAACCACGGCAGCGAATGACTACTCGGTAAATCTTCCCTTCCAGAAAACAACTGAGCGCTACGACATCAAGATCGACTATCAGATCACGCAGAAGGATCACCTGAGCGGCCGCTACAATCGCCAGAACATCAATACCTTCCAGGCTCCGGCCTTCGGCGCGGCGGGCGGCGGACCTGCCCAGGGAGCATTTGCCGGCACCGGCACGCAGGGCACTTACAGCACCGGGCTCAACTATGACCGCGCCTTCTCGAGCACCCTCCTCACTGAAGCCCGCGTCGGCGTAGCGCATTACAGCAACAGCGCTACACCCACCGGCTACGGAACCGACTATGCGACGCAGACCGGCATTCCCGGCGTGAATATCAGTCAGTTCACCAGCGGTCAGGTGGGCATACTGATGAATGATTTCAGCACCAACCCGCTCATCGGCTACTCCGCCTCACTCCCTTGGATCCGAACCGAAACCAACATCGATGTAGTCAACCACTGGACGAAGATCGTCCGCAATCACACCTTCAAATTCGGCGTCGATCTCCGCCGCATCCATGACGACCTGCTCCAGGACCAGACCTTCAGCCCGCGCGGACTCTTCACCTTCTCTGAAACCAACACATCAGTAAACCAGACGGGCGTCGCAACCAATATCGCCAACCAGATGGCCAGCTTCCTCATGGATGAACCTTCGCAGACCGGTCGGGACATCAACACCTACTTCCCTGCATTTCGCGCCTGGTGGTTCTTCGCCTTCGCCGGAGACAAGTGGCAGGTCACGCCGAAGCTGACCATGGACCTTGGACTTCGCTGGGAGTTTTATCCGCCTGCAACTCCCGCAAAGTCCGGCGGCTTTTCCAACTACAGTCCGTCTACTCATTCTCTGGTCATCGCTGGCCTGGGCTCGAACCCTTCCAACCTTGGTCTTGACACCAGATACACCTACTTCGCACCGCGCGTTGGATTTGCCTACCGCGCAACCGAGCAGACAGTCGTTCGCGGAGGCTTCGGCGTCAGCTATACGCCTTTCGAGGACAACACCTACGCCTATAACTACCCTGTTCGCGCCAACAACAGCTATCAGCAGCCGAACAGCTATCAGCCTGCGGTTCTGGCCGACGGCGTCACAGCGGCCACCTTCCAGGCGGGCTTTCCGGCACCAGTCCCAGTCGTGATTCCGAGCAGCGGGATACTCGACGTAACCTCAAGCAAGTCCCTTCTCAGCCAGTCCTATGTCGAAATTCCCAAAAGCTATCACAACCCCTATGTGGAGTCATGGAACGTGGCCGTCCAGCAGGCTCTGCCGGCACAGTTCTCACTTCAGCTTTCCTACGTCGCGAACCACGGCGTTCACATCGGTTCGTCTCAGAACATCAACCTTGCACCCGCGCTCGGGCTCGGTAGTGCCGGCTATCCGGAAAACATCGCCTTCGGACGGACCGCTGCGACCAATGTCTATTTTGTGGGTTACTCCTCTAACTACCAGTCCTTGCAGGCTCAGCTGAATCGCCGTTTCGCCAACAGTCTGGGCATGATTACTTCATTCACCTGGGGCAAGGGTCTGGGCTATCAGACAGGCGACGACGGAGCCCTGTTGTTCTGGCTCGACCAGCGCCATAACTACGCGCCCAACGACTATGACCATCGCCTCAATTTCGAAGAAAGTCTCACTTACGAACTTCCCTTCGGTAAAGGCAAGCGCTGGGTGAGTTCCGGAGTCGCGTCCTATGTAATCGGCGGTTGGAAGCTCGGGGCTATCATCTCTATCTACTCCGGGCTGCCGTTCAACGTCGAGGCAAGCGGCGCAAACATCAACACCTCGGGTGAGCAGCAGATGGCGAATCTCGTGGGCGGCTACCACGTCCTTCACCACATTGGGACAGGACACCAGTGGTTTGATCCCACCGCCTTTGCTCAACCTGCCGGCTGTCCCAAGACAGGCGCATGCCCCATCGAATACGGCACAACGATCGGCAATGTCGGCCGCAACGCGTATTACGGTCCCGGCTACATTCAGGACAATGTCTCGCTCTTCAAGACCTTCCCGATCAAGGAGAGCCTCGGTTTCGAGTTCCGTGCTGACGCCTTCCAGCTCAGCAACACCCCTCAATTCAACAGTCCGAACAGCACGTATGGCAGCACTACGTTCGGACAAGTAACCAGCACCATCGGCAGCGGCACCGGAATCAACGGCATCGGAGGCGGCCGTGCATTGCAATTCTCCGGAACACTCCGCTTCTAAGTTTCGGCCTGCGGGTTCCGAGTGCCTCCCTCTTCGGAACCGTGCAGCCTTGATTCACTGATCGCTTCCTCCCGGCCTTCGCTGGTTCGTCTTCATCCGACGCATCCGGCGAAGGCCGCCATCTCATCTATCCTGTTTAGGCAATCCCTATACGGAGGAGTGATGTCCGCATCGCGTCGCGATTTTCTGATTGGCCTCGCCGCCGCAGGCGCAGCCGCCGGATTCCCAGCCACCAATGCCCGGGCAGCTTCGCAAACTTCATCCTGCCCATTCCGCCTCGCTGTCATCAACGACGAGATCACAGAAGACTTCGACCGCGCCTGCCAGATCGCTTCACAGGACTTCGGCCTCCAGTGGATTGAGCTTCGCGGCATGTGGGGCAAGAACCTCACCGAGCTCGACGCGAAACAGATCGACGATGCACGCCAGATCCTCAACAAATACAAGCTCCGCGTCACCGACATTGCCAGCCCGCTCTTCAAGACCGACTGGCCCGGCGCGCCGCTCTCCAAACACAGCCCGAGACACGACCAGTTCCACGCCGACTTCGACTTCAAACAGCAGGACATACTTCTCCAGCACTGCATCGAGCTGACGAAGGCCTTCAACACCGATCGCATCCGCTGCTTTGACTTCTGGCGTCTCGACGACCCCAAGCTCTATCGCGACGCCATGAACAAGAAACTCGGCGAGGCTGCGGAGATCTGCGAGAAGCACGGCGTTATCCTGCTGCTCGAAAACGAAATGGCCTGCAACACCGGCACCGGAGAAGAAGCTGCCGCCGTCCTCGCCGCCATCCCCAACAAGAACTTCATGCTCAACTGGGACCCCGGCAACGCCGGCACCTTCCCCGGAAACACGCCCTATCCCAACGGCTACGACTCTCTGCCCGAAGACCGCATCGGCCACTGCCACTGCAAAGATGTGAAGCGCGACCCCGACGGGAAATTCGAGTGGGAGCTGGTCGGCGGAGGCATCATCGACTGGGTCGGCCAGTTCCGCGCCTTGAAAGCTCAGGGCTACCACTACGCCGTCAGTCTCGAAACCCACTGGCGCGGCGCCGGCACACCCGAAGCCTCCACCCGGATCAGCATGAAGGGCCTGAAAGACGCGCTGCAAAAGGCCGGAATTACCTGCTGATTCGCTTGCGGACTAACGAAGCGTCTGCTTATTGCGTGGGCGCAGCCGTCGCCGCTGGAACCTGACTCGCATCCCCGAGTAATTCCCAGCGCTGCAGTGAGAGCGGCACGTTGCCGTTGTTCCAGACGAAGTCGTTGAACTTCAGCATTAAAAAATCCGCGCCCTGCTTAACCTTGGCGTCCGCCAATAGCTGCATGATCTGCAGCTTGCCGATCTGGTACGAGATCGCCTGCCCCGGCGTGCTCGAAAACATGGCGGCTTCCCCGAGCGCCGTCCCGCGATCCATCGGCACAGTCTTCGCCAGATAATTTGCCGCCTGCTCCAGCGTGAACTCGCCCAGCGCCAGCTTCACATCCACCTCGACGCGCAGCGCCCGCAGCCGCATGAAGTTATAGATCGTCGCCCGCGTGTGCGGATTGTCATCGAAGAACCCCGCCTGCAGCATCATCTCTTCGGCGTAAAATCCGATACCCTCATTTGCATTTGAGTCGTAGTAGTGACGCCGGATCGGATCATCGTTATGCCAGCCGAGGCAAAGTTGGAAGTAGTGTCCCGGCACGCCCTCATGCACGAGAATCGGCCGCGGATCGTGCGCCGTCGATAGCGCAAAGTAACCCAGATCCAGACTCGGCTTGCGAATATAGCTCGTCCCGTTCTCATTCAGACGCGTTGGCCCGGTCAGATCGTCAGTGACGCCCATCTCCTCGAACGGCTCGAGATAAGCAGGCAGCAGCAGATTCCGGTAGTGTCTCATCCACTCCGGCACACTCAGTATCTTCTGATCGACGAGAACCGCGCGCACCTTCTCCTCGTCAACCTTCTCCGCTGCAATCTGCGCATCCGCATTGGGAAAGATCGTAGCCGCAGGCAGCCCCGCAAGCCGCGCCTCCTGGTAAGCCTCAAACGCCACCGACCGGCTCCACTCCAGGCTGGCCATCTCCAGCAACTGCTCTGGCGTATACGGCAGCAGGGCCACATTGCGCAGGAAGAAAACATAGTTCTCGCGCCCGATCGCCGTGTCTTTACGAGCACCGGGCAGCTTGCTCTCCAGCCATTGCCGATACTGCGCCAGCGCGCTCACCGCCGCCGGCATCGCCTGTTCAAGCGTCTTGCGATTTGCCTCCGCAAGCTCCGGCCCCAGCGCCGACACCATCCGCTGCGTGCGTTCCTGGACATGATTCAGCGCATCGATTGCCAACTGCACAAACGGCTGCCGCATGTCGGTTAGATTCTGCTTCGCGGTCTCGATCGTCGCTGGAATCTGCTTCATGCGGGCCACAATCTCCCGCTGCCGGCTTTCCGAAAACGGAGGAGGAGGCAGCAACAGAATGAACACCGATCCCAGCGTCTGGTCGACATAAAACTGTGGATCCCGCTTCCAGTTCTCCTGAACCGCTAGTTCCCATCGCACCCGCGCCAGCGCCGATCCAAGCAGCCTGTAATCGACCTGCTCATCTACCGCTGCCCCGGCCGAAGGGGCAATCGCCTTCCACCTCTGGTCGAAGGCCGCAAGCTGATCGAGCCGCTCTGCAATTGTTTTCGCCGACCAGTCGACGACAAAACCCTCCGGCCGTGCGATGCGCGGAATATCGTCGTTCGTGAATGGTTGTTCCTGCGCCCGCCACTGCCAGAAGCTCTCGCTCAACTCCGCAAGGCTCTCGGCACGGGCACAAAGGTTGGTGACGAACACCAGAGACAGGACAACCATGCACCGTAGGAAGTTCAAGGGCGGCTCCAGCACTGATTTTCTAAAGTGGAGAAGCCAGTGTATCCCGGCGCCTCGAAAAGGGACTCCAAAATTTGCCACGAGCAGCTCTCCGCAATCGAATTTCGTTGATTTTTGCGCATCAAATATGATGCAATTAATATTCAGAAATGGAGAACGCTGTATGGCAGCTTCTTTAGCGCTTCCTAACGTTCCCGGTTACAGATCTGAATCCCCCGCTGACCTGTCCGATCCCGCAACACGCCGCCGCCTCAGCCCCGCAGCCGTCAAAGGCTTCCTGGCCGTCATGGACAAGTGGGATCTGCGCGATCCCGATGCACGCCAGCTTCTCGGCGGCATGTCCACTGGCTCGTACTACGGGCTCAAGAAGGACCCGAAGGGCCGCACCCTCGATCAAGACATGCTGACGCGCATTTCTCTGACCATCGGCATCTTCAAAGCGCTGAACATCCTCTACAGCCCGAAGCTCGCCGACGCCTGGATGACGCTGCCCAACAGCAATCCGATCTTCCGTGGACTCACACCCGTCGCCTACATCATCCAGCGCGGCCAGCCCGGCATGATCAGCGTCCGCCAACTCCTCGACGCCCGCCGCGGAGGCCAATAGCGCACCCCCATGCCGCTCCCCCAGCCCCCCACAGTCCGCATCCCCGTCGCCTCGGTCGACCTCGCGAACACGCATCGCCTCATCCCCGCGAAGTACAGTAGAAGCGGCACTGTCCTCTCGCGTCTGACCGACGACGAACAAATGCTCGACGAACTCCTCGAACTGGACGGCGCCACCAACGACCGCCTCCTCGGCGAGGAAGGCCTGCTTCCCGGCATCGGCGTGCATGAGCTGGTCTACGGAATCGACTACGCCCACATCGTCAACGCCGCCTTCACGCACGCCGCCCCCGACGGCGGCCGCTTCAACTCGAGCGAACGCGGCGCGTGGTATGCCGGCCTTGAACGCGAAACTTCGCTCGCCGAAGTCGCCTTCCATAAGCAACGGCAACTGGAGGAAGTCGCCTGGCCCGAAGACGAGATCGCCATTTTTGACGACTATGTCGCCGACTTCACCATGCCTGCGCATGACCTGACATCAGCCCGTCCACAATTCCGCAAATATCTCCGCCCCGAACCCATCCCGGAGTGCTACGCGGAACCGCAAGCCCTTGCCTCGGACCTGATGGCCCGCCAATCAAACGGCATCCTCTATCCGAGTGTCCGCCGCGACGGCGGTCAATGCCTTGTCTGCTTTCGCCCCGCACTCGTCTACAACGTCCGCCGCGGCAAGCGGCTGCAATTCACCGTGCGCGCCGGAGAGCCGTTTCGCGAACCGGATGCCCGTGAGATTTCTATTCGGGAAAAATAAAGAGCACTACTGGCCGGGACGCCAGTTTCCGGTGGCCGACCCGTCGGGACTCGCGACCACTACCACATAGCCATCCGGATCACGCATCCAGCACTCCGAGTGATTCGGGCCGCCATCACCCTCCGGCGGATTTCGGTGCCGGGGCATGACAATCTCCGCGCTCATTTCAGCGGCGCGCTGTATTACGGCATCGAAATCGTCTACTTCGAACCACAACAACACACCGTTGCCATACGGCTTGTCATCGCGATTGCCGATGAGCCCGTGATGGTGTTTCACCTCAAAGCTGTGCAGTTGTATGACAAGCCTGCCGTTCGAAACCAGCCGCTCGTATTCCGGACCGCCATGATCGCTCCGCAGTCCGAGCAAGCGCTGATACCACCGGCTGCTTGCTTCCACGTCAGTTACGGCAATGAGAGGTTGAGGACGCATCGCAAGCTAGTATAGAGTGCCTATTCACCCTTGTATTTCTGGAACAGCTCCGGAAATTCCTTCTTCAGCGCGTCAATCTTCGGGCGGTCGCACACGTAGATATAAGGATTGTTAGGATTCTTCAGTGCGTAATCCTGGTGATAGTCCTCTGCCGCATAAAACCCCTTCAGCGGAACCACCTGGGTCACAATCGGCTTCGCGAAGACGTGCGCCGCATCGAGCTGCGCGATATACGCCGTCGCAATCCGCTTCTGCTCATCGTTTCCGTAGAAGATCACCGACCGGTACGACCTACCAACATCGTTGCCCTGCCTGTTCAACTGCGTCGGATCGTGCGCGACAGAAAAGAAAATCCGCAGCAGCTGACCATACGTAATCTTCGACGGATCGAAGACCACGCGCACGCTCTCTGCATGCCCCGTCGTCTCCGTCGTTACGTCGTCATAATGCGCCGTCGCTGCCGACCCGCCCGAATATCCCGCGGTCGTATCCACCACGCCCTTCACGCGCTCGAAGACCGCCTGCGTACCCCAGAAGCATCCGCCCGCAAACACCGCCGTCTCGTGCGACGAAGCCTTCGCCAGCGGCACATCACTCACCGCCGCTGGAATCGGCGCATTGTTCGCCGCCTGGCAGCTCACCATCGGCAGGACAGTGGGCAACCCTGCAGCCAGCACCACGATCGCTCGTGCGATTGTCTTGAACATCGAAAACTCTCCCCGCTCATTGGAGCACTCGGGACGCGGAAAAGTTACTGATCGTTTGCTCCTGCTTTCAACGCCACTTCAATCCCGCCGCGAGATCCGATGCCACACCTGCCTGCGCGCTTCCACAAATCCCATCTTCAGATAAAGTTCAATCGCGCGAGTATTGCCCGCGCTCACGTGCAGCCAGGAGATCAGCCCGCGTCGCCGATGATCACGTATCACCTGCCACATCAGCGCGGCAGCGTAGCCGTTGCCGCGGTGCGCAGGGTGCGTGCACACTCCACTGACTTCGGGATACTCCTCCAGCATGATCCGCTCGCCGCTCATCGACACCAGATCGCCGCCCGCTCTCACACCGTAATAGCGACCCATCTCGCATGTCCGTACGCGAAAGAAACCTGGAAACGCAAGATCCGTCAGCGCCACCATCGCCGGCGCGTCCGCACAGGACAGCTTCAGTATCCCGTTCGCCTCCGCAGGCACCGCGACATCCTCCGGCAGCACCATCTGCAGGCACTCCAGCGACGTCTCCCAGACCAGCCCCGGCCACGCCGGAAACTTCGCGTCCGCAATCCACACCTTTTCGTCCGGGACGAGCAGCGAGCGCACCGCCTTCAACGCATCCAGCGTCGGCTCTCCGACCGCTACAAAAGGCGCGACATCAGCCGGATACCGCCGCGCCTGCCCGGCGGAAATAGAAAAATGGCGATGCCTCGTCTCGAGAGCATGCCACACAGGATTCGAAAAGAGATTCTCCGGCAGTCCAGTCATTTCTAATGGATGCGCGACCGGCTTCTACGATGTTCCTTCCGTGAGCGTCATGTGATTCACAATGCGCTGGATCAGCACAATGTGCACGCTCACATGTTTGGACACGTCCGGCAGAAATTCGTCGATAAGGTTGTCAAGCGGCGCTGAAGCAATCGCGGTCGCCGAGGTCTCCACTATCGGCCAGAAGCCCTGCTTCCGTCCTGGCACATAAATATCCGCCAGTGCGACCGCTGCCGGAACGCCGAACAGCATTCCGTAGTTGGGCATATGGCCCCCCTTGTCGCTCCGCGCCCACACCGGCTGCACGATCACATTTTCGATGCGCCGCGGAATCGAGGCACCCGGAATCCGGTAATAGCGCGGATCCTGGTGAGTCAGCGACGGGACGGCATACGTGACAAAGAACGATCCGGTCATGTCTTCAGTCAGCAGGGTTAATGAGTTCTTCCCCCAGCCCTTCAATCCCGGTCCATATCCACTTTGGGGATTACTCCCCACAGTGATCGCCGCCGTCGCCGCGATCGTAAGCAGGTTGAAAGGGTCCACCACATCGCTTGCCGCGATGCGCGCCTTATCCATTGAGGTGAGGCGCTGGCCATGTCTGGGCGGCTTGCCCAGAGGATAAAGGAAATCAAACTTCTGTCGACAACCCGCCGTATTTTTCGACGGGTCGCTGGCGCCTGCGGCCCCTCCCATTCCTTGGCCGCTTGCTTTCCCGGGGGGACACTTCTTCTGGGGAGCAGCCGGCTGTGCGTCGGTGGCCTTCGGCGAGACTTGTGCCTCGGGGGCATCCGGCAATGCGGCAACTTCTTCAGATTCAGGGATCTGCTGCGCGGCCACCCACCTGCCAGTTCCTGCTAAAAGCACCAGCACTACTATCCGCAGGAACCGCGTTCGTCGATTGCCGCAGAATTCCGGCTTCACATTGGCACTCAACAACTATTTCGACGCATAAAAGCTGTACTTTGCTGCATACGCGATCGGAAGCTCACCGCTGGAGCACGCCTCTTTCGGAGCGGCACCGCCGTTCGTCTCCGTCCGGCGAATATATGCAACTGCCGCAAACTTGCCACTTCCACTTCCGGGCACCGCCCCCACCAGCAACCACGGAATCGACTTCCCATCCGGCGCCGGCTGGCTGGCAATCATCTTCCCTTTCACCTCGCTGCCGTCACTCAGCCGCCACGTCGGACCAGCAAAATGGGTGCCGATCACCCGGCCGTTGGCGTCAAGCAGTTTCGCATCCGGAGCCTTGAGGATCCACTTTGAATTCGTACATGTGTAGACCTGCGCGCCCTCACCCCGCGCCTCCAGAAGCAGGCGCGCTCCCGGCGGAGCTTCAATGGACTGGGCAACCTGTTGAGCAAATGCGGCTGTGCAGACAGCCACGACGGCGACAAAGACCAGGTTTTTCATGCCGCTAGTTTACGACCTTTACGCAAAAGTTCCTTTAATTCGACCCTGCGCCCGTAACCGGCGTTCAACGCTTCAGCACAGCATTTTCGTCTCGCTCGAAGTGCCTCCGGCCGCTGGCACATAGCATTTAAGCGTGTAGTCCATCACCATGCGGTCGGCGTTGAAGCGCCACCCCAGCGTGCGGATCGTCCGTTTCATCCGCTTGATCCATCCGCGCGGCAGCCCGTCCTGATCGCGCTGATAGTAAAGCGGAATCAGCTCGTCATGCAGCACGCGATACAGGTCCTCGCCATCGCGCTTGTCATGCATCTGCATGTTGGAGTGCGTTCTGCCTTTGCCGATCGCGAAGCCATTCAGCCCGTCATACGCCTCTGCCCACCAGCCGTCGAGCACCGACAGATTCAGCCCCCCGTTCAACACCACCTTCTGGCCGCTCGTGCCCGAAGCCTCCAGCGGCCTCCGCGGATTGTTCAGCCACACATCCACGCCCTGAACCAGGTAACGCCCCACATTGATGTCGTAGTCCTCGATGAACACCAGCTTGTCAGCCAGCTTCGAGTCGCGCATCTTCTCCGCGATCTCCTGCAATACCCGCTTGCCCGGCTCATCGTGAGGATGCGCCTTGCCCGCAAACAGGAGCTGCACCGGCCGCTTGGGATCGTTTACCAGCGATACCAGCCTCTCGATGTCGGCCAGGATCAGATTCGCCCGCTTGTAAGTGGCAAAGCGACGCGCAAAGCCGATCGTCAGCGCATCGGAAGAAAGCACTCTGCTCAATCTCTGCAGCGTCTCCGGCGATTCGCCGCGACGTTCAGCCTGTTCGCAGGCACGTCGCCGCACGAAATCGAGCAGCTGCGACTTCAGGCTGAGATGCGTCTCCCACAACTCGCCATCGTCGACATTTTCGATCTCCTCCCAGGTTCGCGCCATTCCGCTGCGATGTTGCCAGCCGACCCCAAGATGACGGTCGTAGAGACGGCACATCTGCGGAGCGAGCCATGAAGGCACATGAACCCCATTCGTAACGTGGCCGATAGGTATCGCGTCTTCTGGCGTGCGCGGATACAGCTTCCTCCACATTGCCCGCGAGACCTCGCCATGCAAAGAAGAGACGGCATTTGCGCGGCGAGAGAGCTTGAGACCCAGTACCGTCATGCAGAACGTCTCCGTCTGGTCGGTGGGATATTCCCGGCCGAAGCCCATCAGGTTTTCCTCTGTAAGCCCCAGGTGCTTGCGCAGGGGTCCGAGGTGCTCCTCAATCAGTTCGGCATCGAAGCGGTCATGCCCGGCCGGCACAGGCGTGTGCGTGGTGAAAACGACTTCGCGCGTGACCTGGCTCGCGGCCGTGCTGAAGTCCATGCCCTCTTCTTCCATGCCGGTTCGGATGGCCTCGAAGACGGCGAAGGCGCTGTGCCCCTCGTTCAGGTGAAGAACGCCGGGGGTGATGCCCATCGCCCTGAGTGCGCGATAGCCGCCAACGCCCAGCAGCAGCTCCTGACGGATCCGCGTGCGTCCGTCGCCTCCGTAGAGGCGCGAGGTGAGCTCCAGATCCTCGGGAGCATTGCCGGCCACGTTCGAATCGAGCAGTAGCAGATCGCAACGCCCCACCTTCACGCGCCATACCTTCGCTCGGATCGAGCCACTGCGTGTCTGGATCTCCACCACAACCGGCTCGCCGTTCGTGCCGATCGCAGGCTGCATGGGAAGCTGGTTGATGTCGGTCGCGAGATACTCCTCCCGCTGCCAGCCTTTCTGGTCAAGCCGCTGCAGGAAATAACCCTGACCGTAAAAGAGCCCAATGCCCACCAGCGGGATGTCCAGATCCGACGCACTCTTGATGTGGTCCCCGGCGAGCACACCCAGGCCGCCGGAATAGATCGGTAGCGATTCGTGGAGGCCGAATTCCGCCGAGAAGTAGGCTACCGGCCTTGGGCGCAGCACTCCCGCATTCGTCGCTCCCCACGTGCGGTCGGCGTTCAGATATTCTTTCTGGCGGCGGTAGACATAGTTGATGCGGCTGTGCAGCGCCAGTTCCGCAGAGCGCCGCTCAATCTCTTCGAGCGGAATCTCGCTCAGCATGGCCACTGGGTTTTGATTCAATTGCCGCCAGCGCGTAGGATTCAAATCCCGGAACAGGCTCACGCAGTCGTGGTCCCAGCTCCACCAAAGATTCCGCGCCAGCGACCACAGCTTCTCCTGCGCCGGAGCAATAAAGCGGTCCAGCGTGCGCGCCTCGCTGACCACCGGCGCGACTTCATTCGCCGCATCCACCAGCATGCGAATTTCTGGCTCGCGAAAGACTCGAGGCTCCTTGGTCTGCACAATCAGCACGCCCTGCAGAATCCCGCGATCGATCAGCGGCACACCAAGGAAGGAGTGGTACGCCTCCTCACCCGACTCCTTGAAGTACTTGTAGCGCGGATGGCTGCTCACATCTGCTACCGCCACCGGCAGCACCTGCTCCGCTACCAGTCCCGCCAGCCCCTCGCTCAGCGGCATGCGCAGCGTGCCGATGCACTTCGGATGCAGCCCCAGCGTTGCCGCCAGCACCAGGTTGGACCGGTCGGGCTCGAGCAGATACGCCGAGCACACATCTGTCCTGAAGCGCGTCGCTATCAGCGCGACCACATTCATCAGAGTGTCGATCGGCTTACCGCCCTCTTGAGTGAGGCTGGAGATCTCCTCCCGTGTCAAAACCTGATTCATCTCCGTGCTGGTTTCGTAAGATTGGGCCATAGGTTGCGCTCGCCTTTCTCCCAGTTCCGGGAGCCGTCCTGACTCCGCCCGATCCTCAAAAAAGAGGAACACCCGGCCCAGACTCTCGCATCAGTTGACTGCCTGCTGAAAGGACCAAAAAACGTGACCAGTTGTCGTTCGCGGATCGGGAGAAGCCATGATACCTTCTGGCACTCTGCCCCGCGACACAATTCTTTGTCAGCACTGAAAAGGGTGCATCGCTCTCGCTGGCTTTTCAGCTTCAAACAATGCTAGGATTCGGCACGCATTCGACTCCCTGCGCCCGTTCACGAGCCGTCTAACAGAGAGACGGGCATAGGGGATGGGTCAAGGAGGAACGAGCTATGATTCGCCTGATTACAGTGGAGCGGGAATACGGCAGCCGAGGCGCGGAGTTCGCTCATCACCTTGCCAGGAATCTGGGCTGGAAGCTCATCGACGAGTGCCTCATCGAAGAAATCGCCCAGAAAGCCGGCATCAGCAAAAAGCTCGCCCAGCGCTGCGACGAACGGCTTGATCCATGGTACTACCGCTACGGCAAGGCATTCTGGCACGGCTCACTCGAGCGCCTTCCCGCGCTTCCCGAATCTGAGGTTTTTGACAGTCAGCGCATGGTGGAGTTCGTCCGCGAGTACCTGTTGAAAGTCGCCGAAGAAGGACATGCCGTGGTCGTCGGGCGCGGCGCAGCCTGTGTGCTCGCGAAAGCGCCCTATTGTTTCCACGTCTTCGTCTACGCCTCACAATGGCGGAAGGTGAAGTGGTTCGACGAGCAATTCCCCGAGCACGCGAAAGACGCCGAGCAGGAGCTGTCCGCCACTGACAAGCGCCGCGCCGAGTATATCCGAAGCTATTACGGCCACGACTGGACTGATCGCCGCCTCTATCACTTGATGATTAACTCCTGCATGGGCTTTGATGCCATGGTCAGGGCCACCGTCGACGGTGCCGGCCTGCAGTTGCCCGAAGCGGTCGCGTCCTAGCTCAATCCACGAGAGCATTTCGGTTGTTAGGCGGGACAACCATTTCCCGCGCCGTAACCTCTATCCTTCTGTCGCGTAAGTCCTCCGTGCAGATTCGAATCGACAAAAGCTGAGCACGAAGGGTCCTGCCGTAGGAGACAACTATGCTTCTCATTATTCTGATTGTGCTGCTCTTGCTCTTTGGCTTTGGCGGCTATCGCATGGGCCCCGGTATCGGTTACTACGGTGGCGGCGGCATCAGCCTGATCCTGCTCATTCTCATCATTCTTCTGTTGCTCCGCGTAATTTAAACGCCGCGGGTAGATTCGAAACTGTTTCTTCGCGCGCAAGAGAGGCTGGCGCCACACGGGCCGGCCTTTTCTCTTAGGAGAGAGCATTGCCTTTAAGAGGCCGATCGGGCACCGCTGCCCGGTCGGGCGCAATGATTCGCTGGGGGAAGGGATCCGTACATGAAAAAGGTACCCATCGAAGTTCAGGTGCGGTCAACGAATGACTGGTTCGGACGCTTTGCCGCGCGGGCCTCTGCATGGCTGGGTTCCAGATGGGCATTTGCTGGCGCCGCCGCGGTGATCGTGATCTGGGCGGTAACCGGGCCGCTTTTTCACTTTTCGGACACCTGGCAGCTCGTGATTAATACCGGCACAACCATCGTCACGTTTCTGATGGTCTTCCTCATTCAGAACACGCAGAACCGCGACGCGCGCGCCATCAATCTCAAGCTGAACGAACTGATCCGGGCCGTGGACAAGGCTCACGATCAGATGATCGACATTGAAAATCTCAGCGATCTCGAACTTGACGAATTGCAGGCGAGATACGAACAGATAAAGGCGGCGTTCATGGCCCGTCAGAGCAAGACGGCGCGGACGCAGGTCTGAAGTATCACCTCCCGCCAGTAGATAAAACCTCTTCACAACTGCGACTTCTTGGAATAGCGTCTTTCACTTGGGAAAATTCATCCCCCAAAGCTGCGCTTACCTAAGGAGTAGCCGTGTTCAACCGCAATGCGTCCCATCCCTCCCTCGTTCGCATTCTGATATTTACTCTGTTTTCCGTTGTCGCTGTCCGGACATCGACTGTCGCCGCAACTACTCCGACTTCCGGCCAGATCTCCGACGAGCAGGTCCACACCCGTGTCGCCGCGCTCCTTCAGCAGATGACTCTCGAAGAAAAAATCGGCCAGCTCAGCCAGCAATTCGTGTTTGACAAACCCGACGAAGTCGAAGGACCCGTCGCCAAAGGCCAGCTCGGCTCTCTTCTCTTCATCACCGACCCGGCGGTCATCAACCAGCTCCAGCATCTCGCCGTAGAGAAGACGCGCCTGCATATCCCGCTCATCTTCGGCTTCGACGTCATCCACGGCTTCCGCACCATCTTCCCGGTCCCCATCGCCATGGCCGCGTCCTGGGACCCTTCGGTTGAGGAAAAGGCTCAGACGATCGCCGCGCAGGAAGCCAGCGCCGTCGGCATTAAATGGGCCTTCGCGCCCATGCTCGACATCGCCCGCGATCCCCGCTGGGGACGCATCGTCGAAGGCGCAGGCGAAGACCCCTACCTCGGCTCCGCGATGGCGGCCGCGCAGGTTCGCGGCTTTCAGGGCCCATACATCGGCGCGCTCGACCATGTTCTCGCCTGCATGAAGCACTTCGCCGGATACGGCGCTGCCGAAGGCGGACGCGACTATGATGCCTCCTACATCCCAGAAGATCAGATGTGGAACGTCTACCTCCCGCCCTTCAATGCCGCGGTCAAGGCCGGCGTCGGCTCCGCCATGTCGGCCTATATGGATCTCAACGACGTTCCCGCCACCGGCAACCGCTGGCTGCTGCATGACGTCCTCCGCCAGGATTGGGGCTTCAAGGGCTTCGTTGTCAGCGACGCCGACGCCGTCAAGAATCTCAAGACCCACGGTTACGCTAAAGATCTGCCTGACGCCGCCGTGCGCGGCCTCGACGTTGGCGTCGACATGGAGATGTCCCTCGGCCCCACCGCTTACTCGCAGGGACTCGCTGCCGCCGTCGCCAGCGGAAAGGTCAGCGTCGAACAGATCGACGAATCCGCCGCACGCATTCTTGCCGTGAAGATTCGCCTCGGCCTCTTCGAGCATCCTTACGTCGATGAGGCCCGCTCCGCGCAAATCCTCGCCACATCCGAGCACCGCACCGCCTCGCGCCTTGCCGCCGAGCGCTCAGCCGTGCTGCTCCGCAACGAAGGCCATCTGCTCCCCCTCAAGCCCGGCGCGTATCACTCTATCGCCGTCATCGGTCCGACCGCCGACTCCACGCGCGACACCCTCGGCCCCTGGACCTTTCAGCAGGACCTCGACGAGACCGTCACCGTGCTCAGCGGCATCCGCAGCAAAGCCGGTTCAGGCACGCAGGTGACCTACGCACAGGGCGTCCAGATCAAGCGCAAGATCCCCTCCATGTTCGACGAGATCTTCCACGTGCCGCCCGTTGTCCTCTGGAGCGCCGGCCAGGCCGCGCAGGAAATGCAGAAAGCCATCGACCTCGCTAAAAACTCCGACCTCACTATCCTCGTCCTCGGAGAAGCCCAGAACATGGCCGGCGAGCGCGCCTCACGTGAGTCGCTGGATCTCCCCGGCAACGAGGAGCAGCTGCTCGAAGCCGTCGCCGCGACGGGCAAATCAATCGTCCTTGTCCTTATGAACGGCCGGCCGCTCAACATTACCTGGGCATCCACGCACGTTCCCGCGATCCTTGAGGCGTGGTATCCGGGCACGCAGGGCGGCAACGCCATCGCCAACGTAGTCTTCGGAGAAGCGATTCCCGGCGGCAAGCTTCCCCTCGCCTGGCCGCGCAACGTAGGACAGATCCCCATCAATTACGCGCACAACACCACCTTTCAGCCGGAAGAGCAGGGACGCCGCTACTGGGACGAGGAGAGCACGCCACTCTATCCCTTCGGATACGGCCTCAGCTATTCAACCTTCCGCTTCTCGAATATCAAGGTCAGCCAGTCCTCCATCCGCGTCGGCCAGTCCCTCGACGTCACCGCCGACGTCGAAAACACCGGAGACATCACCGCCGACGAGGTCGCCCAGCTCTACATCCACCAGCAATACGGCAGCACATCGCGCCCCGTCCGCGAACTCAAGGGCTTCAGGCGCATCACCATTCCCGCGCACCAGAAAGAGACCGTGCACTTCACAATTACTCCCGACGATCTGCGCTACTGGAGCACCGCAACCCGAGATTGGGTGCAGGACCCCTCGGACTTCGACGCCTGGGTAGGTCCCGACTCAACGGCCGAGCTGCACGCGACCTTCACCGTCACACAATAAAAGAGACTCGGGTGCCCCACGTCCGGATTTTCGGACGTGGGAAACCTGTCTATTCCGTCCTCAGTGCCTTCATCGGATCGATCGACGCCGCCCGCCGCGCCGGCAACCACGCCGCCAGCAGCGCGAGCAGCATCATCAGCAAGGGCACGGTCAGAAAGGTGACCGGATCAAGCGGGCTTACTTCGAAAAGAAACTGCTTCAGCAATCGTCCCGAAACCGCCGCCACAAACAATCCCGCGACCGACCCCCCGAGCGCCAGCAGAAAACTCTGCCGGACGATCATCATCACCACATCCCGGCGGCGCGCGCCCAGCGCCAGCCGAATGCCGATCTCCCGCGTCCGCCAGCTCACCGTATACGCAATCAGGCTGTAGACACCCACCGCGCCAACGCTAACCGCCAGGAATCCAAATCCCAAAAGCAGCAGCGTAAGCGAGCGCGAATCTGAAGTCGATGCCGCGACCACCTCATCCATGGTCCGTACGCGCGTGACCGGAACCAGCGGATCAATCGATGCGACGACCCTGCGCAAGGCCGCCGCCGTGTCTGCCGCGCCCGTCTGCGACCGCAGCAGGATCGTCATCACCGGCTGTTCATCCTTCTCAGTCATCGGCAGATACACTTCATCGTCGAAGCCGCTCTCCAGACCCTCATGGTGCGTGTTGCTCACCACCCCCACAACCACCGACGCCACCTTGGGATCGAGCAGCCCTGGCGATGGCTCATCGGCCACTTCCTCGACGTGTTTGCCAATCGGATCCTCATGAGGCCACAACAGCTCCGCCGTGCGCTGGTTGATCACAATAGCGCGGCTTGCTCCCGACTGATCGGAATCCGTAAGAAACCGTCCCCTGATTAACCGCAGGCCCACCGTATCGAAATATCCCGTCGATACCGTGCGTCCTGCTCCCTGCCGCGCCTCTTGAGTAGGCGGCCGCGGATGGCCTTCGGCATCGTAGATGTAGTTGCGGTCAAAGACCCCGGACAAGGGCAGGGAATCCACGAGGGCTACATTCTCAACCCCGGCCATACCGTGCGACTGTTCCAGCAACTCGCGGAAGAAATTCTGGCAGCGCCCCGCCTGCCTGCACGCCGTTGAATCGAGCGCCACCTCCGCCGTCACCATGCGATCCGTCCGGAAGCCCGGATTCACCCGCGACAGGCTGTACAGGCTGTGCAGCATCAGCCCCGCCGCCGTAATCACCAATACCGACAGCCCGATTTGTCCCATCACCAGCAGCGTCGAGATCCGCGCCTCCGACGCCTTGCCGGCGATGTTCTTGCTACCCGACCGCAAACCCTCCTGCAGGTCCAGAGACGCCATCCGTATCGCTGGCACCAGTCCGAAGAGAATCCCTGTCAGCAGCGACGCGCCCGCTGCAAAGAGAAAAACAGGCCAATGCAAGGCGATATCTGCAATGCGCGGCGTGTCTGAAGGTAACAAGCCGGTCAACGCCCGCAGACTCGCCGCGGCCAGCACCAGCCCCACCGCCCCGGCCATCGCACCCAGCAGAACACTCTCCACCAGAAGCTGCCGGATAATCCTGTTTGCCGATGCTCCCAGCGCGCCGCGAATCGCCATCTCCCGCTCCCGCGAGGTCGCGCGCGCCAGCATCAGGTTCGCCACATTCGCGCACGCAATCAGCAGGATCAACCCGACCGCCCCAAAGAGCAGCAGCAACCGCGGCCGCGTGTCGCCGACAACCGACTCAAGCAGCGGGACCACCGTCGTATCTGCTTCCCAGCTATCCGGCATCGTCCACGGAAACAGCTTCAGCATCGGCGCATGCAGCCGTCGCAATTCGGCTTGCGCCGCTGCTGGAGATACTCCGTCTTTCAGCCGCCCGAAAGCCCGGTTGCCGAAATCCTTCCACGCGTCGATCGGATCACCGCCCTTGAACGCCAGCGGGATCAAGAACTGTGTATCAGCGTAAGGGAAGCGCACCCCCGCCGGCATCACGCCGATAATCCGCCGTGAAATCCCATCGATCCGGACGTTCTCGCCGATCACCGCCGGATTCCCGCCAAAATGCTGCCGCCAATATCCATAGCTCAGCACCACCACCAGGTCCTGCCCGGCGACGGCATTCTCCTGCGTGAAGAAGCTGCCCATCGTCGGACGCACATCCAGCGTGTCGAACGCGTTGATCGTCACCGCTGAACCAAACACCCGCTCCGAGCCGTCGTTCCCCGCCACATTCGATTCCGTGTCAGGCGAGTATCCGGAAATCCACTCGAGTGACTGCGATCGCTCCTGCCACGCGCGAATCCAGCCCTTCGGGAAATATCCCGAGATGCGCACCAGACGCTCCTGCTGCGGATACGGCAATGGCCGCAGCATGATCGAATCGACCAGGGTGAAGATCGCCGTGTTCGCCCCAATCCCCAGCGCCAGCGTCAGAACGGCAGTCACAGCAAATCCCGGCGACCTCCGCAGTTGCCGCAGCGCGAACTTCGCATCCGCCAGTAGCGACTCCAGCCGCGGCCACTGCCAAGCCTCGCGTCCCCGTTCTTCGATCAGCGCTGCATTCCCGAAAGCCCGCCGCGCCGCTCTTGTCGCATCCTCGCGGCTCATACCTTCACGCATGAATTGCTCAGTCTTCTCTGCGATGTGCTCGCGCATCTCTTCAGCAAGATCGCCATAAAGATTCCGGCGTCGAAAAATGCGTGTATACCAGCTCATGAAAACTCCTATTCCGACCGAAGTGCCTGCATCGGCTCGATAAACACGGCTCGGCGCGCCGGCAGCATTGCAGCCGCAAAGCCCGCCAGGGCCAGCATCAAAACAGCAAAAGCGAAGATCCCCAGATCTCCCGGACTCACGTCGAACAGGAATGCCTTGATCGAATGAGCCGCAAACGCCGCAAGGCAGCCTCCCGCAACCGACCCCACCAGCTGCAACACCACAACCTGCCGCATCACCAGTGCAAAAATTCTCGGGCGCGTCGCGCCCAGAGCCATACGCACGCCGATTTCCGTAGTCCGTCGCGTCACATAGGACGCCATCAGCCCATAAATCCCAATCACGCTGAGCAGCAACGCCAGCGCCGCAAAGAATCCTGAAAGCACCGAGAGCAGCCGCTCGCGGGAGATCGAATCGTCGAACTGAACGGCAAACGAGATCGGCTCGGTCTCCGGACTACCCGGCGCAAGCTCATGATGTACCTCCCGCCATGCATCTCTCGCCTGCGTCAGCGTCGCCCCGTGGATCACAAAGTACATCGAGGCCAGCGGATCTGTGTTAACTCCAAACGGCAGGTACACCGTCGGCGGAGCCGGCTCACGCAGGCTCGTGTATTTCGCGTCTTCGACCACCCCGATCACCTGGCAGTCCCAGGTTGTGGTCTGCCCGACATTCATATTGCGATTGGTTCGGCGAAGCGTCTGCCCGATGGCTGGCGATGCGTGAAAGAGGGCATCGGCGGCAGAGCGATTCAGGATGCATGTATTCGCATCCGCGTCCTCGCCCGAAAAATCGTGTCCCGCCAGCATCCTCGTTCCCAACGTCGCGAAATAGCCCGCACCCACATCGTTCGCCCAGTAGCGATTGGTGAAATCGATTGCCGGCTTCGACGATGAGGCGGGGGTAAAGACCGCGGTCTGCCCCATCCCGTGGAGAGGCGTGCTCAGCGCTACGCTCGCGCTGTCGACGCCCGGCATCTGCTGGATCCGCTCGGCCATGCGCCGGTAGAGGTACACCAGGCCAAGACCCTTCTCCGGCAGCCGCTCGAAATCAACAGGAATCAGCAGAATGTTGTCCACGCGGAAACCCAGATGCGCCGCCCGCAGATGACTCACTGTCGCGCTCATCATCGCCGCCACGACAACCAGTGCAAGGGTCAGCGCTACCTGCACGGGAACAAAGACCCGCTGAACAACCGCACTCCTTCCGGCAGCAACGTTCTGGGCCGAACGGCGCAGCGCAGGCTCAATCGAAATATGGCTTGCCAGCCATCCGGGAGCCAGTCCGAACAGCAGCGCGCAGAGCACGGCACAACCGCCGGTAATAGCCAGCGTCGCAAGATCCGGCCCGACCGGTAAAGTTGCTGCGGCTTCCCGGTTAGCGAGGAACTGCAGCAGGTAGCGGTCGGTCAACCACGCGAACAGAATCGCCAGCGCGCCTCCGCAGACTGCAAGCAGAACCGACTCGACGAGGAGCTGCTGCATCAGCCGTGAGCGAGCCGCGCCCAGCGCGCCGCGAATCGCAAATTCGTGCTCCCGTGCGGCCGTGCGTGCCATGCACAGTCCGGCAAGATTCACGCAGCAGACCAGTAACACCACCCCGACCAGAATCTGCAACAGAAGCAGCGGCCGCTCATACTGCGGGCGGAGAAAGCTCCAGCCGTTGCCGCCGGGGCGCGCCTCAAAGCGCGACCGCTCGATCACCGCGAGGTGGCGTACCGCCGGCGGCAGCGTCTCGTCGATCGCGACACGGTACAGCGACGGCATTTCCGCCGATGCCGTCTTCAGGTTGACCCCCGGCTTCAGGCGCGCCCACACCGAGAGCCACAAACCGCCAGGCTGCCGCAGCTGCGATCGCGCGCCGCGCATCACCGGTTCGTATTCAAGCGGCAGATAAAAATCCGGATGCATTGCCACGAAAACACCTTCGAATCCTTCCGGAGCAACGCCGACAATCGTGACGCTGTGGTCGGTCAGCGTGACATGCCGCCCAATGATCGAAGGATCGGCATGATAATGCTGCTGCCAGAAGCGATGGCTGATCACCGCAGCCCATCCATCGGGTCCGCCGCCGCGCTGGTCGTCCGACGGAGTGAGCAGCCGGCCGACGGCCGGCGCCAACCCTAGCACCTGAAACGTATTCCCGCTGATTACCGCGCCGGAGTAAATGTGCAGCCCCGTGTCTTCCTTCAGAACGAAGTCATAGGGAGTCCATCCAAACGCGCCCGAGAGCGACTTCGCGTGCCTCCAGAGCGACTCAAGAAGAAAAGCATTCAGTGGCTGATCGCTCACCACGCCGTTGGGAGAATCAATATCAAGAGCGATCCGCACCAGCTTGTCCGGTTCCGGAATCGGCAGGCTCTTCAGCAGTAACGCATGCATGAGTGTGAATATTCCCGTGTTCGCGCCAATGCCCAGCGCCAGCGTCAGCACCGCCGTCGCAGTGAACGCCGGAGACTTCATCAGCTGACGCACAGCAAACTTCACATCCGCCCAGATCGACTCCAGCCTCGGCCATTGCCACACTTCACGCCCCCTCTCCTCGATCACCGTCGCGTTTCCGAACGCCCGCCGCGCCGCGTGCTCCGCCTCTTCACGGCTCATCCCGCCACGCATCAACTGCTCGGTGTTCTCTTCGATGTGCTCACGCATCTCGTCCGCCAGCTCTCCATAAAGATCGTTCCGGCGAAAGATGCGACTAAACCAGTGCATCACTCACTCCTCAATGCGCTCTGCGGATCAACCCCCGCTGCGCGATGTGCTGGGATCACGCTCGCTGCGAGCGCAATGACGCCGATACCCATCGGCGCCAGCACAAACGTGAGCGGATCAGTTGGACTGAGACCGTAAAGAAGACTGCGTAGCGCGTGCGCTAGCGGAAACGCAAACGGCAATCCCAACCCCAGTCCCGTGAGGCCGACAACCATGCTCTCGCGAACCACCATCCAGAGAATCTGCTTGCGATTCGCACCCAGCGCCATCCGTATCCCAATTTCGGCGCTACGCCTGTTGATCCGGTACGAGAGCGTCCCGTAAAGTCCGACAGCAACCAGCAAGGCCGCCAGCAGTCCGAAGAAAATGGACAGGTTGGCCAACAGCCGCTCGGTCGAAATCGATTCTTCAAACTGCGCGCGCTGCGTCTCCGGTCTTTTAAGCGGCAGGTTGGGATCGATATCCCGCATTACGCGGCGAACCTCCGGCAGCAGGGCCATCGGATCGCCATGCGTGCGCAAGGCAAATTCCATTTGCGTGTCCCCGGAAGTTTGAGTGAAGGGCACATAGGCCATTGGCCATGCCTTCTCTCGAATCTTCCGGAAGCTGCTGTTCTTGGCCACCCCAACGATAGTGAACTGATACGGTTTACCGGACGGGCTGGCTTCTCCGTCCAGCTCGATCTGATGGCCTAGTGGATTGGTGTGGGGCAGATACCGCTCCACAAATGTCTCGTTGACCACCACAACCTTGCGCGATGCGGAAGTATCATCCTCGCCAATATCTCGGCCCAGCAAAAGTGGGATTCCCAGCACATGCAGATACTCCGCGCCAACCGCGTTCCATCGCACCGGCGCGAATTGTTGCGTGGGTGACGGATTCTTTCCGTCTACGGTAACGGCGGTGTTGCTGCTCCATCCGCTGCCCAGCCGGTTCGACATCGCCGTTGCGTTTTCCACGCCGGGCAGCGCGCGCAAACGATCGAGCAGCGCTGTATGAAAGCGAACTGCTTC
>Ga0206881_10020_pt1 | contig 62714 bp, 53 predicted proteins | sample Alteio_BWOrgCont_3_FD_152867 | JGI IMG/M metagenome (GOLD analysis project Ga0206881, IMG submission 152867) | Enriched cells from forest soil in Barre Woods Harvard Forest LTER site, Petersham, Massachusetts, United States -... | ecosystem: Environmental > Terrestrial > Soil > Temperate forest >...
CAATGAGAAGTTCTAAAGGCACAGAATTTTGACCACGTCCGAAAACCGCGAGTTTGCTTTCCTGCGAGTGCGAAAATTGAAACATGGAACTGCCCGGTCGTGAAGTCTGTTATCGCGCACTGCAGAGCAGAGACGCCCGTTTCGACGGCCTGATCTTCGTAGGTGTCTCATCGACAGGAATCTACTGCCGCCCGATATGTCCGGCCCGAACGGCCAAATTTGAGAACTGCATTTTTTTCGGCTCAGCTGCCGCCGCGCAAGATGCAGGCTTCCGTCCATGCCTTCGCTGCCGGCCCGAGACAGCCCCTGATCTGGCTTTATGGCGTGGAACTTCAAATACTGTTTCTCGTGCTCTGGCGCTAATCGCGGAAGGCGCATTGGATGGTGAAGGAAACGGCGTTGAAAAACTGGCTGCACGCCTGGGATTGGGCGAGCGTCAATTACGGCGCTTGTTCCTGCAGCACCTGGGCGCGTCGCCGATCTCAGTCGCACAGACCCGGCGCGTGCTTTTCGCCAAGCAGCTTATCCATGAAACCCGAATGCCGATGACTGAAGTTGCGATGGCCGCCGGATTCGGCAGTTTGCGCCGCTTCAACGAAACATTTCGCGATCTGTTCCATCGCCCTCCCAGTGCCTTGCGCAGAAAGAGCGCAGCAAAGGATGAGGAGAAGGACGTGGCACTTCAGCTTCGCTACCGTTCGCCGTACGACTGGGACAGCATACTCGACTTCCTGCGGGCGCGCGCGATTCCCGGTGTCGAAGTCGTAGAGCATGCGCGCTATCTGCGCACGGTCGATCTGGATGGGGCATTCGGCAGCATCGAGGTGAACCATCTCCCGCATCGGCAAAGTCTGGGTGTCAGGATTCGTTTCCCGGATGTCAGGTCGCTCCCTTCCATCGTCGCTCGTGTACGACGCCTCTTTGATCTTGGGGCGGACATCGGAACCATCGACGCGCATCTCTCGGGCGATTCGGGGCTCGCTCCATTGGTGGCTCAGCGTCCCGGGTTGCGAGCTCCCGGTGGTTGGGATGGTTTCGAGACAGCGATACGCGCTGTCCTGGGTCAGCAAATCAGCGTATCCGCAGCCCGTCGATTGGCGGGCCAATTCGTCGCTCTGCACGGACGCGCTGTGCCAAAGTCCTTCCTCATCCACCGCGATTTGTCGCATGTCTTTCCCACGTCGAAGCGGCTGGCCTCGGCTTCGTCCATGGGGTTGGCCATGCCAGCTGCGCGTTTGACGGCATTGAAGGCAGTCGCCGATGCGGCATTCGCTGATCCGAACCTCTTCCGTCCCTTCGGCAGCGTCGAGGACACAGTTGCGCGTCTGCGAACGATCCGCGGAATCGGCGAATGGACCGCACAGTACATCGCTCTCCGCGCAATCCGCGAGATGGACGCATTCCCGGCAACGGACATAGGACTGCTCCGCGGCGCGACTTTCATCGAGGGCGAGAAAACGACGTCTGCGAATCTCTTGAGCCGCGCTGAATCATGGCGCCCGTGGCGTGCATATGCAGCACAGCATCTGTGGGCCGCCGGCGGAAGTCGCCCGCATGTCTCAAGGTGATCGTTGAGATCAGGGTGTCAATCAATTTTGAAAACCGTAAAGGACAAAGCATGAGTCTCGCTTGGAAAATGATGGAATCGCCGGTAGGAAAACTGAAACTCGTCGCCAGCGACAAGGGCCTGGCCGCCATTCTGTGGAAAGATGACCGCCCGAGCCGTGTGCGCCTCAGCGATCTGGTTGAGAATAATCAACACCCTGTTCTCGTCGAAACAGAGCGGCAGCTGCGGGAATACTTCGCCGGGGAACGCAAGGAGTTTTCTATCGCTCTCGATATGCGCGGCACTCAATTTCAGAAAGATGTATGGGAGGCATTGCTCGCCATACCCTTCGGTGAAACGAGAAGCTACGGACAGCTCGCAAAAAAACTCGGAAACCCTCAGGCGACAAGAGCAATCGGAGCAGCAAACGGCAGAAACCCGATATCCATCATCGTGCCTTGCCATCGCGTCATCGGATCGTCCGGAAAGCTCACAGGCTTCGCAGGCGGCCTCGAAACGAAGGCGCATTTGCTCGATCTGGAGAAGAAGGATAGAAAGCTGTTCAGCCAGGAGATTCCGAAATGACATCTCCGTCAAATGCCTTTGAAGAACCGGAGCAACGGTCCCGTACAGCCAGACATCTTGCCGCCCACACTGTAGTTGCGTTACGCGCAGGTTTTCGTGTCGAACGAGTTGCGTTGGATGCGATTTCGAGCGTTTACGGAGGCGTCACCTGCGATTGGAAGCAAGCAAGAGAAGCGTATGGCGACGATGCGAAATTGATCCATCGAAGTTTTGCTCTCGTTTACGTCGGGGGGCCTCATGGACCAGGAGCATCTGGAGAACCTTTCAGGGGAGTTCCGTGCAGAGATGGCGGCATCCGAAGATTCTCGCGAGACTGCTGTTGCCTGGAATCTAGCCGCGTCGGTTCAGGACACCAATGCGTTCGCACGGATAGGCTATAAGTTGGCCTCGCGTCTAGTCAAGAAAGATGGACCAGTCATCGAAAAGCTTTCGGTTCTCCTGACAGAAAGGGGATCTCTGGATGAGGCCTCTCTTATTGGAATGGTTTCAAAAGAACGCTTCGCCATATTTGGAGTGCCCGGCTCAAATTGTGCCAGTGGAGGTGAGACAAACTGGAACAATGAAGGGCCCGGGTTCCTGAGTCCAAGAGCTTGGGGGGAATTTCCTCATCGGTGGCAATTACCATGAGCAAAGATCCCTCATGACTGACACAAAGTCTCTTTCCCCGGAAATTCTTCTTCATATGGCGCAGACTCTGAGCCTTCCGATGCACGGCCTGGTCGCCGTGATCGAGTTGCTCGACGACGGCGGAACTGTCCCGTTCATTGCACGTTACCGCAAAGAAGCCACCGGCAATCTGGACGAGGTTCAGATTCGCGACATCGAGGAAAAGCTGGTCTACTTCCGTGAGCTGGTGGAACGCCGCGCCACCATCCTGTCCTCCATCGCGGAGCAGGGCAAGCTGACCGACGGACTCAAAGCGCGGATCGAAGCCACTTTCGACAAGAGTGAGTTGGAAAACCTCTATCTGCCTTATCGACCCAAGCGGCGTACCAAGGCGACGATGGCTCGTGAAAAGGGCCTGGAGCCACTGGCTCTCTACTTGTGGTCGCAAGACCCCATCTCTGAACCGCTAGCGAGTATCGCCGCCAGCTTTGTGAATCTCGAACTGGGCGTTGCCACGGCGGACGAAGCATTGGAAGGCGCTCGTCACATCGTTGCCGAATGGATCAGCGAAGATGCCGATCTGCGCAAGGCTCTGCGTCAGCTTATGTTCGATGAGGGTGTGCTCATCAGTCGCAAGCTCGTGGATGCGGTCGATGAGCAGGAAAAGTTCAAGATGTATTACGAGTACAGGGAGCCGGTGAAATCGATACCCTCACATCGCATGCTGGCAATTCGTCGAGGTGAGAGCGAGAATGTGCTCTACTTTCTCATCGAACTCGAACCTGAGCGACCGCTCGCTGCAATACGAAAGCACGTTCTACGCCAGCAGGGCGACTGGACGCGGCATTTAGAACTTGCGATCGAGGATTCGTGGCGGCGTCTGCTGAATTCGTCTATTCAGGGAGAGATTCGCTTTGAGCTGAAGAAGCGGTCGGATACGGAAGCGATTCAGGTCTTTCGGGACAATCTGTACAACCTGCTACTGGCGGCACCGGCTGGGCCGATCTCAGTCCTCGGCATCGACCCGGGCCTACGCACAGGCTGCAAAATTGCAGTCGTCGATGAAACCGGAAAGCTTCTGGCTCACGATGTGATTTATCCGCACACCTCGAAGAACGGGATTGCAGAGGCCTCGAAGAAGATCGAAGCGCTGCTTCAGCAACACAACATCCGCGCCATCGCCATCGGCAACGGCACTGCTTCCCGCGAAACGGATGCCTTTGTCCGCGACTTCCTGCGCGAGAAGAACATTCAGGACATCTTCTCCGTATCTGTGAGCGAGTCAGGCGCTAGTATCTACTCGGCATCGGAAATTGCGCGACAGGAGTTCCCCGATCTCGACCTGACTGTGCGCGGTGCCATCTCGATTGCCCGCCGCCTCCAGGATCCGCTCTCTGAGTTGGTCAAGGTTGATCCGAAATCGATTGGAGTGGGCCAATACCAGCACGATGTCGATCAGCGCCAGTTGCAGGAGTCGCTGGAGGACGTCATCGAAAGCTGCGTGAACCGCGTAGGCGTCGACCTGAACACATCTTCATGGACGCTGCTGCGTTACGTAGCTGGCATCACGGAACGCATTGCGCTCAGCATCGTGACGTATCGTAATCAGAACGGACGCTTCCGATCACGCACCCAGGTCCTGGAGGTTGCGGGCATCGGTCCTAAGACTTTCGAGCAGGCGGCAGGCTTTCTGCGCATTCGCAATGGTGACAACCCGCTCGACATGACCGCCGTCCATCCTGAGTCGTATCCCACAGTGGAAAAGATCGCCCAGTCGCTGCAAGCGCCGGTTGAGGAGATCATCCGTAACCCCCAGCTTTTGGGGAAAGTCGATCGGAATCATCTGTCCGCAGGTGCATATACGCTGAACGACATTCTGGAGGAGCTGCGGAAGCCCGGTCGCGATCCGCGCGATACATTTGTCGCGCCAAGCTTTGACGAGCAGGTCCGGGAAATCTCCGATGTACAGGCGGGGATGGTGCTGGAAGGCGTCGTGACGAATGTCACGAAGTTCGGGGCTTTCGTGGACATCGGGGTACATCAGGATGGACTGGTGCACATCAGCGAACTGTCCAATCGGTTCATCAAAGAGCCCTCAGAGGCTGTGAAGACCGGACAAATCGTCAAGGTGAAGGTGCTGAGCGCCGACACGAAAACCAGACGCATTGCGCTGTCCATCAAGGCATTGCTTGAGCCGACCGGGCGTCCCGCACTAAAGGCCAACAAGTCTGCTCCAAAACCCCAGTCCATGCTGGATGATAAGCTCGCGTCGCTCTCTATGAAATGGAAGGTTCGGTAGCGCCACCCCTAAGGACCTATGGGCAATCGGGCTGGTTCGGGTCGAGTCGAGCTATGGGTTTGAGTAGTCACCCGTGGGTTCCGGATCGAATATCCGCAGGTTGCCGTCCTCCGACGAGGAGGTCAGGATCGCCGAGGTAGTAACCGTCATGGGCTGGCTCTAGATATCGAGCAGTATCTTCGCCGGTGGAATTGTGAAGACAGTGTTCTGGGCACTCGCGGCAAGCGGCGAGACTCCTATGGCAAGAATCAGCGCGAGCGCGGTGAAGCCCCGCCGTCTCAGCGTCGTCGAAGCCTATCCCACTTACCTTTTAATCCCCGTCCTACGGTGTTTGCTGACGGCAGCAACCGAGTGAGAACTCGCACATATCAACCCGAACCTGTAATCAGACGATAGATATGTGCCCCATATTTTTGCACGATGCTCATCCCAATGCCCGGCACAGCTAATAGCTCCGCATCGTTTTGGGGACAGGTCGCAGCGATACCTCGCAGCGCCCGATCGCCAAAGACCCGAAATGCCGGAATCTTTCTGCGCTTCGCTTCACTCAATCGCCAGGCACGTAAAGCCTGTTCGATACTAATCTGCGCCTTCGGCTCGGACACAACTGCTCCTGTGTCTGCCTGCCCCGATCGCGTTCGAGCGGTGGCGCTCGCAGACACCTTGGACTTAACGGAGTTCTTCCTTAGTTTGCGCGGGGGAACGGGCCGTGCCGTATCCTTCATAACGAAGAGCACCGGCATGGTCTCATCGAGGACTCGCCCGGCTGGAGTAAGACTGACAATGCGGTAGGGAATCTGTTTGCCTTGTTTTTCGAACACGGCATCAGCAAACGTGAGGAGTTCTGCCCGGGCCATGGCTCCCAAAACTTCTTCGAAGTTGTCTCGGCTGATCTCGTTTCCTGGATAAAGCTGGGCGTACAGCTTGCCGGTCGATTTGGTGGGGACGGAATGCATGCAGCGTAGTACCCGATAGAGTGCTGTTCGCTCCTCTTCTATCGCGGTTCGGAATCTCTGGGCGACGCACTTGGCCGGTGCACAGAAATCGCACACGCCGCAGGCCATAGCGCCGTCCGACGTATCGCCAAAGTGACGAACAAGGGAAGTCATGCGGCATTGGTTGCGCTCCGCAAAGCGAATCATCTGATCGATCTGCGCCCGTTTATGATCAGCCTGCGCAATGTAGGACGAGCGCCATAGCCCGTCTCCCTGGCTCACATTTTCCGCGAAGTCGAGCACTGCGCCCTTGTGAATCCAAAGTTTCTCGAGAGCTTTGTCGAAGAGATCTTCCTCCATCGCCAAGGCTTTGCGGAGCGCCTCCTTGGGTTGGGGTACTGTATGAAGTCTTGCAAAGAGTTGATCCAGTAACGCGACATCCGGATAATCTCGACTGAAGAAGAAGTCATGGGTATGACGGTCTCCATACGAGTGCATGAGGATGGCGCGACTCGGCTTTCCGTCGCGTCCAGCGCGGCCGATCTCCTGATAGTACCCTTCCATACTGCCGGGCAGGGCAGTGTGAATCACAGTTCGAATATCCGGCTTATCGATCCCCATTCCGAACGCAATGGTTGCTACCATGACGTCCAGTTTGCCCGCCATGAACTCTTCCTGCACTCGGCGCCGCCGGTCGGCATCCAGCCCTGCATGGTAGCTGGCTACGGCAAACTCGCCTGTCAGATCTTCCGTCAGTTTGTCCGCCTGTTTGCGCGTCGGGGTGTACACGATGGCTGGCCGGTGTTTGGCATCGAGCAAGATCTCCCGGGCGAGCTGAGGCCGCTGCGAAGGCAGAGCTTCCACGATCTCGATCCCGATGTTTTCGCGGCGAAAACCATGGATGAAGTGCGTGGGATCGGTTAAACCGAGCTGATTGGCAATGTCATTCTGGACCAGTGGCGTCGCGGTCGCCGTGAGTGCCAGCACCGGAGCAGGACGAAGACAAGGTAAATACTGGCTAAGCATCCGATAGTCTGGTCGAAAATCGTGGCCCCATTGCGAGATACAGTGCGCCTCATCGATCGCGATCAGCGACGGTTTGCGCTTAGCCAGCATTTCGGGGAAGCCTGCCACCCGAAGCCGCTCTGGAGCGATGAAGAGGAATTGCAACTTGCCACCCAGGTAGTCGGAACAGACTCGCCGGGATGTCTCACGATCGCGACCTGAATGGATGCACTCAACAGCGAAACCTCGTTCCTTCAGCTTCAGCACCTGATCGTCCATCAATGCGATGAGTGGACTGATCACGAGAGTCGTTCCGCCTCGTGCCAACCCTGGCAACTGGTAACAAAGCGACTTGCCCGAACCGGTCGGCATGACAAGCAGCGCGTCTTTCCCCGCCGTCACTGCCTGACAGACGGCTTCCTGATTGGGCCGAAACTTGGAGAAGCCGAACGCGTTTTGCAATAGCTCGGTGAGACTTGTGCTGTTGGGGATATTCTTTGGGCTTGGAAGATCAGGAGAATCGGAAATCTTAGGAGAGGTTGAGGCCGCTGACGATTGGTGAACTGGCGAAGTCTGACGAACCTTGCCGACTACGGAGCGCACGTATTGACCGATGCCATCCAGGAACGGTTCCAGCTGGAATTCACCGTTTTGGATCTTCTTGAGGATTGCTTCCCACTGGCCGGTCATCGCCGGACTCTTAACTTCGGGATGAACCACTTCAATCAGATGGATCCCTTTTTCTGTCGCCTCCAGAGTCTTCCCCGTGCGAACGATATAGCCGCGTTTCAACAGCACTTCGATGATGGCCGCCCGTGTGGCAGGCGTACCGAGGCCGGTCTCTTTCATCGCGTCGGAGAGTTCTCTCTCGTCCAGGCTTTGGCCTGCCGTCTGCATCGCGGTCAAGAGAGTACCCTCGGTAAATCGCTTCGGCGGCCTGGTCTTCTTTTTCCGGGCTTCGATATCCACGATGTCCTGGAGCTGTCCCTTGGTCAGATTCACGGGCAGAACCTGCTCCGGAGTTTTCTCCTCAGCACTGCCTTTCGTCTCTCGCTTGCGTCCTTCCGCCCCGATGTCAAGCACCTTCCAACCCATCTGCTGCACGACGGTTCCCGTGGTTCGATAGCGGTCGACGAATTTTCCATGCGTGATTGCGGTAATCACAGTCGTGACGGCCTGCAGGTAATCGTCATGCCACATCATGAGGAAGCGACGGCAGATCAGACCGTAGATCTTGCGTTCCGCTTCCGTGAGCTGGGCCTTCTCGGGGGATATCGCATTTGGAATGATGGCGTGGTGATCGCTTACCTTACTGTCGTCGACATATCGCTTTCCCAGGGATCGCTCTCCTGTTCCAGCTGCGAGTTGCTTTTCATAGCTTGCGGACACTGCGGCGACGATGCCCGGAGCTGTAGCGGCAATATCAGCAGAGAGATGACGACTATCCGTTCTTGGATAGCTGATCAGTTTGTGCCGCTCATAGAGAGCCTGGGCAAGGTCAAGGGTCTCTTGAGCGCTAAAGCCGAACAGACGATTGGCATGCCGCTGCAACTCTGTAAGGTCGTAGAGCAGGGGTGGTTGCATCCGCTGCGTCTCGGAAGAGAGCGACTCGATGACCGCTTCGCCCGCATGAGCCCGAAGGAGGATGCTGTTCGCTTCCTGGCCATCGGCAGGCAATCGACAGATGTTTGCCTGGGCATCGTTATCCTTGCCCGACTCTGTTTGCGGACGGAACCATGTCCCTTGGTAGGTTTCCTTGTTCGGATTATCCCCTCCCTGAAACGTCGCGACAACCTCGATGTAGTCTTCGGAGACAAAGCGCCGGAGAGTGAGTTCGCGATCGACAACCATGGCCAGGGTCGGCGTCTGCACCCGCCCGACCGAAAGCTCCTCGCTATAGACAATCGAATAGGCACGCGACAGATTCATGCCAACAAGCCAATCGGCTCGGCTTCGTCCATTGGCGGCGTCGGCCAATCGATCATACTCACTGCCTGGGCGAAGCTTGTCGAATCCCTTACGGATGGCATCCGGAGTGAGTGACGAAATCCAAAGTCGGCTGACCGGCTTTTTGCTCTCTGTCGCCTCATAGATGTATCGGAAGATCAGTTCCCCTTCCCGTCCGGCATCCGTCGCGCACACAATCCGCGACACGCGTGGGGACGTCAGGATCTTTCGTACCACTTCGAACTGATCCTTGGTTCGCTCGTAGACGACCAGTGGCCACTGTCCGGGCAGGATCGGCAACAGATCGAAGCGCCATTGTCGCCATTGGGGATTGATCTCGTGCGGCTGTGCCAGGGAAACTAAGTGTCCAATCGCCCAGGTGACAACATAGCCGTTTCCCTGGAGATAGCCCTCCCCCCGCTTGTCGGCTCCGAGGACACGGGCGATGTCTCGCGCGACAGAGGGCTTTTCGGCCAGGACCGCAATGGTACTGTTTTCGCTTGCTATCATCCGTACTTCAGTCTATCGAGTTCCAGCGAATAGGAGACTCTCTTAGAGTGCGCCCCATCCGCGAGCGCCGATGTGACCTGGGATGCGCAACATCCTGACAGGAATCGCCCGTCCTGACCGGGGCAGGTCGCACCCGTCTGCTACTCGTAGACCTCCGTCTACACATTGAGTTGGAGAGCAACTTCTTCAGCGGACCAATCGACCCAGTCCCGGCTTGTCAACAAAGGGCGAAGCTTCGGCAGGAGACTGCGCACCAATCGGCGGATGCCGTCCTCCGTGGTCTCGGTAATTGCCTCACTGAGGCGCTTTTCGGCAGGAGGGATAAGCAGAGATTCGTGCCTAGAGACGTATCTGTCTGCTGTAGCGCGGGGCAACTTCTGACTCCGTAGATACCCTGACCACCCACCCCTACCGGTCCGAGTGAGGAGAGATTTCATGGCGTGCAGCTTTTCGGCAAGGTCGCGTTTCACAACCTTCAACTCGTCTTTGGTCCGCTTCGCGGCGGTGTTGGTTTCCTGGTGTGCGGCCCACAGCGAGCAGATCTCTTCTGTCAATCGACTTTCGATCTCCGCTTCGGTTTGGGTGGGGGTATCTGTAAGAGGAGGGATGTTTGCTAGTTCGGATGTAACTGGCACGGTGGCACCACAGATCAGGGATATGTGGGAGGGCTAAATGTACCCACGTATAGAGGTCCCATAGTCCGAGTTCACGATCGCACTGGTTTTTCCTTCCAGATGGCGAGTAGGCCGACAACGATTCCCACGCACTGCTACGCCGGAGTCACGCACATTCAATTCTCCTGCCATTGGCCACAACCTCATTGACTGGCAGCCCGCCGTTTCATTGGGGCGATTCAGCCACCCATCGAGGGAGACGCCGGGCGCGTTCCCCCCAGGCACGGGTTCTCCCGACCCCAGCTTCAAATCAATGAACAGCCTGAAATCAGGCTGCCCGGACGGAGTCGAGAGTCGCTTCGATTTCGCGCCGGAGATCGTTGTTAATACGGGCAGAATCGATCCAAAACGGTGCGCGGATGCACTGGACCTCAAGTTGTTCCGAGGTCACATCGTAGTGCCAGCGAAGTTTGACTCCATCTTTCACGGCCTCCCCGGTGGGTCCTACAACGTGGATGCCAGTCTTCGACGCCTTCTTGCATAGACGGGTAAAAATAGTGCGAGTGATACCACGAAAGGTCAGCTTAGAACTACCAGACACCCGAATCTCCCCGCTGAGACTGTTGAATCCGGACCAGTCACCTTGGACTGGCCCGGCTTAAAGGGTTCAAGCTGTCGATCCACGAGAGCCCTAATAGCTAGACGCACGAGTAATCCGCACGCTCGACTGGGGCTGCCCCCACTCCATATTCATGCTTGATCGGATCAGTTTGCCAAGGGGGTCCCAAGAGCAGATCCGCTAACCTCGCGAAGGTACCTTGGAGAACCAACATCGCGCTCCGACGAACGATTCCACGGCGCGTGTCAGCTTGCAGATCGGCGTTCACTCTACCGAATACGCTCGTGCGGCTCTCCCCTTGACATTCGACCGGAGCGAGACTATCTTCAGGTCGAATGTCAAGGGGACAGCCGGACAGTCAACTGGATCTCCTGCAGGGAACCCTCGATCTGCTCATCCTGCAGACGCTGGCCTTCGGGCCGGCGCATGGGCATGCCATCGCCCGCATCATCGAGCAGCGATCAGATGAAGTCTTGCAGGTCGGCCACGGGTCGCTCTACCCGGCGCTGCAGCGCCTGTTGAAGCGGGGCCTCGTCGTCGCCGAAGACGGGCTATCCGAAAACAATCGCAAGGCAAGGTTTTACCGCCTGACGGCGAAGGGCCGCAAGCGGCTCACAGCAGAGACGTCGAAGTGGCAGCGCTTCTCGATCGCGATTGCTCGGCTGCTGGCTCCACTGCCGGACCAAAATCCATAGGCCCGGACGTTTCGGAGAGAGGGATTGTGCGATGAAGCGGTGGGAAGCGCGCAGAGAGCGACTGGAAAGCGAGATGCAGGCGCACATCGAACTAGAAACGCAGGAGAACATCGATGCCGGCATGTCGCCGCTAGAGGCCCGGCAGGCCGCGATGAGGAAGTTCGGCAGCGTTGTGCTCGCCGGGGATCAGTCGCGCGAAGCGTGGGGATGGCTGTGGCTGGAGCGGTTGTGGCAGGATGTGCGCTTTGCGTTGCGCAGTTTCCGCAAGAATGCCGGCTTCACGGTGGTGGCGCTGCTCTCGCTCATGCTGGGCATCGGCGCGAGCATCGCGCTATTCAGCGTGGTCTACGGCGTTCTCATCGCGCCGTATCCCTATGCCAAACCCGATCAGATCTGGGCGCCGGCGGTGGTGGGCCCCAACGACGCCGTCCATGGCTGGCACTCGTATTCACAGCGCGAGATGGAGGAGATTCGAAAGCTCCCCGCCTTTGCTGACGTCATGGCGACCGGCGTCAATCTCGTCCTGTTGACGGCGGCATCAATCCGGAGAACTTCTACGGCGTCTTCCTGACCGGCGGAGCTTTCAACTTCCTCGACGTAAAGCCTCTCATTGGGCGCACCATCCAGCCCTTCGACATCGGCCCCGGCGGGCAAGCCGCTCCTGTTGTGGTGCTGAGCTATGGGTTTTGGCAGCGCTTCTTCAGCGGCGATCCGCGCGCCATCGGCCGCACCGTTACGCTCGATGACGTGCCGCGCACCATCATCGGCGTCATGCCTCCGCGCTTCGGTTGGTGGACCAATCAGGCGTTCTGGCTGCCACTCCGCACCGATCTAAACGACACCCGCGGTATCGCGGTGATCATGCGGCTCGCTCCCGGTGTCACCAAGCACTCAGCCGAACAGCAATTGAACCAGCTCAACATCCGGCTCGCCGTTGAACGGCCCAGCGACTACCCGAAAGGTCAGTTGCACACCCTGCTGCTGAACTATATGGATATCACCGCGGCCAGCGGCGAGATGGCCGACAGCCTGCATCTGCTGTTTGCGGCCGTGGGGCTTCTGCTGCTCATCGCCTGTGTCAACGTGGCCAATCTGCAACTGGCGAGGACCACGGGGCGCGCCCGCGAAATTGCCATGCGGCTGGCGATCGGCGCCGGCCGGGGCAGGCTGGTGCGACAGCTCTTGACCGAGAGCGTGCTGTTGTCGGTGGTTGGGGGAGCGCTCGGCGTGTTGTTCGCCGTGGGGGCCACGCGGCTCATCGTCGCACTCATCCCGCCCGATTACGTGCCCAACGAATCCCGCATCGTCATCAATGGCTGGGTGCTCCTGTTTTCGCTCGGCGTCTCAATGCTCACCGGGATCCTGTTCGGCCTGGCGCCGGCGCTGCGTTCGTCCCATCCCGACCTGGTGGGCACGCTGAAGGACGGCGGAGGCGGCGCCGCCGGGAGTATGCGTGGGCGGGCTATGCGAAACTGGCTGGTGGTAGCCGAGACCTCGCTCTCCGTGATCCTGCTCGCCGGAGCCAGCCTGGCGGTCCGCGGCTTTGTCCAGGTGCTCCTCGTCGATCCAGGCTTCCAGCCGGAGAAAGTGTTGCGTATTGAAGTGACGCTTGCGCCGAAACACTACCCGACCTGGCAACAGCGCAACGTGCTTGAGCGCAATCTGCTGGAAAGCGTTATCAATCTGCCCGGAGTCCAGGCCGCGACCCTCGGCAACGGAGGCCTGCCCTTCAGCAGATGGCGTTCGTCCTTTTCGATCGACCGACAGCCGCGCATCGAAGGTCGCAAAGTCGCGCTCTCACTGATCAGCGGCCGCTATCCGCAGACGCTTGGGATTCCGCTGAAACGCGGGCGCGAATTTACCGAGGCCGAAATCGAGAGCGGACTGCGCGTGGCGCTCATCAACGAGAGCAGTGCCCGCCTTTGGCCGGCTGGCCAGGACCCGGTCGGCCGCGCTATGCAGATTGACGAGCTGGCGCAACCAATGAATAACCCGCAGGTGCTCTCGGCTCCAGGCATCGCCGCCGGGGTCACTGTTGTGGGCGTCATCGGCGACACTAAGAATGACGGTCTGGGGGAAGTTCCCGCTCCGGCCGTCTACCTGCCCTACACCTTGTTTGCGCCTCCAGAGCGCGACCTGGCGGTGCGCACCGCGGGCGATCCTCTCGCAATCGTTAATGCGGTGCGGCTCAAAGCGCGCGAGATCGACAAGGATCTGGCCATCGGCAAACCGAACACCCTCGACGAAGTGATGGGCGAACAGACGCAACAGCCGCGCTTTAACATGGCGTTATTCAGCAGCTTTGCCGCGCTCGGGCTGGCGCTCGCGGCGATCGGCATCTACAGCGTTATTTCTTATAACGTGACTCAACGGGTGCAGGAGATCGGGGTGCGCATGGCCCTGGGCGCCAAACGCGGGGACATTCTGAAGCTGATCCTACTGATGGTCGCCGCGCTCGGACTCGCGATCGGGCTCCTTGGCAGCTTCCTCGTCGAGCGCTTGGTGCGGTTCCAGGTGTTCGCGAAGACGTCGTTCGGCGTCATTCCGTTGGCAATGATCGTGCTTGGCCTGGCCGGGGTCGCTCTGCTGGCGGCATGGCTGCCCGCAGCGCGAGCGGGGAATCTCGATCCCGTCACGGCGCTGCGGCACGAGGCGTGAACCTTTTCCGTCGCCGGTTCCCGAACTGGTGTCCTGGAAATTCCCATCTCAACTGTTGCGAACAAGATGCTCGCAGTAAACTCGCGTTTTCCATGATGTTCCGCTGATTCCGACCACTTGGCCTGATCGGTAGGCGGCCCTAATAAGGCCACAGCGGCGGTTGCGGAGTCATTTTGTTCGGGTGGTGTTCTTGTTCGCGCGACACGAACAGGAGCAGTTTGAGTACATATTGTTTCGTGTTATTATCTCGTTCGTGATGCACGAACAATGATAAAATGCGAACAGGAGCCGAAATCCAGTGGATCCCCATCAGCCATTACGCGAACAAGCCATTTTGAATGATGCACTTGACGCCGTAAAGCGGATGGCTGGCCTAGACATGCGTGTTGCTCCGAATGCGCTGCCCAGGGGATTCGCCGATGCATTGCTGGAAGCCGATGCACCGACCGCGCGGGTTCAATTCGGGGCTGAAATTAAGACCGCACGGCACCTCGCGACTGTTGGAATGGTCAAAGAACAATTGGCCCACTTGGCATCCGGCGTCCATCCTTTGCTCGTCGCACCTTACATCACTCGGACGCTAGCGGAGCATTGTCGCGAACTGAAACTGAATTTCATCGATACGGCAGGAAATGCCTACATCAATGTCCCCGGCTTGACCATTTACGTCACGGGAGAGCGACGGCCGACGCCTCTGACGGGCGACGACCCCCATTACCGGGCGTACACCGAAGTCGGGATGAAAGTGACCTTCGCATTCCTGTGCGACCAGGAGCTGGCGGATGAAACTTACCGCGAAATTGCGCGAGTGGCACAAGTTGCCTTTGGAACCGTCGGACCTGTGATCAAAGACCTGGAAAACCGCGGTCACCTGGTACAGAGGGGAAGGAGGAAAACTCTCGTCAATACACGGGGGTTGATGGAAGCATGGGTAACCCGTTATCCCGACGCGCTCCGGCCGAAGCTCTTTCGGAACCGTTATCAGGCGGATATAGACCGATTGGAGACTCTAGACCTGCGGGGAATGCAGGCATTCTGGGGGGCAGAGATCGCCGGACAGCGGTTGACCGGGTATCTAAAGCCAGAGCACTTCACCCTCTACGTGCGTGGTGACACCAAACATCTTCTTACCCAGGCGAGAATGCGCCTGGATCTAAACGGCAATACCGAACTTTTGCAGGCATTCTGGAATCTTCCTGAAAACCCGGCTCATCCAGACCTGGTGCCCCCTTTGCTGGCATATGCAGATTTGGTGGCGACACAGGACGGACGTAATCTCGAGACAGCACGCCTCCTTTATGAGCAGTTTCTCGAGCCCCTATACCGTATCTAAAGATCGCCCTGTCCCCGAACCAATACTCCACAGCCTAGCCGTGGTGCACCGCGTCGCCACCGAACAGGAATGTCCGTACATTGTTGTGGGAGCGACAGCTCGTGACCTAATGCTCTTCCACGTCTTCGGGATTCCCGCGAGCCGCGCCACTCAGGATGTAGATTTCGCCATCGCCGTCGAGAGTTGGGACAAGTTCCACAGGATGCGCGACGCCCTGCTCGCGACAGATGAGATTGTCCCAAGCAATGTGGGGCACCGCCTTTTCTCCAAGGCGGCCGACATCCCCATTGATCTAATTCCGTTGGGGGGGAGTGGCCGAAGCCGATACGATCGCATGGCCACCTGCGAAGGATACCGTGATGACAGTTGCCGGATTTGAAGATGCGATGGCCCCATCCATTCAAGTTCAGGTCAGTAGGGCCCTCACGCTACCAGTAGTGTCGCTGGCTGCCCTTGCGATGCTCTCGACCTCTATCGGGTGATCTCGACATACACGGATGCCGGCAACGAAGACCGGCTCTACGATCCCGGCAGCCCATATATGGAGAAGTTCAACTACGACCCAGAGTTTGCTGGTGCTGCGCTGGCCGGAGAAGACAGCCGCATGCTCTCGAGCGCTGCTACCGTCACCAAAGTACGCGCACATTTGGCCACTACGGACTTCATCGATAATCTTGCGGAACGCATCCGTACTTCTCACTGTCCCTTCCAGCCCGAAAAGCTCCCACACGTTCGCGCCGTCTTGGTTGCTTACTTTGATGAACTGCTGAAGTAGGCTTCCATGCATCCCTTGACTACAGGTTTGGCTCGCCAGGCCTTCTCCATCGCTTCATACCGGTCTTTGCCCATGAGGTTGAGAATCGCGCATAGGGTACAGCCGGCTTTGGGGCGCCTGGGAATTGGCTGCGTGGTAATCGATCTTGCTCAACCCATGATCCGGTTCGTCACACATCAAATCCAATTTGTGAGTTGGACCATTGAACGTCGACTGGCGATTATGCGGACAACTCTCCGAGAAATGACACGGGAAAACCTGACCAAAACCTGACCAACTCTCTTAGACATCATCGTACTTACTGAACAAAATGAACCACTTGCAGCGAGCGTCTGTGCGGGCGGAAAGGGCTGTAAATCCATGCAAATCAATGAAAATACAGACAGTTAATTGATTGTGAGCATTCGACTCTTAATCGACAGGTTGTAGGTTCGATTCCTACCGCGTCCACCATTCAATTGAATTAGTTAGGCCGCCTCTCTTCTTCCCTCTCATCCGCCTTCGTGCCTCAAGGCTCCCTCACCACATCCTTCGCCTTCTTATCTGTGCGCAGGCCGATAAAACTGCTTTGGCGTAAGTGCCCGTCTCCTGTCCATTCCGTGTATGGAAACTTTCCGACGAGCTGCGGTCTCAGCCACAATGTCGAACGCCCGACTATGCCGCATCGTCGCCGCCAGAGTTGCCATCACTGCATTGAGCGCCACTTTGTTCGGCATGATTAGCCTGAGCTTTCCGCCACTCGAACACCGATCGCGACTCCACGGGTGAGGGCAAATTCAACTATCAGCGGACCGAGCTCAGGCGTCCATCTCGGCGTGAATAACGGTGAGATGGGCTACGCGTCACTTGACTGCGCCGAGCCGGAACGTTGTGCCTAACTTCCGAATTGCCGGTAACTCGGATTCAATCCGAGAGCTGTCGTTTCGGCAAGAATGCTGTCATTTTTGACAGGTCTGGTTCGGTTAATTTTGTAGTAGCGTTAGAGCCGATTATTCCTCTTAGAACGATTCTCTGTTCACGGGGATCCTGCTGAGGAGGCCGAATGCAAGTTTCCCGCAGAGACTTCATGTGCTCAATGGCTGGAGCCGGTGCAGTCGTGTTCGGAGTGGAAGCCCAGCCCCCTGGAGCCCAGGCGCGCACACTAAAAACTTCAAAGACAACCCAGACCCGCTCGAACTGCCCGTACTGTTCGGTATGCTGCGGTGTCATTATCCACACAATGACCGATGGGTCAAAGAATGTGATCCCTCAGGTTGGGCATGTTGAGGGCGATCCAGATAACCCGATTAACCGCGGCACTCTCTGCCCTAAGGGCGCTGCTCTGCAACAGGATTGCGTGAATGAGCGGAGACTAATCAAGCCGCAGGTGAGACGGCCTGGCAAGTCCGACTGGGAAGACATCTCGTGGAACCAGGCGCTCGATGAGATCACGCGCAAGGTGAAAACTACACGCGACTCCGGATTTATGCACCTGGATGAGCAGGGGCGGGTTGTCAACCGATGCGAGAATATCGCGTTTCTGGGCGGCGCCACTGATACGAATGAATTCTGCTAGACCGTTGTGAAAACAATGGCAGCTTTGGGGGTTGTGCGCCACGAAAACGTGGCGCGTACCTGACACGGCCCTTCGGTTCCCGGTCTGGGAACCACGTTTGGCCGGGGGGCCATCTTCACCGTCTCTTCCGAAATCGCCCACCATCCGCGGCCATCCGGGCGCTTGGGCATGTAATCATAAGCCCATTCGGGCGCTCGCGCTGGCACCATCGGTGGATCGTACCCTCGCCGCCTTGAGTCAAGCTCGAGTGGCTGGTGGTCTGCGAGATTTTTCCGGATGAAACCAATGAGTTCTGGCGCGCCACAGGTATCACGGCGGAGCAACAGGCAAAGATTGACACTACTGTCTATCGCCTTCCGGGAGCCGGTTTCTCCGAAAAGCCAGGGACGATGTTTAACTCATCCCGACTGCTGCAGTGGAGAGACGCTGCGACCCCACCACTTGGCGATGCTCGAATCGATCTGGAGATTCTGGCGCAGATTTTTTTGGCGTGTGCGCCAGATGTACAAGATTGAGGGGGGGCGCTTTTCCTGACCCGATTCTGAATCTTTCGTGGGATTACGCGGACCCGGAGCGGCCGAGCGCCGAAGAACTAGCTAAAGAATTGAACGGACGGGCGCTCGCGCCCGTGACCGAAGCAGGCAACACGCTCGCGGCCGGGTCGCAATTGCCGGACTTCGCCTGGCTCCGCGACGATGGCTCGACTGCAAGCGGATGCTGGATCTACCGTGGCTCGTGGCCAGAAGGGGGCGCCCTGACTAAGCGGCGCGGCACGGAAGATCCGTCAGGCATGGGAATTCATCCGAACTGGGCCTGGAGCTGGCCGATGAACCGTCGTAATTTGTACAACCGCGCTTCTTGCGATCCGCAGGGGAAGCCCTGGGATCCAGGCCGAGCCTCGGTCTGGTGGGATGAATCGGTGGGTCGATGGAAGGGTCATGATGTCCCCGACTTCATGGTGACATCTGCTCCCAAGGAGCACATGGGCCCCTTCATCATGGCTAACGAGGGGGTCGGCCGGCTCTTCGCGCCGCTGTCGTTGTTGGTAGATGGACCATTCCCCGAGCATTATGAACCCATTGAGAGCCTGGTCGAGAATGCTCTTCACCCGGCTGTGTCGACCAATCCCCTCGGCAAGAAAGTAGAGACTCCCTTCGATAAATTCGGCACAGCGGCCGAGGGCTATACGGCAATCGCATTCACCATGCGTCTCACAGAGACCTATCACTTCTGGACCAAGAACAATCCTGCCAACGTTCAGTTGGTACCGGAACCGTTCGCCGAGATCAATGAGCAGATGGCCAGGGAGCTTGGGATCAGCGGCGGCGATATCATTCGCATCTCCAGTGCACGCGGCGCGCACATTTGCAAGGCGATGGTCACCAAGAGGCTTCCCGCGCTCTAGGTGAACGGAAAACATGTGTACCAGATCGGCATTCCCTTTAGTTGCGGATTCCGCGGAATTGCTGAAGATGCCGGACGAACTTCGCGGACTCTCGTCAATCTGATCACCCCGACTAGTTACGACGCCAATACGCGAACCCCTGAGTACAAGACATTTCTCGTAAAAGTCGAAAAACGAGAGCACTTCGGATACGAGAACGCCGGGGTTTATGATCCTCCGGGCGTTGGCGGTACTGGCGTGATCTATGTCCTGCACGACGTGACACGTCCCGAGCAGTACGGCGGTTTGCCGAAAGATCCTCGAGTCCCTGCCGCCGTCGGCCTATGGAAAGGCCCGCTGAAGTGGCTAGGCAGCCTGGCGATGGTAGGCGACTTGATCGGGATGATCGCTCACTTCTTCCTGTTTGGGCCGAAGCCTGATCCCGGCGACGAAGAAAGTCATACGGAGAAGCCCAATGATTAAGGTCCGGTGGCGCATATTAGATCCGGAGCATGTTAGTCGCTATACATTTCACGAACGTGCCATTCATCTCATCGTTGCAGTCTCTTGCGTCTACCTGGTCTTGAGCGGTTGGCGCTGCATACTCCGTATCTTTTCTGGATGTCATCGGTCCTGGGCGGCCCGGCCTCGATGCGCTTTTTCCACCCAGTTTTGGGCCTGTTCTATTTTGTATTCCTCCTCTACATGTGGTGGATGTGGCGGCGCGACCTGCGCTTTAATCAAGCCGACAAAGGCTGGATGCGAAACATGGAAGCGTACATCACCAACCATGACGATGACCTGCCGCCGATTGACCGCTGGAATGCTGGCCAGAAAATCTTCTTCTGGATGATGATGACATCGGGTATAAGACTGGTCATTTCAGGCATCGTGCTTTGGTTTCCGGAGTACGTGCTTTGGAACCTGCAATGGATCAAGTTCCTCGCGATCCTCCTGCACGCGGCGTGCGCATTCGTAAGTATTGGAGGACTGATGATCCACCTCTATACGGGAATCTTTCTTGTGAAGGGCGGCTTCGGCTAGATCGTGACCGGGGAGGCTACGCGGGCCTGGGCCTACCATCATCACCGTCTCTGGCTTGCGCGGGTCACGAAGGAACACACCGATGGCTAGCTGTCTCAATCCTGTATTGCGTTCTGCACGGGGACAACAAATCTGGGCCGCCTATCGGGGCGCGCAGAGAAGCTGAATGCTGGGGCGGTGAACCCGCTGCTGACCAGGTACATTGAGCTGGTTTCGTTCCAGGCGAGACTCAGTTCCATCCTGATCGGGACATTAGATGTTTCACAAACGGATAGCGATCGCGCTCTTCTCTGCTATTTCAATGGAGAAGCACTTCGTCCGCTCCTTGCGCTCGCCGCGCGCGAGATAAGGGTGAAGGGGCAGATGGAGCCGCGTGAGTCGATGAATCTGCTTGAAGATCTGTGGAATCAGGTAGAGGAGTTCCAGTATCCCTGGGACTTTGCGGCGCGGCTTGTCCTGGAAGTCTTTGCCACCGAACTCTCCGTCTTGCCACACCGGGAGATGGAAACGACACCTGATCACTGCCCGCATTGCGGTTTTCTTATCCTGTGTTCGATCGCGCGAGAGGAGGGCATGGGCAGGCGGCGATCTGCTCTGTGTTCTTTTGCTCAAGCGAATGGGCGGTGGCGCGTCTCGCATGTCTGCGTTGCGGAGAGCAGGAAGCATCCAGGCTCCCGGTTTTCAGCTTCGATGCCTGGGCGCATATTCGAGTCGAGGCTTGTGATTCATGCGGCGGCTATCTGAAATCGATCGACATGACAAAGGACGCCGAAACACTTCCCGTACCCGACGACGTCGCTTCGAGCGCGATCAATATCTGGGCCTTCGAGCAAGGTTACCAGGCCGTTGGGAGGCATTTCTTCAATTTGTAAGTTGCCGGCGCAAAATATCTTTCTCTCCTTTAGATTCCGCCGCCCGCGATCGTTCCATGTGTCGAGAGTAGGCCCGCCAGTGGCTGTTCGGGTGCCAGGGTTCACCTCAGTTAGGATCCTGCCGGATATCTGCGCCATTCCCCAATCATGAGGGTGCATGTTTACATACGGGTCTGAGTATGTGTGATCTGCTCGATCTGGATTGTTTGGATCGGTATAGATATTGCCGATATAGGTATAGAGTCCACCATGCGCCTCGCATTCGTACTTAATGACAAAATCAACCGAGGGCCTTTCCCAAAACGTGCTCAGGCACACAAGCTTCAGGTGGGGTGGTATAGCACCGAGAAAATCTTCATAGACAACATTCCAGTAACTCACCCAGGAATCCGGAACATTATCTCCAAACTCCACCACCACAATCGTGGTCGAATCGATACCAGCCGTTGCCAGAGCCTGAAGGAAGGTACTACGCGTGATCGCGTTGGTTTCAAACCCCGGGATGTTGATGGGCGTCACAGGCAAATGCATGGCATCCGCCGTTAAGTGGGAATAGTCCTTGTTCTGAGCAGAGGCTGCCATCCCCCAATTTCCGCTCCAACCGATAGACGCATCGGGGATATGCAAGGTAATGCTGTTTCCAATCGTGATCAGCTTTGTCGGTGGGGGATATGGGGAGGTTGACGGTGGCGATGACGTTCTGGTGTAAGTTTCATCAAAACCGCAGCCTGCAAGAAGGATCAGGGCTGCGAAAAAGACAGACACAGCTAAGACCCTCACTGGCATTTCTCCTGACGATCCGTTTCTTATCCGGAAGGGATTTCTAGTCCCGAAAAAACGATTATCTGTTAAAACAGGTGCAATGTCTTTGGGCGAGTTTTGGTTCGCCACCTGACGGCGAATCGCAACTTAATTCTTGCACAGGCGTTTCTTCGGGGTTTCGGCTCTGCGCAATCGCCATGCTGGAAAGCGGTAGACACCGTAAGTTATATCGCACCTCGAGTGCCTGCCGGCGCCGCCCCGTTCGATTTGCGCTGGCTTTCTTGAACCGGATGGTTATTACATGTCGTGATCGAGATAGCGAATTGCATTGTCCATTTCAGATTGGGACAACCTGGGCTCCCGTGGAACCGCCGGAGTGCGCCTGTGGCGTTTAGGGGACTGAGACGTCAGTTTTTGGAGTTCGGCGTAGCGAGTCATCCGCACCTTTGCGTAGTGGAGCGCGACTTCCCTGTACATCGGCAGGTAGATTTCCGGATCTTTCGCCTCGGCCGCACCATCTCGCTTGGCGAGCCAGTCGGCTGCCTTTCTCGTCGGCAACGCCTGAAGGTAAGAACCAACCGCCTTTCTGACAATCGTTTCCCACGTAAGTCCACGCAGGCGATCCGCCCACAGCGAAGGATGGTGTTCGAAGCATGCTGTAGGCTCATCCGTTTCGCATTCCTTCGCCAGTCTTATGGCTTCCTCGATCAGCTCTGGTCCTCTCATTTGCTTTCCTTTCCTGATGACCGCGGTTCAGACTTCGGTTCGTTCTTACTGCCCTTGGGCCGGGCCGCCCAGCTTGCCATTGACCTTGGATGTAGCGGCCTTGCGTATGCTGGTGGTCTCTCCTCGGCAGGCGGGGCAGTAGCAGCCACCATCTCGACGTTGTGGATGGGGCACTTCATGTCGAGGACGATAACCTAACACGCTAGGTTTATGCAGGAGAGAATGCGCGGAGGATAGCACCAGAAGGTCAGGTTGTAGGTTCGATTCCTACTGCGTCCACCATTCCAGATCGTCCATTTAATGACGCTTGCTCCCGCTTCGCTTTCTAGCGTCCCTGGTTTTATACCTGGAAGAATTTCTCTGCTCACGCCTCTGGAGCGCCCTCATAGACGGCTGAGTTTCCGAAGAGGCGCGCAAAATAGTCACGCAGCTTTTGCGGCCATCTGGGATCCATGCATGGGCGTTCGACCAGCAGAAAAAGCACCACGGATACGACCGCAATCGCAGGAATCTGGATCAGGCAGCGGGTAAGGAACAGTAGACCGTAATCGGCGGAATTAAGTATAGCCACCTTGGCAGTAATTCGCTCCATGAGCGTCATAACCGGAGCATGCCATAGATAGATCGTGTAGCACATGCCGCCAGTGATAGCGATCCACTGAGTTCGCACAAAGGATCGCATGGCTACACCCTGATAAGCCGCAATATAGAGCAGCACTATGAGAAAGGGCAGCCAGAGTTGCATGCCCGATGGGCCCGCGAGGAACACCAACGGCCATCCGATCAGACTTACCAGGTCCCATCTCCAATCACTCTTCCGGGAAGACGCGGTAAGGAAGAGGTCGGCCAACAATAGCCCTCCGAGAAAGTATTGGATCTCGCCGGCAATGGTGTCTTTCGAAATATTGGCGGCAATCTGCAATGTTCCTGCGGAGACGATCAGGGCCAGGAGTGTCAGGCGCCGCATGGGAGCGCTTCGGATCATGAAGATGCTGGCAATAAATGGGGCGAGTATATAGAACTGCACCTCGATTTCCAGACTCCATGCGACCGAATTGATCACGCTGAAGCTATGGAAGACCGGGTAGTGAATATAGGCGATGCTCGCTAGCAGATGAGGCAGGATATAGCCCCAGGTTTCATGCAGGACCAGCACGTTGGCGGTTGCCATGATTAGCAGATTGAGGATATACGGCGGCTCCAACCGGGTGACCCGACGGAGAAAATACCGGCCCAGTGAAGGTGCTGGTTTGCCGAACAGGTGGTGCTCTGCGAACGGACGCGCCAGGATGAATCCGCTGATCATGAAAAACAGCGGCACGCCGCGATATCCATTCAGGAAGGCCCGCGACATCCAGGCGTAATGGTTGGAGATCCGCGCAAAGTGGTGATGTTCGATCTGGCCGGCGATATGAAAAAAAATAACGGAAACGATCGCAATGAAGCGGAGGCCATCCAGTTCCGGAATCCAGCTACCCGAGCTTGTCTGGCGGCGCAGAAGAGCCAAGGCGTTGAAACGTCTCATCGGGGGATGCTCCTCGTTGGAATAATCGATTCTGCCCGCATGGAAGCATGTAAGAAGTATATCTTGGGACGACGATTGCCACCGAGCGCGATGCTTCATCGCCGTCCGCGGCAGAGATAGCACACGCTGACTTTTTGTTTGCGAGGAAAACGAGTGACCTGACGCCGATGAGAGCCCAATCCCAACTTCTTCAGATCGAATCAAGACCAACGTTCCATCGAACGACTGCAGAACGAGTGGCGATAAACACGAAATGGGTAAGGCGGGAACGATACGGCATCGTTCGTGTCCTGAATTCTGTTTACAATTGATGCTGCCTGCGGGGAGCGCAGTCAAGAATACAAAGCCGCATGGTGCCTCCTAAGTACTATAGAGGGAGGCAATCAGCTAAAGGCTCAGTCGCACCCAATGGCCACTAAAATCTCCCAATTAAAGTTGCAAAATCTCGCCGACCGGACCAACTCTCGACGCTACGACGAGAAGAATGTCTCACTGCTCGACATGTTGACCCTCCTCGCTGAGCGAAAGAAAACCATTCTGGTGATAATGATCGCAGTTACCGTGCTGACAGCGATCGTTTCATTGTTGCTTCCAAAGCGCTACATAGCCACAGTAACGCTCCTTCCACCGGCTCAAAATACATCTCTTGCCGCCGGGTTTACTTCACAACTCGGGAGTAGCCTTGGGGGAATGGCCGCGCTCGCCGGTGGAACTTTGGGACTTAAAAATCCCAACGATATGCTCGTGGCGATGTTGCAGAGCCGTGTTGTGGAAGACGCCACGGTCCAGCGCTTCGGGTTAATGCGGGAGTACCATGCGCGCTATCTATCGGATGCCCGAAACTCGTTTGAGCGACGCGTTTCTGTAAAGGGGAACGGGCCGGACGGCTTGATTCACATCTCTGTGGAGGATGCCAATCCGAATCGGGCTGCAGAAATCGCCAATGGTTACGTCGATCAGTTCCGGCAACTGTCGGCACATCTTGCGATCGGAGAAGCATCGCAACGAAGGCTCTTCTTTGAACAGCAGTTGGAGCAAGCAAAGGAGAACCTCGCCAGTGCTGAAGAGTCTCTGAAGGCGAGTGAACAGAAAACCGGTGTGATTCAACTCGACAGCCAGACGAAAGCCTTGATCGGATCTGCCGCAGCGCTTCGCGCACAGATTACGGCCAAAGAGGTGCAGATCAATTCGATGCGGACTTTCGCAACAGACGAAAATTCCCAGCTTGTTCGAGCACAACAGGAACTGGACGGCCTGCGGGCACAACTCGCCCAGTTGACTCGAGCCGGGGCCGATCGGGAAGAACGGTTGATCATACCCAGAGGCCAACTTTCCGAAGCTGGACTCGAATACGTTCGCAAGCTGCGAGACCTCAAATACCACGAGACGATCTTCGAAATTCTCGCTCGTCAGTTCGAAATAGCGAAGCTTGATGAAGCCAGGCAAGGAGCATTGATCCAAGTTGTGGATCCGGCCGTGATACCTGATAAGCGTTCATTCCCGAAACGGACACTTATCGTTCTTGGTGGGCTGATCGGCGGATTTATTCTCGGCGTGTTTTGGGCGTTATTCCAGGTCGGACTGCAACGCGCGCGTTCGAATTCAGAAATGAGCGAAAAGATCTGGGCCCTCCGGCGTGCGATATCTCTACGCAGATGACGATCTAGAAAATGGCGGAGCTGGCCGGCACAAGCTCCTGTCTCTGCTTCTGCCGAGTGACTTGGATACAATCGACGATAAGGCTGCCGCCACATGGAAGCCACGGGACCGAAAATGTCAGAACCCTTGCTCACGCTCCCGGGCGTGGACTATCCGACCTCCCCAGATGAGCGCGCAAACCGCACCCGGCGGCTCTTTGAGGCGGCCGGTTCCGCGATCCTGAGCAAGGGCGTTCTTGTGGCGTCAAATGCCCTTTCGATTCCCATCGCCATTAGGTATCTTGGCCCAGAAAGCTTCGGGATCTGGACCACGATCACGACGTTTCTCGCGATGCTGCTGGTGCTCGACCTGGGAGTAGCGAACTCTCTTACCAATTTCGTCTCGGAAGCCTACGCTCGCGATGATCGCCAACACGCCAGCCGATACAGTACCACTGCGCTCACCGTCATGACGAGCATCGCCGTAGTGTTGGGTTTGGTGGCTTGGGTGGTGTGGTCTCATCTGCACTGGTATGCGATTTTCCGGCTTTCATCGCGATCGGACGCCCCCGTGGTATCGCGCGCCGTGGCGGTGGCTCTGGTTATATTTCTGATTGACCTGCCAGCCCGTCTCGCAGTGAAGATTCTGGGCGGCTACCAGGAACTCCGCACGGCAAATGTGTTTGCAACTCTGGGCAGTATCGGGAACCTGATCACTATTTTGCTGTTGGTGCATTTCCACGCAGGCTTAGCCGCCATGGTTGGCGGGTCAGCGGCAGCATTGGTAGGAGCGGATCTGCTTTGCCTGGGATGGCTTTTGCTCTTTCATAAGCCATGGCTGAGGCCTCGTCTTGAACACCTGAACCGTACTGCGGCGCGTCGAATGATGCAGTTGGGCACTGAATTTTTCATGCTGCAGATTGCAGGCCTGGTTGTTTTCAACAGCGACAATTTGGTGGTTGCGCACTATCTGGGACCGGCGCAAGTCGCCCCCTACAGCGTGGCATGGCGACTGGTCGGCTACGCCGCCATTGTGCAAACGCTCCTCATCCCTGCGCTCTGGCCCGCCTTCAGCGAAGCTTTTGATCGGGGCGACCTGACCTGGATCCGCCGCACTTTTTGGCGCACGATGTGGATTACGATGGGAACTGCCGTCGGATTTGCTGTCCTTTTTGCCATCTGGGGACGTTGGATGATTCGTATTTGGGCGACAAGTGCTGCGGTCCCCGGCGAGTTGCTGATGGTCCTGATGTGTGTTTGGGTACTCATCAGCACGTTCATGAACAACACGGCCACGGTGCTAGTCTCCAAGGGTGATACGCGCATGCAGGCTTGGTGTTCTGTCGGAGCTGCTGTACTGAATCTCGGCCTTTCTATTTGGCTGGTTCAACGCATCGGACCTGTAGGTGTGATCCTGGCGACGGTTCTCTCTTATCTTGCTGTATTGGTGGTGCCGCAGACGGTGCAGGCCTGGAGGGTGCTATATGGAACGCCGTCGCATAATGCGCGCCTGCGGGATTAGCGCAGGAAGGACTCGGTTGAGAATGAGCCGACTGCGTAGTGTTTTAAAGGCGGTGATTTACAGTCCTCTCGCGCCATCTAGCATCAGCATGTTATCGCAGCTTTTGCGCTCGGTGGGCTGGCTGCCGGCACGGTCCCGTTCTTCGAAATCGGTCCGCCGGGTTCTAGTCGTACAAGCCCACAACAGCCTCGGCGATCTTGTGCTTTCCATCCCATTTCTGCAAGAGATTCACCGGTTATGGCCTCGAGCTGAGGTCGATCTGGTCGTCGGCAATGCGATGACGGAGATTTTCGAGAGTATCCCGTTTGTGACTCGGGTCATTGGATACGCCCCGTCAAAGTTGCGACAGCCCTTGGCGCGCTACCAGGACACCGTTCGATTAGCTCTTCTTTCTCATCGGCGTCTCAGATCTCCGTATGATGTTGCGCTAGATCCGCGATGGGATTCCGATGTGTACGCCTATCTGGCCCGGGTGATGGGCTTTTTTTCGAGCGCTTCGCACCGATTGGCTTACTCAGGAGCGGTAGATGGAAAAGATCCGTCCCTGGACCAATTCTTGACCAGAGCGGCAATCGGAGGATCTCATGAGCACGAATTGATGAGGAAAATGAGGCTCTTTGAGCGCCTTGGGTTGACCAGCCAGCATATCGAAGATCGAGAGCAATTGCAGATTAGCGAAGCTCTGCGTGAGGTTTCAACTGCCGGAAAGCGCTCGGCCCAGCAATTACTTCAAGCGGCGGGCCTTCGGGATGGCGAGCGATATGGAGTTCTCGCGCCGTCAGCGAGTGCCGTGAACCGGATTTGGCCGATCGAAATCTTAAGCAACGTTGTGCATTCCCTCTCAGCAAAGACTGGGCTTCGATTCTTTGCAGTAGGATCGGGCCGAGAGGTTGAAAGATGTGATCGGCTTGCTACGATAAATCCTGGAGTTGTGACGTCATTAGCCGGGCAGACTAGAGTTCTGCAGTTGTGCGCGATTCTTTCCGAGTCAACGCTATTCATTGGCAACGATTCCGGGCCGGCGCATATTTCTGGAATGCTGGGAAGAAATACTGTGGTCGTCTCACCGTTTCCAGCTGAATTGAATGGAATCGATCACACGAACGCTCCTAGCCGATTTCGCCCCTGTGGTCCCCGAGTGCGAGTGGTGCAGCCTGAGCGTGCGTTACCGCCATGTGGAGATTTCTGCAGCTTCGCTGAGCCCCATTGCATCACGCAGGTCTCAGCTGAGCATGTGCTGGTCACTTGTTTGCAATTACTGAAAGAAGCAGTGGGCGCTGAAAACGGAGAAGTGAAATGTTCCACAAGAAAATGATCAACAAGGCGCTTCAACCCTTTAGGTCTTGGCTTGTTGGGGGCACGAACGCCCAGTTGGCGAACAGCTTTCAGCTACTCGGCCGGATTGCTAGTTGGCAGGTCCGCTCCAAGAAGGCGATCGCTACGCTGCAAGATGTCGAATTCAAAGTCAGTTCGCAATGGGGAGAAGACGGCATCATTGACTGGCTGGTCGAGCGTGCCAAAATACCCGTCAAATTGCAAACTTTCGTTGAGTTTGGAGTGGAGGATTATAGAGAAGCCAATACGCGGTTTCTATTGCAAAACCGCAATTGGCGAGGGCTTATCATGGATGGAAGCTCTACGATGGTCGAAGCGCTTAAAGTGGATTCGCTGGCGTGGAAGCACGACATTACTGCCCGCCCTGCGTTCATTACCTGTGAGAATATCAACGAATTGATCTCGCAATCCGGGTTCAGCGGTGAGATTGGACTCTTGAGTATCGATGTGGATGGAAATGATTACTGGGTATGGGACTCAATCGAAGTAGTTCAGCCCATCATTTGCATTTGTGAATACAACGCGGTCTTTGGAGATTTACATCCCATCTCAATCCCGTACGATCCAGCCTTTGATCGGAATAAAGCTCATTATAGCTACCTTTACTTCGGCGCTTCGATCAATGCGCTACGGTCATTGGCTCAGGGCAAGGGATATCGTTTTGTGGGTACTACCGCTGCCGCAAATGACGCCTTTTTTGTCCGCGAAGATTATGCCAGTCAATTTGTAGACGAGTCTCTGCAGCAAATCCAAGCGCTGCCCTCTTTGGCACGCGAATCGAGGGATGAGCTTGGGCAACTGAGCTATGTTGGCGGGATAGAACGGTTGAATCAGATCTCGAATCTGAAGGTGGTCAATGTTGAGACCGGGGTGGTCACAAAACTTGGCGATATGGAGTCGCTTTACAGCGCAGAATGGCTTGAGATGATTTCTCATGCCTCGGATGGCGGCTTACGCATAGGAGTACGCTAACGACGCCGCTGAAAACCGGCGAACGTTAGAACAGATGGTCGCGGAATGAACTCCGGATCTGTCAACCAATTAGCAGGAAGGGGAGGCGGTGGCAACTGAGCGATGGAAGGTTCTGCGCCGCTTCCTCGGAGCGTGTAAACGGCACATTTTCTTGGAAAGACCTTGGGGCCTGCAACACCTGGGCAAGCGTTCCGCCGTTAAGAGGCCAAGGAAATTGGGCGGCCGCAAATCGATTCAGATCGGCGATGATACCTACATACTCTCGAACAGTCTGATCCTTGCCGTCTCGCGCTATGCGGGAAAGATGTACCACTCCTCCATTCGAATTGGAAATGGCGTCTATATCGGAGGGCACGTGTACCTGACAGCGATGCAGGAAATCTCGATTGGAGATGGATGCGTTTTGAGCGAACACGTGTACATTACCGACCTGAATCACGGCCTCGATCCGAATCACGGTCCGATTATGTCTCAAAATATCGAGAGCAAGGGGCCGGTGCATATCGGAGCCAATTGCTTTCTGGGTTACAGAGCCGCTGTCATGCCCGGAGTGACTCTGGGAGAGTGGTGCATTGTGGGCACGAACTCAGTAGTGACCCGATCGTTTCCTGCATATTCAATGATCGCGGGTGCACCAGCGCAGTTGATCAAGGTTTATTCACATGAACTGGGCAAGTGGGTTGTTCCGGGTAAAATAGAGGTTTAAGGAAAATCTTTGAAGGAACGAGTCCTTATTACAGGGGGCGCGGGATTTATCGGCTCCCGCCTGGCTCGCAGTTTACTGAGCCGTCATTACGAGGTATCGATCCTCGATAATTTCAGCCCTCAGATCCATGGTGCGCAGGGAGAACTCCCGCTTGACCTGGCAGGCTCTGTTCAGCTTTTTCGAAGCGACATTCGCGACAAGGGACTTTGCGAGCGCGCGCTTGATCTACAGAACGTCGTCGTCCATTTGGCGGCGGAGACCGGGACGGGGCAATCGATGTACCGCGTCCGGCACTATAGCGATGTGAATATTGGCGGCACCGCGAATCTGATGGAACTTCTTCTCACCGGACGATATCCGGTCAGGAGCATGGTTGTGGCGTCGTCGCGTGCCGTCTATGGCGAAGGCGCTGCGCGATGCCCGGAGCATGGGAGCGTTTTTCCATTGGCGCGTACAAGATCTGCGATGGAGGCAGGCGACTTCGAGCCGAAGTGCCCGCAATGTGACCGGAGCACATCGATAATTCCCACACCGGAAGATGCGCCCTTTCGTCCATCCTCTTTTTACGGGTTGACTAAGCAGGTTCAGGAGCAAACGGTTCTGATGTACGCGGCTGCCCTCGGCATCAATGGCTTTGCCTTGCGATATCAGAATGTCTACGGACCGGGTCAGTCGCTCAAAAATCCCTATACTGGGATTCTCGCGATTTTCTCGAGCCAGGCTCGCGCTAATGAGCCGATCTATATCTTCGAGGATGGGCACGAGAGCCGCGATTTTGTTTATATCGATGACGTGGTGGAAGCGACCGTCCGCTGCATTGAGGCTCCCGCGTTGGAACCGCGGGCTCTCAATGTCGGCACCGGACGCGCTGTGGCGGTCTGTGATGTAGTGAGACAAATCACGGATTATTTTTCGAGCAATTCCGCCGTTTCGGTCACCGGCGCCTTCCGCGAAGGCGATATCCGGCACAACTGCGCTGACGTCGATATGCTGCGCACAACGTTGGGATTTGTACCGCAACGACAGTTCGAGGAAGGAGTCCAGGAGTTTCTTGCCTGGGTTGATGGCCAACATCTCGAAGAGAGAGAGTACGAGCGCTCGCTCGCTGAGATGCGCGCCAAGGGCCTGATGCATGGGTAGCGAAGAAAAAGTTGGTGTAGTTACCGTGACTTTCAATAGTGCCAAGGTGCTGCCGGCTTTCCTTCGCTGTATCGCAGAGCAGACGCACAAGGACTTTATCCTTTACGCGGTTGACAATGCGTCGACGGACGATTCGATCGAGATTCTGCGTGCGTTCCCTGACGAACGATTGCGGATCATTGCCAATTCTGAGAACAAGGGTGTAGCAGAGGGTAATAACCAGGGTATCCAGGCTGCTCTTGAATCCGGCTGCCACTCGGTTTTGCTGATCAATAATGATACCGAATTCGGCCCTGAAGTAATGGCCAAGTTACTCCAGGCACTCGATAGCAATCGAGTGGATATGTGCTGCCCGAAGATGCTGTACTTCGATGAGCCGAACCGGATCTGGGCCGCGGGCGGCGCATTTCAGCCGTGGTTTGGCTACCGGGCTATTCACCTGGGTGAGGGTGAAATGGATAGCGGGCAATACGATCAGGCCCGTCTGGTCACATACACCCCCACCTGCTGTGTTTTGATTCGGAAGAAGGTCTTCGACATGATCGGGCTGATGGACTCGCGCTATTTTGTGTATGCAGACGACACGGACTTTATGTTCCGGGCTATGCGGCGTGGGTTGGCTCTCTGGTATCTCCCTGAGTGCCGACTGTGGCATAAGGTCAGCTCGTTGACAGGTGGAGATAGCACCCCATTTGCGATCCGCTACATGACACGGAATAGGATTTACTTCTACCGGAAGAACTTCTCCAGGCTCGCAGCATTGCTGTGGATATGGTTCTACAGATTTCATCTATCGTTTCGATATCTCCGCGGAATCGATTCAGCAACTATTTGGAAGGCGAAGCGGCAGGCCGTGCAAGAGGGACTTGCAATGGCAACGTCGAGCTTGAACTGAACATGCCGATGAGAGATGCTCGCCAGTGGCTGATTTTCGGGTTTATCTGCCTGATGCCTTTTCAAGATACGATCCTTAAGATCACACCATTACAGCGTCTCGGATCGAGCTTCTCGGTACTGCCCCTGATGCTGCTCGTATTTCTGGAGATTGCTCGCCGTCTGATTTGCTTCGACCTTGTATTCTCTCGCTTTCTGATAGTGATCGCAGTCTACGCGGCTCTCATTTCGTTATTTGGAATCATGATGTTCGGCTCCGGATCAGGCAGCTTGGGAATGGGTTTGCAGGCCATCAAATTGGCCATCGATTCGATTCTTGTCCTCTATGTGATCTTCGGCATCGACTACTCTGATAGCCGTTTGGTAGGACTTGCCGTTCAGATCGCATTCTTCATAACCCTCGGCGGGATTTTGGCCAACGATTTCAACTTTTTGGGGCTGAGCGGGCTGACTAACAGCGGTTTTTTTCACCAGACTGTCGGTAGTGATGATTATGACCATCGCTGGCGCGGGCTGACAGCAGAGCCGAGCGTGCTGGCGCCGCTTTTGATGGGAATGGGCCTCCTTTGCGCACACTTTTCTGCAAAAGGTTGGATGAAAAAGGCCTACTGGCTTCTGGCCCTCATACTTACCACCCTGGGAGGTTCCAAGGGGGGAATCATTTGCATGCTGCTGATTCTTCTGTTCATTTTCATGTTGAGGGCAAAAGCCAGCCTCCTGCAGGCTGTTGCTCTGCTCATACTCGCCTCTCCAATCGCCTATCTTGGCGCCTACTTTCTCCTGCCCCAGTTCGGCACTGAGGCGCTTAAAGCTTCAAACTCAATAGCTACCCGCCTGACGATGCAAATTGTCGCTGGCCTGATCCTGATTCATTTCCCGCTTGGAATCGGTTTCGGCGCCATGTTTCCAGCGATTGGTAAGTTTCTCTCTCAGGGAATTGATCTTGCGCAGTCATTGGTGCCGTTCCCGCTCTCCTTCGACGAAGTAACACAATATTTCACTGACCCCCAGTACGCGGGCGCAAAGAGTCTCGCGGCCAACTTCGCTATTTTTTTCGGGTTTCCATTTATCATCGGCGCCTTCATCGCCTGTTTTCGACTTGCCCGGCAACTTTACCGGCTTGGTTTTATCGCGCTTCTCGCTTGTGTTCTCTTCATGGTCTTTCAGCTCTGCACATCCGTGGACTCGCTGGCCTACTACAACATTTACTTACCGTTTGGAATAGCCGTTTACGAAATCCGGAGACATGCGAATTCTACAGGTAATGCATGATGTGCCATTTCCTCCTCGCGGGGGAGGGCGCGTGGACATGTGGGGTCGCCTTCGGGCCCTCGTCGGATTAGGCCACGAAGTGGATGTGCTGATTGCAGTTTGGGAATCGCCGGGTCAGGAAGTCCTCCGCGAGATTCGCAAGTATGCTGCCGAAGTTATGTTCTCCTATCGGAGCCCGATGTGGAAGGGGTTGTTTCGCAGCCAGCCTTGTCAGGTCAATTCTCGAGGATCGCTCGCTTCAATTCAGCTCTTACGTGCTTACGATTTGGTGTTGCTGGACGGTGATTCAGTCGGTGCGGTTCTCGATAATCCTTCCCTACAAGCCCGGCTTAAAGTGGTGCGGACGCACAATTGGGAAGCGAGATACTTCCTGGAGCGAAGCGCGACTGCCGGCGCTTCCTGGCTCATGAAACGTTATGACAGGATTGAGGCTCACCGGTATCCATTCTATTCCCATCGTCTTTTCAATCGGTGTGACGCTATCTGGTGGGTTTCGATCGACGAGCTTGAAGATGCCTGCAGCGCCAGGCCTGGGCTGCGCGGAAAGAGCAAATGGCTGCCCCACTTTCACGATGTTTCCCGTATGCGGCCTTATGTTTCTGCTTCGAACTGCACCGTCCTCTTCGTGGGTGCCCTTAGCCCCCCACAGAATAGTGAGGCGGTGCAGTGGTATCTAGATCGAATCCACCCGAAACTGGTGGGACTTCCCGGATATCAGTTCGTAGCGGCAGGCGGAACAGACAATCGCAGGCTTCCCGCAGGCATCGAGAAAATGACAAGCGATCCCCATTGCCTGCTAATGAAAGACGTGCCGGATCTTACCCCTGTGTATGCGTCTGCACGTGTATTTGTGAACCCGGTATTGCATGGAGCTGGAATCAACTCTAAGACGATCCACGCCGTCTCAGACGGATTGCCCGTAGTTACGACAACGCCCGGCTATCGCGGAACAGGGCTAAAACCCGGTCTTCATCTCGTCGCTGAGGACGATCCCGACAAAATGGCCGCCGCTCTGCGCGCAATCCTTGAGGGCAAAGTCGACGCAGAATCCATGGTACGCAGTGCCCAGCAATTCCTGATTGATCATTATAATCACCGAAAATGCTTAGAGGCCCTGATCGGCGATCTGAACCAGGGGCGGGCCGGCGGAGTTGATGCAATGATTGATCACGCCCGCCAAAGATGATCCATGACCGCTTTCGTATAGATACTTCCAGCACGCTCCCATGAGTGGTTTTCGATGATAAAGCGGCGTGCAAAACTGCGTATCGGGTTATATCCCTCTGGGTCCGAAGCGACCTTTTGAATTATTTCGACGAATTGGCCAGGCTCATCCGCAATAAGAAACTCTCGTCCGTCCTTAGCCGTTTCCAGAGCTTTGGCTGGCGACGAAGTGAGGATACACAGACCTCCAACAGCCATTGCCTCCAGTAGTTTGTTCTGGATCCCGCTCCCCACCCGCATCGGAGCAACCACTGCTAGGGCACCACGAAGCGCAGGGTAGGGATTCTCGACAAATCCGAGCACTTTAACGCGATGGTTTGCGAGCGCCCTGATGCGCGCTGGTGGATTTGCACCGATCACGGCAAACTGAATTGACTCGGGAAGCAGCGGCACAACGCGCGTGGCGAACCACTCCACTGCCGTCGCATTTGGCACGGTGTCCATCTTACCGAGAAAGACAACAGAACTTCTGAATTCTTTAGCTGCAACTGTCTCCTTTTCGATCAAGTCAGGATTGACGCCGTGTGGGATCAGAGTCAATTTCGACGGTGCGTTGTACTCTTTCAACTCGCCCGGATTGAAGAGATAGCTTTGGTCGAAAGAGTGCACGACGTGCTCTTCATATCGCTCAATGTAAGGATGATCAAGCATGGAATAGATAGCTAAGGGTGATAACTTTCGCGGCCGCATGAGGTTAGCGTAATAAGTTGTCATGTTATCCGCCATGTCGCAGAACTTGGGGATTTTCAGATCTTCCGCATAATGAGCGGTCCGAATAAGATTGCAAAAAATGGCGTCGTGGCCCTGTGCAAGCGTCTTGATCTTGCTGGCGACATCCTGAAAATAGTACAGGCTTGCCTGAAGCGGTAGAGGAAGGCGGGCGGGCCACGCTGCAATATTGCGTATATAGTCGAATCGCGACTTATGCCAGAAATGGAGGGCTCCAAACTGCTCCAGGTAGGCTCTGCCTTGTGCGGGGAGCGGTTCGCTACCTGTGCAGACAATTGTGAGCTCGAACGATTTCTTGAGTTCCGGAAGAAGATAATAATTCTTGAGGCGGTCGCCACCGATAGGAGGGTACGGAACGCGTGAACAAACGAACAGCAATTTAGGTTTCTTCAGTGTCGGCATTTTGAGTTATAGCGTTGGCGGGCCTAGCTGATGCGCGCCTCAGTTTGGCCGCTCGCTTTAACCCCCTCGCGCAGCTTTCGAAAGACCGCCGAACCCCAATGATCAGGCACTTCAATGAGCGCCTCCGCTTTCTCGGCTAGAAACTCTGATGCGGCCCGCTCGATCCCATGATCGGATTCGGGCGAATTAAAGTCGTGCAAAAAGAAATAGCCTCCGGGGGCCAGACGCGGATAGAAGAATCGGAGCCCGTCGAGGGCAGGTTGATACATATCGCAATCCAGCATAATCAGCGCAAAACGCTCATCCTCCAGACCCCTGGCAGTGTCGGGGAAATAACCGGTCCGAAAGATTACATGATCCAGATTCCCGATGAACCGCGCAACCGCCTCCTGAGACGTGTTCCGGAATCGCGTGTCTCGTGACGCTCCAGGGATCTGTTCGGGGAACCCTTTGAACGTGTCAAAGAGGTAAAGACGGCGTTCGGGGGCCTGCTGGTGCATGAACCTGCTGGTGTGACCTTGAAATACCCCAAGTTCCGCAAACGCCCCGGGGATGTTCTCTTTTCGTATTCGCTCAATGGCCAGGGCGAGGGAAGCATATCGTACATCGTCTGAACGCCTCTCGATCTCTTCTTGTACGGATTCGGAATAAGTTGGAAAACGCATCGGATACCGCGCGAATCTCACGGCTTTGCGCGCTCCAGATAGGAGTGGTCCCATTGTCTTAGCAAGATTCAAAAACGCCTCCATTGTGAACGGGCATCCCGAAAACAAACACGCGGTGTCCGCGAGTTCAGAAATAGGAATTCCTGTTAGGTACTACTTGACCCTGAGAAAGGTATCCACGCTTGCGCCACAATTCCCGGGTGTAATTGTCAGTGTTCCTGCCGGCAGAGATCCGGCCGTCGTGCAGCGATAGACGACATTGGACCCATCGCCGATCTGCACAGGCTGGTACAGTGCGGTCGCCCCGCCGGAGGGGTTAAACTCCGCTATGTTGTTGCCGTTTGCATCGGTCACCCAGAGCGAGCCGCGACTGTTGCTAAAAACTGAGTAAGATTGCCCTCCGCCGGTGAAATAGAGGCCCGCGTTGTTGAGGGCAAATCTCTTCTGGCCGAAGATATATGTGGGATAGGCGAAGCTGTTATTGAGGAACCCGAATCCGCTTAAATAAGAAGGGATGCTTCCGCCAACACTCGCAATCTGATCGTAAAGCTCTACAACCCCCGTCGTGGCCCCGTTGGTGTTATAAACCGCGGTGGATTGGCTCGGGGTGCTAAAGAGATTGCCCGGCCCGATGTAGGCATATCCATTGAACGAAGCATCGAGATTGACGGGATAGGCCGGCATGCCGCTGGGATTAATGAAGTAGTCATCGTGGACTGAAAGAACCCCGTTTGCAACGTTCCAGTCGATGAATTGCCCTCCCGTCGATTGGCCGCAGTACTCGATATGCGCGCCGTCAATCCAGGCATTCATCTGCTGCTTGCTGTTGGCGGCGAACGTCAGGCAGCTTGACTCAGTCCCTGCGGCTGGATCGAGATCATTTGCAATGGTACCGCCGAAGATCTTGATCTCCCCCGCCGAGGCGCCTCCGCCCGCATACAGTTGACCGTAATTCGATCCATTCTTGCCGTTTGAGTTCAACTTGACAGAATACAGGTTCACCTGGGACGGTGCAGTGGAGGTCACTCCCGGTGCCTGGTACCAGCCGTAGCCTCCGTTCTGTGTCGCGGCGCAGCCGAAGCAATCAACGAAGTACACGTTATCTATCAGGTGGATGCCATCGCCGAAGAATTGCTGGAAGGTGACGTGATCGAGAGTGAGCCCGACCGTGGAATTACCGCGGCTCGGTGAGGCATAGAGCCCATCACCCGAACCGCTGCCGCCGGTGAGAGGGAACGCGCCAATAAACCGAATCTTCGAAAGGCGTATCTGGTAGGCATTGTCCGCGATGGATAGGAAGTTCCCGCTTGTGGCGGTGTAAAACCATCGGACAGCGGCCGCAGTGCCATCCGCGTAGCTTCCTGTGCTTCCGTCTCCCTCGATCGCGCTCTCATTTTTCATCGTAATAGTGCAGGTGCCGCTGATGACAGTGCCCGCGGCGAGTTTGAGGACCATAAACTGTTGCAAGGTAAAACTGCTAGAGCAATTTTGCGCTGCTGATCCGGCAATATTTGTGGCGTCGATGGTGCCCCCGCTAGAGGGCAAACTATTGACGCAGTTCGTGACTTCCTTCCCAAAATCGGCGCTCGGGTTTTTGGGAATCTGGCAGACCGCCTGCGCGAACCCGAGTTTAGCGGAAAGCAGGACACAAGTGGCCAAAGATGCAACTCTTACTCTCATGAAAGCGATTGTCCCGGTTTGCCTTGTGTCGCTATCTAATGCAATTTTCGCATTGCGCTTCGGCGCACGCAATTCCCCCGAAGGAACGCACACGCAGAATAGTCCTGTTATGCTGGAGACCGCTTTCACAATCAATTTGCGTTGTAACGTTGCGTGGGACCTGCGTTCCTCTTGAACCATTCTGCAGATTGTGAGGGCTTATTTTGAACCGCTCATCATCGCGGGCTTTGACAAGGGAATCTGGCTCAATGCGTCTTTTTGTTGGCTTGTTGATCATTTTAGCTCTGGAAACAACAATCTCAGGACAAACGAAAAAAGCGACGATTTCTTTGCCGCCTGTCCATTACACGGCGGGGGTCGGTATTTCAGGGGTGCTTCAACTGGGCAACTGCACAGGATCGGACTTGACCGTCGATTGGGGCCAGAAGATTATGAATTGCCAGTCGCTTCTCCCATCCGGCGGCGGCACTATCGACACTTCGAGCTTCACCGGACCGCAGGTTTGCACAACCAACGTTGTGCTGCAGCCGCAGGTGGCGCTGAGGATTTATACCGGGACGCACATCAGTGGGACCTGCACCATCACGATGAGTTCCGACGATTCGATCGAAGGCGTGGGCGCCACCGGTGAGTATGTGGACCCCATCTCATCGATCACCTGGACCTACACGGGCGCTACGGGCAATCTTGTGAATCTCGCTCCCAATGCTTATAGCGTGAAACTCGCGAATATTGAGTTTAACGGCAATCCCTCCGGTGCTTCGGGGCACGGCCTGTTCGCGTCGCCTGGCCCCAACTACAGCCCTTCGAATATCGGAATCACGCTGGATCACGTGACATTTCGCCAATTTGCCCAGGACGGCATTCACTTCGAAGACAACGTCTACCAGGTGGATTGCTTTCGCTGTGCGGCGACCGAAAATAAACGATACGGCTGGTTCCAGAGCCCGGTAAACTCCTTCATTGGTCCCAACCAGATTGACATCTTCGCCGGACGTTTCAATCGCAACGGCGTAGCGCAGGTTTATGGACAGGGAGGAACCTCGACTGCTCAGTTCCATATGTGGGGTGGCAGCATCTCATCGGAACTTTATCCTTCGGCGCAAAGTTATTGCGCGCAGTTCGAGGCCGGAAACAACCAGCAGTTCGATGCCTTCTTTAATAATGTGCACTTTGAAAGCTGCGGCGGCACATCGGGCGGCGGAGCTTTCATTTTGTGGGATGTGCTGAACGGGCAGTTCGTCGTTCGCGATAGCTACTTTGTGATTCCGGTTGGCACGGCCGACGATGTGGCTCTGGGCCCGCAGTTTGGGGGATGGGCAGTGATCGGCCCGGGCAACTCCTTTGCAACCAATTCCGGCGGGTATTCGGTCGACAACCAGACCCCTTTTCTCACCTCGACCGCGATAATTTACGATGTCCTTACGGAATCGCAGGTAAAGAACCCCGCCTCTAACCTGGTCTTTGTGAATCCGCTCAACATCACGGCGCACCTCAGCCCCAACGGATGGGAGGACACGCTTCAAAACGCGCGGCTTCACTTTGCCGATCCAACCGCAGGAGGATCAGACTTTTTCCTGGAAAACAGCCAAGGGAAATTCTCTATAACGGACGGCCAAGGAAACCCGTTTCTTCAGGCAGAAGGTGGCGTGATCAAGACACCTGCACTCCTGGAAGTGGGGAACCACGTCAATATGAAGGGGGCTTCCACCGATTTCGCGGGCACAATCACACTGGATAATGCAACTTCAGGCACCTACACGTTTTCCACTCCGTTCTTTAACAACCCAGTTTGCCTGGTCACACCCACGAACGTACCAAAGAGCGAGTGGTCGTACAACGCGAACGGGCAGGCCCTTTATATCTTTGCGACTGCTCCGATCACGGCGAACTTCAAATACATTTGTGTTGGAGCCCCTAACTAGCAACACGAAAATCGTGCGCGCGTAGAGATCAGTTGGTAGGGCTCCGGCGTGCGCGTCGTGCAATATACTTGTTTTCAGGAATCTTAGGGATTTCGATGTTCATCCGCTCTCGCGCGCCTTTGCGCCTAGGTCTTGCCGGTGGAGGCACAGATGTTTCCCCGTACTGCGACCAATTTGGCGGCGCGATTCTCAATGCCACCATCGGCCATTATGCGTACGCTTCCATTGAGTCGCTGGACCGACCCGTGGTTCAGTTCACTTCCGAGGACCAGAATCAGAGCAACGAGTACGAATCGACTCCTCAACTGGAGCCGGACGGCAAACTCGATCTGTTGAAGTTCGTGCACAATCATGCGGTTCGCGAGTTCAACGACTGCAGGCAATTGAATGTTCGACTGTCGACGCGCCTGGATGTTCCCTCCGGATCAGGGCTGGGCGGGTCTTCGACGCTTGTGGTAGCCGCGTTGAAGGCTTACGCTGAGTGGCTGAACTTCCCGCTGGACGATTACGAACTGGCGCGCCGTGCCCACAAGATCGAACGCGAAGAAGCAGGGCTGCGCGGAGGACGTCAGGACCAGTATGCGGCAGCTTTCGGCGGCTTCAATTTTATGGAATTCGGCGGCAACGGCCGTGTCCTGGTGAATCCTTTACGTGTCAAGGAGAGCGTGGTCAGCGAGCTTGAGGCCTCTTTGCTGCTCTACTACACAGGAGACTCGCGCGCATCGGCCGAAATCATTGAAGAGCAGTCGAGAAACGTCGAGGTTCAGAATCGCGACGCTATCGAAGCTATGCACCAGATTAAGCAGGAAGCCCTGCGCATGAAAGAGGCTCTCCTGCGTGGAGATTTTCGCTTGCTCCACGAGGTACTACGCTCTAGCTGGGAAGCCAAAAAGCGGATGGCTAGCCATATCGTCAACGAGAGGATCGAAGAACTCTATTCTCGCGCCCTGAACGCCGGTGCGTACTGCGCGCGGATTTCCGGCGCTGGGGGCGGCGGGTTCATGATCTTTCTTGCCGATCCGATGCGTAAGATCCGGGTGGCCGACGAGCTTCGCAATTGTAAGGACTCTGGCATCATCTACGGCTGCCATTTCACCGGCGTCGGCGCACAGGCCTGGCGCGTTAAGGATCCGGCAAGAGACGGCTGAAGTGGCTGAGGCAGGGTAGTCGATGCTTGCTGGGCCCCTTGTCACTTACCCAGCCGATTTAGTAGGGGTAAACAACCACCTGGTGGCCCACCTGAACGACCACGTTCGAGCCAGACACAGCCGAAGCCCCATCACTTAGGTTAGATGCCACTGGGGGCGCTTGCCATACGAGAGAACCATCCGTGAGCGAAAAGATACTAGGGATAGATATGGCGCTGTCTGGCGGTGGTCCGAAACCAAAAACAAGGTTGCCGGGCAGGAACTGCGGATTGTTTATCGCTGGAATCGTGTTCGCAGGGTATGACGTCAGCTCTGTGCCGTTGGGGCTGTAGATGCCGATGTTCGTAAAAATCGGGCCCATACCGCTGGTCGTCCAGTTCTGCACAAAGACGTGCCCATCGTCGATCCAGCCGGCGGCATATCCCGGCACTGCGCCGACGAGAGCTCCATTCTGGTAAAAATTGGAGGTCGGAGAAAAGGAAGAATTCAGGTTGGTTACTACGGAGAAGAAGGTTCCGTCCGGCGAGAGAGCTGGGGGCGGAGTCTGATTAGGAGGGTTACTTTCCGACCAGATGACGGGCGTTCCCGAGATTCCCATGACCTGGAGGGGATTATCTATCGAAAAGATCTTGCCGGAGCCCGAAAGATTGAAATAATTTGCCGGGTAAGTGAAGCTGAGATTGCTGATAACGCTCAATGAGGGGAGCGAATAGAAGGTATATTCAGGTATTCCTGCCATGTTGGGTTGGGGATTCGGTTGAGTGCTCGCAGCTCCCAGGACGGACCCGTCCGATGAAAAGTGCAATTCGTAAGCCTGGGAATCGATGGTGCTTTTGACCGTTTGCGTCGAGGGATCCATCAGCAGGATTTGCCCATTCGAAGCGGTTAGTGCTACGAGGTTCGGGGTGGCCGCAATGCTCGAGACGTAGCCGTAGCCGAGCGTTCTGACCTCGGGGGCCGACACGGTGGCGCCATCAACGATTGATCCGCCCGCATCGATCAGCCATTGCGAACTGCTGGCCGAGGAAAAGGTGTTTCCGACCAAGATTCCAAATGGTTTATAGCTTGTGGCGACTGGGCTCGATCCAGAAAGATCGACGAGCGTTAATGCATTCGTATCGTTCTCAGGAACTGCAATCAGCACGCCGGAGCCGAGAAACGCGCTACCACCGATATTCAAGTCGAGGGCCGGCGAGTTGCTGCCGACTGCATAAATCTGCAGGTCCCCCGCAGTCGGGCCGCTGGCTCCCCCCTGGCCGGCGATCCATATCCAGTTTCCCTGGCCGGTGAGGTTTGAGATCTTGGGGAATGTGACCACGGCCTGCTGCGTGCCGGTGTTCGAGTACGTATACACCGTATTGGCGACATTAGTGAGGAAGCGCCCGCCATCGAGGAACCACGAAAAGAAGGCACCGTTGAAAGGAGCGCTCACTGTCGAAGTCCCGTTCGGAACCGTCAGAGTCTCAACCACGTTTGCGCCAGCCGCCCCCAGGGCGACCTGCACCTGACCCGGGCGAATGGGACCGCAGCGTGATAATCGCCAGCATGCGTTAGGATCATTTGCCCGGACGTGGAATAGACTGTCAGCCCCGTCGTCGAACCGGTGCAGAGATAGCTGCCATCTGTCGCCAGCATCCACCATGCCGCTGCCGGAATCGTAGATATGGCGCTGCCGTCGCTTGCGGAAAGAACATTGATGCCGCTTGAGGTCTGTACGACCGCGACCTCTCCTGCCAGGGCGATCTCTCCTTGTTGCGATTGCTGAGAGGTAGTTGGCGAGGTAACGGTCGTAACGATCGCGCCATCGCCACTCGTGATGATCTTGCCTGATGTGTAATCCCACAGATTCCAGTGCCCGGTCCCATCCTCGCTGAGAACGCGATCACCCGTCGTATGAAGACCGGCGAGGGCGGAGCCGTGCCCGAGTTCCACCATGACCGACGACGATTGCGTCACTGTGATTGTGACCTGGGCGGTCGTTGAGCCGGTGGAGTTCGAGGCGGTGACAGTGTAGGTCGTCTGGGGTGATCCGCTTGTAGGTGTTCCCGAAATGGCTCCCGTTGTTGTGTTAAAGCTGAGCCCGGTCGACAGCGATGGATTGATGGAAAAACTCGTGACCATTCCCGTCACGGTGGGTGTGTCGGTCGCGATGGCCGTACCGACCGTGGCGGTGATCGTCGGCTGCGGATAGGAGAGACTGGATGGAGGCGCTGGTGCGACGGAGATTGTGACCGACGCTGTCGTCGATCCAGCGGAATTAGAAGCCGTGACCGTGTAGGAAGCGCTGGCCGTCACCGCAGTTGGCGTTCCGGAAATCACACCTGTGCTCTGACTGAGAGAGAGTCCCGCGGGGAGTGCCGGACTGCCCGCGTAGCCGGTCACGGTGCCGGTTACCGCAGGCTTGTCCGTTGTGATCGCCGCGCCTTGCACGGCCGCGATCGTCGGCTGGGAATATTGGAGATTTGTCGGGGTTGCACCGGAGGCTGGCTCGTTCCACTGGAACCTCCGCTACACCCCAAAACAGAGAGGCAGAGAAGTGTTACGAGAAACAAAGAAATCCAAGAAGCAGAAGGTCTACCAAATCCAAAACGCCACAGCGAGGCCCGCGAGCTCACCGATTCACCCCTAGGCTGCACAACCAGATAAAGATAACATGTTAACGAAGAATATAACGCTACGAGTAACGACACAGCATAACTTAGTTCCGTGCAGATGGTGTCATGAAGGTGGGCACTTGTCAATCAGTTACAGACCCTCAAACCTAGGGGTCGCGGTGCACGTTAACAGTCTGTCAGAATAATCTAATGGAAGCCATTATTCTCGCCGGCGGCCTTGGCACACGGCTAGCGTCAAGATTGAATCAGATCCCGAAGTCCATGGCGCCGGTTGCCGGTAGGCCATTTCTCGAAATCTTGCTCGACAAGCTCGTCGATGCCGGTTGCAGCCATATCATCCTCTCGGTCGGCCATCTCCGCGATGTGATCCTTCAGCGATTGGGGAACCATTACCGGGGCGTGCGGATTGATTACGCGATTGAAGAATCGCCACTTGGCACCGGCGGTGCGATTCGCCTGGCTCTTGGTCATGCACACGAGCCATCCGTTCTCGTTCTCAACGGTGATACGTACCTTGAATCTGATCTAGCAACGCTAGTCGAGTCTCATAAATCTTCGCGCCGGCCTCTCACCATGGCCGTAGTGCGCGTTGACGACACTGCACGCTACGGCGGTGTACTCATCGAAGATCGGCTCATCACCGGGTTTTTTGAAAAGGGTCGCACAGGTTCAGGTTGGATCAACGGCGGCCTCTATGTCATAGACAAGAACTTTCCCTGGCATGCCGACCTGCCGGCGCCCTTTTCATTCGAAACAGACGTGCTCGTTCCGTTCCTCTCAGAAATCCAACCGGCAGCGTTTTGCTGCGAAGGGTATTTCCTCGACATTGGCATCCCTGCAGACTTGGACCGCGCGCAAGTGGAGCTTGACCGCGTGCACCGGGTTACTCCGCTCTGACTCCGGTAGAAGCTCGTTATCTCAGCGCCGCCGTTCCTGGCTAGAGGTGAAAGAGATCCTGAGTGGTTACGTATTCGCCTTCGAACAGTTGTTTATTTTATGCCCCGTCCGGTCGAGAAACACGGTTTCCGGAGCGTTGACAAATCGCGGGTTGGAGGAGTGCGACATCTCAACTATGATAGTCGGCAGACGAGGAAGAAATCTGATTTGAATGCGGGACGATCGGGTTAGAATCTGCCCATTGGGGTCCCGGGAGTAGATTGGTCGTGTCTAATTTACTGGTTTTATCAGCCATTTTTGGCGACGCTGTGGACGAACACATGCAGGTCCTGAACAAGGTTCGAGCGGAATGCCGACTCCTCGAGCAGATTGCCGCGGCAATGACACAGACCGTCCGCTCCGGGGGCAAAATCTTATGGTGCGGAAATGGTGGCAGCGCGGCTGACTCACAGCACCTAGCAGCGGAACTCGTCGGACGATTTCGACAGGAACGCGTCGCCATCCCTTCGATTGCGCTCAACACTAACACCTCCGTTCTATCCGCGATTGGTAACGACTACGGGTATGAATATGTCTTTTCCCGCCAAGTGGAGGCTTTAGGTAACCGCGGTGATCTTCTCGTCGGAATCTCCACTTCAGGCAACAGCCTCAACGTGATTAAGGCGATCGAGGCTGCCCGCTCAAAAGATGTGATAACTGTTGCGTTGACCGGTGCCGGGGGCGGCAAGATGGGACAGATCGCAGATCACCTCTTCGCAGTGCCTTCGCGTGACACAGCGCGTATTCAAGAAATGCATATCATGATTGGCCACATCCTTTGTGACTGGGTCGAGCTCGATTGGGTTCAGAATGCAAGACGGGAAATAGGAATTGGAGTTCAGGTGAGGTCATTAAACGACTCGGGAGAGCCATCAGAGCGTCGAGCCTGAATGGAATGGCACCGGGTACTCGTCATTGGCCACCCGATGCTCGATTGATACATCTCAAGAAGAGACAAAGCGAGCTTCTCCTGAAGCGCCAGTTCCGATTGTTATTGCGCAACCTGCCATCTATCAACCGGGACGCGCTGGTAGAATCTGCAGTCGGCCGGATATCCTTCTACGATCTATGTTTCTTGCTCGTGAGTGACGAGTGCGTGCGTCTCCGCATTCCGCGCCCGCCGGCTAATCTGGGCCATCTAGCCAATTTCCGACTAGCTCATTAAGATGCAAGCTATGCAGAACTTCGATAAGGCGAAAGAGCTCGCCGCGCAGAGGAGTCTCGAATTCGTCGAGGACGGCATGGTTGTGGGGCTGGGATCGGGCACCACGGCAACGCACTTTATCAAACTGCTTGGTGAGCGAGTGAAGCAGGGCCTTAAGGTTCGCGGTATCGCGTCGTCTAAAGCGAGTGAAGATCTGGCCACCTCGCTATCTATTCCCGTAATCGATTTTCACGTCAGCGCTGAGATCGACGTCGCTATTGACGGAGCGGACGAGGTCACACATCAGCTTGAACTCATCAAAGGCGGCGGCGGGGCACTTCTTCGCGAAAAAATTGTGGCCAGTGCTGCGAAGCGATTCATCATCGTGGCGGATGCAAGCAAGCTTGTGGACCGGTTGGGGAAATTTCCGCTGCCGGTCGAAGTGATCCAGATGGCTTCGCCTTTGGTCGCGAAGAAGCTGCGAGGACTTGGTTTGAGTCCCATCGTCAGAAAAGTCTCGACTGGTGACGACTTCATCACAGACGAAGGGAATCTGATTCTCGATTGCCACGGTGGAGAGATCGATGATCCTCATAAGCTGGCAGCGGAGATCCGGCAGATTGTCGGAGTCGTCGAGCATGGGTTGTTTCTTGGCATGGCCGAGAGAGCATTGATCGCGGGCGAGTCGAAAGTCACAGAAGTGACGCGCTAATTTGTTTCGCATCGAACTGGCCCGTGTTGACGATCAGGCGCGCTCCCGCCAATGATATTGAGCATGGGCCATTTGGTTACGAATGCTCCAGTCTGGCTGGCCCGTCAACTGAACAAGCTGATCAAATTCCACAAAAGAACGAGCAGGAGTGCGGCCATCCTGGCGATTTCTGCTTGCATGATGGCCTTGACGGGCTGCCACTCTTCGCGACACCCGACGATTGCGGTTATACCCCGTACGACTGCCTTGATCTTGTGGGAGGCCGAGCACGCAGGCGCGGAGTCGTCCGCAAAGAGGGCCGGCTTCAATATCTACTGGAATGCTCCTACCAGCGAAGACGATGTCGACAAGCAGATCGCGATCATCAAGCAGGCGATCGATCGTGGAGCGGAGGGGCTGGTTCTGGCTCCCGATCAGGCTCTGGCGCTCATGGTTCCGGTGCGGGATGTGATTGCGCGCGGCATCCCCACGGTAGTGATCAGCTCACCCTTGGCGATACCGCCGGGCGGAAAACTTTCCTGCATCCTCAATGATGAAGACGAGACTGGCCGTCTGGCCGCGGAGAGAATCGGGAGCATTCTGCATGGCGAAGGTTCGGTCGCCGTCCTGGGTATTGATCCCGATGTGACCGGAATCATTCACCGGACACGCGCGTTTGAAGCGAACCTCGCAGCGAAGTTTCCCCGCATCAAAATTGTGGATGAGCGAACCGGCGGCTTCAACATCACGGAAGCCCAGGAGATCACAGACGATGTGCTGGCGAAAAATCCCCAGATCAACGCAATTCTGGCTCTGAATTCTTCCGCTACCCGGGGGGCGTTCATTGCACTGGAGAATAGCCATCGGCTCGGCAAGATCAAGCTCGTAGCATGTGAACAGGAGTTGATCCCGCCATTGGTTACCGGTGAGATCGATTCCATCATCGTTGAAAATACCTACGAGATGGGATACCGCGCGATTCAGCTCATTGCAGCCCAACGTCGCGGAGAAAAGGTGCCTGCCGAGATCAAGCTGAGTCCCAAGCTGGTTACACGCGAGAATCTCAACACGCCTGAGGTACAACGCATGCTCACGATGAACTGGAGAGCAAATTGACACCCCTGGGTTGGCTGCGCGGGCGCGCGGGCGTCACAGTCCTCCTGACGGCCGCAGTTGTCGCGATTGGTGCAGGCTGGGCCTACTTGCGCAGCAATCAAGCATGGAAGCTGCCGTACCGCGACTCCTTCGCCACGGGTCAGGCCGACGAGTGGACGGCATTTGGAGGAACCTGGCAGATCGCCGACGGCGCGATGCGCAACGACTCTGACGAGCGGGGCTCCAAATTGATGACCGGGTCTCCGAACTGGCAGGACTACTCCTTCAGCGCCGATGTGGAGTTGCTTGGAAGTCCCGGAGATGCCGGTCTCATCCTGCGCTCGAGTGATGAAGAGCAGGGTGTGGATTCCTACCGGGGCTACTATGTCGGTCTGCGCAATAACGACGGGAATCTGATTATTGGCCTTGCCGATCATGGATGGATCGAGTTAGCAGGGGCACCGATGCCGGGAGGCGTGCATGCTCTTCGCTGGTATCACCTGACAGGTTCTGTTCATGGCTGCCAGATCACTGCTTATGCCAATGAAATTCCCGACGGGGCTCTGCAGACCGTTTCCTACACCGACAGGAACTGCCTGACCAGCGGGCGCGTCGGTCTTCGCTCCCACTCTTCCGGCGGAGCATGGAAGAACCTTGCCGTATTGTCACTGACGGGTGCCTTAACGACCTCTCACCAGGTTGAGCCTTACCGCGCACCGCGTGATCTGCCGTATGCCGTTGACGATCCGGTAATGCAGAGCCGCACCCGTCCCAAACACCCAGGTGCTGCTTCGGCCGGGGATCAGGCTGCCGGTCGCGCTGCTGAGGCGGATGCGGAATCGGCGATTGACGTCGAAAGCATCGGTCGCTTGCGCATGATTCGTACCAAGGGGAGGCATGCTACCGTTCGCGGCACGGTGATCCTTACGCGGCCCCAGCTTTATGTAGAGGACGCTACTGGAGGCGTCGCCGTCCTCAGTTCCACCGAGCCAAATCTGAAGGTTGGCGATGAAGTCGAGGTGTCGGGAGAGGTCGAAGTGCATGACTTCAGCTGCATGTTGCGCAATGCCAGCATCCGACTGTTGTGGGCTCATGCTCCCGCACCGCCAATTGCCATAACCGCCAGCCAGGCAGCGACCGGCGCTTACGATGCCAGGTTTATCGAGGTTGACGGCCTGTTGTTGAACAAGGACAAGGGTCCGGACAACACGCTTCTGCTGGCTATGAAGGCGAATGGGCAGTCATTCCGCGCCATCGTAAATCCCAGCCGCGGTGACGCCATTCTGGGGCATCTGAACACCCAAAGTGTTCTTCGACTGCGAGGTGTTTGCGTGGTCGACCCGCAATTTACGCATAACCTCACGCCGTTTGTCCTGCTGATTGCTTCGAGCGACGACGTAGAAGAGCTGGCTGGACCTCCGTGGTGGAGCGGACGCAACCTGGTGATCATCGGGCTTGTGACCATGACGCTGGCGCTGCTCGCTTACATGCTCTACCTGCATGCGAAGCATCTGCGCCTGCAGGCCATTGTTGACGAACGCGAGCGGATTGCACATGACATGCACGACACGCTGGCGCAGAGCTTCGTCGGAATCGGCTTTCAATTGCAAGCCATCAGCAACAGCATTCCTGAAGATCTGCCGGGCATCAATCAGCAGCTCGATCTCGCCTGTGACCTGGTGCGGCACAGCCACGAAGAGGCGCGGCGCAGCCTGCTGACGCTGCGGCGCGAGTTCCTGGAGTCAGAAACACTCCACTCCGCACTCAATGCTTTTGCGTGCAGGATGGTGGAGCACGGCTCGGTCAGCGTGCGTCTCACCATCTCCGGTGAAGATACTTCTACGCCATATGCAGTGAAGGATGCGTTGTTCCGCATTGGTCAGGAGGCGATCGCCAACGCTGTTCGACATGGAAGGCCATCGGTGCTGCACATCCAGGTCAAGTACGCGAGTGAAGCGGTCAACCTACTGATCGAAGACAACGGCGCCGGCTTCAACCCGGGCGAGAATCTGCGCGGATTCGGGCTGAACGGAATCCGCAAACGCGCCGACGGCATTTCCGCCGCCGTACGCATATCGAGCACTCTGGGGCGCGGGACGCAGGTCTCGATTATTGCCCCGCTCCCGTCCAGGCTCGGTTGGCTGAATCCCGATAACCACCTTTGGCAGTTTGCGAAGGAAGCGACTACAGATGCTAAAAGAAAAGTCCGCAAAGATCCGTATTCTTATCGTCGATGACCATCCCGTAGTCCGCACCGGACTGACCTCCATGCTGGGCACCCAGGCCGGCTTCGAAGTGGTCGGCGCAGCATCATGTGGCGAGGAAGCGCTCGCTCTGATAACTCGAACAGCACCCGATGTGATGTTGATGGACTTGCGCATGCCGGGCGTGAACGGCATCGATCTGCTGCGTGCCCTGCAAGGATATTCCAACCCGCCTCGCGTGATCGTGTTGACCAGTTTCGAGACCGACGAGGATATCTATCGTGCCGTGCAGGCCGGCGCGCACGGTTACCTGCTCAAAAGCACAATGCAGCAGGAGATGGTGGCCGCGATTCACGCGGTCCAGCAGGGTAGGCGCCACATACCGCCGCGGATTGCCGCGCGTCTCGCCCAGCGCATGTCGCGCCCGGCCTTGACCGCCCGCGAACTTGAGATTCTGGAAATGCTGGCCAAGGGCCTGACGAACAAGCAGATTGGCACTGTGTTTCAGATCAGCGGCAACACCGCGCGAAACCACGTAAACAGCATTCTCGAGAAGCTCGAAGCTGCCGACAGGACGGAGGCAGTGTCTACCGCCATCCAGCAGGGCATCATCGATGTCTCCAACTAGCGCGATCCCGCCGTTCCACCCGTAATTTCTCGCGTCAGCGAGGCAAGCCGTAATTTTCTACCAATCCTGGATACGCTATCTGGTCCATCTGAACCAATAACTTGGTCCATCTTACTCATGCGCGAGGTTGCCTCAGGGTTATAGCCTCACCAACGTCGAAGCAGGCTTAGGCAGACCCCACCAGTCTGTGTGCCCTCCCCAGAGGGGTCTTTCTGACTCCCCTGCTTTTTCAAATGATCCCGCGAGCATTAACCTAGGGCTGGCACGATGACGCTGTTGAGAACCGCATCCATCGCTCTGCTCGTTGCCTTTTCCCTTCTTGCCCCGTTTGGTGCGCAATGCCAGGCCGGCAGTGATACCTTCACGAACCCATTGCTGCCGAGCGGCGCGGACCCGTGGGTGATTGCGTGGAAGGGCTACTACTACTACATGAACACGACCGGGAAAAATCTGACGCTCTGGAAGACCAGGGATATTACCGATCTGAAAAATGCAGAAAAGAAGATTGTCTGGACACCACCGTCGTCCGGCGCTTACTCGCGCGAGATCTGGGCACCGGAACTCCATCGCCTCGACAACAAGTGGTACATCTACTTCGCCGCCGATGCCGGTTCGAACGAGTCACACCGCGTGTGGGTACTCGAGAATGGCGCTGCCGATCCGCTCGATGGAACGTGGGAGATGAAAGGGAAGCTGAGCACGCCGGAAGACCGCTGGGCAATCGACCCGTCCGTATTCGAAAACAAGGGCAAGGCATACGTTATCTGGTCAGGATGGGACGGACCGACGAACGGCGTTCAGAGGATCTTTATTGCGCAACTGAAGAATCCGTGGACGCTCGGCAGCAAGCCGGTTGTGATTTCGTCACCGGATTTGCCTTGGGAGAAGGTGGGAGATCTCACAGTGAAGAACCGGATTGAGGCGACTCCTCACGTTGATGTCAATGAAGGCCCGGAGATTCTCCAGCATGACAGTAAGATCATGCTCATCTATTCCGCCAGCGGCTGCTGGACGGACTACTATGAGCTCGGCATGTTAACGGCTTCTGCCGGCAGCAATCTTCTCGACCCTTCGTCGTGGAAGAAATCTTCAAAGCCGGTCTTCTGGCAATCGCCAGAAGCCTCGGTCTACGGGCCCGGTCACAATACGTTCTTCAAATCTCCCGATGGCAGAGAGGACTGGATTCTCTACCACGCCAACTCAGCGCCGGGCGAGGGCTGCGGAAGCTTCAGGTCACCTCGCGCTCAGCCTTTTAAGTGGAACGCTGACGGGACGCCCGACTTCGGCAGGCCGATCCCGCTGAGCCAGCCGATCCCTAAGCCTTCGATGTAGGCGCAAACGCAGCGGGAATCGTTATTGCGGCTCTTTTGACTTGGCGCCATACAACTTTTCGCTGGTCGCGAATTCGGCCTTCGCGCGATTGACCATCCCCGCAGTCCTGTAAGCCAGGCCCAGTTCGTAGTGCAGACGCGCTTCGTCGGGACTGAGCGTTGCGGCCTCTTCGAGTTCCGCAATTCCGGACTTGGTCGATCCAGTGACGCCGAGCGCACGGCCCAGCTTCTCGTGGCAGGCAACGCACTTCGGCGCAATCGCAACCGCCTGCTGCAGTATCGGCACTGCCTCCGCGGCACGGTCGTGATCCAGCAGGAAACCACCGTAGTTCAGGTAGGGCCACTCGTCGGTATGCGGAGTTTCTCGGGCCAGCGTCACAGCCATTGCAAATACCCGATCAGCGTCTGCCGGACGATTTTCGGCGTCGTAGGCGAGCGCGAGGTTCTCCGCGGCCTTGACGTTTTTCGCTTCGAGCGCGAGCACCTTTTGAAAGGCGCGCTCAGCGTCGCGGAAACTACTCTGCGTGTAATAACAACGGCCCAGACTGTACCATGCATCCGCGTTTCCCGGCTCGAACTCTACGGCCTTTTCAAGCCAGTGGACGGCGTCGGGATAATCATTGAGGAGCACATAATCAAGGCCCACGATTTTCAAGTCGTCGCCACGCGGCGTGGCAAGGCGCGCCGCTGCCGTGTACGTAGTGAGTGATTCGCGCGGCTTATTCTCTCGCTGCTGAACAAAGCCAAGCATGAAGAGCGCCTCGGGGGAGTTCGGATGAAGCTGTGAGTAACGGGTGAGAGCGGCGTCGGCTTCAGGGAAGCGTTCGAGATTGGCGAGAGCTTTGCCTTCGAAAAGCAGCGCATCGCTGCTGCTGGAATCGTGCTCGGCGGCGCGCGCCATCAGGGATGCGGCATCTTCCCAATGGTGAGCCGCGAACGCAGCCCTGCCCTGATCGTAAAGCGAGGTACTCTGCGCCCAGGTTGGCGGTTCCCACGCAAGTGCGAGCAGGCCAACAAAGATCAAGAGAGAGGCTTGCGTGGCCGCCCGGCCGTTACGTTCAACCAACATCGTTATTCAGTATAGGTCGGAGGCGGCGGAGGGTTGCTGGACGCAAAAGGCTGTTCGATCCAAACAGGATGAATGGCAGAGTAAAATTCCCAACAGCAATGACGTCTCATCCTATCGTGATTGTTTCGTGCCAAATGCGGTCTTCCTTGCAGGGAAGAGTCGTCAGCGACCTCAAGGGATTTACCGTTCTTCTCGCGCTGTTGATGACCCTTTCAAGCGCGCTGGCACTCGCGCAGCCAAGCTCCGCGCTGCAGCCGGACGGAACCACAATCCGCGGGACCGTCCGGGATTCGACCGGTGAGCCGGTTGGCGACGCCGTCGTTCGGCTTGAACAGAACGGTAGCTCCTCAGTTGTGGCCACAGACATTGAAGGTGTTTACGTGTTTCCTGCGATTCGAGCTGGGACCTATGTCATTAACGCTCAGAAGTCGGGACTGCGCAGCCGTGCTGTTACGGTTCCCGTTGTGAAGCAAGGGGATGAGTCTCACGTCGACCTGGTTCTCGAATCGCCGAACGATCAGAAAAGTCAGGCCGCGACTCCACAGACTTCCACCGAAACTATGACATTCGCAGACAAGCCGAATTTTACGGTCGCCGGCATCACCGATTGGACTGCCGTGGGTGGACATGGATCGGATGCCAGTCTTCGAACCAGTGAAGCACTTGCGCGCGACACCGCGACGCTGAAACCGAACGAAAAGGTGGCAGGAGTTTCGACATTAGCAGGCGGCGGTGCCGGCAGCGCAGCAGAGATCAGCTTGCGGGCCGCTGTCGCTCAGTCGCCAGGGAGTTTCGAAGCCAATCATCAGTTGGGTGAATTTTGTTTCCATAAGGGCAGTTATCGAGAGGCCATTCCGCCGCTCGAAGCTGCTTACCAGATCGATCCCGCGAATCATCGCAACGAATACGATCTTGCCTTGGCCTATAAAGAAGCGGGAGACTACGGCCGGGCTCGCGAACATATCCAGAAACTAATCGCCCAGGAAGATAGTGCCGATCTGCATGGGGTTCTAGGCGAACTCGACGAGGAAATCGGAGACTCGCTCGCAGCCGTGCGCGAGGACGAACAGGCCGCGCGCCTCGATCCGAGCGAGCAGAACTATTTCACATGGGGCTCAGAGCTCTTGTTGCATCGCGCGGTGTGGCCTGCGGCCGAGGTCTTCAGGAAGGGATCTGAAGCGTACCCGAAATCAGCCAGAATGCTGGCCGCGTTGGGCACGGCTCTTTTTGCCAGCGCAAATTACAGTGAGGCCGCGGCGCGGCTCTGCGAGGCTTCCGGCCTCAATCCGACAGATCCTGCCCCTTATATTTTCCTGGGTAAGATTGACATGGCCGCGCCGGACCCCCTGCCCTGTGTTGAATCGAAGCTGCTTCGCTACAGCCAGGAGCAGCCAGGAGATGCCCGGGCAACGTATTACTATGCGATGGCAATCTGGAAGCGCCTCAAAGCTTCAGAGAACACGCCGAATGTGGAGCGGGTGGAGAAGTTGCTTACACAAGCAGTCACGCTGGATCCAAAATATGATGCCGCCTATCTGCAGTTGGGAAATATCTGCTCTGACGAGCGAAACTTCGAGAGGGCGATTGGCTTTTACCTGAAGGCAATTGAAGCCAACCCGCAGTTGAGCGACGCGCATTACCGCCTGGGCGTGGCCTATGAACGAACCGGAGAATCAGCGAAAGCCAAGCAGGAATTCCAACTGCACGACGAAATCGAGAAGGCACAGGCGGCGGCTGTCGAACGCCAGCGGCAGGAGGTCAAGCAATTCCTGGTGGTCCTCCAAAGTCAGCCAGTTGTTCACTAATTCATTCAATAGTGTTAGCAATGGACCAAAGACAATCGATGGGAGGCTTCGGGATGCACAAACTTTTGGCTGTGGTACTTTTGCCAGTGATGACAATGTTTGCCAGCGATCTCCCGAGCAAAAAATATCTGAACCTCGCCATCATCAAGATCATGGTTGCGGCCACGGAAGCCAAAGCCAAAGAGCTCAACGTCTCGGTAACAATCTGTGTCGTGGACGAGAGCGGAAATCTTCTCTTTCTCGAGAAGGGCGAGACAGCTCCGCTCAATACAATTCAGTTCGCACAGAAGAAGGCGCGGCACGCTGCCTTCTACGGCAGCCCGTCAAAGGACGGGGCGGATACAGTGAAGAATGGCAACACCGCGGCCATGGCGTTCCCGGAATTCTTCCCCAACCAGGGAGGGCTGCCAATTCGTGTGGACGGGCAGTTGCTCGGCGGAATTTCGGCAAGTGGCGCGAAGTCCGAAATCGACGAACAGGTCGCGCAGGCAGGTATCGACGCCCTTCTGAAGAAGTAGAGCTACGTCGCTCGACGCTTGGCAGGTGCGACAATGCCTTAGCCTTCGCGGATGGTGAGTATCTGGTTCGCCTTCACATTCGTGAACCGCTCAATCTTCTGCGTGGTCGGCCACTTCACTTCAATCAAATCGACGCTCTCAGCCTTGCCGAGGCCGAAGTGGAGCCGAAGATCGCTTTGAGACATCACGCTCGTTCCACTGTGGACTTCGTCCATCTGCGCATGCTTGCCGGTTACCACCCGGGCGCGCGCTCCAATCGCAGTGCGGTTGCACTTAGTCCCGATGAGCTTCAGCTTGATCCAGTTCTGCTTGTTGCCGCCGTCATTGCGCAGGAGAGACGGCGGATCATTCATGTTCAAAACCAGAACATCCATGTTGCCGTTATTGTTGTAGTCTCCGAACGCCGCGCCCCGGCTCGAGAAGTGCTCGCTGATGCCCGGCCCCATCTCAACCGAGACGTCCTTGAAACGGCCATCGCCCATGTTCCTGTACACCAGCCGCGGATTCTTATATGTTTGCCCGAACTTGTAATTGTCGATCTCCGGATAAACATGGCCGTTGATCTGGATGATGTCCGGCCAGCCGTCATTGTCATAGTCAACGAAGCCGCATCCCCACGCCACGTAGTTGCTGTTTACGCCAATCCCGGACGCGAAAGTGACGTCGCTGAAGGTTCCATCGCCGTTGTTGTGGTACAGGTTGCAGGTGTCGTCGGCGAAGTTGGTCTTGAAGATGTCGAACCAGCCATCGCAGTCGTAGTCGGCTACCGCAACACCCATCCCAGCTTGTTCATGGCCGTTGTCGTTGTAGGCGCAGCCGGCCATCACTGCGATGTCGGTAAATGTCCCGTCGTGATTGTTCTTGAACAGGATGCTTGGCTCCGAGTCGACAGCTACATAAATGTCGGGCCAGCCGTCGTTGTCGAAGTCGTAGGAAACCGCGGTGATGGAATAGCGCGGACCGGGCTTTAGAATGCCAGATTTCTCCGAGACATCGGTGAAGGTGCCGTCTCCGTTGTTGTGGTAGAGGATGTTTGTATCGCCTGGAAGTCCGCGCGGGCCGCACATCGTTGGTATGCCTTTCCACTGGCAGAACTTTGTGTCGTTCGGAGGAGGAATCGTCTGCGGGTCGAGCTTTATGTAATTGCAGATGAACAGATCAAGATGGCCGTCCCGGTCGTAATCGAGAAAGGTACAGCCGGCGCCCCAGCGATACTGCTCCTGGTAAAGGCCTGCCTTCCGAGTGACATCGGTGAACGTCCCGTCTCCGTTGTTGTGGAAGAGGACGTTGTGGCCCCAGAAACAGCAGAAGAGATCATCCCAGCCGTCGTTGTTATAGTCGCCGACACAGACGCCTGTTTGCCATCCGGTACGTCCCAGTCCTGATTTTTCGGTGACGTCGGTGAACGTTCCGTCGCGGTTGTTTTTGTACAGGTGAGAAATCGGCGCCTTCCCTGCGGGCCAGTTAGCGTCGAGGCGATCGCCATTCGTGAGATAGATGTCCAGCCATCCATCGTTGTCATAGTCGAAGAAAGCGAGTCCGCTTCCCTTGGCCTCGATGATCGAGCGCTTGTGTTCAGTGCCGCCCCACACGTTGGGGATCGTGAGCCCGGCTTGCTGAGCGACGTCGACATACTGGACCGCGGACGCCGTAGTTGCGACGACCGCAGCTTCGACCAACGCCGGATTTCGCCACTTCCAGAGTGGCGTCGTCAGTGTCTCAAGCAAAGTACCGCTGAGCAGGAAAAGGGATGAGCCGAGGAAACGCCGCCGAGGCAAATTCATAGACATTGATTGGGGTTATTGAAACAGATATTCACCGTGATGGCACGAGAGGGAATTTGCGGGGGACAATTCCAGTTCCTTCTTTCACGGCGATGATCTTATCGATCGGAACATTGGTTAGCTTGTCCACACGGCCGGTGGGCCAAGTGATGACGAGTGAGTCGATTTTGTTCCGCTTGCCCAGGCCAAAATGAATGCGCGGATCGTTGGCAGACATGTAGCTCATTCCGCCCTTGGACTGCTCGACATGAGTAACGCCTTCTGAAGTGAGCCTTAACACCGAACCGATACCGTCGCGGTTCGACTGGGTGCCGATCAGCAGGACCTCGAGCCAGTGATTTGCGTTGCCTCCATCGTTGCGAAGGAGCTCGGGGTAATCGCCGCGAACATTGACTGCAATATCGATATCTCCGTCGTTGTCGAAGTCGGCCGTAGCCAGGCCGCGACCAGCTATGGGACGCATGAAGTCGACGCCGAGAGCCTCTGAGGTCTTTTCAAAATGTCCCTTCCCCAGGTTGCGGTACATCAGCAGCGGTTCTTTGTAGGAGACTTCGCTGTGGTAGAGGTTCACATTGTCCAGCATGGCTCCGTTGAGTTGCACGATATCCGGCCATCCATCGTTGTCGTAGTCGAGAAACTTGGCGGCCACTCCGCTCAGCAACACCGCCTTGTTACCGATTCCGCAGCCATAGGTGTCGTCAGTGAACGTTCCGTCCTGATTGTTGTGATAGAGGCGGTTCAGTTCGAAATCCAGATGGGTGATGTACACATCCATCCAGCCGTCGCCATCTAAATCTGCGGCGTCGATGCCCATGCCGGCCTCGTAGCGCCCATCCTCGCTCGCCGCCAGCCCGGAGAACAACGAGACATCCTTGAATGTCCCGTCGTGATTATTCAGGAACAGAAAATTCGGCCACGTATCATTGGCGATTGCAATGTCCGGCCAGCCGTCGTTGTTGAAGTCAGCCGTGACCACTCCCATGCCTTTCGATTCGGGCAGGCCCACGCCTGACTTGTCGCTCACATCGGTGAACGTGCCGTCATGATTGTTGTGATACAGCTTTGTCTTTTGCCCCCTGTAGTTGTTGGGATTGCAGTAAGAACGATAGCCGGGTGCGCGCTCACCGCACCAGAGATTGTTCTTCGGACTCCACTCGATGTAGTTCGTAACAACGAGATCGAGGTAGCCATCCTTGTCGTAGTCGAACCACGCCGCGCTGGTGGACCATCCACCCTCATCGGCGACTCCAGCCTTGGCAGTCACGTCGGTGAAGGTTCCATTGCCGTTGTTGTGATAGAGAATGGCGCGGCCGTAGCCGGTGACGTAGAGATCCGGATAGCCGTCGTTGTCGAAATCCCCCACCGCCACGCCCTGGCCGTAGTGCCCCTCGCCACCCACGCCGGCCTTTTCGGTTACATCGGTGAACGTGCCGTCTCCGTTGTTGTGATAAAGCGCCGACCGCAACGGGTGCGTGGGTTTGTAACCATCCGTTGGGCCGGACTGGACGAAGTAGAGATCCATCAGCCCGTCCTGATCGTAGTCAATCCAGCCCACGCCGGTTCCCATTGTTTCGAGGTAGTACTTCTGATCGGTCTGCGTCGAGTCCTGTTGGAAGGTAATTCCGGCGGACTTGCGAATGTCGGTGTAATGCACCGGAATGGGAGCTTCGTCCTGCTTGGTTGGCTGCTGAGCATAGGGCGCGGAATAAACGAGAAATGGCAACAGCCCGGCAGCGATGCCGCGCCAGATTTTTGCAGCGAAACTCGTCATGGTCTCAGAGAGTCCGATCCGCGAGAGCAAGCGCCACTTGCAGCAATTGCTTTCGGCTGGCCATCGACATGGGTTGATTGCCGAAGCACAGCCGAGGTCGTGGAAAATTGATGAGCCTTATTCGCTTCTGAGGAAGTGTGCGACTGCTGTGCCGCGAGCATCTGCAGCGAAGAAACGAATAAGCAGGCGAAGCCAACCAGGCGCGCCCCAGTCGCAATCGGTCGGGCAATCGTGATTCTGGCTGTCTGCCGCTCTGATCTGCGACCTACCATCCATCCACACCGTAGCCGATTGCCCATCAAGGCAGCGATTTTAGCATTTCGAGAGCTTGCTGCGCCCCGCGATTCTCGGGCTGAATGCGTAGTAGTTCGCCCAGCACCTCTCTGGCTTTCTCCGTGTCGTGCTGTATCACGTAAACACGCGCGAGGTTCAAGTAAGACTGATCGAAGTTTGGAGCGATGCGAATGCAAGTGTTAAATTGCTCCTCTGCCTTGGGGTAATTCCTGCTGCGAACGAAGAGAACGCCAAGGTTGTTCAGGGCTTCCGGATAATCCGGACGAAGTTCGATCGCCTTTTCCAGGGAGTCTGCCGCTTCTTGCATCTGGCCCTGCTGGGCGTAGAACATCCCCATGCTGTAGTTGGCTTCGGGATCGTCGGGTTGAATCTCCAGCGCCCGCTTCAGGTACATCTGCGCCTGATCGAACCTGCCTCCCCGTCGATAAAGGTTGCCCAGGTTGAGCAGCGCTATGCCAAAATCCGGCCTTTGCCGCAGTGACTCTTGAAAGTTGCGGATGGCCTCCTCGGCTTGGCCCTGCGCTGCGGCGATCATGCCGAGGTTGTTCCACGCTTCCGGATACTCGGGACGCAGTTTCACCGTTTGCTCGAGATACTGGCGCGCCTGCTGAAGGTCGTTCCTGCGCAGGTTGAGAGTGCCCAGGTTGTAGTGGGCTTCTGCATCATTCGGCTTCTCGGCGACCACCTGCTGAAATGACTCTGCGGCTGCGTCGAGGTATCCATGCTGGAAAAGCGCCACACCGTAAGTGAAGTCATTGCGTTGAAATGCGTCCTGATAGAGCACTCCGCCTTGCGGAAGCGCCTTGTGCATACGCTCTGCCGGGCCGGTAGGCATGGACTTCACGTCATCCAACACGTGCCGTGGATCGATCGGACCCTGGTAAAGCTTTACGATCATGCCGAATCCATCGAGCAAAAAGGAGGCCGGAATGGGGAGGTTTCGGCGGCGATCGAAGAGATAGCGGTAGATGATGTTGTAGATCCCAGCGACTTCAGTCGTCGCAAAGAGAATGAGGAAAGATAGTGCAAGTTGGGCCGCGACCGACCTTGCCGCTGACACATCAGCCGGGTCATCGACGTTGATGGCGATGACGTTCACCTCGTTTGCGCTAAATGCCGACCGGTGTTGCTGGAGCCTCATTAACTCATCCCGCGAAGCCGGAGCCCTGGTCGCCCAGAAGTGCAAAAGGGCAAAGTTGCCTCGGAACGATCGAAGCTCGCGTATATCCCCTTTGAGATTGGGCAGAGAAAATTCCGGCGCCTTCAACGGCTCGACGAGCCACGTATCTACCGTCGAAGCGATCGGTTCCGGCGCCTGCGGCGGTCCTGGCCGCATGTAAGAAGCGGGCGGAGCAGGGAACGGCTTGGCGGTAAAAGCTGCTGAGCCCTCTTCAATCTCAATGCGGTGATTGACCGGTAGTCCTTCGACTTGCTGAGACAACCCATTCGGCCATCGGATCGTCGCCCGTAGCGGGCCTTCCTGCTTTCCGACCCCAAAGAAGATTTCCTTCGAGTGTTGCGCAAGAAACCCGGACCCGGCCTGGAGATATTTCGTCTGGCGGAGCGCCTCAGACTCCAGAGTGACGGCGGTCCCTATGGCGTCGCGATTGCTCTTTTTTCCGCGAAGGCGGAACACGATTGAGTGGCCGATGTCTGGCATCGCATTTCGCAGGATTCGGACCTGTGGTGCGTTGCGGTTTTTTAGGATGATTTCCAGCCGTCCATCGTGGTCAATATCCGCGAGCGCAAACGAGCGGCTGTCTTCGAAGAAGTCCAGCCCGACCGCGCCCGATACCTCAGAGAATGTCCCGTCGCGGTTATTCGCAAACATCACATTTCTCTCGTAACCGTTCCAGGTGTTGTCGGAGCGAATCAACTCGTTGAGCGCATTCCATCCATGCTCGTAAGCCGGCGACGGTGTTGCATCATCAGGTGATTTGCCAACCACCTGCCGCCAGAAGAAACTGCCGAGGTCGTTTCGATCCGGACCAGAGATATATCCGTTGACGACATAGAGGTCGGGATAGCCATCGTGGTCGAAGTCGAAGAAATCCGAGCACCACGACCAGCGTCCCATCTCAACGCCAGCCTTATCGCTGACGTTCTGAAATTTGCCGTCGCCCTGGTTGTGATACAGCGAATTGCCTCGCGCATGACGCCGGTATAGAGTGCGGATATCTTCCGGCGCGCCCGGATGAAAAATTTTCTGCTGCGAAACCCTCTGCCCCGCAGCCGACCACATGTTAGCAGCGTAGATGTCCTGGTTCTCGTCGTTGTCGACATCGGACCACGCCGCGCTCATGCCTGCCCCGGCATCCTCGACGTGAGCGTCGACGGAGACATCGGTGAAGGTCCCGTCGCCGTTGTTGCGATACAGATTGCTCCGCCCGAAATCGTTCGCAACATAGAGATCGGGCGAGCCTTTGAAATTTGCTGCGCCCCACGCGCACGCAAAGCTGTAGCGATTGTTGTTCGCGTTCAGTCCCGTTGCGTCGGTGCGGTCCACAAAGGTGGCGTTGCCCTCGTTGTGCAGTAGAAAATTCGGCGGCCCGTTCCGCGCGTCGAAGTAAGGCACCGGATAGTGATACTGGTCCAGACCGAGGTAGTAGCTGTATAGACAAAAGTAAACATCGAGGCGGCCGTCGCGGTCATAATCCGCCACTGCCGCGTGCGTAAATGTACCTTGGGGAGTATTGGCAAACTTGAAGGCGTCGCGCTTCAGAGTGAAGGAGCCATTGCCCTGGTTCAGAAATAACAGCGGCCCGCTCCCACAAACCACCAGCAGATCCTGCAGTCCCTTGTTTTCGAAGTCCGCGAACAAAGCGCACGCAGTATTGTCGAGCACGCCAACGCCCGACTTCTCCGTCACGTCTTCAAAAGTTCCGTCTCCGCGGTTGCGATAAAGCCGGTTGGGAAGCCCCGCAGGCTGGCAGACATAAAGCTCATCAAAGCCGTCATTGTCGAAGTCTCCCGCGGCTACGCCGTTGTTGCCATAAACGTCAATGCCACATGCGCCATCAAGAACCGTGCGCCAGTAGTCCGTCCCGCGAAGCAGTTGGCCTTTATAAGAGTCGTTGGCGCCAAGCGCCTCCGGAGTTACGTCGATGAAGCCCCGCGACTGTGCGACAGCACGAGTTTCCCCGTCGGCCTCCCATCTGCGAACCGTCCAGCCCTCTGGTGCGTTGCGCGACCAATCGGTGCGCCACTGTCCAACGCGCTCCTCACGGCGATGATCGTTGAAAGCAATAACCAGGTCATATCGGATACCCAGACGGACGGTCAGCGGGTCGTTCACGACTTCCTCGATGCTGACGATTTCGAATTCTGCCGTTTCCACTCGCGAGTTCGGATCCAGATACTCGCGAAACTCGCGGAGAAATCGTTCTCGTCCAGCAATCACCCCGGGGCCGAATTGCCTTTTCGCAATATCGATCCCTTCGTTCGCGCGAACGGTGCGCTCCTTCGCGGTGCTGAAGGAGAAGGCGGCGATCGACGGGTCGAGAAATCCTGCCAGCACGGACTGATCCCGTGCCGACGACCTCAGTGACTCGCTCCACCTCCGGAGAATTATTTCGATTTCGGC
>Ga0206881_10022_pt1 | contig 61004 bp, 55 predicted proteins | sample Alteio_BWOrgCont_3_FD_152867 | JGI IMG/M metagenome (GOLD analysis project Ga0206881, IMG submission 152867) | Enriched cells from forest soil in Barre Woods Harvard Forest LTER site, Petersham, Massachusetts, United States -... | ecosystem: Environmental > Terrestrial > Soil > Temperate forest >...
TTTTCATCCTTGGGCGGAGTGTAGCATTGAACATCGATGGCCTTTGCCCGACGCGACGAGCTTACCTGGCGCCTGCGCACGCGCAGCCTCAAGCTGGGCCGGCGCACGCTGATCATGGGAGTACTGAATGTGACTCCCGATTCGTTCTCGGATGGCAATCTCTTTTTGGATCCAAACGCCGCCGCAGCGCAGGCGCTGCGCATGATTGATGAAGGGGCGGATATAGTGGACGTCGGTGGCGAATCGACGCGACCAGGAAAGCACGAGCCGGTAAGCACAGAAGAAGAACAGCGACGAGTGCTGCCGGTGATCGAAGCTCTACTGCAGGCGAGGCCGGATGCGATCTTGTCGATCGATACCTACAAGGCTTCGACGGCACGACTGGCTGTTTGCGCCGGCGCGGAGATCGTCAACGACATCAGCGCGTTGAGTTGGGATCCTGAGATGGGAGAGACCTGCGCGGAACTGGCGTGTGGCGTGGTGATGATGCATACGCGCGGCAAGTCCGCGGAGTGGCGGAGTCTGCCTCAGCTGGCTCCGCATGAGGTGGTGCCGCTGGTGAAGTACGAGCTTGCCCTGAGCATGCGGACGGCGTTGGAGGCGGGCGTCGATCGCGACCGGATTGTGCTTGATCCGGGCTACGGTTTCGGCAAATCGTTCGACGAGAACTATCCGCTGCTGGCGCATCAGGACGAACTTGAGAGCCTGGGGCAGCCGATCCTGGCGGGAGTATCGAGAAAGTCGTTCCTGGGCAGAAGGCTCGCAGAGTTTTACGGCGGGGAGGAAGCTCCGGTGACCGCGCGCGCAAACGCGACCATCGCGGCGACGGTCGCGGCGATTCTGGCGGGAGCACATATTGTGCGGGTGCATGAGGTTCGTCCGGCTGCCGAGGCAGCGCGCATCGCGGACGCGATCTTGAGTGCCGTATGATGTCGGCACTATGAGAAAGTGCGCGATCGCCTTGTCTTGCAGCCTTGTCTTTGCCATTTTTGTGCTCGGCGCGGAACAATCCCTGCTTTCCGCACAAACAAGAAAGCCTGTCGCCACTGCTCGCAGCGGGGTTTATCCGATTCAGGAAGGCTACGTGGATGCGAACGGCGTTCTGATCTATTACACGACATTCGGACGGGGCGAGCCGCTGGTGATTGTGCACGGCGGACCAGGCGCATCACACGATTATTTTCTGCCGTATTTGTTGCCGCTGACGCGGACGAACAAGCTGGTATTTATCGACGAGCGTGGGTCAGGACGGTCGGAGAAGCTCGAGGATGTGAAGCAGTATACGGTCGAAAACATGGCCGACGATGTCGAGGCGGTGCGCGTTGCGCTGAATCTTGGAAAAATCAGCCTGCTGGGACACTCTTATGGGGGGGTGCTGGCAGAGGCCTATGCGCTGAAGTATCCCGAGCATCTGTCGCACCTGGTGCTGGCGAGCACGTTCGCGAGCACGAAGGAGATGAACCAGGTGCTGCAACGCATCAAGAACCAGTTGCCCAAGGACAAGCTGGCGCTGACGACTGCCTTCGAGAAGGCGGGCCTGTTCGGCAAGGGAGCGGCGTGGGAGCACGGACGCTATCCGTCACAATACGCGACTCTGGCCTGGGGTGACGGGTATTTTTCGCGGCTTTATGGTGCGCGGCCCGATCCGAATTACGATCCACAGGCACAGAACACATCGACGGCATGGGATTTGTATCGCGAGATGTGGGGATCGCATGGCGAATTTGTGATCGACGGCAACCTGACGAGCGTGGAGTATCTGGATAAGTTGCCGACGATCAAGGTGCCGACGCTGATTCTGGGGGGGGATCATGACGAGTGCGATCCTGCGTTGGCGAAGGAGATGAACGCAAAGATCAAGGGATCGAAGCTCGTGATTCTACCTAACAGCGGACACATGGCGTTCGTCGATCAGCCGAATCTGTGGAACAAGAGCGTGGCTGAGTTTGTGAGCGGGAGCGCATCGCCAGTTGCTGCCAAGGGCTCACGAAAGTAGGCTCAGCCTTTGCTGCGCGACTGGCTTGCTGTTCCGAGAAACGCGCTCTTTGCATGTCTTCCTGAGGCCTTCCAGCGCTTCACGATCTCGTAGACAATCACGGTGGCATAGGTGACGGAAACCCAGACGAAGACCTCTTCAATGGGGAGCCGCGCCCATGCGGTGACGCGCAGGCCGAGCATCGCGTCATCCTGAAAGTTCCACCAGCCATAGGGCAGAGCCAAGGTTACTTCCCAGAGAAGGCTGATGAGCAGGATCATGAACATGGTGAGGCTGAGGGCGCGCCAGTTGATGACCGGCCGCGCGCTGGGAAAGAGGATGCTGGACGGGAGAAGCGCGCCGATTACCAAAAACAGGAAATATTCGGGGAAACCGGGCAGCGTGGGAGCGAAGATTCTGCGATAGAGGAATGCGAACGCGATCAGCGCGGCCGCCATGAACAGGGACTCCGGATGGAAACGAAGGAGCCGGTCGAAGTCGGTACGGTCGTCTGCCGATCCCGGCACGGCATAGGCGGAGAGCCAGTATTCGTCGAGCCAGATGTAGAGCAGCAGGGTGGCGATGAAACCTGTGAAGTAAAAGATGTATTCCTCGACCGGCACCCAGTTTCGAAGCGCGGGCGCTTTGATTCCCAGAGTCGCGCCGACGTTGGGAAATAGAAAGAAGCGGGCGGCGAAGAGGAAATCGAGCAAGGCACCGAGTGGGAAGAGGATCCCGATGGTCCACCAGAAGGCCTTCCGCGAGATCTTTATTTCCTCGCGGGGGATGAACCAGAAGGCAATGACGATAATCGGAATAATGAAGAGAAGAAGACTGACGGTGTAGCCAAAGGGGGAGGGACTGGGCAAGATCGGGATACCGGGGCTCGATACGCGCCGTGTGCAGGGTGAAATAGGCCGGCACCGCGATCATCCCGAACATGGCGGCGACGACCCAGGAGCTCAGGCGCGGGGATGGCGCTCCCGGTCCGAAGCGTCGTTGGTTGTCGTTCTTTGCCATCGCAGGCCGCTTCTTCCCCCCAGAAAATGTAATCCACCCGGAGCATTTCGCAGTGGCTCTTGCTGCATCTTAGCTTTCGAGGATGAATCTGCTACGGACGAGAACGATGATGAGGCGAAAGTATAACGCGATCAATATTTTGCTGGCGGGAATTTGTCTTTTCGGAACTTGCGCCGCCGCGTCGGCGCAACAAGGTGACGAGAAGGAGCAGCGCATATTCGAGTTGACCAATCAGGATCGAACGGCGCAGGGTCTGCAGCCCTTGCGGTGGGACAAATCGCTCGCTGCCGCCGCCGCTGTACACGTCGACAAGATGAAGGACGAGAAGACGCTGTCGCATCAGTATCCGGGAGAGCAGGATTTGCAGGCGCGCGCGGCACAGGCGGGAGCGCACTTCCAGGCAATTGCCGAGAATATCGCCATGGGCCCGAGTCCGGAGGCGATCGAAAAACAGTGGATGAACTCGGTGCCGCACCGGCAGAACATTCTTGATCCGCAAATGAACGCTATCGGGATCGCGGTAATCGAGAAAAATGGATACCTGTACGCCGTCGAGGACTTTGCGAATGCCTCTGAAAGCCTCACCAAAGAACAGGTTGAGCAAAAGGTGGGTGACCTGCTTCGCCAGCAGAAGGTTGACCCGTCCGCTCCGCGCAACATCGGCGAAGAGGCGTGCGCGATGCAGGACGGAACGCCTCAGGACGCGTCACAGGCAGGCCAGGTGAAGGCGGTGATGCGTTTTCAGACTCCCGACCTAAATAAACTACCCGATCAGGTGGGGCAGCAGCTGAGCGGCGGACAATTCACAAAAGCCGCAGTGGGCGCTTGCGAGTCGCACGGAACATTTACGACGTATCGAGTAGCCGTGGTGCTTTATTGAAACGGGAAAAGGCGCGATTGCTCGCGCCTTTCCCGGAACTCAGAGGAAGAATCAGGCTGCAGCGGAGTTGCTCAGCGCGGCCTTCGCCTGCTCTACCAGAGCGGTAAATCCGGCTGCATCGTTCACTGCGATATCAGCGAGGATCTTGCGGTCCAGTTCGACGCCCGCGGCCTTGAGGCCGTGGATGAGCTGCGAATAGCTGATGCCATTAATCTTGGCGGCGGCGTTGATGCGCACGATCCAGAGAGAGCGGTACTGGCGCTTCTTCTGTTTGCGGCCGCTGTAGGCGAACTTGAGTCCGCGCTCGACGGCTTCCTGGGCTGCCTGGTAGAGCTTGGATTTGGTGAGGAAATATCCACTCGCGCGCTTGAGAATCTTTTTGCGGCGGTCATTGCGTTTTGTTCCGCGTTTTACACGGGGCATGGTTGGTTCTCCTTTTAGTCTTTCGTCATGCGGCTGGAGGCAGGATGCGCTCCCCCTTCGGGTTGCGCCGACCTCTTCACTCGCTTGCTTCCTGATCGCTCGGCTTTGAAGCCGGGGGCCTTACGGCCCTTGCACTCACGTGCAGATCAGGCGTAGGGAATCATGCGCGCAACCTTCTTGTAGTCGGCGTCGGAAACCAGCGTGCTGTGAGCCAGCTTGCGCTTGGTCTTCGTCTCCTTCGACGTGAGGATGTGGCGCATCTTGGACTGGCCGCGCAATATTTTGCCCGTGCCGGTCTTCTTGAAGCGCTTGGCTGCGCCCTTGTGTGTCTTCAGTTTGGGCATGGTTTTCCTGCTTGGAATCTGCTTGTTTACAGCATCTTCAAGTATACGGGATCGGGCGGGGATTGGCCAGCCTGAACCCCAAAGCTGACGCCACATGGCCGGCGGGAAAAACGTGTCTCAACCCAAGCCTTCGCCGTGCTATCCTCGGCTCGCCTATGCCAGACGCAATCACGGCTACACCATCTCAGGATGTCACGCTCGGCCGCCTTGACGACCAGCGCAGGTGGTACAGCGCCAGAAGCAGGCGGGCGCAGCGCCTCTATAAGTGGATCAAGGGGATAGAAATTGTCGCGGCCGCGCTGATCCCCTTCTTTTCCGGCCTGAAGTTCCCGCATTTCGCATTCGTGGTGGGAGTGTTGGGGGTGCTGATCACGATTCTTGAGGGCATCCTGCAACTGAACCAGTATCAGCAGGTCTGGACGATGTACCGCGCGACCTCGGAAGCGCTCACGCATGAGAAGTATCTCTTTCTCGCGTTGGCGGGTCCGTATGCCGCGGCTGCGGCTAACCCTCCCGTGCTGCTTGCCGAGCGCATTGAGACGATCATGTCGCAGGAGAACACGAAGTGGGTCTCGGTGCAGGAGCAGAGCAGCAAATCGGAGGGCGCGAAGGGTCAGGGTTGAGGCTGGCGCTCGAAAATGTATGAAAAATGGTTGGTTTTCGGCTCGGAGTTCGCATTCGGCCACCAGGTGTTATTCACCCGGACATTTAGTCTCCCGGCAACAGGCTGAATGATGAGAGTAACCGTCCTCTTCTGGCTGATCTCGACGGGGGTGTTTTGCGGGGTCCAGACTCCGGTCGCCTGTCCACCCTGGGGAGCAACAGTGCGGACGCCCCAGCTGCATTGGCCCTGAGGACATTTCCCGAGGGGTTCGACATTGTAGCCGGTCCCCGAGCGGTCGATCCGGAGGGCGGTGAGCGCGTCGGCGCCGTTCTGAATCTCGGTGTTACGCCAGGCGCCAGCGAGGACATTTGCCTGGTCAATGACCTGCCCGTGGACATCGGAATGGTTGTCGTGTTCGGGGGTCGGGTGCGGCCTGACTACGAAATATCCGATCACGGCCAACAGAAGCACCGCGACGGCGGCTCCGCCGGCAATCCAAGGCATACGGGAAACCGGGGCGGCGGCCGGCGCGGGTTCGTTCGAAACTGGAGGCGGTAGCTGGACGGGAACCGTGGCATGCACTGGCTGCGTCTCGGTGCTGCTTGAGGTGGTGACGTATTGCTTCAGCGCCTCGATCAGCAGCTGCACGTCGGAGTTCCAGCGGGCATGGAAGATCTCGACACTATTGCGGTAAGCGAAGTCCTTGATGTTGTCGGGCAGCTGCTCGGGATGGGGCATATGCGCATCGTGCACCAGAACCGGGATGACCGCGATATTGCGGGCCAGTGCCGAAGCGATTTCGAGCCGCACGAAGTCGTTGTCGTCATCGAGCCGGCGACGCCCATCGGTGCCGGTGATCGTAGCCCATTGCGATCCAATGATGGCCAGAAAAACGCCGCAGCCGGCGACGTTGTCGTCGATGGCTTTGCGGAAGTCGAGGCCCGGAGCGATTCCCGCGACATCCATGAAGACCGCATCATTGCCATAGGCTCGCACAAGATCGTCGTAGAGTCGGCCCGCCTCACCCTCCGCGTCATCGCGGCGGTAACTGATAAAGATCGAATGCTTCACCGGGGATTCATCCTCCGCCAACGCACAAACCAGTGATGTGCAGCCGTGGTAAGGATAGGCAAAGAAAGATGATTGGGCAACACACGAAGGTGCTGTGCTAGATCAAAAACAAAAGAGGCTGCCGGAATGGCAGCCTCTTCGTCCGAGTTTGAGCAGATTATTCTGTGACCGCGTCGACAAACGCCTTGAGCTTGCGTGAGCGCGAGGGATGGCGCAGCTTGCGGAGAGCCTTGGCCTCGATCTGCCGTATTCGCTCGCGGGTGACCTGGAAGCTCTGGCCGACCTCTTCGAGTGTGTGCTCGGAGCCGTCTTCAAGGCCGAAGCGCATCTTGATCACCCGCTCTTCGCGCGGCGTGAGCGTGCGCAGAACCTGCGAGGTGTACTCCTTCAGGTTCACGCTGATCACGGCGTCGGAGGGCGAGACAGCCTGACGGTCCTCGATGAAGTCGCCCAAGTGCGAATCTTCTTCTTCGCCGATCGGAGTTTCGAGCGAGATAGGTTCCTGCGCAATCTTGAGGACCTTGCGGACCTTCGCGACCGGGATGTCCATGCGCCGGGCGATCTCTTCCGAGGTAGGCTCGCGGCCAAGCTCCTGCACCAGCTGACGCGAGGTGCGGATGAGCTTGTTGATGGTCTCGATCATGTGCACCGGGATACGGATCGTCCTAGCCTGATCGGCAATGGCGCGGGTGATCGCCTGACGAATCCACCAGGTGGCGTAGGTCGAGAACTTGTAGCCGCGGCGGTACTCGAACTTGTCGACCGCCTTCATCAGGCCGATGTTGCCTTCCTGAATCAGGTCGAGGAACTGCAGGCCGCGATTGGTGTACTTCTTGGCGATGGAGACGACCAGACGCAGGTTGGCTTCGATAAGCTCCCGCTTCGCGTGCTCGGCGTCCATGTCGCCCTGGATCATCTCGCGCTGCGTGCGCTTGAGGTCGGCGATGGATACACCGGCATCCAGCTCCAGCTTTTCAAGATCGATCCTGCAGTTCTTCTGCTGGCGGCGATATTCCTTCTTTAGCTCCTCACTCTTCGACTGGTCGAACTTCTGATCGAGAGTGCGAATCTGCCGCTCGAGCGTGCGCATTACATCGACGGTCTTGTTGACCTTGTCGAGAAGGCGCTTGCGCTCCTGGTTGGTGTACTTGAGCTCGCGAACAATGCGAGATACCAGCACCTTCTCGCGGGCGATGGCCCAGCGCGTCTTGCGGTATTCGCGGGCCTTAGCCTTGGGATTGATGGTGGCAAGCTTTTCCTCGAGCGCTGCACCCTTCTTCTGGTGCTTCACCAGCGCGTCGATTCGGCCGACGGTCTGGCGGACACGGGCCTGCAACACCTCTTCAGTGATCTCTTCCTCGTCGAAGATTACCACTTCCTTGATGTTGCGCACGCCGCGCTTGAGGTCCTCGCCGAGGCCGACGATTTCGCGGATCACGATGGAGGAGCGCGAGATGGCCTTCATCACGCGCATCTGGCCGCGCTCGATACGCTTGGCGATTTCGACTTCGCCCTCGCGCGTGAGCAGAGGTACGGTTCCCATCTCGCGCAGATACATGCGGACGGGGTCGTTGGTTTTTTCGAGTGTGCCCGGGGTCAGGTCGAGCTCTACATCCTCGCCCTCTTCGCCTTCACTCTCAAAGGCGTCCCCGCCGATCTTCGGACCACCCTCGAGCAGGTCGATTCCCTGAGTCCCGATGGTGGTGATAAGATCGTCAAGATCGTCGGGCGACTGCATGTCCCCGGGGAGCAGGTCATTCACCTCACCGTAAGTGAGATAGCCCTTCTCCTTGCCCGTATCGATCAGTTTCTGAATGTCATCTTCGTACTTGTCTTCAATCGCCAAGCGCGTCTCGTCTCCCGCGTCAAAATTGTTCGGATCTGTCTGCTTGGGTCGGACGAAATGCGGTCGAGGCCATTGAGGCATTATCCCCGAAGCGAAGCTATGTCGCCGGGCGGTAGGCGCACGTCCACCAAAGACTTACAGAATATCATGCCAAGGCGCAGAACTGGGGTGGAAAATGCGCGCCGCGAGCCGAACTTCCGTTGATTTCTGGGCAGATCCTCAGGTTGTTAGATGTGGCACGGGGCGTTTTTGTTTCAGCTATCTGGCTGAATGCAGTTGATAGGGGTTTTCCGCTATCTGGTGGAAATCATAAACACCAGGAATCCGATGACTCCGAAGACAACGATGAGAAAGGCAAGCAACAGGCCGCCGATGATGATGCTGGCCATTCGTTCCTGTTCCGGGCGGGGGTGGGTGATGCCGAATGTGGCAATGAAGGTCTCGGTCAGCCAGGCAAGGAGTTTCATGGGTTTACCGCTACTCCTGGGCTTCAGAAAAGCGTGCGGGCGTCTGTCCCGTATTAAGCCCCTTTTATTCTGTAGCTTAGATAGTAAATCAGTCCCAGCCCTAGTGAGTCGCCGGTTCCGACTCCTTAAGTAGTTCGGCCAGGTAGCCCTGCCAGATGGCGGGCAGGGTATGCGTGCCGTGTCCGCGTGTCTGGTCAGTAATCGGCAGCAGGATGAATTTTCCGCGAGGAACTTTTTTAATCGCCTCCGGCATGATGTTCAGTTCGGGCGGATTGATGAAATCGTCGGCGGAATTTATGGCCATGACGGGCACGGAGATAGTCGCCAGCTTGGCCGATGGGTCGTAGTTTCGCGATGAGTTGAACTGATAGAGGAAATCGTTGGCATCCGTGTCGGCAAAGCGGGTGCTGATGAATTTCTCAAGGTAGGCGTCGGCCTGATCGCGCGTGGGGAAATGCTCCTGCATCTGCAGCGGGCTTGAGCCCATGATGAGGAGCATGTCGAGCGACGTCTTCAGGCCCGGGGGCTGTGCGGTGTACTCGCCGTTGTTCCATGCCGGGTCGTTGCGGATGGCATCCATGGCCATCTTGCGCATGATGCGGTTGCGCCCGGCGATCTGAACGGGCAGGCAAGCCAAAGGCATAAGCGCATCGCTGAAACCGGGGTAAGTCTCACCCCAGACCCAGCTGTGCATGCAGCCCATCGACGTGCCCATGATCAGACGCAGGTGGTCGACGTGGAGCCCTTCGGTCAGGAGAAGGTGCTGCGCAGCAACCATGTCGTCGTAATCGTAGCTGGGAAAATGCGCGTGCATGCCGTCGCTCGCCTTAGAGGACCCTCCGTGGCCGATGCCGTCGGGAAGGATGATGTAGTACTTCGCGGCGTCGAGCAACTGCCCGGGTTCGAAGAGAACTCCGGCAAACTGCGGCCCCAGAAATTGCGCACCAGTACCTCCGGTGCCGTGCAGAATGAGGACCGCATTCGAGACGTGGCCGCCGGCGTCGCGCTTTGGCTGGCCGAGCGTGCGGTAGTGCAGCCGCAGCTCGTGAAGCGTTTCTCCCGAGCCGAACTTGAAGTCGTGGGCGATGTAGTCTCCCTGCTGAATGGGCAAGTCGAGTTTGGACTGTTGGGCGAGGGTGGCAGAATGTGCGGAAAAAGCCAACAGAACGGCAAGCGCGGACTTCAGGATGGACATGATGACTTGTCCTCAGTCGAGTTCGCGGAGTCTCCGCGCGATTTCATGGATTTGCCGGGATAAGGTTAGCACTTCGTCGGTGCGTCCCTGGCGTTCGGCGTCGTGCAGAGCACTACGCACGGTTCGTTGCTGCTGCTCAAGAGAGTTACGACGAACAGTGGTGACGGCTTCTTCCACATTTTCCGGCTGCGGTTCGGCGCCGTGGACGGAGACGAAGACACCAGCGAGCAGCCGGCGATGTTCTGGCTCTGTGAGGCATTGCAATGGGTCAGTGTGTTCTTCGCGGTTGCGCAGCCGGGTGAGGATGTCGTGCACATCAGCACGCATCTTCGTGAAGTCGGACTCGTGCTGGCGATACGCCGCTCCGGCAATCCGGTATAGTTCGCTGTTCTGAGGCGCCGAGAAGGCCTGCAGCAGGATTTGTTCGGCGCGGCTAAGGGGAGAACTCTGCGCAGCGATCGAGTCCCGACGCTTTGACGCTGCCTCCTTAAGTTCTTCGCGAACGAGGGCTGAGTCGATGCCAAGCTTCTGCGCGGCGTCGCTGGCGAATTCATCGCGGGCAATGCGACTGGGCATGCGCCGGATGTGTGGCAGCAGGAAGTTGAGCGCCTTGATCTTGGCCTCGGGCGTGCGCGGCGGAAAGAGCTGGCGCGCGCGGTCGATCAGGTAGTCCTGATGACGTCGGGCGGCACGGAGGGCGGCGGCGTACTCCTTGGCTCCGCGCTCGCGGATGTAGCGGTCCGGATCAAGGCCGCCTTCAAGGGCGACGACCTTAACCTCGAAGCCTTCTTCTGTGAGTAGAGCGATGGATTTTTCGGCGGCGTTGGCTCCGGCGGTGTCGGGATCGAAGTTGACGATGACGCGCGTCGTGTAGCGGCTGAGCAGACGGACTTGGGCTTCGGTGAAGGCCGTTCCGCTGGTGGCGAGGACGTTTGTGATTCCGGCGAGATAGGCCGAGATGCAGTCCATCTGGCCTTCGACGAGGACGGCGAAGTTGGCTTCGCGGATGGGCTGGCGCGCCCTGTCGAGATTGAAGAGGACATTGCCCTTCGTATAAAGCGACGTTTCAGGCGAGTTGAGGTATTTCGGCCCAGCCTTGTCGCCGCTTTCCAGTGCACGGGCGGTAAAGGCGATGATCCGGCCAGATTCGTTGGCGATTGGAAACGTAATGCGCTTGCGAAAACGGGAGTAGAGCGGGCCGGGCGAGCCGTCCTCCTGCGGTTTGAATGAGAAGAGTCCGGAAGCGCGGAGGGTTTCAGTGTCGGCGACGGACTGCAGGCGATCGCGCAGGGCGTGAAACGATTCGGGCGCATACCCGATGCGAAACTTCGAGATGCCCTCGTCGGCGAGCCCGCGACCGGTGAGGTATTCACGGGCAAGGGCGCCTTCAGGAGAGCGGAGCTGCTGTTCGAACCAGGCTGTCGCGATCTCGTGCAGCTCGATCAGCTTGGTGCGCTGGCGGCTCTCGGCGGCTTCCTGAGGCGAAGAGAATTCACGCATCGGGAGCGGGATGCCGCACTTGACGGCGACAGTCTTTACCGCCTCGGGAAAGGTGACATTCTCGATCTTCTGGATGAAGGTGAAGACATCTCCGGTCTCGTGACAGCCGAAGCAATAAAAAAATTGACGACCCACATTGACCGAGAAGGACGGCGTTTTCTCGGAGTGGAAGGGACAGAGTCCGGTGTAGTTCTGAGCGCCGGCCCTCTTAAGACGCACGTATTCGCCGATGATCTTGAGGATGTCCGCCTGCTGCTTTACGGTTTGGGCGAAGTTGTCGGCCATTGATCAGATGAACCCGAAATTACTCTATGCGCAGTCGCCGAGCAAAACGTACGACCACTTCGGCTGACTGCCGGGGCATGAGTTGAAGCAGAACGTGTGCGCCGTTGAGAACGGCGACTTCCATTTCCGGCTTCATATGGCGCATTTCTTCCAAACATACCGGATGCACAATGCGATCGTGCGAGGCCTGAATGTAAAGGACCGGCACGTTAATACGGCGGAGATCGTCGAGGACGTCGCAGTCGAGAACAGAGCGGACGCGATCGACCAAGACGGCAGGACGCACGGAGTTGATAGCGCTACGGAGGCGACCCAGGATCGATTGGGAAGCATGCGATCCAGAGACCATGATGGTTCCAGCAACTCCTGCGGGCACTAAGGGAAGAAAAGGAGAGAGATATCGCCCGAGGATGCGGGTGGCTCCGCGCAGTGGTGAGGTTGCGAATCCGGCGCAGAGGATGAGTCCCTTGAGGTTCGGAAGATTCGTCGCGGCGAACTGGATGGAAAGCGGCGTCGAAAACGATTCGGCCAGAATGACGAAGGGCTCGGATGCCGGAACGGAAGATCGAATGAGGTTGAGAAGCTCCGGGGTCGACAGGACGATATCGTTCGGATAGCTGAGAACGTGGGTTTCAAATGATGTTGGCAGGGCGACGATGAAATCAGCGAATAGCTCGCCGCTCCCATGCATGCCGGGGAGAAGGACAAGGTTAATACTCGGGCTCCGGCGCGAGGGTCATTTGCGCTTCCACCTCACGCCGTCCTTCGAATCCTCGATCACGATTCCCTTTTCGGCCAGTTCGTTGCGGATCTGGTCGGCGAGGGCGAAGTTGCGGGCGCGTTTGGCCTGGGTGCGTTTGTCGACCAGAGCCTGAATCTTTTCGTCGCTGAAGTCTCGCTGGGCGAGCAGCTCGGGAGCGGCTTCGTTGAGGCGGCCTTCGCGTTCGGCCCAGTCGAGGGCGAAGCGTGTCCACTCGGCGTCGTGGTCTTCGAGGACCGCGAAGACCTGATCGAATCGGCTGAGAACATCCAGAATTTGCGGAACATTCTCAGCGCCGAGGGTTCCGGCATCGATGGCGGCGTTGCCGGCCCGGACCAGGTCGAAGATTGCCGCTCGGGCTTCGGCGGTGTTGAGGTCGTTGGCGAGCGCTTCGCAGAAGGCGCGGCCGGAGGCGGCGGTTGCGGCGGCAAGTTCGGGGTTCAGAGCGGGAACCGCAGGGGCGGTGCGGATGCGCAGGTGGAAAGTGCGGAGGCGGTCGATGGCGCCCGTCTCGGCGGCGAGTCCCTCGAAGGTGAAGTTGAGCTGCTGGCGGTAGGGGACGGAGATGAGCAGCATGCGGATCGCGGACGCCTTGTATCCCTTGAGCAACAGGTCACGGAGGGTATAGAAGTTGCCCTCGGACTTCGACATCTTGCGCCCTTCAACGAGGAGGAAGCGCACGTGAAACCAGTGGCGGGCGAAGGCGGTGTGCGAGGCCGACTCCGACTGGGCGATCTCGTTCTCGTGGTGGGGGAACATCAGATCTTCGCCGCCAGCGTGCAGGTCGAAATCGTCGCCCAAGTATTCGGTGGCCATAGCGGAGCATTCGATGTGCCAGCCGGGCCGGCCGGGGCCGAGCCCACTCTGCCAGTGATACTCGCCGGGCTTGGGGGACTTCCAGAGGGCGAAGTCGCGGGCCGAGTCCTTGTCGTATTCGTCGACGTCGACGCGGGCGCCGTCGGTGATGCCGGTGAAGTCCTTCTTGGAGAGCTTGCCGTACTCGGGGAAAGAGGCGATTCGGAAGTACCAGGAGCCGTCGTCGGTGCGGTAGGCGGAGTCCTGCGCGGCCAGCTTCTCGATGAGGGAAACCATCGAGGGGATGTGTTCGGTGGCGCGGGCGATGATCTCGGGCTTCTCGACCTGGAGGGCATCGAGGTCCTCGAAGAAGGCTTTTTCGAAGCGGGGAGTGTACTCGCCGATGGGTAGCCCGGCAGCGGCGGCGTTGCGGATGATCTTGTCGTCGACGTCGGTGATGTTCATGACGTGGCGGGGGGTGATTCCCTGCAGCCGGAGGAAGCGGCGGAGGACGTCAACCTGGAGGAAGGTCCGGAAGTTGCCGATGTGGCCGTAATCGTAGACAGTGGGTCCGCAGGCGTACATGCGGAGCGTCTGGCCGTCAGCGGGCGCGAGTTCTTCGACGCGGCCGGAGAGAGTGTTGAAGAGTCGAATGGTCATTCGTACGGCGGGGGCGGTGTTCAGCTAAAGTTCCCTGCCGATTGTAGCTGTTTCTGGTTGCGGCGTCTGCGAAGGGGTACCCCCTCCCCTCTAACTCCAATCGCTCATTCATGACAAAGGAGTTAGGGGAAAGGTGTGTTCTATCTCCCATGTTGTCAAACGATTATGGGTTCTTCATACAAAACAAAGGGCTTAGCAGCAAGGCTGAGTGGGTCCCGAGAGCTGCCCCTAAATCTATTGTGACAGTTTTCGGGTAATTCCCGGCCAACTTTTCGACTGCACCGACCGGGGGGAACGGAACCACGGAGCACCCGCTCAATTTCACTAGGCTTCAATGAGTGCCGCGACTGCGGGAAGGTCTTCGATGCGGTGGTACACCGGAAGGCCGCGCTCGCTGGCGAGCCGCACGTCCTCGTCGGCTCCCGTCGATTCGCCCGGCACACGGAGAACAGCGTCGCAGCGCTCGAGAAGACGGCTGGCGACCGGGTACAGTAACTGCTGGTGAATCGAGTCGTCTATCTGCTTTCCGCCTGCCTCGCGGATGATCGGCAGGGCAACCCATTCCCCGATGAGTGGAATGTGACCCAACCGGAAGATTGGCAATGCATAAGATTCGAGCGTTTTCAGATTTGCAGCGATGAGAGCTGGGTCATCGTTGGTGCCGGAGCGGTAAGGACCTGCGATTAGGACGATAAGAGGCTTTTGATTCATTGAAATTCCCTCACAATCGTGAGAATACGTGCAAATTCGTGCAATATCAAGCTATTATCGCATGGATATTTGAATATTCACGCAAGATCGTGAAATAACAGGGGAAACCATGCTGACCAGTCGACGACGACGACTGATTCTCGACAAACTGGCCAACGAGGGCCAGATTGTGGCCAAAACGCTGAGCCAGAGCCTTGGCCTGTCCGAAGACACGATCCGGCGCGATCTTCGGGAGCTGGCCCAGGAAGGACTTCTACAGCGGGTTCACGGAGGCGCCCTGCCGGCCTCGCCGGCCGTGGTGAACTTTGCCGGACGGCAGAATCTCGCCACGGACGAGAAGGTTGCACTGGGCCAGGCGGGTGCCCGGATGATCCGGCCAGGACAGGTGGTGATCCTGGACGGAGGGACGACGGCGCTTCAAGTGGCGCGCCACCTGCCGGCCGATGTGCGGGCGACGGTCGTAACTCACAGCCCGACGATCGCGATTGAGCTCGTCGAGCATCCGCTGGTCGAGGTGGTGCTACTGGGCGGACATCTTTTCAAGCATTCCGTGGTGGCGGTGGGCGCGGCGACGATCGAAGCCATCAGCCGCATCCGCGCCGATGTCTACTTCATGGGAGTGACTGGGATTCACCCGGTCGTTGGACTGAGCACAGGCGACCTCGAAGAGGCTCATGTGAAACGGGCATTGAGCGCGAGTGCCGCGGAGACGATTCTTCTGGCATCGGCTGAGAAGCTGAACGCGGCTTCTCCATTTGTTATTGCGCCAGTTACAGAAGCGAGCGAGATTGTTGTTGTCCGCCGAGTACCGGAGGAAGCGACGGCGGAATTTGCGCGGCTCGGGATCACGATTACGCGCGTTTGACTCGCGGCATGTCTATCTTGAAGCAAGGCTCATGCGTTCAGACTCTGTCTTGATGTGCTCGAGGACTCGCATGTGTATCTTGTGCACGATGATGTCGGACCATACCTGCCAGTAGAATTGCGGCCAGAAGTAATCCTGATACCAGGTGGTTCCTTCGAGCAATGTCTGATGATCGTTCAGAGCAACCAGCCGAAACTGGCCGTGCAGGGATCGCATGTAGTTGCGCTCGAGATGAGGAGGCTTGATTTTCCAGGGACTCAATTCGTCGAGAGCCGGAGGCTCGGAAGCGACATTGAAGGCAAGCAGCCGATTCTCATCCCAGACGGTGATGGGCTCGACAAAGTCACCCGTCGAAAATCTGCAGTAACGAACTGCTCCTGCGCCGGATCCGACGATGGTTGCCACCTTGGGATAGGCGATGCCGGCATGGAAAAACCAGCCTCCGGGAGACGATAGAGTGGGGGGCTCAAGCGGCGCGAACGAAATGACGTTCTTCCAGACCACGGATACGGGCGCGTCGATCGTGATGCTGGAGACTACGGGAGTGACGGGCGGCTCGAATCCTGCACAGTACTCGACGAGCATGATCAGCGGAACGATGGCAACGCAGGCAGCAAATGTGGATTGACCTGTGTGCCGGTTACAACGGCGCAGGATTTCCCTGGAGACCAGGCCGCCCGCGATCGCGAAGGGCACCGCGAGAGGGACGGCCATCATGAGGCAGATCAGTCCTTCATACCTGAATCCGATAAGAGTGAGCCCGATCAGAACGACCGTGATCGCACTGACCTTGGATGTCAGAGCGCGGGACTGGACCGCTGTGGCATTCAGAAACCACGAGGCAATAAATCCCGCGACGAAGGGCACGCCCAGGAAGAGGCCGTTGGCGTACTCCGCCAGTGTCTGCGTGCTGAACAGGACGAGCGCGATTCCAATCGCGGTAGCGACGACGACACCGAGCACGGACAGGTAAGGCTTCGGCTTTGCGGCGGCTTCGTCGGGCTCAGCGTCGCTTGCATCAACGGAAGGTTGGGATGGAGCAATCGAGAGCCACAGAAAGAGAGCAAGGTTGGCCAGGGGCAGGAAAAGTAGAAAAATCCATGCCGCCTGCCCGCCCGCATCCCGAAGGCGACGAAGGGTGAGAGCGACGGCGACCCAGAAGAATGGGATGGCGATTGTCCAGAGAAGAAGATAGAAGCCCGGCTGGTTGTGACCCAAGTGAAAGATCGACCACCGCTGTGAGGGAAGGACGTAGGTCGAGAGAGGCCAATCTTCGCCGAAGTGAAGGGCAACCGAGCGGTCGACCACGTACTTGAGAAGCGCGAGGAAGAGTCCGCTCAGGAAGTAGGGCAGACGCGGGATCCTTCCCTGCCATGTGAAGAGCCACAACCAGCTTTGTCGCATGCGTTTATACCTCAGATGTTCCGGGGAGCAATCGAGCGTGAATCAACACGGCCATCACGCTGCGACGCGCTGGGCGAAGCAGTGGAAGCCGGGCCAATTTCAAAAAGGTCACGAGCAGATCGATCGAGCCGTCCGCGAGCCTGCGGGTTCGCTTGAGACCGTGCGAAGAATCGTACAGAAAATAGAGCAGCACCCCCATATGCAGGCTCCATATAGCAAGCGGAAGGAGCAGGCGCAGGTCATCGGGCAACCGCTCCGACTCGAGTGCTTCTGCGAAGAGGCTCATACAGTCTTCGCGCAGAGGAGCCGTTGCCTCGCCGAGGAACGACAGAGGATGTTTGGGGTTACCGGCGTAGCGAAACAATGCGCCGAGGAGCTTGCGGTCGTCCCTGAGGATGTCCAGTTTGGTTTGAAACAGCATGGAAAGACGATCATGCAGCGTGGACAGATGCGGCAGGCGCTCCTGAGCAATGGCTCGATGCTGCCATTGCACTCGTTCGTAATAGGCCATCACGAGCGCTTCCTTACCAGGAAAATAGTGATAGGCGAGGCCAAGGGCGACTCCGGCCTCGGCGGCAACCTGACGCATGGTGGTCTCGTCGAAGCCCTCTTTGCGGAAGAGCCGAATGGTGGTGTCGAGGATCTGGTCGCGGGTGGCTTCGCCGCGCGTGATTTTGCTTCCCTCCGGCTGGGCCTGGGGATCGATGTGGGTTGAGGATTTTCGGGGTGACTTGAACACGTTCAACATCCTGACATCGAGAGAAATGCCGAGTCAAGGGAAATTTGAACGCGTTCAATAACGGGAATGCGAATGATCGATTGCTGCCGGCGAGGTTTGCCCGTCCCTGCTGTCTAGCCCAGCCACTCCAGGCGGCGGGGACGGAAGTTCAGGATCTTGCGTGCTTTCTCGTTTGAGGCACCGCGAATTTGTGTGCCGTAGTAGACGGCGACAGGGCCGGCGGCAGGAGGGCGTCTTCTATCGAGACGCGTGGCGGAGGAGGCGCACCGACCCAGCGGCAGAATTCGGGCAGCCAGCGGCTCACAGGCAGAGGGTCGCTGTCGGTCACGTTGTAGATGCCTGGCTCTGCGGTGAGGGCAGCGACAGTTGCGGCGGCCGCATCTTCGACATGGACGAAAGACCAGACGCCGTTCCCGTCTCCGATAATGGGAAATTCGCGATTGCGCACCTGGTCGGCGGCGGCTCCTTCGCGGTGATACCGGGTGCCGGGGCCGTAGAAGAATCCATAGCGAAGAGCAGTGCCGGCGGGCTGAGATGTCGAGAAAAGGCGTTCCTCGATTTCCTTGTACATGATGGTGCTGACGGCGACGTCGCTTACGGCATTGACGGCGAGCGGATCGGATTCGATGGCGAGACCAGAGACGCGACCAGCCGCGGGCTTCAGGAAGAAGCCGCTCGATTGCTGGAGGTTGCGGAGGACTCCGGCGGCCTGGGCGGCGCGATGGAGATTGCCTCCACCTTCGATACGGACCTTGCGGTCGCCGGGCAGAGCATTCCCGAGTTCCGCGGGAGTGGCGGGCAGCGACGTGATCTCGTCGATCACGGCTTCGGCCTGCGATTCTCGCATGGCACGCTCGACGGCAGTGGAATCGAAGACGTCGACTTCGAGGATGGTTGAACCAAGTTTTGCAAGGTTCTCCAGGCTGGACGCGCGGCGTGAGATGCCGATGACCTGATGCCCCTCGCGGATGAGCTCGGCGACGAGCGGACGGCCGATGGCTCCGCTGGCTCCTGCGACAAAGACTCTCATGTGGATCTCCCGTTACTCATAAATTTGTACACAAAAATAACGAGCGCCTCTCTCTCCAGTGCCGCTCACCGGGCCAGTCCCAGGGGACAATCAGCGCTCGCGATTCAGTAGAATTGGCGTGAAAAGTCAGCGGCGAGTTTACCTCGCAGAGGAGAGAGCCTTGGCAACCAGAGGAGCCGTAGATCACTACACGATCCAGCGCGGGGCTAATTACTATAACGGCCTTCTCACGGGTAACGACAATGATTTTCACGAACTCTTGACGAAGTATGCCATCTATCCGGGGGATGGCATTCCGGGGTACAAACCAGAGACAATCGGAAGTGTTGGCGTCAGATCCCGGGCGACGAAACAAGTTCTCGTCGAGGCGCATGCGAACAACATCACTACGGCAAAGATCGGGTCAGGTCACAAAGTCGGTTATGTCAACCTGAGCCTGTCGGGCCGCCAGCAAGGTGTCACGCATCCGGGCGACCGCATCGAATTCCAGGCCACGTTTGCTCCCACGCAAGGTTATGTACCGGCATATTTCCTGCCGTGGGCCGACGACTTTGCGATCCGGATGACAATACCGCCGATGGGCCAACGCACGGGAAAGAGCCGGTCCGATCCGGGAATTTTCTTCACCGCGGCGATCAGCGGCTGTTCGGTCATCTTCCAGGGAACTCAAGACAATCCGACAATCTATCACTGCGGAGGCAACTCGGGATATCCAGGCGATCTCGATAATGGGGCCGCGTTCTGGGAAGCCGTGGTGGACGAATTCATCGCAGACGATGCGGCAAACGCGCGCCGGGACCGCGGACAGGTGCGGGCATCGGTAGATAAGCGGGATTATGTGACGCAGACCGGAGTCACGTCTGTCTCCATCATCGGCGGCAGGGAAACAACGATGTCAACTACGGCCCGCTCGAAGAAATATGCTGACCGGCTGCGGGGGGCTGAAAAGAAGGACAAACTGATCATCGAGGACGTCGCTTCCCTGGGGTTGCGTGCTCGGCCGAAGGATGCCCAGGGAGATTGGACATTTTACCTGCAGGAAAATGCGACGATCACTTACCGCTCAGTGGATCGCAGCCGCATCCTGCACAGGAAGAAGATTTCGGTAGAAGCATGTGTCTCGCGTCCATTGGTCTACCGCGAAATTTTCCCGAACGGCCCGAAGCATGTGGCGATAAGAGTTCCCCTGCCTCGTATTGTGTGAAGAACGCACAAAGGGCGAGCACGAATGCTCGCCCTTATCTATTAGAAAAACCCTGGCTCAGTCGGCGCCGACCGGCTTGGGCTCCTTCTCGCTGAGTTCGGCGACGCGCTTGGCCAACAGCAGCTCGAGGGTTTCGAGGGCCTTGGTGAAGCCTTCGATGCCTTCCTTCAGCTTGTCGTGGGCCATGCGGTCGGCGGCGTGCATCTTGTCGAAGGTCGCCTTGTCGATGATGAGCTTTTCGATCTGCTCCGACTTCGCCTTTTCCGGATCGAGCTTGCGCGGCAGGTCTTCCTGCACGGAGTCGAGCTCGTGGAGCAGGTGCGGGGAGATGGTAAGCAGATCGCATCCGGCCAGCTCACGGATCTCGCCGATGTTGCGGAAGCTCGCGCCCATGACTACAGTCTTGTATCCGAAGTGCTTGAAGTAGCTGTAGATCTTGGTGACCGACTGCACCCCGGGATCGTCGGCACCCTGATAGTCCTTGCCGGTGTCCTTCTTGTACCAGTCGAGGATGCGTCCAACGAAAGGCGAGACCAGCGTGACCTTGGCTTCGGCGCAGGCGACGGCCTGGTGGATTCCGAAGAGCAGAGTCAGGTTGCAGTGGATGCCTTCCTTCTCCAACTGTTCGGCAGCCTTGATGCCTTCCCAGGTGGAGGCGATCTTGATGAGGATGCGTTCCTTCGAGATGCCCTGATCGGCGTAGAGCTTGATGATGTCGCGCGCCATCTTCATTGTGCCTTCGGTGTCGAAGGAGAGGCGGGCGTCGACTTCGGTGGAGACGCGGCCAGGCACGATGGCGAGGATCTGCTTACCGAAGGCGATGGCCAGGTGCTTGAAGGCCTCCTTGGCGACGGCCTGGTCACTGGCGCTTTCGCCCAGCTTCTTCTTGGCATCCTGCAATACGCCGTCGACGATGGATTGATACTGCGGCATCTGCGCGGCGGCGGTAATAAGGGACGGGTTGGTGGTGGCGTCTTGCGGCTTTACCTGCTCGATCGCTTCGATGTCACCGGTATCGGCGACCACCGTGGTCATGGTGCGCAACTGCTGCAGCAGAGTCTTCGGCATCTTTCCTCCTTGCCACTATTCGCTCTCATTATCCGCCAATGGCGGGCGGAATGGAATGGAGAGCCGGTGTGGTTTGGTTACAGTTTGATGAGAACATCAGGCTTTTATCGCTCGGGTCTTTACTCTATTAGATGCGAGACGGCCTGCTGATCGTGACATTCATTTTGAGCGACGGCTGTTGGTCGCCCGTTGGTGCGCGCAGGCCCCGATGTCGCCAACGCCGAGATGGCGGCTAAATCACGGGATTGCTCAGGGTTCCGATGCCTGAGATGGAAACCTCGACGCGGTCGCCAGGCTGCATGGGTCCGACGCCGGCGGGAGTTCCGGTGGGAATCAGGTCGCCGGGATAGAGGGTCATTGCGGCGGTGATGTAGCGCAGCAGGTAATCAATCGAGAAGATGAGGTCGCCGGTGTGTCCTTGCTGCTTCAGCTCACCGTTAAGACGTGTTTCGACTGTGACGCCCGCGCGGAGGTCGATCTCGTCGGTGACGAGCGGGCCAACGGGGCAGAAGGTGTCAAAGCCCTTGGCGCGCGACCACTGGCCGTCGGACTTCTGCAGGTCGCGGGCGGTGACGTCATTGACGATGGTGTAGCCGCGGATATAGGGCGCGACGGGCTCGTCGGAGCCGATCTGCGAGGCGCGACGGCCGATGACGACAGCTAATTCGCCTTCGAAGTCGACGCGCTGTGACTGCTCAGGGATGCGGATGGTCTCCTCGGGTGCGATGACCGCGGACGGCGCCTTGAGAAAAAGCAGCGGCTCCTTGGGGACTTCGCTGCCGAGTTCCGCGGCGTGGTCGCGGTAGTTGCGGCCGATGCAGACGATCTTGCGCGGCACGACCGGCGCGAGAAGTTTTGCCGTCGCCAGCGGAATCGGATCGATGGCATCGGCCACCGGTCTGGTCCAGGGATCTTCTTCGAACGCGGGCAGCAGGCGCTCGATCCAAGGGGTGCCGGCGCGGTCGACAACTTCTCCGTATTGCGGTCCGGCGTCGGTTTCAAAACGGCAATACTTCATTGGGAATCCTCCTTACTGCTGCGGCAGGCTCTCTTCGGTTTCAGCGGAGCGCGGACTTTCATTGCCGTCGAGGTCGATGGCGCTGACGGAATATGCGTAGCGGTGCCCGGGAAGCGGGTTGGCGTCACGGAAGGAGGGCGCGACTTCGTTCAGAGGCGAGATTCGGATGACTGGCGCGGTCGATGCTATATCGCGTCGATAGACGACATAGCCGGCGATGTCCCGCTCAGTATTGGGAGCCCAGGAAAGATCAATGGCGCGAGCTTCGGGGTCGGCCACCGCCTGAAGATCGCGCGGCGCCGCGGGCGGGAAGACGTCGCGGGCGTTGATGGTGATGGTTTCGCTGGGTTTGCTCAGCACCTCGAAACTCTTGCCATCGATCGTGAGCCGCAGCACGCGCTCAGCTGAATAACGGTAGGTGTGGTCGAGGGCGGCATCGCGGTCCAGCGCCTGTCCCTGGTCGGCGCCGGTAACCTCGAGGGTCTGTTCTGGCGGCGCGGGGGAGCCGGCGGCCTGCGAGGATTTCAATGCGCCCGTGGATACAAGCACACGATGGATGCGGAGCAACTGGTCTCCACCAGTAGAGTGCCATCGCAGAACAACGCCGTCAGGTTGGGCGATTGCTGTCAGGCCGTCGACAGGTGCGGGTGGCGCGCCGGCAGCGGTGACTGCGGTATTCGACGGGCCGGCGCTGTGCCCGGCATGATTGACGAGATCGACCGTGTAGGCCAGGAGCTTCGGGGGTCCGATGGTAATGGCGGGTGGTAGATGGTCGACGAACTCCGCGGGCGCGTCCGGCGTGAAGGCCTGATCGGCGACGGTTTCGCAGGGACCGGTTTCGACGCGACGGCAGATGTGTGCCTGCTGGGCTTCCTTGAGGAGGACTTTGTCGGTGGTTCGCTTAGGCATCGTCCAGCTAAGGCGGACCTGATCTCCGTAACGGGCGGCGCTGAGATCGGTCACGGGCTCGGGTAATTTCAGGCTCGGCGGCTGTGGCGCCGAGGGCAGGCCACAACCGGCCATCATCAGGAGAGGCGGCAGAATGAGTGCGGCTACCGCCACGCGCAGTGCAACGATCATGCCAGCTCAGGTTAGCAGGGTTCGAGGTCACGCAGATTTAGAGGATTGCCTTCATCGCGGAGGCGATCTCGGGGAGTTCAAAGGTGAAGGCGCTGCCCAGGAGGCCATCGGGAATGGCGCGGGTAGAGGCCAGCAGGACCTCGTCAGTCATCTCGCCCAAAGCGAGACGGAGGGCGAATGCGGGAGCAGGGATAATGGCAGGCCGATGCAGGGCGTGGCCCAGGGCGCGAGTAAATTCGGCGTTCGTCACCGGATTGGGGGCAACGAGATTGGCCGGGCCGTCAATTGTGGAGTCGAGTAGATGGAAGATGGCGCGGACCACATCACTCAGAGTGATCCAATTCATCCATTGGCGTCCGCTGCCCAGTTTGCCTCCGAGCCCGAGCCGAAAGAGCGGCAGCATCCGCTTGAGCGCACCTCCTTCGCGAGACAGGACCACTCCAAAGCGAAGATGCACGACGCGGATTCCCAGTGCACGGGCCTGCGCAGCTTCTGCCTCCCAGGCCATGCAGGTTTCGGCGATAAACCCTCGGCCGGGATTCGATTCTTCGGTGAGGATCTCGTCGCCGCAGTTGCCATAGATACCAGTCGCGGAGGCAGAGAGTAGAACCGACGGCCGCTGCTTCAGGGACTTCAACGTGTTTACCAGGGCCTGAGTGCTGTTCACACGGCTTTCGACAATCTGGCGCTTGTAGTCGGCTGTCCACCGATGGGCCGACAGATTCGCACCGGAAAGGTGAATTGCGGCGCCGATGCCATCGAGGGGCGCAGGGTCGGAGAAAGGCACGGTAGCATCAGGGTTCCATTGGATCTCCGAGGGGCTGGCGGGCTGGTGGCGAACAAGTTGCACCGCCTGAATCCGGTTCGCCTGCGCAGCTCGTACCAATGCTGAGCCGATTGTGCCAGTGGCCCCGCTGAACAGGATTTTTCCAGGGGTAGTGGTCATGGATATCTCTCAAGGGACCTGGTGATATGGATCACTGATTCTAGTGCAGATCGCAGGTTATGGTCATTCGATGGCGCGCGTATGAAGTGGAGGCAGCGGTTGCGGAAATCTTAATGTAATTTCACGCGGTAAAAAATTATTGTGATGTGGTAACATTTATCTAAAGGCGTGCGTCTAAACGGCAGTGCACCAACGGGGGTTGGCATGGCCACCAAGCAGGGGAAAAAGCAAGAGCAAGCGGTAAACGGCGGGGCAGAACCGGAGTCACCAAAGGCTGATCCCGGGGCTGTAAACGCCGATCCGGCGTTGTCGAGGATGGATCTATCCAATATTCAGATCGATCCGGCGACTGCGGAGGCGTTCATTGCAGAACGCCGGATCGGTGAACGGATCAAGAAGCTGCGGCTCAAGAAGTCGATGGGCCTGGTGGAGTTGGGAAAGCACACGGGTTTGTCAGCGAGCTTTCTGTCGCAACTCGAGACCGGCCGCGTGGTGCCAACGTTGCGCAATCTGGCGCGTATTGCCATGGTCTTCAGCAAGGATCTCTCGCATTTCTTCGAGCCTGAGCCGCACACCCTGTTTCGGGTTCACAAAAAGCATGAGCGCGTGCGACTGCCGCAAACGGGGACCGACGACCCTACCTACTATTTCGAGAGCCTGGGCTACATGGTGCCCGACCGGCATCTCGATCCTTACTATGCCGAGTTCATTCCGCTCAAGACATCTACAGATATCCGGCCGCATGTGCATCCGGGCTATGAATTCCTCTACATGCTGGACGGAGAACTCGACATCCGGCATGGAGATAAGATCCATACAGTGGAGGCGGGGGACGGAGTTTACTTCGACGCTAGCACGCCCCACTCCTACCGTTGCGCGGGCAAGACTTCAGCCGTGGCGCTGATCGTGACCATGCATCAGCAACACCTGCCTCAGCCGGCAATGAATCTGCGCCCACTGGGAACGGCGCTCGGCTCCCGTGTTCCCCCCGGCACCCCGGTGAGTACGACTGCGGCAGTGCGACCTCTGGATCAGGCAGCGGGAGTGGTGAAGCCGAAGCCGACGGGCACGCCGAGTGGGATGCGACGAAACTGATGCTTTGAAGTCCCGGGACCGGTCATAGATTTCACGATTCCTTATCATGTTCGGGTCTCGACCTTTGAAAATCGTGATTGCCTTACCAGCGTTAGCGTTTATGCTTGTGTGCTGATGGGTAAGGAACGGAAACCGCAGGGACGCACCGCGAGGGGCATGCGGCGCGTTGACCTCAGCTCGATTGAACTCGCATCGAGCGAGACCGCCCGCAATATCAACCGCGACATTGTGCTGGAGATGATCCGCTCGCGGCAACCAATCTCACGTGCCGAGCTGGCGCGTCTTTCAGGATTACAGCGCAGCACGGTTTCTCTGATCATCGAACAGCTGATCGAAGAGAAATGGGTACAGGAGGGCGCGGTCGCACGCAGGCCGCGCGGACGCAGGCCCACGCTGCTCGGCCTGAATGAAGACCTGGTGGTCATCGCCGCCGATGTTCACCCTGCACAGTCTTCGGTTGCGGTGGTTGACCTGAATGGGCGCCTGCTTACGCGGTCTCTCATCCCACTCGGTGCGGATCCCGCGGCGGCGATCGAATTGCTGATCGACTGCATTTTGCGGCTTAAGGCAAATTTCCCGCGCAAATCGGTAGAGGGTATCGGCATCAGCCTGCCCGGGCGCGTCGATCCGGAAAGCGACCGACTGATCTTCGCGCCGAATCTGCATTGGCCGCCGTTCGACATCAAGAAGGCAATCGAGCGGCGGACAGGGATGCCGGTGGTGCTTGAGAATGCCGCCAATGCGTGCCTGCTGGCTGAGTTGTGGTTCGGCAGGATGGAGGGCGTGCGCAATGCCGTTCTGATCACCGTCTCAGAAGGCATCGGCACTGGGATCTTTGCCAATGGACATCTTGTCACCGGCCAACACGGTATGGCCGGCGAGTTCGGGCATGCCACCCTGGAACCCGATGGACCTTTGTGCGCCTGCGGCATGAAAGGCTGCTGGGAGACTCTTGGGTCATGCCGCGCTGCCCTGCACTATTACAGCGACCTCGCCCACACATCGAAGGCGCTGACATTCCAGCAATTGCTGAGCGCGGCTGAAGGCGGTGACCCGAACGCGGTGGAGGCGCTGAGGCGTCAGGCATCCGCAATCGGACGAGGAATGCGGCTGATTCTAGCCGGCCTCTCGCCAGAGGTCATCCTGGTTGCCGGCGACGTTACGTCGGCGTGGCATCGCTTCGGACCGATCATCGAAGAGCACATTGCCAGGTTAGCGCTGGCCGGGTCGCCTCCCCGGCTGATGCCCACCCACGAGGGCGAGGTGGCGCGACTGCGCGGAGCCGCGGCGCTGGTGCTGCAGCGGCGCTCAAGCCAGGAGGCGAACCAGGAGGCAGCGCGCGGGGTCACTGCCAGGCGTCCTCCTGCGCGCAAAGCGGCGGGAGCGCGCCAGGCTGCGCGGAAATGAGCCGACCTCGCATCATCCACCATTGACACCCTTGATCAGAGACACCTATAGTTTGAGCCTCATACTAAATTGCGGAATACCGGCGGCGCGCCAAAGCGAATTCTGTTGAGAGCCGGCCATCAAAAAGCAAATAGCAAAAGGAGGGGTTGTGCAGAATAGCGCAGGTTTCAGGCGGCTCATGAAGGCGGCGGCGCTGGCTTTCGCCGCGTTGTTTGCTCTGACTGGTAGAAGTGCGGTTTGCCAGGCGACAGCTCCTTACATGAACGCGGCGTTGCCCGTCGATCAGCGGGTCGATGAGCTTGTCTCGCGCATGACGCTCGAGGAAAAGGTTTCGCAGATGATGAATGGCTCGGACGCCATCCCCAGGCTGGACGTCCCGAAATACGACTGGTGGAGTGAGGGTCTCCATGGAATCGCGCGCTCCGGATACGCAACGGTGTTTCCACAGGCGATCGGGATGGCGGCGACGTGGGATACGGACCTGATTGGGCAGATTTCGACGACGATTTCGACCGAGGCTCGCGCCAAGTACAACCAGGCGATGCGCGATAACGTGCACAGCATCTATTTCGGATTGACCATCTGGTCTCCGAATATCAACATCTTTCGCGATCCACGGTGGGGTCGCGGCCAGGAGACTTACGGCGAGGATCCGTTTCTGACCAGCCGCCTGGGAGTTGCATTTGTGAAGGGGCTGCAGGGAGACGATCCAACCTATTTGAAGACGGTGGCCACGTCGAAGCACTTTGCCGTTCACAGCGGACCGGAGTCGGAACGGCATCGGTTCAATGTCGATCCTTCGCCGCACGATCTCGAGGACACCTACTTCCCTGCTTTTCGCGCGACGGTGACGGAGGGCCATGCCGATTCTGTGATGTGCGCCTACAACGCGGTCGATGGCGTTCCTGCTTGCGCGAGCAAGATGCTGCTTGAGCAGACACTGCGCAAGGATTGGGGATTCAACGGCTACGTCACGTCGGATTGCGGCGCGATCGACGATTTCTTTCACGAGAACGGGCACCGTTATTCGCCGGACGCAGAGCATGCGGCCGCGGCGGGCGTGCTCGCGGGAACGGATACAAACTGCGGTAACACCTATACGGCTCTGGTGAAGGCGGTGAAGGACGGGTTGCTGCCGGAGAGTGCGATCGACACTGCAGTCAAGCGGTTGTTCGCGGCGCGGTTCAAACTAGGTATGTTCGATCCTGCGAGCAAAGTGGCCTATGCGCAGATTCCCTTTGGCGAAGACGATTCGCCTGCTCACCGTGCACTGGCGCTCAAGACAGCATACGAATCGATGGTGCTGCTCAAGAACGAAAAGGATTTTCTGCCGCTAAAGCCTGGACTAAAGACGATCGCCGTGGTGGGTCCGAATGCGACAGCGTTAGCAGCGCTCGAAGGGAACTACAACGCGGTGCCTTCGCAGCCGGTGTTGCCGCTGGATGGGATCCGTGAGGAATTTCGCGGCGCGAAGGTCGTCTATGCGCAGGGCTCTCCTTATGTAGAAGGCCTGCCGGTGCCGGTGCCGCGAACAGCGCTGCATCCGTCGGCGGGATCGTCGGGGGAGGGCCTGAAAGCGGAGTATTTTGCGTCGTCCGACCTGAGCGGCAAGCCGGTAATGACACGGATCGATCCGCAGATTGACTTCGACTGGAATGCGGCCAGCCCGGCGCCCGGATTGCCGGCGAAAAACTTCGGCGTCAGATGGACGGGAACCATCACAGCACCCGCTGCGGGAGACTATCCGCTAACCATCACACTGGCGCACTGCTATCCGTGCCAGGACCACGAAGGCTACAAGGTGTATCTGGACGACAAGGAAGTCGCGAGCTTCGGCAGCAGTGAGAAGTCGGAATTCCGCGCGAGCACGACCCCGGAGTTTCATCTGAAGTTCCCCGATACGCAGCCGCACGCGCTCCGCGTGGAATACGAACACCACGCGCCGCTGTTTGGCGCGGGGATTACCCTGAACTGGGTTCCTCCGGTTGAGCCGCTGCGCGACGAGGCGGTGGCGGCGGCGAAACAGTCCGACGTGGTGCTGGCATTTGTGGGACTCTCGCCCGAGCTTGAGGGTGAAGAGATGCCGGTGCACGTCGAGGGATTTTCCGGCGGCGACCGGACGGATATCAAGCTGCCCAAGGCGCAGGAGGATATGCTGCAAGCTGTGGCCGCTACCGGCAAGCCACTGGTGGTGGTGCTGATGAATGGCAGCGCGCTCGCGGTGGATTGGTCGCAGCAGAATGCTCAGGCGGTGCTCGAGGCGTGGTATCCGGGCGAAGCCGGCGGCGAGGCGATAGCGCAGACGCTGGACGGGAAGAACAATCCCGGTGGCCGGCTCCCCGTGACTTTCTATAGTTCCGTTGACCAGCTGCCCAAGTTTGACGATTACTCGATGAAGGAACGGACGTACCGGTATTTTCACGGGACTCCGTTGTACGGCTTTGGTTACGGCCTGAGTTACACGAAGTTCAATTACTCGAAGTTAAAGCTCTCGACGAAAACGGTGAAGGCCGGTGAGCCGCTCACTGTTGAGGCCGAAATTCGCAACACCGGTAAGCGTGCGGGGGATGAGGTCGTCGAGCTTTACCTGACTCCGCCGGCCACCGACGTTTCGCCGATTCGCGAACTGAAGGCCTTCCAACGGGTGCATCTTGAGCCCGGTACGGTGCGCAATGTCCGCTTCAACCTTGACTCACGGCAGCTGAGCGAAGTGGATGCAGCGGGTAAGCGCAGCGTTCAACCGGGAACGTACGGAATCTTTGTCGGCGGCGCGCAGCCCGCAGCAAGCACGGGGCAGAGCGGCGAGTTTGCGATCGAGGGAAGCGCGCCCCTTCCGCGCTGAGGAGCATAGGCTGTGCGCGGTTTTGGATTCGTTCTGGCTGGAACGCTGCTGCTGGGAAGCACTTGGTCGGCGGCTGAAACGGGCGCAGCCGGTTGGCTTCGCTATGCGCCAATCGAGAACGCGAGCGTAAAAGCCCAATACAGCAAACTGCCGGACAGCGTTGTCTCTCTCGACGATTCTGCTCAGACGCGCAGCGCACAGAGCGAGCTTGTTCGCGGAATCGATGGGATGCTCGATCGAAAGCTGCGTGTGGAGCAAACCGTTCCAACCGATGGAGCATTCGTACTCGGTACAGTTACAGAATTACAGGCGAAGTTTCCGCACTGGAAGCCGGCTGCGCAGATCCGCCCGGAAGGCTATGCCCTGGCGACCCTGCGTGAACATGATCACACCTACTGGCTGATTGCCGGAGCCGATCCGCGCGGTGTGCTGTACGGGGCTTTTCGGTTGCTGCAGGAAATCGCGGAGCAGCATGATCTGCGTTCGCTCGCGATCAGCGAGTCACCAGCCGCGCCGGTGAGATGGGTCGACGAATGGGACAACCTTAACGGCACGATCGAGCGCGGCTATGCCGGGCGGTCGATCTTCTTTGACAACGGAGCGGTGCGAGAGGACATGACGCGGCCGGGTGAGTACGCGCGCCTGCTGGCTTCGGTGGGTATCAATGGCTGCGCCATCAATAATGTCAATGCTGATCTGAAGATGCTGACACCGGAGATGATCTCGCAGCTCGCACGTATCGCCGATGCTTTTCGGCCCTGGGGCGTGCGGCTGGCGATGTCCGTTGACCTGAGCAGTCCGAAAGTAGTGGGCGGACTGGATACTTTCGACCCGCTCGATTCGCGGGTGATTGCCTGGTGGCAGAAGGCGGTGGACCAGCTTTACGCGCAGATTCCGGACTTCGCCGGTTTTGTTGTGAAAGCGGATTCGGAAGGTCGTGCTGGGCCGTCTCAATATGGCCGTACTCCAGTGGATGCAGCCAACGTACTGGCACGTGCATTGAAGCCGCATGGCGGAGTGCTGCTGTATCGCGCGTTTGTCTACAACCATCATCTCGACTGGAATGATTTGAAGGCCGACCGGGCGCGGGCCGCGTACGACATTTTTCATCCGCTCGATGGAAAGTTCGACGACAACGTGATCGTGCAGATCAAGCATGGTCCGATCGACTTTCAGGTGAGAGAGCCGGTCTCGCCGCTGTTTGCAGGCCTGCAGAAGACGAATGAGGCCATAGAGCTTCAGATCACGCAGGAATACACCGGGCAGGGACGGCACCTGGTGTTTCTTGTTCCGATGTGGAAGACCGCGCTGGATTTCGATCTACGCGCCGGTAATCGGCACACGCCGGTCAAGGAGATTGTCGAGGGGAAATCCTTTAATCGGCCGCTCGGCGGATTTGCGGGCGTGGCGAATGTCGGACTCGATGCGAACTGGCTCGGGCATCCGATGTCCATGACAAATCTCTACGGCTTTGGGCGGCTGGCGTGGAATCCCGATACGTCGGTTCAGACCATCGCCGATGATTGGACGCGCCTGACATTCGGGAACAATTTAAAGGTGGTAGGCACGATTGACGGTATGCTGCTGTCTTCGTGGAGTACTTACGAGGATTACACCGGGCCGCTCGGCTTGGGTACGCTGACGGATATTCTGCACTCGCACTACGGACCGGGGATTGAATCGGCGGAGAGAAACGGCTGGGGGCAGTGGATTCGCGCCGATCATGAGGGCGTGGGCATGGATCGCACGGTGGCGACGGGAACGGGCTACATCGGGCAGTATCCGCCGGAAGTGGCGAACATGTATGAGTCGCTGGCAACCTGTCCCGATCAGTTGCTGCTCTTCATGCATCATGTGCCGTACAAGTACAAGCTGCACTCGGGCAAGACTGTGATTCAGCACATTTACGACGCGCACTATGAAGGCGCAGCGAGTGCGGCAAAGTTTGTGAGTGACTGGCAGGGATTGAAGGGGCTTGTAGACGATGAGCGCTACGAAAAGGTGCTGGCGCTGCAGGAGTACCAGGCCGGCCACGCGGATGTATGGCGCGATTCTGTCGAACAGTGGTTTTATAAGATGTCCGGAATCGCGGATGCGAAAGGGCGGGTCGGCCATGATCCGAACCGCATTGAAGCAGAAGACATGCGGCTTGACGGGTACACAATCGCCGATGCGAATCGGTGGGAGACGGCGTCGGGTGGTAAAGGAGTCGCGTGCCAGAGCCATAGTGTTTGCACGGCCGAGACGACACTCAATCGCCCCGCAGGCACCTATGACATAGCTGTGCAGTACTTCGACTTTCGGCACGGCGTATCCACTTACGACCTGTATCTCAACGGGAAGTTGCTCAAGGAGTGGCGTGCCGACAACACCCTGCCCGCCGACCGAATGAATGGCGACACATCTACGCGTATTACCGTCAGCGGGGTCGAGCTGAATTCAGGAGATACGCTGAAGATTGAAGGCCATCCGGACGATGGCGAGCCTGCGGCGCTGGATTATGTGGAGATTTCGCCAGCGAGCGGGGCTCATTGAACGGCTTTCAAACAAGGACCGTCTGAATGAAGATCACCAATGCCTCCATAATCGTTTGTTCCCCGGGGCGGAACTTCGTAACTCTGAAGATAGAAACCGACGGAGGCATCTATGGCCTCGGAGATGGGACACTGAACGGGCGCGAGCTTGCCGTCGTCAGCTATCTTACCGAGCACGTTATCCCATGCCTTATCGGGCGGGATCCTTTTCAGATAGAGGATATCTGGCAATATCTGTATCGCGGTGCGTACTGGCGCCGGGGTCCGGTTACGATGTGCGCCATCGCCGCGGTTGATGTGGCGCTCTGGGACATCAAGGGGAAAGCGCTGAATACCCCGGTGTACAACCTGCTGGGTGGCAAGAGCCGTAATGGCGTGATGGTCTACGCGCACGCCAACGGCGCGGATATCGAACAAACCATCGACGCTGTTGGTTGGGAGATCGAGCGCGGATATCTCGCAGTAAGAGCACAGAGCGGCATCCCCGGCGTGGCTTCGACCTACGGAGTTGCCAAAGGGAACGCGCCTTACGAGCCGGCGGAGCGCGGATTGCCGTCGGAGAGTCTCTGGTCCACGGAGAAGTATCTGCGGCATGCGCCCCAACTATTCGAGCGAGCACGCCAGCACTTCGGTGAAGATGTGCATCTGCTGCACGACTGCCATCACCGGCTTACTCCGATTGAGGCGGCGCGTCTAGGCAAAGAGCTCGAGCCGTTTCACCTTTTCTGGATGGAGGATCCCGTCCCGGCGGAGTTGCAGGAAGGCTTCGGAATTATCCGGCAACATACGACGACTCCTATTGCTACGGGTGAGGTTTTCAACACAGTCTGGGACGCGAAGGACCTGATCGAAAAACAGTGGATCGACTACATCCGTATGACGGTGGTACATGGCGGCGGTCTGACGCACCTCAAGAAAGTCGCGGATTTTGCCGCGCTCTTTCATGTGCGCACCGGCTGTCATGGCGCAACGGATCTATCTCCGGTGTGCATGGCGGCTGCGCTGCACTTCGGGCTGGCGGTGCATAACTTCGGCATTCAGGAACATATGCCGCACAACGAAGAGACAGATGCCGTCTTTCCTCACGGTTATTCGTTCGATGCTGGATATATGTATCCGGGCGATGAACCGGGTTTGGGTGTAGAGATCGACGAGACGCTGGCGGCGAAGTATCCCTACCAGCGCGCTTACCTGCCGATCAATCGCAAGCTCGACGGAACGCTCTTTGACTGGTAGAGAAGGGCGACTGGAAAAAGAAGGCGGGACCGAAGTCCCGCCGGGAGTCAAGTGATGCGAGCTCTGGAAGTGAGCCGCAGTGCTAGAACGTCAACCGTGCGCCTATCTGGATCAGGCGAGGGCTAGCGGCAGCGGTGATCTTGCCGTTGAGCGCTGAGGCCAGATTCGCGGTTGGCGCATTGAGGCTCACCATATTGAAGGCATTGGTGGCCTCGCCGCGTAACTGCAACGTGAAGCGCTCAGCAAAGTTGATGTTGCGGAAGATACCCAGATCGATGTCCCGATAACCTGGAGAACGCAAGTAGTCGCGCGGCGCGTTTCCGTCCGCGCCGCCGGGGCCAATGCCAAGGCCAGGACCGTTGGCCGTGAACGCGTTGATGTTGAACCACTCCGAGGCGGCCGTGAACCGATTCCGATGCGCGTTCAAGAAGGCATTCTGTCCGGGAACCAGATTAGGACGATTGTTATTGGCACTGTCGAAGTTCTTATTGGAGCCCGTAACGATGTTGAGCGGAGGCCCGCTGTAGAGAGTGGCGATGGAAGAGATCGTCCAGCCGTTGGTTAGCTGCCTCATGAAGGAGCTCGACCCCTTGTAGTAGTTGAGATCCCATATGCCGGAGATGCTGGCCATGTTGTGGCGATCATTGTCGGTCGGGCCTCTTTCTTCCCACAAATTGGCGAAATCCTGGGCAGTCGCGAGTCCGACAGCCGACTCATTCGAGCTCTGGAACGAATGGCTCCAGACATAGAAGCCGTTGAGCATGAGGCTGCGCGTCATCCGCCGCTGCATGGAGACTTGAAGCGAATGATACGAAGCGGTCTGGTTCGATATGAGAAAGATGTTCTGGCCGAGAACGCCGGGATTATAGGGGCGCCGTGCGTTGATGCTGGTCTGCGAGGTGCTTGCTCCCGGCGCGTACGGCGCATAGTTGTCGTCGATCATGATCGGCAGATCGTGTGACAGCGTTCCGACATAGGCAATCGTGCTGGTGAACTGACCAGGGAGCTGTTGCTGAACGGAGGTGTTGATCTGGTAGACCAGTGGCCATTGCACGTTCTTTGAAATCGTCTCGACACTGGCCGCGGGAAGGAAACGCGGATTCGACGGAGAGTAGGTGTAGGGGAAGGGATCTCCATTCGGGAAGGAAGCTGGATTCCCGTACACGTTGGTGAAGGACGAAATGGAGTTGAAGGTCTGGCGGATGGCGAAGGGCTGCGCATTGGCGGGCTGGTTCCATTCGTTGCCGCTCACGCTGCCGTAAAAGAGGCCCCCAGCGGCGCGGACAGCGGTCCGTCCATCACCAAAAGGATTCCATGCAATGCCGACCCGCGGCGAGATGTGGTGCCAGCGCAGGTCGACGATACCGCGGGGTACGCCCTTGTCTCCTGGATAGAGCAGGCCCAGCGGCGCGCTGGGAACCACCGTGGATTGAACATTGGGGACGAAGGTGCCGGTGAGGTTATTCGATTCAACCGGCGGCACATCGATATCCCACCGTAATCCCAGGTTCGCGATGAGCTTGGGAGTAATCCGATAGTCATCTTCGATGAAGAACGCCGTGTGCCAGTCGCTCAGCAGCCCATGGTAGGGAGTGTCCTGCTCCATGGTGTTGACCTGGCCGGTGACGAAATCGGCAAGCGCGTTCCCCGTGGTGGTGGGAGCAGAGGTCTGAAAGGTGAAAACCCCGAAGTTGTAGAGGTTTCCAACGATCATGTTCTTGTCCAGCGCCAGTTCGCCGCCGAAATTGAGTGTGTGCTTGCCCTTGGTCATGCTGACCAGGTCGCGTAGCGAATAGAAGTCCGTGGTGGTTACGGGGCCGGCGAGCGCACCACCGACACTGAAATATCCAGATACCGTCAGCTCGGGCAGCGCCTTCGGGCCTTGGATCGTGAAGTTTGATCCCAGGTCTCCAAGAGAGATTGCCGGCAGGTTGACGCGTCCGCCAGCAACGCGTGTGAAGCCGAGCCAGACTTCATTGACGGTTGTCGGCCCGAAGGTATGAACGTCGCTGACATTCGCGTTCTGCTGTGTCGAGTAAGACTGATTGATATCCCAGATGAGATTGCCATTTCCGTAAGCATTCTGAGTGGACTTGAGATAAAAGTAAGTCGCCGACAGATGATCCCTGGTACCCAGAATCTGGTCATACTTGCCCAGGTACTCATCCTGGTTGGTCGGGCCGGTGAAGAAACCCGTCCAGGCATTATTGGCGCTGTTGGGAAGTGGAATGAACTTGTTGATGATATTTGCGGCCGTCTGATCGAGCAGCGAGGCCGGGACACATCCCACGGTGGGAACCTGGCAGTTGGGTGAGCTATTCGTTCCTATCACCTTGGTCTTAGTGCCGGGGTAATCCGGAACCACCTTGGATTGCGTGAAATCACCCTGCCTCTCGAGAGAAGTCGGAACCACGCCACCGCTCAGGAACTGACCCACGGTCTGACGAAGTCCGCCATAGCTGAAGAAGAAGAACGCTTTGTCGCGCTTTATTGGGCCGCCGATCGTGCCGCCAAACTGGTTGCGGTGATAGGGCGGGTTCAGCGTGGCATTCCAAGGGGTTGCATTCAGAGCAGTGTTGCGCACGAACTCAAACAGAGAACCGTGAAACTGATTGGTGCCGGAGCGCGTAACGGCTGTAACCACGGCGCTCGACATGCGTCCGTACTGAGCCGAGAAATTGCTGGTTTCGACGCGGAACTCCTGCAGCGCGTCGGGATTGGGCAGCGGGTTGCCGTAGTTGCGAATCCCGGTCATGTTGTTTCCGCCATCGAGAAAATAGCTGATCATGGGAACGCCGCCGTCAATGCCACCATTGACTACGACCTGCGTGGACGGCACGCCGATCACATAGTTGGGAGTACCGCTGGGATTGGTGAGCGGGCTGGAGCTGTTGTATTGCACACCGGGCGTCAGCGACAGCTCCGCATACGCGTTGCGGTTTACCAGGGGTAGCCCAATGATCTCGGCCGGCTGCACGGTTCTGCCCAACGTCGCGGAGTTGGTATCCACCAGCGCAGGAGCCTCGGTGACGGTCACCGTTTGGCTTTCTGCGCCGACTGCCAGGGTGACGTTCAGGGCCTGTGTCTGATCCACGGTGAGGACCAGATTCTGCTGCACAAATTTCTTGAATCCGAGCGCATCGACTTCTACGGTGTACCTGCCGACCGGAAGATGCTCGATTTGGTACGCGCCGTCACTTTCCACCGCAGCCGACCGGGACAATCCCGTCTCAACGTTTGTCGCTCTGACAGTAGCTGTCGTGACCACCGCGCCTTGCTCGTCCCTTACCGTTCCCCTGATGGACCCGGTGATCTCCTGCGCGAGAGAACTCAGCGCAGAGATCGCCAAGAGCCCGAACATCGTGAGAATTGCGGGAAGGGTGTGCTGAAAACTTTTGGCCGTGCCTCCAGGGTGGATCGATCCTGCGTTTGTCGTTTTCACTGTGTAATCCCTCAACATACAGTCCCGTATTCTTCAAATCAGCGCGGACGAGTGTCAAGCAGATTGTGCTACTGCCGTTCCGCTATGTGGGACACCGAACAAGTAGATGAGAGGCACCACATTTACGTCCAGCTCGAGATTTGTCGCGAAGAGATTGGTGGGGAGTGGACAGAGACTGATCTGAAGAAATGGAAGATCAGCGTTTGCGGCGCGGCGGTTCGGAGTCGATCACCTGATGTCCCATGCGCGTGGAGAGCTCGTGCGCCGCTTTCATCATGGTCTTTCCAATGAGCTGATAACGCTCCGGCGTAATCCGCGAAGAGGGACCTGAAACGCTGACTGCAGCAACAGCCCGGTCGCTCGCGCTAAGAATTGGTGCGGCGATGCATCGTATGCCTTCTTCGATTTCCTCGTCATCAATGGCATATCCGCGATCCCGGACCCGCTCCAACTCGCGCTTCAATGTGAGCACGTTGGTAATTGTGTTTCGAGTCCTGGCCTCCATGCGAAGGCCGGCAAGAGTGCGATCAACGTCCGCCTCAGCAGAGTAAGCCAGTATCGCTTTGCCAAGCGCCGTGCAATAAGCGGGATTGCGCGCCCCAAGTTTGGAGCCCATGGTGAGAGAACGCTGCGCTTCGACCCGCTCGATATAGAGCACCTCAGCCCGGTCGAGTAAGGCCAGGTGCACGGTCTCCCCAACTTCGTAGGCCACGCGCATCATCAGCGGACGCGCTTCGTCACGGATATTCACGTGGTCGAGCGCCTGGCAGCCCAAATCGTAGAGGTGCAAGCCGAGGCGGTAGCGGTTCGAATCTAGCCCGCGGCGAAGCAGGCCTCGCGACTCCAGCACATGGGCGATGCGATGGGTGGTCGTTTTATGAAGCTTCATCGCCGCGGATAATTCAGGAAGAGCAGCTTCCCCGCTGCTTTGCCGGCCGATGAATTCGAGTATGTTGATGGCGCGGTCCAGCACCTGCACCTTGTAGGGTGGCTTCTTAGGACGTTTGGCTGCGCGCTTCATCATGCGAAGCTTACCATAGCGAAATCGCGACTTCCCGTCGGTGACGCCAGTCACACCCCTGATGGAGGGTTCTCTATTCGCCAAGCGGAATGCGACAAGACGCCCGACTGTGTTCTTGACAGAGGTCAGAGCCGATGTGGAAAATGACTGTCTGTGTCTCGCCGTCAAGAACTGTCATACCGCTATGCGGTACGCTCTTTTCCGAACAGGAAAACCCAACAAAACCGCTGAACTGACAGCGACAAGGACAACTGCATGCAACCGATCGTCATGAAATCTGAGGGGTACCACTGGGATAGCCTGAGTCTTGGTGAAGTGATGCTGCGCCTCGATCCCGGCGAAAGCCGCGTTCACACTGCGCGCCACTTTATTGCGTGGGAGGGCGGAGGCGAATACAACGTGGCACGGGGACTGCGACGCTGTTTTGGATTGCGCACCGGAATTGTCACCGCGCTCGCCGACAACCCGGTCGGCCGGCTGGTGGAAGACTTCATCCTGCAGGGCGGCGTGGACACGTCGCTGATCCGCTGGGCTCCCTACGATGGCGTCGGCCGCACGGTTCGCAACGGGTTGAATTTTACCGAGCGGGGCTTTGGCGTCCGCGCTGCCGCAGGCTGTTCCGATCGTGGACATACGGCGGTCTCGCAGACCAAGCGAGGCGACTTTGACTGGGAAGAAATCTTTGGCCCGGCAAACGGTTCGCGCTGGTTCCACACTGGCGGAATCTTCGCGGCTCTTTCGGAGTCGACGGTACGCGTCGCGTCGGACGCAATGGATGCAGCGCGGAAGCATGGGACGCCTGTCTCCTATGACCTGAATTACCGCGATTCGCTCTGGAACAGCATCGGCGGAAAGGCCAAGGCGCAGGAGGTGAATCGCGATCTGGTGCGCAAGGTGGATCTGCTGCTCGGCAACGAAGAGGATTTTTCGGCAATGCTCGGGATCGCGCTGGAGGGCGTGACGGAAGACTTCGGCGAGCTGCCGGTCGCCAGTTACGAGAAAATGCTGCGCGAGGTGGCCGCGGCGTATCCGAATTTGAAGCTGATTGCGACCACTCTGCGCACCGCGCATACCGCCAGCCGGAACGCGTGGGGAGCGATTGCTCTTTATCAGGATGAAATTGTGCATGTCCCGCAACGCGACATCGACATACTCGATCGCGTGGGCGGTGGAGACTCGTTCGCCTCGGGGCTTATCTATGGAATGCTGGCCGGTAAGCCTATCGAATGGGCTGTCCGTTGCGGCGTGGCTCACGGCGCCCTCGCAATGACTACGCCGGGCGATACGAGCATGGCAACAAGGCCGGAAATAGAACGCGTGATGAAGGGCAGTTCGGCGAGAATCGAACGCTGATTTCAGGAGAAGAAATGTCCGAAGAGATTAAGGCGGCACTTGAGCGCGAGGGATTGATTCCGGTTCTGCGAGCCAGCTCAGTCGAGATGGCGCATGCACTGGTTGATGCGATGATGGCAGGCGGCGTGAATGTGGTGGAGGTCACGATGACGGTGCCGAATGCTGTGTCACTCCTCCGTGACCTGAAGCAGAAGTATGGAGACAGCATTTTGCTGGGCTCTGGAACAGTGACGGATGCCGCGCAGGCGGAGGCGACGATTGAAGCGGGAGCGGAATTTGTCGTGAGCCCCAGTCTGCATTTCGATGTGATTGCCAGAACCAAAGAATTGGGCAAGATTTCGATCCCCGGCGCACTAACACCAAGCGAGGTGATTACCGCGTGGCGCGCGGGGGCCGACTTTGTGAAGATCTTTCCCTGCTCTGCAATGGGAGGAGCCAGCTATCTGAAATCGCTCCTTGCGCCTTTCCCGGACCTGAAGCTGATTCCGACCGGAGGCGTGACGCTACAAACGGCGGCAGATTTTCTGAAGGCTGGAGCGCGAGCGCTCGGTGTGGGCGCCGACCTGGTAAATGCCAAGGCTATTGCGGAAGGGAAACCGGAGCTCATCACGAATACCGCTCGGGGCTATCTGGAGATCATTCGGACCGCCCGCAGTTCGTGACCGTCCCGCATCGCGGTACGATCTGTCCGGATTTGAGTCGTGGAGCGTTGACAACACTTCCCCAAAACTAAAAGAATGGCTCTGCGTTGTGGTTCGCATAGCAGTACGCCGTACCGCAAGCGGGAAAAATGGGAATCCTCGACCGGTTTCGATTGGACGGAAAGACCGCGCTGGTTACAGGGGCGGCGAGTGGCCTGGGGGCAGCGATTGCCGTGGCGCTCGCTGAGGCTGGAGCGTTGGTGGCATGCCACGGGAATCGGCGGTTAGCGCATGAGACAAGCGAGCACATCCGGTCCCTCGGGCGCGAGTCACAGAGCTTTGCTGCCGATCTGAGCAAACCCGATGGTGCCGATTCTCTGTATGACGCTGTCGAAGCGGCCATGGGCGAGCCCGAAATTCTGGTCAACAATGCGGGAACGATCTATCGGGACACTGCTGAGAATTTCGACATGCAGGCCTGGATGACCGTCCTCCAGGTGAATCTCAACAGCGTCTTTCGGCTTTGCCAGCTTGCCGGGCGGGCGATGCTCGCGCGCCAGCAGGGCAAGATCATCAACATCGCGTCGCTGCTGTCGTTTCAGGGTGGCATCCGCGTCCCGGCGTATGCGGCATCCAAGGGCGGCGTGGCGCAACTGACGAAGGCCCTGGCGAATGAGTGGGCGCAGCGCAACGTGCAGGTGAATGCGATCGCTCCCGGCTACTTTCGTACGGAGAACACGTCGGCGCTGCAGAAAGATGAAGTACGAAACCGCCAGATTCTGGAGCGGATTCCCGCGGGCCGTTGGGGCGAACCGGAGGATATTGCTGGAGCTGCCGTGTTTCTGGCCTCGCGTGCGAGTGATTACGTCACCGGTGAGGTGCTCGTTGTGGATGGCGGCTGGATGTCGCGCTGACTGCGGGAAGGATCTATGGCTACCGAACACGTAACTCTCGTGGAGCAGAAAGCGGCAAGACTCTTTTCACCGGAAACGGGATTGTCGCGACAGGTGCTGGCGTACAACGACCAATTGATGCTAGTCCGGCACTTGATGCAAAAGGGTTGGGTGGGTGCGAGGCACATCCATCCGCACGAGCAGCTGGTCTACATCATTCGCGGACACCTTCGGTTCACCGGAGGCGACAGTACGTTTGAAGCGCGCAGCGGAGACAGCTTCGTGGTTCCGGGCGGAATCGAACACCAGGCCAGCGCGCTCGAAGAGTCAGAGGTTCTGGATGTGTTCACTCCCCTTCGCGAATACTATGCGGAGAAGCGCTGACATGATGGGGAAGCTCTTTGCGCTTGGCGCGGTCTTGATGCTTCCATCGGCTGCAATTGCGGCAGAGCCACTGCGCTCTCCATGGGATGGAAAGGATGTGAAGCTGACGGATGCTTCCTACGCCTGCCCCGCGATTGTCCATCTCTCGCCGGATCTGACTACCGATCGGTTCTACTCCGACGCGAAGTCTTCGATCATCTATCCGGAGAAATGGAAGGCGTACGTCGCTACCTCCGGCCCATATAAGGCACTCGGACAGCAAATTGTCGACGCTGCGGATGCTTATCGCACGACAGGCAGCCGCGAAGCTGTGCAGTGCGCCTTACAGCACATGCAGGCCGCGGCGAAAGATGGCGTCTTCACGGGAAAGATGTCGTCGAACCAGGCTTACTACGTGCAGGGGTGGGTGATTGGCGCCATTGCCATTGCTTATCTCAAGGTGCGCGGCAGCGGATTGATCACTGCTGAGGAGGCGCACGAGATTCTGCCATGGATCGTGAATGTGACCCACCAGACCATGGACTATTACGACACGAGACGGCAGAAAGGCACGGGCGACGCTGAGAACAATCATCTCTACTGGGCGGGAGTTGAAATCTCCGCTGCGGGCATCGCCGCCAATGATCGCAAGCTATTCGACTGGGGGATGGATGCGTACAAGGTCGGCGTTGCGCAGATTGAACCTGACGGATCGCTGCCGCTCGAAATGAGACGTGGACAGCGCGCCCTGCATTATCACTTGTACGCCGTGGCGCCGCTGGTTTATCTAGCGGAGTTCGGCGAGGACAACGGACTGAACCTCTACGCCGAACGCAATTACGCACTGAAGAAACTGGCTGCGCTCTCAACGCAGGGGCTGGATGACAACAGCTTCTTCACCAGGAATGCAGGGATCGCGCAGGATACGCCCAAGGGCCCTCCCACTGCGGAGGAGATCAGTTGGGCGCGACTGTATGTTTCACGATTCCCTGATCCTGAGATCTCGCAGTTGCTCGCAAAGGCGCCGTCGCTGAGCTACATGTATCTCGGTGGACTTCCTCCGAGATAACAGCGGCAGCATGAATCAACGATTGGGGGTACTCACATGGCAGCATCACTCAGCACATCGTTTGCAGCACCACTTTCAGAGACCGTGGCCAGAAGTGACGGGCCGTATCAACTGCATAGCCTGGACCGCGCCGTCTCAGTCCTGGAAGTATTGGGAGAGAGCGACACGCCTCTTAGTCTGGCCGAGATTTGCCAGCGCATGGGTCTGCACAAGAGCACGGCGCATCGCTCGCTGATGGTGCTGGAGCGCAGCGCGTTGATTGAGCGAACCCAGGAGAACCGCTTCCGGCTCGGCCTGAAACTGTATGAGTTGGGCAATCGTGCGGTGGAGCAGATCGATCTGCGCGCGCGTGTGCACCCCTACTTCCGCCGTCTGTCGATGCAGGTCGGCGAGACCGTGCACCTGAGCGTGTTGCAGAAGACGTCGGTGGTCTATCTGGATAAAGTCGAGCCGAACCGGCGGGTGTGCATGAGCTCGAAGATTGGGACGTCGAATCCGGTCTATTGCACGTCAATGGGCAAGGCGATGCTGGCTTTTCAGCCTGTCGAGACCATCGAGCAGATCATCGCGAAGATCCGTTTTGTGCGTTATACGCCAAAGACGATAAGCACCCGCGAGGCGCTGCTGAAGGGCCTCGAAAGAGTGCGGCGGCGCGGCTACGCCATCGACGATGAGGAGATCGAGCTTGGCGTTCGCTGCATCGGAGCTCCCATTTTCAACGAGAACCATCGCGCAATTGCAGCCGTAAGCGTGTCGGGACCGGCGTCGCGCATTACCGTGCAGAGCGTACCGGCCATTGCCGAACACCTGCTGCGCTGCTGCCGGGAGATCTCCGCGTCGCTGGGGATGCACAGCAAGAAGAGGTCGCACATGCTGTCGCCGTTTCTGCGGCATTACGGCAACTGATCAGCTATTCCCTTACCTTGACGACGATCGTGCTGAATGTATCGCCGGGCGCGATGATCAGCTGGTGCGGCGTGCCCGCGGGAATGTGTACGATGTCGCTTTTCGTGATGGTTTGCGACTTCCCGTCCTGAACGCGTGTGCCCTTGGTTTCACCATCAGCACCTGTTTTCGCGTCAACAACGGTTCCCCCCGTGATGAGCGTGGCGCTCCCATCGGTCACGACGAAAATGTCATCGTAGTGCGCGTGTATCTCCGCTCCTCCGCTGGCCGTTCGGACGGAGAGCTTGATGGCGTGCGACTTGTAGTCGCCAAGCATCGCCCCGCTGCTGCCCGAGGGCCTGGCTTTTTCTACAAGGGCGGTCAGCTGCACCGCCACGTCTTTGCCTGAAAACACGTCGGCACTGCCTCCTGTCTGCGCGAAGACGGGAACGGCGAAGATAGCGGCGGCGAGAATCGGAATCAGTTTCATCTATCCTCCAGACCTATTGCAGGAAGCTATTCAGCGCAGGCTGTGCAGCGGAGCAGGATCCATGTCTGCGTAGTCCTGATTTTCTCCGCCCATGCCCCAGCAAAAGCTGTAGGCCTGCGTTCCCGCGCCGGCGTGAATTGACCAGCCGGGAGATACGACGACCTCCCGATCTTTCATAACAATGTGGCGCGTCTCGTCGGGCGGCCCCATGAGGTGAAAGACTCGTGCGCCTTCGCCCAGATTGAAGTACATGTAGATCTCCGAGCGGCGCATGTGCGTATGGGTCGGCATGGTATTCCAGGCGCTCCCTGGATGGAGATGTGTTACGCCCATGACCAGTTGGCAACTCCGCGCGCCGTCGAGATGGATGTATTTGCAGACAGTGCGGTGGTTACACGTCTCGGCGCTGCCTAACTCAACAGGATTGGCATCGTCCTTGCGAATCAGCGTGGTGGGATGACTGATATGCGCCGGATAACTGAGGAAATAGAAGACCGCTGCATTGGCAGGATCTCTCGATTCGAAGCGAATGTCCTTGGCTCCCCGTCCGATATAGAGGCAGTCGAGGTTCTCCAGGGTGTAAGCCGTACCATCCACATGAATGAGGCCATGGCCACCGATATTCAACGCCCCCAGCTCACGACGTTCTGTGAAGTAATTCGCACGCAGCGTCGAGTCAGCTGGCAGCGAGATGGGCGCGCCCGACGGCGCAGCCATTCCCACCACGGCGCGGTCCAGATCGACATAGGCCAGGTTCAGCGCACCCGGCTCATAAAGAGCGTCGATCAGAAACGCATCGCGAATCTGGGCGGTTGTCATGGTGGGGTATCGAACGGAATCGGCGATGAGATGGGTCTTCATGATTTCCTTCAATCAACATCATTCGTCACAAAATTGAGCCGTGATCTATTTCGCGCCTGCGGAGCGGGTTGCCGGCGACTGCTGAATGAGCCAGCGAACAAATTCTTCTCCTGCGGCATAATTGTCCTGCGCAGGCCGGACTTTGTGCGGATCGGTGTACTCGTTGTAGAGCCAGGGGTCCACGACCGCCACGACAGTTCCCTTGCCATACTTCGCCGTCGCGATCATGATGTCGCCCTTGTCTTCGAGCAGCGGCACGGCGGGAGGCTTCAGCGAAATCGTGCAGGTGTCCTTCATGTACAAGGTATGCGAATCGTGGAAGAGAGGACCTCCGGCGGTGACGTGGATCTGACCCGCCGGATAATCGTCGCCAACAACGTGGTGGCTGAGCACATTGTTGAAGTGAATGCCGAAGCGGTCGGCGATCAGGTCGAGATGTTCAATGTCGGCGTTGGCCGGGTCGTTATCCATGAGGACGAGAACGCCGCCCTGCTTGACCCATTCGGCTACCTGCTCCGCGTCAGCGGGCTGCACATAATGAGGATTGGGATTCTTCACCGGAATATCGGGCGAGACGATGATGTAGTACTGCGCGTGCTTCAACTTGTCTACGGTCGGAGCGGTATAGAGTGTATCGAGAGTGATACCGTGGCTCTCGAAGATCTGTCCCAGGAGTGAAAATCCGCTGTCCTTCTCGTCATTCCACTTGTAGTGAAAATACTCCATCTGGCCGGCAGCGTTCTTTCTCTGCTGGCTGTTGAACCAGGCGTCGACAATTACGGTCTGGCCGTGAGCGTCTTCCGTGGATGACGGGAGCACGAGTCCGCTGCTGGCGGTGAATGAACTGGCCTTGGCTGAAGTCCGCTGTGCTTGGATTACGCTGCCCGAGGCCACGCAGAGAAACAGAGCCAGGAGACAGTTGCTGCAACTACCGCGCATTGGTGTCACGAAGAAATTGATTCGAGGCATGGTAGAGCCTGCTGCGGCCGAACGAATTTAGTACTCACGCCCGCGAATTCTGTTTACCAGAACCGACATACCCGTGTCTCGACATTCGTGCAATCATGTCCCGCTATACGGGATGGCGCGTTTTCTCGAATGGCGTTTGCGCTTTACTATGGCTCTTCAAGATTCAATTGATCGGGGATGTTTGATGCGTAAAGGCCTTCTGGTTTCCGTCGCGGCGGCTTGTCTTTTGTTTCTTCAGTTCAGCAACCTTAACGGCCAAACCGTACCACCGGCCAAGCCGAGCCAGAATGGCGTCGGAGACACGCTGGATAACCCGCCGCCGCTGGCCAAGCTTTCTCCCGCTTTCAAGCACAAGGCGATTGAAGCCGCAATGCGCAAAGTCGGCGACTGGGAACTGGAACGGTCACGCCCTTACTTCAGCCAGGACTGGACTTTCGCCGCCCTCTATGCGGGCTTCATGGCCGCAGCGAAGACTCTGCCTGAACCGCAATACGAAGACGCGATGATGCAGCTTGGAGAGAAGTTCGATTGGAAGCTTGGCCCGCGCCTCTCGCATGCGGACGATCAGGCGATCGGTCAGACGTATCTCGAACTTTACAAAGATCACCAAGATCCAAAAATGATCGCTCCCACTCGCGAGCAGTTCGATGCGCTGATGAAAACGCCCGATGACCCCGCGAAACCCGTCTGGTGGTGGTGCGACGCCCTGTTCATGGCGCCTCCGGTGTGGGCGCGTCTCTATCAGGCCACCGCGAATAAATCGTATCTCGACTACATGGACCGTGAATGGTGGATCACCTCTAACCTTCTCTACGATCCGCAGGAGCATCTGTATTTCCGCGATGCGACCTATCTGCACAAGACGGAGGCGAATGGAAAGAAGCTTTTCTGGTCGCGCGGGAACGGTTGGGTGATGGCGGGGCTCGCGAGAGTGCTGGAGGCGATGCCCGAGGGCTATCCCACGCGGCAGAAGTATATCGAGCAGTACCAGCAGATGGCGGAGCGCGTCGCTGGTCTGCAGGGAGCAGACGGCTTGTGGCGCTCGGGACTGCTCGATGCCGGCGCGTATCCTTTGCCCGAAGTCTCTGGATCTGCGTTCTTCATCTACTCGCTGGCGTGGGGCATCAATCATGGATTGCTGAACCGCTCCAATTACCTGCCTATCGTTCAGAAAGGCTGGGCCGGGCTGCTGTCGCATATCTATGAGGACGGGCGGCTGGGATGCATTCAGCCGATCGGTGGCGCACCTGGTGTTTTCAAGCCCTCGTCGAGCTACGTGTATGGCGTCGGAGCGTTTCTGCTGGCCGGCTCGGAAGTGGACCGCCTGGCGCAGGGCAAGGCGCTTTGATTGGAAAAGACTGATTATCGGTTCATTCAGTGAAGATTTTACGCATCTTACGGGGGAAGGAGATTCCCACGAGATGAGTAAAAGAAACCTGCTTGGTCTTGTTGTGTGCAGCGCGATGCTGATGGTAGGAGGTTGCAGGAGCAATACAGTCGACCAGAGTGCGTTCAAGTCGGCGATCAATGATTATTATCGCGGCAAGCCCGAATGCCTCTGGTCAAGTCCCATCAAGTTTCCGGCCCAGGCCGACACCTCCAACGACGAACAGACAAAGGGCTTTGACGCACTGACCGACGCCGGGATGCTGGCACGGACATCGGCCGAAAAGAAGCGCTTCCTGATCGGATCGAAGCAGGTGAACAATTACGATCTATCCGACAAAGGCCGCTCGGTCTGGACTGCAGATGCTTCTCAACCCGGCTATGGCAACTTCTGCTTCGGCCAGCGCGAGGTAACCTCGATCGATGGATTTACTCCTCCTGACACCAACGCCACACAATATGCAGTGAACTATCACTACAGCGTGACGAGCGTACCGGACTGGGTGAACAGCGCGGAAATGAAAACGGCGTTTCCGAGCCTCGCCGCTGAAACGTCAGCACAGCAAACTGCGACGGCTACGCTGGTGAACAGCGACAAAGGCTGGCAAGTCAGCGGCGTGCAGCCTTCTGCAGCGAACACAGGCGCGGCGACGCAATAGTCACTGCTGCAGCTACAAATCATGCTTCCGTGGAACGCGTCTAAAACGCTTCCACGGAAATTGGGCGATTATTGGACGCCAGTTTAACGACGGAATGGTTCATGGGCAGCTAGTCTCTGTTTTGAAAGGAGACTCCATCATGAAACGATTCGCAGCCATCGCATTGGTCATCCTGGCAGGAGCGTGCACCGCTGGCACCCTGCAGGCGCAGAGTCATGAAGTTCGCGCAAATGTTCCGTTCGATTTTGCCGTGGGTAGCAAAGTGCTCCCCGCAGGACGCTACACTTTCTTTACCGAGCCGAACGATACCGTCGTTATCCGGAGTACCGACTACAAGGCCACCGTCCTGAGCAGGACAGAGGAAACCAGCAGCGGGAGGAGTTATGCCAGCCACCTCGTATTCGACAGGTATGGCGATCACTACTTCCTGCGTGAAATCCGTTGCCCCTCCATTGCAATGAACGTCGAGCTTCCTCCATCAAAGCTGGAGAAACAGGTTCGCGAACAGAGGGCGTGGCTTGGTCCGAACACAACGTTGCTTGCTCTAAACTAAGGACGGGCTCGGTCAGCCGGGCCCGATCCAACATGTTTTCGGTCGAGACGAACGACTAATCGTATATATAACGGTTACGAATTCGAGCTCTGTGGCCAAAGAAGCCGCAAACGTCGTTGGGCGATCGTAATGGTCGCCCGTTCCATTCCGATCACCTCGCCGTCAGCTTCCACCAGCAACGGGGTTCGATAGTCGAAATCCGGTACGGGCCTGCACACAATCGTGCAGGCATCGTCGTATTGCGGATAAGGAAGTCTCGAGTTCCCACTGGTTTTTCGCGTCACTAAAGCATGAAAGCTGGCGTGCGCCAGACCAGCCCGTCCCGTCTGCCGCAGGCTTGCCAGGCGCAGCGTCGGTTCAAGCAGATTTCCGCCGGGCCGCCACACATTGATCTCCGGCACCCGTATCGCAATTGCCTCGTTCACCCTTGTGTAGCGGACGCGACCCCCAGCAGTAGTCACTTCCAGATCGAATGGTTCGACCGGATGCTGAATCAGGAGGCGAATCCCGCCGGTGAAGTAAGCGAGTTTCCCGCCGACACGCTTGCCGGTTCCGGTCGGAGCCAGATTCATCAAAGCGGCATGCACACCCATGCCGGCCGCAATGGTGAAGTACCAGTTTTTGTCTTTCGCGTGCCCTGGAGTCTTACACACGATCTTACCCAGCGGGATCGATACTGCTCGCGCCCACAGTTGGGCACGCACTGCGGACATGGCATCGCGCGGCAGCCGCAGATTCTGGGCCAGCACATTGCCGGTGCCGAAAGGAATGACACCGAGCGCAACCTCGGAACCAGCGACTCCCTGAATCACCTGGAATATCGTCCCATCGCCGCCGCAGACGAAGATCGTGTCGAAGCCCCTCGCCACTGCCTCCTGAGCCTGCTCGCCGGCGGAGTGAGCAGAAAGCGTATCCTGCATTTCGACCGCGCAGCCTTCCCTCTGCAGAAAGGCGGCAACGCGGTCGACCGTCGCGCGCCTATTGCGACGCTCCATCAACAGCGGATTGAGGAAAAGGAGAACACGGCGCATGCCCAAACAAGAGAGTAAGTGCCGGAGCGATTACTGCTTGATGAATAAAAGATAAGAAGCGCGCTGGAGAATCTTCGAAGTGAATACTCCGGTTATGGATACTCCGGGTGAATACTCTCAGAGCGCCTCGTGTCGTTCGCTGACCGCTTTCGAGGAAGCGAAAATCCAGCACTATAGCTTGGCCGGCTTTTCCCACTCCGCGAAGACGATCTCGCCGAGCGGCTTCCGTTGCCGGGGCGCCAGCTCCTGCTCGCGCAGCCCTTCCGGCAGGGTGTCCGGGTCGCCCGGATGCCCTAGCGCGGTAACCGCGCCGATATGGAAGCTTTCGGGGATGCCGAATGCGGCACGCGCCTTTTCCTGATCGAAGCCTGCCATTGAGTGTGCATGGAGGCCGAGCGCCGTCGCCTGCAGCACGAGGTAGGCCGTCGCCGCTCCGGTGTCGTGAATCGCAAAGTGATTCGGGGACTTGTTATGGGCGAAGTGCTTGCTGGCCGCCGACAAAATCAGCACCGGGGCACTCTTCGCCCATCCCTGGTTGAACTCGACTAGGCTGTCGAAGATCTTTTGATACGTTGAATCCCCACGATGGCCCAACAGGAAACGCCAGGGCTGCTCGTTGTAGGAAGATGCCGCCCAGCGCGCGGCCTCGAAGATCTTCTTTAAGTCCTCACCGGCAACCGGGCGATGCGAGAAAGCACGCGGGCTCCAGCGAGCCAGAATCTCCTCGATCACGCCCGGGATAGGGGGCGCATGCTTCAACTTCTCAACTTCTTCGGCGTTGTAAGACAAGACAGAACTCCTCGGGAAGACTCCCGTGGCCTCTTAGATTCAGGCCCCGGAGGACGGACGCAGCGATTTACGACGCATTCTCCACATCTCCCACACCTCTCCACAGAGTTGCACCAGTTTTACGCCTTGCCGCCCTTGTTGAAGGGCGCGTAGCCTCCGATTAGGGATGGCGGCAGAGGGCGCCAGGCAATCTGAACGATTTGGCAGGGGGGCGAATTGGTTCCGGCCCGCGACTGTAGCGGCTCCAGCGAATTGTCCACAGGCAAATTCCCGGAATTGAAGCCCGGTTACCAATTTTGAATCTAAAATACTAGATATTGTGGTTGTGGCTTGACACCTACTACCAAGAGCGGTACTTTCCCACTTGCGGCCCCGAAATTTACCGCAGGTTCACGGGATAAAAGCAGGATTTCCAGGCTCAATCTGCAAGTCTCATGTTGAGTTCAAGATAGCTCCCGCGGCCAGGAGTTCAGGAGATTTTGAGGCGGCTCAGGGCGGCAGACGGCCCTTCCGCCACCAGATCGAGACTTAAAACCCGCCGTGGGGCGGGCATCCCAATTCGAAGTACCTAGAAGGAGCACCATGGCCGAGGCCACCAGGAAATCCGTTACCACCGCCACCGCACGCGACGACTCTGCGATTGCTTCCCAGGCTGCGGCGCAGCCAGCACTGCGCTTCGAGCGTTTCTTCTCGAAGGCCGGCTTTTCGCCCTATGACGAGGTGCAATGGGAGCGCCGCACTGCTCTGATCAGCGACGCCAGCGGCAAGACCATCTTTGAGCAGAAGGACGTTGAAGTCCCGATCGACTGGTCGATGACGGCGACCAACATCGTGGCCAGCAAGTATCTCCACGGATCGCTCGGCACCCCGGAGCGTGAGACGGGCGTCCGTCAGCTTATCGGGCGCGTGGCTGAAACCGTTCGCGACTGGGGCCTGGCAGGCGGATACTTCGCCAGCCCGGAAGATGCCGCTATCTTCCACGATGAGCTGGTGCACCTGCTCGTCGGGCAGAAGGTCGCCTTCAACTCCCCGGTCTGGTTCAACGTGGGCTGCGACCGACTCGAGCCCAACTCTGACGCGCGGAACTGGCACTGGAACCCGCACATCTGCGCCGTCGAGTTCTCGGTCACCGGATACCGCACGCCGCAATGCTCGGCCTGCTTCATCAACGCCGTCGATGACTCGCTCGACTCGATCCTGACCCTGGCCAAGACCGAGGGCATGCTCTTCAAGTGGGGGTCGGGCACGGGCACGAACCTTTCCTCCCTGCGCGGGTCCATGGAGCAATTGTCTGGCGGTGGCACCGCCTCTGGCCCGCTCAGCTTCATGCGCGGCTTCGACGCCTTCGCGGGAGTTATCAAGTCCGGCGGCAAGACCCGCCGCGCCGCCAAGATGGTGATCCTCAACGTCGACCATCCGGACATTCTCGACTTTGTCGAGTGCAAGATGAAGGAGGAGGCCAAGGCCTGGGCGTTGATGCGCGAGGGTTACGACGGCTCCTCGGGTCCGGACAGCGAAGCATATAGCTCAATCTTCTTCCAGAACGCCAACAACTCCGTGCGCGTGACCGACGAGTTCATGCGGGCGTTTGAGCGCGATGGCGATTTCACCACCTACACGGTGAAGGACCACAAACCGGTCGCGACGCGCAAGGCGCGCGAGATCATGCACAAGATCGCCGAGGCAACCTGGCAGTGCGGCGATCCGGGCATGCAGTACGACACCACCATCAACAAGTGGCATACCTCGAAGAACACGGCGCGGATCAATGCGTCGAACCCCTGCTCGGAGTACATGTTCCTCGACAACTCCGCCTGCAACCTGGCCAGCTTCAACCTGCTGAAATTCGTAACACCGACGGGCACATTTGATATCGCTGCTTATCGCAACGCCATCGACATCATGATCACGGCGATGGATATCCTGGTGGACAACTCCGGATATCCGACTGAGTCAATCGCCCGCAACTCGCACGACTACCGGCCGCTGGGCCTGGGCTACGCGAACCTGGGCGCACTGCTCATGTCGTTTGGATTACCGTATGACTCCGACGCCGGACGCGACTTCGCAGCGACTCTGACCGCCATCATGTGCGGCGAAGCGTACTTGCAGTCTTCGCGCATCGCTGAGAAGTGCCCCGCGCTGGCATCGGCGACGCCGCTGACGGCTTCAGTCAGTCACGCAGGCGGAGCCTGCCCCGGCTTCTACGTTAACCGCGAGCCCTTTCTCGACGTCATCCGGATGCACCGGGCGGAGGTCAACAATATCGGCAAGTCAAAGAGCAGCAGCGAGCCGTTCGTCGTCCCACAGCTCGACGCTCTCATCGACGCCAGCCGCGACTGCTGGGACAAAGCGCTCGCGCATGGCGAGAAGCATGGCTACCGCAACTCGCAGGTTACGGTGCTCGCGCCGACCGGCACGATCGGATTCATGATGGATTGCGACACGACCGGCATCGAGCCCGATCTCGCGCTGGTCAAATACAAGAAGCTGGTCGGCGGCGGCATGATCAAAATCGTCAACAACACCGTGCCGGCGGCGCTCTTCAAGCTTGGCTACAACAACGATGAAGTCGACGCCATTGTCAGCTACATCGACGCGACCGGCACCATCGAAGGCGCGCCCGGCATCAAGCCCGAGCCCCTGGCTGTTTTCGACTGCTCGTTCAAGCCGTCGAAGGGCACGCGGTCCATTCACTACATGGGCCACGTCAAGATGATGGCGGCCACACAGCCCTTCCTCTCGGGAGCCATCTCAAAGACCGTAAACCTGCCGCATGACTGCACTATCGACGACATCGCCGAAGCTTACCTCGAGTCTTGGCGTCAGGGGCTGAAGGCCGTCGCTATTTACCGCGACGGATCGAAGGGCGCACAGCCGCTAAACGTTTCGGACGGCAAGGGAGCGAAGGTCATCAAGGGCGCTGCAGCCGACGAAACTCTGATTGCAGCTGTCGACGGGGTTCTGGCGGCCATCGGATCGGGAAGGCCGGCGACCGACGCCGACGTTAAGACCCTCGAAGCCAAGCTCTCCGAGAAGATCGAAGTCTCCGCCCGGCAGGTGCTCGACGCGACCAACGCCTTTACCGCGGCGCTTGGCTCGATCGCGCGAGGCGTGTCGCCATCGGCTCAGGACCAGAACGCGCCTCCCAAGGCAGTGCGCCACCGCCTGCCCGAGGAGCGCGCCTCCCTCACCCACAAGTTCGGCATCGCAGGACACGAAGGCTACATCACCGTCGGCCTTTATCCCAACGGACAGCCCGGCGAAATCTTCATCAAGATGGCTAAGGAAGGATCGACCGTCTCCGGCCTGATGGACAGCTTCGCCACGGCTGTCTCGTTGTCGCTGCAACACGGAGTTCCCCTCAAGGTACTGTGCGAGAAGTTTGCGCACAGCCGCTTCGAGCCTTCGGGCTGGACCGGCAACGAACAAATCGGCTTCGCAAAGTCGATCATGGACTATATCTTCCGCTGGCTGCAGTTGCGGTTTCTGTCGGGCCAGCAGCTGTCCTTGTTCGCCGGATTGGCTGCTCCGGCGGCTTTGCCGGAGCTAGCGAGCGGCGATGAGCCGACACGTTTCTCCGCCGACCAGCATTCGTCCACACGGGGTATGGGAGCGACCCACGCACCGCAGGGAGGCATTCTGCCGGAGATTCAGGCCACGGGATATGAGTCCTCCTCCGTGCCTCACATCGAAGACCGTGGCGTCTACCACGCAGCCGACGCGATGAAGGGCCTCTACGACATGGGCGATGCACCAAGCTGCCACACCTGCGGAGCTATCATGGTCCGCAATGGAAGCTGCTACCGCTGCATGAGCTGCGGCTCAACCAGCGGGTGCTCTTAACCAGAGGGAGTGCGCGGCTTCGCCGTAAAAAAGACCAAGAGCCCGGCTTCGTGCCGGGCTTTTTTTGCACTGTGGCTGGCACCTCTGCCATAGAGATCGATAAGTGTCAGCATCAGTAAGTAGCCATGCTCAAAACTAAAGCTGTTCCAAAAATGGGACGATACCAGCTGATGACGCGTGAATTCGCTGGCCAATCTCTGAGGCTGCACGTATGAATGACGCAGGTTTTCGAATTTCCCCCACGGAGCTGTCTTCATGCACGTTCCTGTCTTGGCGCACGTAGCATCCCTTATATTCCTCCCTTCGCTCCCTGCACCACGGCCTAACCTCGCTGACGCAGCACACATTGCGGCCAATGGCAGCGCCACGGTTTCCCCGCGTGCGATTGTTTTTCTGCTAATTGCGTGGCCAGTGCTCGTGCTGAGCTTTCTCATTCTGAGAGCTAAGATTTCTTTTCGATGGGCGCATTAACTTCCGCATCGAACATCCCAGTCTCCACCACATTGCCGTGCTTCATCTGCACGACGATCCGGTAGGTCCCGGCGCTGGGAAATCCATAAGGGAGGCTGACGGTGCTCGGCGGGGCGCTCTGGCTCATGGCCATGCCGGACATCGACGCCGTATCACTCCTGGTGGCCGAGGCCGCGGGCGCGTCTCCATTCTGCGCCTGCGCGATCATCAGAGCAGCCATCGACGCCGTACCCGAAGGATGAATGTGTGCGAAGACGCTGCCGTCCGTCTTCACAAAGGCTGCGTGTCCGGGCATGCCCATGTAGAGCGCCATGTCCGGCGCCGGATGCCCCTCCGGATCGAGCAGCTCGAAGGTAAAGTCGTAAGGCGATTTCGCTACCAGCGTCTCCGGCTTCTTCCACACCATTGTGTAGCCGTCGGGAAGCTTGTAACTCGTAGCGGTCTGGGACGCTTCGCCCGCGTACTTGAGCGCCACCGAAGTTCCTTCAGCGTCGTCGCCGGCAAGATCGCGTCCCGCAATATAGGGCAGAGTGATCGAGGAAACCAGAGTCTCCGGAAATCCGTTTTCATGCACCACGTCTGCGTAAAGGCGGTAGTCGCCTTTCGGAACTCTCGGCAGCACCAGCCGGAACTCCCCCGTCCCCACCTGCTCCGGATGCAGGTGGAAGACGACATCCATCGCCGGCCACCGCAGCATGTAGAGATGCATCAGGTGGTCGTGATCGGGAATGAAGTCGTCCAGCTTGCGCTGCTTCACCCACCCGGGGTCGGACATCTGCAGATCGAGCACGTTGCCGGGCTGGAGCTGCGCCTTCATATCGAGAGGCTTGTATACGTAGTGGCTGTAGTCGGCGGCTTCGGATCCCCACCACTGGTTGCCAAAGACAACTGCTCCAACCAGAATCACAAATGCAACCGTCATGGCGACAAATGCGCGCCGCCTTCGCGATGCCGGCACTTCAGTGCCCGGCGCAAGCTGTGCCTCGCGCGTCGCGGCCCCCACGATGCCCACCAGCCCGATGACCAGGACCACTCCGAGAATCGCCAGCATGATGCCCAGCCCGGGCTGCATTCTGCGCGTGCCCATCGCCGTGGCAGGCAGCGGAACCGAGAAGACTCCCTGTCCCTGGTTCCCGCTCACATAAAACCGGATCTGCCACGATCCTGTAGCCATGATCCACAGGTGTCCGGTGAAGTACTGGCCATCGGCTGTCGGGCGCTGCATCGCGTCTGGCACAGGCGGATGCTTTGAAGCTTCACCGGTCAGCAGCATGGGCGCGATCTCGATGTGGTCGATACCCGGCGGCTGCGCCCGCACTTCGATCTCCGCAACTCCGGGGATCACCAGCGGCGGCCTTACCACTACCGACAGCTTGTACGGACCGGCGTTTCCCTCAACGTAAACATCGGGGCTGCCGACATGCGCGCTGGCGGGCGCGGCGAAGGCGGCAAGCAGCCCCAGGACGACGACTGGTAGTAAGTAACGAAGCAGGCGAGAGGTTCTCGTCATCGCTGGATCTTCTTCATCCACCCGCCCAGCGCGAGTCCCAACCACATGACGATGGCCGCGTAAATCATCGCTTCAGCCAGACCCGCCCAGAGCTCAAGCCCATGCTCCGGATGAAAGAACTGTCGCATGACGTCGACAGACGTCGATGGCATGTTGAAGTCGTGGAACGCCGTGCCGAAGAAACGGTTCTCAGCGGCTTTGCTCATCAGAAAATTCGCGAACGGCCACTCTACCGCAAGCAGCGGCAGCACAAATAACGGCCCCCCCAACAGCGAAATCAGCCACGGCTTCCAATTCTTCGCATAGGTGAGGAGCAAATCGATGGCGATCGCCGGCACAATCAACAGAATGGGAAATTTCGGTGGAACAAACTGCGTCACGTGCTGGTAGACCGGCCCCAGCTTCGGTTCCGCGGGGAAAAGCGGCAGGATGAGAATCAATCCACAGACGAAGACAGTGTAGATCGCGCTGATCCACGTCGCCGCCCAGCGATTTCGCGAGGCGATATGAATGGCCGCGAAATAAAGCGGCGTGCCCAGCGTGCATGCAATGTAGGCGCGGGAGCTGTGCAGGTAGACATCCCAGGTGTACTCCATGCGGAAAAACATGGAAAGCACCAGCAGCAATCCCGAGACGTACAACATCAGCCATTGCAGATGCCGAAACTCGGCGCTCTCCTGACCAGCTGTCGCTTCTGCCCGATTCATAGCCGCGACAATGAGAAAGAGGGAGCCGAGGCAGACAGCCCAGATGCCTAGCATTAATACCGTATGCGGCGGCGAGACAATCTTGACGTCGAGTCCGTAGGCGTTGTGCCACCAGTTGTCGAAGGGAGCCGAGGTCAGCATGGCGACGCCGCCCCAGGCGGCGAGAAATGCGCCCAGCGGACCGCGCAGCCCGAAGATGCGTACCGACGATGCCACCAACTGGGGAGGGCGCAGGACGGTGGTCGCGAGAATCAGATAGCCGCAGCAGATACCTGCCAGCACGCCGCATAGATAAATGGCCATGTGGGCAGGCGTCCAGAAGGAGTCGCGGCCAATGGATCGATGCCAGGAGACGTCCCAGTGCGCTCCGATTGTTACGGACGTGACGGCGAGAGCGGCGCACCAGAGATACCACGAAATCCGCTCCGTCGAGACTGCGGCAGCTCGTGCGGTGGTGACGGTCGCCATGATTGGCTCCTAAGACGCTACAGATAGGATACAGCGCCGGGCGCCGACGGATTATCATGGCATGGAATTGCGAGGAGGGCTTTCGTGCGCAGGTGGATTGGATTGCTGATGTTGGCGGTAGCTGGTTCAGCGTGGGGCCAGGCAGGATTATCAACCAAGTGGGAAGAATTGACGGGCCCCGACTTCATCAAGGCCATTCAGCAGTCGCAGGGCGTGTGCCTGCTGCCGTTCGGGATTATAGAAAAGCACGGTCCGCATCTACCTCTGGGGACGGACCTGATCAACGTTCGCTTCGCCGTCGAGCACGCCACGCAGCAGGAATACGCGGTGATCTTTCCCGCTTACTACTTCGGACAGATCGCCGAGGCGCGGCAGCAGCCGGGAACGGTTTCCTACAGCATGCACATGCAGCTCGCTCTGCTGCAGGAGACTACCGACGAGATGGCACGGAACGGCTGTAAGAAGATCGTGATTGTAAACGGGCACGGCGGGAACGAACACCTGCTTCCCTATTTTGCACAGTCACAGCTACAAACTCCGCACGACTACGTCGTCTACGTCTATCGGTGGTCGCCGTCGAGTCTGCCTGGTCGTCCGCCGCTGCATTCAAAGACCGATATGCACGCGGGTGAGTCGGAGACGGCGCACACGATGGCGTCGCGCCCAGACCTGGTGCATACAGATCGCGCCAATCAGGAATCCGGCGCAGACCAGGCGCGGCAGCACTTGCCGGAGGGAGTGTACACGGGCATCTGGTGGTATGCGCGGTTTCCGAATCATTACTCTGGTAACGGAAGCCTGGCGACGAAAGAGCTGGGCGAGTTTGATATGAAGGCCTGGGAGGACGGCATCGCGGGCGTGATCCGCGCAGTCAAGGCCGACAATGTGAGCCTCGAGTTGCAGAACCAGTTCTACAAGGATGCCGAGCATCCGTTGGACACGAAGCAGTAAAGCCCGGGCCCGTCCAAAACCCGGACGGGGATTCCCGTTATTTGGGCTGTTTGGCGATGATCCTCGGCGCGATCTTGTTGTAGGTCGCCTGGGGGATGATCTTTTTCTGTACCAGTTGATCTTTGCGCGTGTAGGGTCGTCCATCGACGATCTTCTGCGCGTATGCGTCCCCGATGCCGGGAAGCGATTTCAACTGATCGAGGCTGGCGCTGTTGATGTCGATCAGGTCTGACGCAGGTGGCTTGACCTGTCTGGCCGTTGACTGCGCCACGGCTACAGAAAATCTGGTCAGGCCCGTGCCGCTCATCAACGCAATCGCAAGCAGCAAAATCCCCAGTGATATTCTTCGCCTCATTTCGATGGTTTCTCCGTTTTTGACGTTTCGAGAACGGTCGAAATGGTGCGCTCGTGTCGCAGGGATTGTCAAGAATGAGCGTGCCGGACCCTGCAAGTGGCCAACGCGCGACAGCCCGGAAATCGAGAGCGTCCTCAGTGTTCGTCGACGGAGAACGAGCCGTTGTTCAGGAATTCGTCGGCCTGTTTATTCGTTTCAGGAGGATTGGAGTCGTCAAATACGCGGATTTCTCCCTCGGCCGAGCCGATCAGCTTACGCGTCGGCTTGGCTGGCACCGCCACCATCTTCACTACTGCTTGGCCTGCGCGCGCAATGACGATCTCCTCTCCATGCTCGGCCAGTTCAATGAGCTTGGAGAGATGGGTCTCGACGTGGTGAATGGTGACTTCCATGGCGGAAAGATTAGCGAATCGTGGTGAAGCCAGGCAAGTCCTTTCGGCTGCCCGAAAGTGCCGTACAGCGACGCAAGCCGCCAGGCTGGATCGATTCCGGTACTATTCCGGTGAAATAACTAGCACTTTTTACAGTTGTCCGTTCCGCACTGCGACTCGAAACTAAGCTGGCTCGCGGCCCGTCGCCAAGGTGAGGGTCGAACGAATACGCGCGCAAGGGCTATGTAATGGCTGAATCCGGCTCCCCTGGCGTTGTTTCAGAGCCGGAGGAAAGCTTCTTTTGCTGAGAGACCTGCCAAGCCTGTGAAACTCTTACGGCACTGAGGGATCATGAATTCAATCGTCGTCAGCTCCATGGTTTTTATGATCGTCTTCGGGGGAGCGCTTGTTGGCATGGCTCTCCGCCGGGTTCTGCCCGAGGATCATCTGAGTTCGGACGCAAAGGACGTTGTAAAGCTGGCGATGGGGCTCATCGCCACGATGGCCGCGCTGGTCCTCGGCATGCTCGTCTCTACAGCGAAGTCCTCCTACGATACGCGAAAGAATGAAGTCGCCGAGATGTCTGCGAGGATCGTCGCCATCGATCAATTATTGGCAAACTATGGCCCTGAGGCCGACGGAGTCCGCGCAGAGTTGCGCGAGGTTGTGGTTGTTGGTCTCAACCGCATCTGGCCAGGCGAGGCAACCGGGCAGGTCGATCTCAGGCCCAAGGAGGACACTCGAGACTTTTACAGCCAGTTGCAGGCCCTGGCACCAAAGAACGACTCGCAGGGCGCGACGAAGGCTGAGGCCATCTCCATGGCGGCTAACTTGCGCCAGACACGCTGGCGTATGTTCATCGAGGCAGAGCAGACCTCCATGTCAATTCCCCTTCTGGCGGTCCTGGTCGCATGGCTGGTCGCAATCTTTATTGGCTTTGGCCTGTTCGCTCCGCCCAATCCCACTGTAATCGTGACGTTGGCGATCTGCGCATTGTCGGTTTCTGCCGCAATCTTCATCATCATGGAGATGTACACGCCGTTCAGTGGAATCCTGAAAATATCCTCGGCTCCGATTCGCGAAACATTGAACCAGATAGGACACTGAAACTGGTCGAGGTTCAGACGGAAGTACTAAGCGAAACGCCGTCTTCAAATGCACCTGTAACGGCCTCAGATTCTGATTCGCTGGCCAATTTGGCATAGACAGCAAGCCGCTCGAGAAGCTCCGCCGACTGCCTTGCAACTGGAGTATCCGCCAGTTCCAGTCCGGCAGCGAGCTGCAGGTGATCGCGGAGACCAGCGAAGTCGTGCTTCTTTACGCGTCGACGCAGCGCAATGCTGAGAAGAAATCCGGCGAGTGCGTCACGTTCTGGCTCATTCAGCCGGCGGAACTCGTCGCGCCAGTGCGGGCATTCGCCGTCTGCATCCAGCAACCTGACGATCTGGGCGGCGCTGCCCGGCTTCCAGCTGGCAACGGAAATCGCGATAGGGGGAGCGTGTCCGGGCCTGAGGCACGCCGCGCAGAGCAATCCCATCACATACGCGGTGTGATAAGCCGTAGCAAGCAGATAACGCGTGCGAGCAACGCCTTCCCGTGCCCTGATCTCACTGATGCGGGTTCCCGCGGTCGGCAGGAAGCCGGCCTTATCCTCAACGCGCGCGAGTACGCGGAACGCGAACGCCGCGGCCGCGCCCCAGGATTTCCCCGTCAGCGGCCAGCTGAGCAGAACCTCTCCGGCAAGGTCGTAGTCCTGTTCATCCAGGCATCGCGCCAGCAGCGCCTCCGCTTCGGCAAGAATCAACGCCCTGCGGCGAGGCAACAGCGCCGGGATCAGGTTGAAATCCGTCACGTACATCAGCGCATGCGTGAATGCGTAAATGTCGTCCCGTGTGCAGTTGAGCAGGTCCATAGACTGCGCAAGGATCGAGCGTCGCGCAGTGGGAGGGCTGGTCAACTTGCGGCCGGGCTTCGGCTGGTACCATCCCGCGGCTACCCACTCTTGTTCGAGTAAGCGGTGCGGAACCCGCTCACGCCCGCATCGCGCCTGCGACTCCAGGCTTTCGCGGAGCAATTTATCGAATTCGTAATCCGGATAATCAAGACGATTCAGGCAGACATGAGGCAGCGCGTAATCCCAGGCAACGGCGGGCTCAAGACAAAGGCCCAATCTCGCCCGTTCGCTCCGAGCATGAGGCTTCAACAACTCCGCCACATTGCGGACACGTTCGTCGACCTCGTCATGAACCATAGCCGGGGACGCGGCTACGAGCAGAACCGCGGTTTCGGAGACAATCTTTTCCGGACGGACATTCTTTGTCGGATCGCCGTCCTTATATCCGTCTGCCGCTAGATGCTCGACTGCGAGCCGCGCAATATCGAGGGCATGGCAGAGTCGTCGAATCAGATCCTTCTCATTCCACTTGTCGCATTCACTCTGGGGGAAATCCGTTGTCATCGCACTCCGCCATGTCCTCAACTGCTGCGCTGAAGTTCAGATTGAGAGCCCTTAGCGAAGCTCTTCCGCATTCGCCGCCAGCTCACCAAGGGTTTCGACCGGATTCGTCGGGCCGAAGACCCGGTAAATGTGAATGAAGATGCGATTTGTCCCGCAGAACCAGTCTCCCGGTTCATCGGCGAGCGAGAGCGAAGGGCCAACTTCTGCAATCACCTTGCCGAGGGCGTTGAAGTCGACAGCTTTGGATTCCAGAAGCTGCTTCACGACTTGTCTACGTTGATCAGAGTTGCTCATTGCGACTCTCCTTGTCGCGCGAGACAGGACAACCCGCGGGGGACGCTGCCGCAGCATCGTGATACGCGCTCGATGAAATAGTGGCCGCCAACGCCCTTTCGTTTCATGCCGGGTGGGGTGAAATGCCTTGGAAGGCCGCGGGCGGGAAGTGCCGTTGAGGCAGG